>Ga0265297_10001194_pt1 | contig 63124 bp, 31 predicted proteins | sample Munlanlwell13791_FD_192502 | JGI IMG/M metagenome (GOLD analysis project Ga0265297, IMG submission 192502) | Leachate microbial communities from a municipal landfill in Southern Ontario, Canada - Leachate well 137-91 | ecosystem: Engineered > Solid waste > Landfill > Unclassified | place... | reverse complement strand
GCCTCTCCTGAAGCGGCGCAGTACAGCGGCGCTCCCGCGCCGACAGCACATGCGCCTCACGCCTCTCCTGAAGCGGCGCAGTACAGCGGCGCTCCCGCGCCGACAGCACATGCGCCTCACGCCTCTCCTGAAGCGGCGCAGTACAGCGGCGCTCCCGCGCCGACAGCACATGCGCCTCACGCCTCTCCTGAAGCGGCGCAGTACAGCGGCGCTCCCGCGCCGCAGCACATGCGCCTCACGCCTCTCCTGAAGCGGCGCAGTACAGCGGCGCTCCCGCGCCGCAGCATCGCCCGGGCGATGTGGATTCTGCTTATAAAACCAACATTTATTTTTGGACAGGCCACGCCGCATGATATTTCGATGGAACTTATTCGAGCCGTGTTCGTACTAGTTGTATGGCCGGGCCCGGCCGAGGATGGTGCTCGTCGGAGCCAGCCGGAGAAAATCACTTAAAAGTGCAGGAGGGCGTTTGTGGAGAACCAGCGATGCGAAAGCCTCAGCGACGAAGCGCTCCTTTCCGCGCTGAAGTCAGCCGTCGCGGACGAGAGGCGGTCCTTGACTGCGGTCCTGCGGCATCTCGCCGAAACGGACCGGCGCAAACTCTACGCCCGCGCCGGGGCGCCCTCCATGTTCGTCTATTGCATCAAGGAACTGCGCTATTCGGAATGTGCCGCGGCGAGGAGGATTCACGCTGCCAGGGCTGCGCGAGCCTACCCCGTGATCTTCGGCATGCTTACCCGGGGCTCCATCTCTCTGAGCACGGTCTCCCTACTTGCACCACTCTTGACGCCGCAGAACCACATCGGACTGCTGGCGCGATCCGCGGGAAAAAGCAAGAGAGAGGTGGATAAGCTCCTGGCGGGCTTCCGGCCGCAGCCCGAGACGGTCGACCGCATCCGATACGTGGGAGCGGGCAGTCGGGATGGGCCCGCCGCCCCCGGCCCCACCGGGAGCGGCCCGGCTGAAACCGATGTGCCCCTCCTGGATGCGGAGCGCCTCTCCACGCAACCGCCGCCAAGCCCGACAGGGCACGCTGCCTCGATAGGCGTCGCGCTTCATCAGGAGACTCCGCTGGGACCCGCGCCCGGAGCCCCTGCGGCCGCGGAGCCCGGCCCTGCGCTACGAGTCCATTTCTCGTTCACAGCGGACGAGACTCTGCTCGAGAAGATCGAGCGTGCCAAGGAACTGCTGCGGCATCGGCACCCGGACGGCCGCCTGGCGGAAGTCTTCGAAGCCGCTCTCGACGCACTGCTCAACAGGCTCGACCCCGGCCTGAGGCTCGCGCGCAAAGCAGCGCGGAAGGTCCGCTCCGGTCCCGACTCTCCCGCCGAAACGACCCGCGCGGACTCCGCAGGCATCCTCGCCGCTACGCAGCGGAGCCGGCGCATCCCGCAATGGGTGAAGGACAGGGTCTGGGACCGGGACGAAGGGCGATGCGCCTTTCTCGGGCCTGGCGGTGCGCGCTGCGGCGAACGCGGGATGCTGGAGTTCGACCACATCCTCCCGTGGGCGTGCGGCGGGAGGTCCGACGACCCCGTGAACATACGCCTGCTCTGCCGCACGCACAACCAGCTTCATGCGCGTCTGGTATTCGGAGAGGAGCTCGTCCGGCGAAAAGTACAGGCGGGCACAGCCCCAGCCCGTCAGTCGGGCCCCTCGCCACCCTGACGCGTTTGCTGCATGGGGTCGGGAGACGCAACTGACCCTGGGACCTCAGGAGGTCACGAGGCTGCAGAAGTCCTCCAGGCTCGCCTGAAGGCTGGCCTGGATGTAGGGGTTGCGGCGACGCTCCTCGCCCAGGACCACGCTGCGCTGACTGCCGTAATCGTGGCCGGGATAGATGACGGTCGAATCCGGAAGGCTCGCGATGCGGCGCAGGCTGTGGTAGAGCTTCGCGGGGTTCGAGCCCGGCAGGTCCACCCTGCCGCATTCGCCCACGAAAAGGGTGTCTCCGGTCATGAGCCGGCCGTCGCAGAGGAAGCACTGCGATCCCGGGGTATGGCCCGGGGTGTGCAGGACCTTGGACCTCAGCCCGCCGAGGACGATCTCCTCCCCGTCCGCCGTCGTCGAGATGTCCGCCGAGATCCCGCCCAAAGCCAGGGCGTCCTCCGGGTGGATATAGACACGGGCTGCGCCCGCCTTGGCCTGGGCCAGCACCCCGGCCACCCCGTTGGTGTGGTCCGAATGCCCGTGCGTGAGTAGCACCCGCGTGATCCGGACCCCGCCTTCCCGCGCCTCGCGCAGGATGGCAGCCGCGTCCCACCCGGGATCCACGACCGCGCACTCGCCGGACTCCGCGTCCCCGAGGAGATACACGAAGTTCGCCATGGGGCCCAGCTGCAGCTGCCTGAAGAAGGGGGTCACCGCTGCTCCTCGGCCGCCCGGCCCGGCGGCACATGCGCCTCACGCACTTCCCGAACAGGCGCAGTGTCGCGGTGCTCCCGCCCCGGCGGCACATGCGCCTCACGCACTTCCCGAACAGGCGCAGTGTCGCGGTGCTCCCGCCCCGGCGGCGTGAAGCGGTACTCGATCTCCCCAGGCTTGTGGTAGCCCAGCTCCTTGCGGATGATCCGCTCCAGGGCCTTATCGTCGTTCTTGGCCGCGGCCACGAGCTCCTTGAGACGCTTCTCCTCCAGGTCCAGGGCGCCTTTCTCCGCGTCCAGACGCCTGAGGAGCAGGGTATTGGAGATCAGCCTCCGGAAGCCCTTATTGCCGAAGAGCATCGAGGCCGCAGCTATCGCGGCGGCGACGTAGACCCAGCGCCGGCCCGTTCCTCGCGCGGGGGGCCGCCCCTCCGGCATCAGGCGCGCACGGTGTTCCGGGACATCCGGAACGCGCGGTCGCGCGCGTAGACCGCCTTGGCCCCGAGTTCGTCGTGGATGCGCAGCAGTTGGTTATACTTGCACAGCCGCTCCGAGCGGCAGGGAGCCCCGGTCTTGATCGCGCCCGTGTTGAGGGCCACGGAGAGATCCGCGATGTACGCGTCCTCGGTCTCCCCCGAACGGTGCGAGATGACGCTCGCGAAGCCCGCGTCGTGCGCCTTGAGCACCGCGCGAACGGTCTCCGTCACGGAGCCGATCTGGTTGAGCTTGATGAGGATGGCGTTGGCCGAGCCCTCCCGGATGCCCCGCTCCAGGCGGGCGACGTTGGTGACGAAGATGTCGTCGCCTATGATGCGCACCTTCCCGCCGATCATGGACGTCATGGACTTCCAGCCGTCCCAGTCGTCCTCCGCGAGCGGGTCCTCGTAGGAGATGATGGGGTAGCGCTCGGTCCACGCCGCGTAGCGCTTGGCCAAGTCGTTCGCCGTGAGGGCCTGCCCCTCGAACCGGTACGCCCCGTCGCGATAGAACTCGCTCGCCGCGGAATCCAGGGCCAGGCGGATCGTCTTCCCGTGCCCGGCGTTTTTCGCCGCCTCCAGGATGGTGTCCAGCACCTCCTCGTGCTTGCGGATGCGGGGCGCGAAGCCCCCCTCGTCCCCGACGGCCACCGAATGACTCCGCGAGGCGAGGAGCTTCTTCAAGTGATGGTATGTCTCAGCCCCGGCGCGCAACGCCTCGGGGAAGGAGGACGCGCCCACGGGGACGATCATGAACTCCTGCACGTCGAGCCCGCTGTCCGCGTGCTTGCCCCCGTTGACGATGTTCAGCATGGGGGCTGGAAGGATGTACTCCTTGGACTTCACCCCGAAGACGCGGCGCAGATGCGCGTAGAGAGGACGCCCCGCGCTCGCGGCCGCCGCGCGCGAGACCGCCATGGACACCCCGAGGATGGCGTTGGCGCCGAGCCGCCCCTTGTTGGGCGTCCCGTCGAGGGCGATCATCTTCTCGTCGATCCCCTCCTGGTCGCAGGCGTCCATCCCCCGCACCGCGGGCCCGAGCACACGCTCGACGTTCGCGACGGCGCGCAGGACGCCCTTGCCCAGGTGCCTCCCCTTGTCCCCGTCCCGAAGCTCGACGGCCTCGTGCTCGCCCGTGGAGGCTCCGCTCGGCACCGCAGCCCGGCCCGCTGAACCGTCGGACAGCCGGACCTCCGCCTCGAGCGTCGGCACCCCGCGCGAGTCCAATATCTCCCGGGAGCGCACAGTCTTGATCTTCATCGTCATCTTTTCCCACCTCTTATGATCTTCTTGCCGTCGTCGATGAGCGCCTGGAGCCCTCTGGCGTCCGAAGCCTCGGCGTAGAGACGGACCACGGGTTCGGTCCCGGAGAGGCGCAGACCCAGCCAGCGGCCGTCCTTGAGGATGAACTTGAATCCGTCGGTCTGATCGATGCGCCAGACCGAGCCCCCGGCCAGCTCCAGCGGAGGCTTGAGCGCCAGCCGGTCCGCCAGGTCCTTGGCGTCCGCAGGGTCTTCCAGCCGACAGTCCACGCGCGTGTTGTGGAAAGCTCCGACCTTCTTGAAGAGGGCCTCGCGGATCTTCGCCAGAGGCTTGCCCTCGCAGGCCACCAACTCGGCCATGAGCAGGCAGGCGAGGATACCGTCCTTCTCCAGCACGTGCCCGCCGATGGACAGGCCGGCGGATTCCTCTCCCCCGAGGATAAAATCGCCGCTCCGGAGCAGGTCGCCCACGTGATTGAAGCCCACGGGGGTCTCGCGCACGCGCAGACCGTACTGCTTGGCCACCGCGTCCACGAAGTGCGAGGTCATGAGGCTGCGAACGACGCCTCCCTTCATGCCCTTGTACGTGACCAGGTGATGCAGGGCCAGCCCGAGCACGTCGTTCGCCGACACCCACTCCCCGCCCGCGTCGAGTATGCCGAAGCGGTCCGCGTCGCCGTCGCAGGCGAGGCCCAGGTCCAGCCTCTTCTTGCGCATGAGTCCGGCCAGGTCCGCGAGGTTCTCCGGGGTCGGATCCGGCGACCGCCCCCCGAAGAGCACGTCGCGCTCCTCACGCAGGCCGACCGTCTCCAGTCCGCACTCCTCCAAGATGGGCCGCAGGTAGCCGCGGGCCGTGCCGTGCATGGAGTCCACGCCGAGCCTCAGCCGGGCCGCCTTGAGCCTCTTGAAATCGATGAGCTTGCGGAGCTGCCGGTCGTAGCCCGGCCGGAAGTCCTTGACCACGATCCAGCCGTCGCGGACGGCCTTGTCGTAGGCCATGGAGCGGATGGACTGATGGGTGACGAGGGCCAGCCGCCGCTCGATGTCCTCGGTCACCTCCGAGGTCGCCGGCCCCCCCCAGAAGGGGATCCACTTGATCCCGTTGAGCTGGGCCGGGCCGCGGCTCGCGGTCAGGACCACGCCGCCCAGGGCCCGCGACTCCAGCACGGTCCACGCCACGACCGGCGTAGGGGTGTCCGCCGACGACAGCAGCGTCCTGACGCCGCTGGCCGCGAGGACCTCCGCGATCTCCCGGGAAAAGTCCTCCGAGAACATCCGGGTATCGTACCCGATGACCACCACCGGGACCCCGGGATCCGGGTGAGGGCCGAGGTGCTGACGGTACTCGGAGCCGGCGTACCCGTACTCCGTGTGCTCCTTGATGTGCCCGGCTATCGCGTGAGCCAGCCTGCGGAGGTTGGGGAAAGTGAACTCTTCAGAGATGACCGCGCGCCAGCCTGAGGTGCCGAATCGTATCGCCATGGGCGGTATATATATCATATATGGAGGCTCTTTTCCGCCAGGACCCCGCGCGGAGGGGGGGTGTCAACAATCTAGGCCTTTGGGCCTATTGCGCGATAGGCCCTTGGGCCTTGCGCGCGCAAGCCTCCCGCCCTATACTAAGAAAGACGGTCGCGGCCCCATGAAGATACTCGCGCGAGCCTGTGCATTGCTTTCCCTGAGCCTGGCCATGGCTCTGCCGCCGTTCGCCTGGGCTTCCACCGCCGATACGGGGGCCCCTCCCCAGGGCGACCAAGGGACGCCCGCTCAGCCGAAGGAAGAGAAGGACAAGGCCTCGGTCCCGTCCGGCGAGATGCAGACCTTCCCCGCGGAAGTGCGGGGCAAGCTGGCCGAACAACTCGACCAACAGCTCGATGGGCTCGGCAAGGCCGACAAAAGCGGCTGGCGGCCGCCGGCCGGCAGCATCCCCACGGAATTCAACGGCGTGCCGGTCCATGACGTGATCGCCATCCTCAACGACAAGGGGACCCCGGTGGGCCTGCAGCCCTACGACGCGCAGGGCTCCGCCATGGGCATCAACTTCATCGTCACCCCGGAGATGGCTCAGAACTTCACTGAATTCTCCGGGCAAGGCGCCAACGCCGCGACCGCCCTGGCCGACAATACCGGGACCAACACGACAGGGGTCACCCCGCAAGAAGCCGCGCAATCGAACCAGGTCGCGACCGCGATCAAGGACCCCAACGGCACGGGCGCCGTAGCCGCGAATCCCAGCAACGTGGCTGCGGCATGGAATCAGACGTCGGATAAGGCGAAGACCGACCTCGTCAACAACGTCCAGGGCAACAACAGCACCACGGACGCCAGGTCGCGGCCTCCGGCCGGCGGCAACACCACGGGCATCCCGGGAGCGACCCCTCCGGGCACGTCAGGCACCACGTCTTCGCCCACGGGCTCCAACGGCGGGCCGAGCGCCGGGAAAATCGACGACGCCAGCCCGGTCACCGAAGCGACGCATCGAGGGAGCGCGCAGGAGATCCGGAAGTCCGTCGATGCATTCCACGAAGCCCAAGCCAATAACCCCGCCCGGGGGTATCAGGCGCAGGACCCGAGCAAGACCGTGTACGGCGCGATGCAGAAGGCGGAGAACGGCGGGATCTCCGCCCTCAACGCCCTGAATAAGGCGGCCGGCAAGAGCCATCAGGCGGACGCGAACAAACCCGATGACGGCGCCAAGAGCAAGTCCGACTTCTCGGAGAATAACCCCATCTACAACGCGCTCATCACCGGGGAGAAGGTGGGCACCCTCGGGACGCGCTATCGCAGGGTCACCGGCGTGGTCGACAGCGAGTTCTCCGACGAGAACACGAAGTCCGGCCGCCGCTAGTCGAATCCACACTTCAGAATCGGGCCCATTGGGCCCATTCCAGCTTGGGCCCATGGCTTCCCTCCCGTTTGGGACCTCCGCCTCTGGATAGGTCCTAGGGGCCGGGTTATAGTAGTAGCGTGAAGAAAGCGACGACCTCCTTGATGCTGGCGGCGATGCTCGTACCGCAGGCGTGGGCCGCGGACACGCCCCCCCAGGGATCCTCTCCCGAGGGACGCTTCGAGATCTGCCTGTGGCCGCGCCGCTGCGGACCCGGGGTCAAGAAGCCCGCGCCGAAGCCCGAGGAGCCGAAGCCGACGCCCAAGAAGGAGGTCGACGTGAAGCCGGTCCCGCAGATGTCGTTCCCGGCCGACCCCCTGACCCAGGCCATCCTGAAGGAGCAGCTCGCGGGCGACGGGATCGTGTCCGCCGTGCGCCTGAAGCGTGAGAATACGGGGATGAAGGAAGACCAGATCCTCTACCGCGGCAAGAGCGCGGTCGGGTTGCCCGCGTCCACCATCCCTTCCGATAAGAAGGAAGCCCAGGGGTCCCAGGACGCGGAGTGGGCGAACATCGACTCCGAGGGCAAGGCGGCCCGCCAGGCCAACAGCATGGGCTCGGAGCGCCAGGCCCTCTCCGGCACCGTCATCGAGTCCAAGGAAGGGACGGACCGGATGTGGGGAGACAAAGAGAAGCCTAGAACCTGAGCCGCACCGAGTACCTGAACGCGTTCCCAAGCTCCCCGTAGGGCACCCACGCGAAATCCACGGCCAGATGCCTGAACTCGGCCCCTCCGCCGAGCGTCACACCGCTCAATCCTCCCGGGTCGAGCCCCGTGCTGTTGAAGCCCCCCCGGCCGGCCACGCTCAACCCTCCGGGGAGGGGAAGGCGCAACTCCGCCCCGAGGCCGACGCCGATGGCGTTGTCCCGGGGAGCGCGCACTTCCGCGGAGGCCGTGAAGCCCTTGCGCGGCTCCCACGCGGCTCCGGTGTACGCCGCGAAGGGCAGAGGGTCGGCCTCGGCCTTGAACCTCACGCGGCTCCCGAGGTTCCTGAATCCGGCTGAAGCCGACAGTTTGCCCAGCCGGGCGAGCGCGCCCGCGTCGAAGGCGACCGCCGAAGCGCGGTACGAGTCCAAGGCCTGGTCGATGACCTTGACGGAGGCTCCGGCGCAGAGGCCCCGCCCCAGCTCGACCCCGTAGGCGAACGAGTAGGCGAGGTCCCTGGCCTTGAAGACGCCGTCCGGCTCGTCCGTCTCGACCACGCCACGGCGCTCGAGCCCGTCGACCGAAAGGCTGGTGACGGAGAAGGCCAGCACCCCCAGCTCGTTGCGCTGCCGCCGCGTGTCCACCCACGAGAGCAGGGGCACGGCCAGGACCCCGTAGTTCTGGCCGATCCCCTGGAAGTGCGAGTTGCGCATCCCGGCCAGTTCCACCCCCCTCAAGCCCCCGAGACCGGCCGGGTTGTAGTAGGCGGCGAAGGCGTCGTCCGCCACGGCGCTGAACGCCTCCCCCATGGCGGCCGCGCGGGCGCCGGGCGCGAGCTTGAGGAACTGCGCGCCGGAAGTCCCCTTGTCCCCGCGGCCGAAGCCGGAGGCGTCCGCCGCCGTCAGCAGCAGCAGCAGCCCGAAGAAGAGTCCCCCCCCGGCGCGCTTCATTTGATGACCGCCATCTTGAAGAACGCGGACCGTCCCCCCACCTGGATTTGCCCGATATAGACCCCGCTCCCGACGTCCCGCCCCGAATCGTTACGGCCGTCCCACTCCTGGTAGTAGTAGAGCCCTCCGACGAGAGCGCCCAAAGCCAGCGTCCGGACCCTCGCGCCCGTCACGTCGTAGATGCGCAGGCTCCCTTCCCCGCTCATCTGCGCGGGCAGCGTGAAGCGTATCAGCGTCCCGCGCACGGTCTGGACCGCGGCCCCGTGGATGGGGGTGACCGCTTTCGCGGACAGGTCGAAGGGGTTCGGGAAGTTGAACGCCTCGATGTCCCCGCCTGCGAAGGCGTTCCCGGCGATGGCCGCCACGGCCGCGTCGAAGAGCACGAAGGTCGAGAGGTGGTCCACGTTGATCGTGACCGTGCGGTTGACCGAGTCGACGGCCGCGCCGGCCCCCGTCACGTCCTGCTGCAGGATGTACGCGTTCGCCGCGGGGTTGTACCAATACACGTTCAGCCTTCCCGGATCCGCGCCGGCCTCGTACTGCAGGCTGATCTGCGCCGGCCTGGAGAGCACCGTCCTCACGCCGAGGGGCAGCATGATGTCGTAGAAGGCGCTCAAGGGGGAAGCCGTCGGCGGGGAGGCTGCGAACGCCTGGATCATGTCCTCCGGATAGGCGGAGGGCGCGTACCGGAGGGCCTGGAGGTTCGCCGCGGACGGAACGGACCCCTGGCTGCGCAGGGCGCCGGAGGCGGCCATGTTCTCGGCGGACCGCCGGAGCGTCACCTCCACGGATGAGGAGGCGTCCACCCGGAACGCCCCCGCCGGGAAGGCCACGCGTCCCCCGTCCCCCTCCAGCGCCAGGCTCCCGCCCGTGGGGTTCGGGACCTTCGCGCGCTGATACCCGTCCAAGCCCACGTGGAAGGTGAATGTGGAGTCGATCAGGAACTCCGGGTCCGACGGATCGATGGAGTCCGGGTCCTTAGCCGCGGAGTATCCCCTCACGCGCACGGTGAAGCTGGATTCTCCGACGTCCGCGGAGTAGAGCGCGCTCAGGCTCATCCGGTCCGCGGAGAGCGAGACGCTGCCCAGAGCCCCGCGGGCCGCGGCGGTCGTGAGCAGCGCGGCGAGATCGTCATCGGAAGTTTTGCGGCTGCGCAGCGGCTGGCTCATGAGGAACTCCAGGAAGAAATCCGGCCCTTCCTTCCTGGACTTGGCCAGCACGAGCGGCCTGGTCCTGCGGAACACGAGGTCCAGCGTCCTCGCCTCGGCGCTGCTCAAGAACACCGTCGACGCGGCCTCCGGCGGACAAGCGAGCTCCCCGTTCCGGCCGACCAGGATGACGCGGTAGCCGATCCCCGGGCGCAAGCCGCTGATCCGGTAGCCGGTGACGGCCCCCAGGGTCGGCTCCGTCACGAGGCTCCCGGAGAGTATCTCTCCGAGATCCGCGCGCGCGGCGAGGACCCTCTCGATCTCGCCCTGGCGCGGGGCCGAGCCGTCGCTCGAGCGCAGAGCCCCCTCCAGGAGGCCCCCCCGGCCCAGGACGACCGTCCCCATGTCCACGGATGCCGCGGATATCCTGACCGAGGTCGACCGCACCCCGTGCCCCGAAGCCGACACCTCCACCCGGTAGGATCCGGTCTCCAGATCCGGGATGCGGAAGCTCCCGTCGGAAGCGGTCCGGACCTCGATGTCGGATCTCCCGAGGCTCAGGGGCAGGACACCGTCTTTCTGCACCGAGACCGCGGCCCCGGGCTCCGGGCCGAAGGGACCGCCGGAGGAGAGCGCCTCGCCGCTCTCGGAGACCGCGCGCCCGGCCAAAGAGAAGCCCGCGGTACGCAGGGCCACGTGCAGGGTGGTCGTGCTCTGGATGTCCACCAGGGGGACCACGCGCTCGGCGTAGGGTACCGTCCCCTCGGAGGAAGGTCTGACCACGATCACGTCGTAGAAGCGCACGACCGGGTCCAGCCCGCTCAGGACGTACTTCCCTGTCTGGTCCGTCCGGGAAGTCGGCCAAGGCCGGCGGGGGTTCTCCGTCCCGGGCCGCTGGGCCGACGGGCGCGCCTCCACCGTCACGTTGGGCGCGCTCAGGCCGGAGGCGCTCTCATAGACGGTCCCGGAGAGCCGGGCGGCGCCGTGCAGGAGCACGGTGCCGAGGTCCACGACCCTGCCGTCGGCGACGCCGACCCCCGAGCGCGTCGCGCTGACCAGGTCCAGCCCCCCTCCCGCCGGCCCGCCGGCCACAGCCGGGATGTTGAACTCCACGTCGTACGTGCCGGGCAGCACGGCCGGGATCGTGAACTGTCCCGCCGCGTCGAGGAGGACGCCGGGGCCCGCCCCCATCCTCGCGGGGAAGAAGCCGCCCTCGAACCACGGATCCGCGACGGCCACGATGCTTAAGTCCTCCGGCAGCAGGCTGCGGTTGTCCGGCGTGACCAGCGTGGTCGTCCGCGTCCCGCCGGCGACCTCCGACTCGACCGCGATCCTACCTTTCACCACGCCGGCAGCGACGAAGAGGATGTCCTGGTCCCCCACATCCGCTCCGGCCACTTCGACGGCGAGCGGCCTGGCCACGAACGCCTGGGGGAAGGCTTGGTCTCTGGCCGCCAGGACGTAGTCTCCGTCCGCCACCCGCTCGAAGGCGAACGCGGCGGCCGCGGTGCCCTCCAAGAGCGCGGTCGCCGTCCGGACGACCCGGCCGCTCCGCTCCAGGAGCGCGACGGCAACCGGACGGTTCCCCGTGGAGCCCTGCGGAAGCCTGAGCGTCCCCCTGACGACGGAGCCGGCCGCCACTTCCAGGTCCGCGCGCGTGTCCGAGCAGACCCGGAGCGTCCGGGCGGACACCGGCGCCTCCTCGCCGTTGGAGGGATCCGCGTCCAGATCCCCGACCGTGCGCAGCGCATAGGCTCCGGCAGGAACGCTGCTGATGCTGAAGCGGCCGTCCGAGCCGACGACCCCCGGATAGACGACGGGCCCCGGCCTGCCCAGGTACTCCGCGCACGAGCCGCCGGCCGGCGGCAGCGCGTCCGGGACGATCCCGCTCGCCTCGAGCGGGACCAGCTCCACGCGCGCGCCCGAGAGGAGCACGGGCAGGCTCGAGGACAGCAGGCAGTAGCTCGTCGTGCCCGCGTTGGCCAGCACTCCGGGCACGGAGCTCACAGTCACCCCGAAATCCCCCTTCTTGAAATGGATGCTCCCGGAGACCACGAGCGTGCCGGAGACCGTGAAGGTGGCGCCGGCGAGGTCCGCGGACGCCTCCGTCGTAGTCCCGTTGGAGAGCGCGACCGGGACCGTCGCGACGTTCCCCGAAGGCCCGTGCATGAACCGGAACACGTGGAAGCCGTTCCCGAACGCGGGGCTCAGCCACGTCATGCTCGACTCGTGATAGAGGACCCACGCCCCGTCCCGTCCCTCGAGCGAGGTCGCGTCCGCCGCGCTCCACGGCGGGGAGCCCGGCGCTTCCATCACGACCCCGACCCGCCGGAAGTCCTCCCGGCAGCGGCAGGGAGCGGCCGGCCTGGGGATGCGCACGCTCACGCGGCACCTTGCGGAATCGGCGCGCAGTTCGATATCCAGGGAGGCCCGCGCTCCGGGCGCGCTGGAGACCTCCACGGCCGCGGGCCCGGGCGGGGACTTCGCGAATCCGGGGAGGAAGGCGTCCGCCATGAAGAGGCCGGGTTCCAGTCCGGTCACCTCGTACGCGGCGCTGGCCGGGGTGGAGGCGGTGGAGAAGAGCACGGGGACCCGCAGCCGCCAGAGCGTGGACGGGTTGTAGACGTCGACGAAGACCCGCGGGTCGGCGACGCCGGAGAGGTCTCCCCGCACCGTCACCGCCCCGGCGAGCGCGCCGCCCGTCCTCAAGCGCAGGTCCAGTCCTTCCGTGTCCGAGGTCCCCGTGACCGACGCGGCGGCGGCCGTGGACAGGAATCCTGCGGCTTGCGCGCGCAGGGTCCACGTGCCGGCATCGAGCCCATAGAGCCTGTACGCGGCGCTGGTCGGAACGACCCCGCCGAACGCCGGCGGGATGAAGGCCCCGGCGAACAGTTCGGGGATCGAGGCCCCGGCGCGGGTCGCGTCGATGGAGACCGCGACGCCGACCGGCAGCGTGGACGGGAGTATCACGTACCCGGAGAGGTTCGCCTTCCGGCCGAGCCTGAGCGGCATGTCCGTGGTCGCGCCCTCAGGGAAGGCCACGCCGGGAACCCTCGTCGAGATGCCCACCTGGGGAAGGCTCACGTCCACGTCGTAGACGCCCGGGGCCAGCGCCACCACGGTCCATGTGCTGGCCCAGGCTCCGAGGGCCTGGCCGCCGTCGTCCGAGTTCGCCACGCCCGCGGGGAAATGGATCGTCCCGCGCGCTTGGCGGGTGTAGCCCGCGTCGTGCGCGAAGACCTCGCCCCAGACCTCCTGCGCCGCGTTGATGGGGATGCTCACGCTCATGCGCAGGAACGTGGCTCCAGGGAGGACCAGCGAGCCCGCGTCCGCTCCGGCCGCGGACGCGACCACGGCCAGAGCGCGGGTGGAAAGCTCCACGCTGCGCCCGGAAGCGGCGACGAGGGTGGACGCCAGGATGTTGTAAGGCATGCCGGCCGCCAGGCCGTGGATCTGGAAGTAGCCCGTGGAGCTCGCGATCCCGCTGTTGTCGGAGACGGCTCCCGGGCCCTCGGCCCAGACCCGGGCGGCCGCTCCCGCGGCCCCCAGGTCCCCGTAGATGGAGCCGCTGGGAATGATCCTGAGCTCCAGCGGCGGGCCCTGAGCAGTCCCTCCCCCCGCGCGCACGCGCACCCTGTAGAGCCCCGGAGGCAAGACCCTGCAGCCCCCAGCGTCGCAGGCGGACCCGTCCCAGCTCGTCTGGATCGGCCGCGCCGGGTCTCCGAGGCCTGCGTCCCGCCACAGCACGGGGAAAAACGACGCATCGCTGGCCACCGCCACCTCCCACGGCACCGCGCTGTCGAGCAGGTCGAACCGGATGAACGCCCTTCCCAGAGAGACGCCCGCCGCCATGGCCGCGCTCGTGGTCCCGGAAGGCATGGGAGCGGTGCCGATCGCGACGTTCGCGATGGAAACGGCCGAGGACCTGAGGACGAACGCACGGTCCGCCAAGACGAGCCCTCCCGAGAGGGTCGCCGTGGCCCGCGCCACCTCCAGGGCTCCGGAGGCGGAGGTGCGCAGATAGAACCCCGCCGAGAGGCTCGAGCCGGCCGGCACGGTGACGCTCGATACCGGAGCGCCTCCCTCCAGGAAGAACTGGGCCGAGACGTCCGCCGCGGGGCCCGCGGGCCCCTGCGCCCAGGCCGAGAGGCTCACGGGCACCGCCGCCGCCGTCGTGGTGGAAAGGCCGCACCCGTCCGTCAGCTCCAACTGCAGCGTCGGCGAAGCCTGGAGCGGCCCCAGCGCCAGGGGCGAGTAGTCCGTGAAGCGCAGCCCCCTCGCCGAGCCCGCTCTCAAGGGCAGCCGCGGCGGGCCCGCGATGCCGGTCAGGGTCCCGTCCTGCGAAGACCGGCTCCTCACGTCGAAGACCTGCTCGCCCAGGACTCCGGGCGGGAACGTCTGCAGGGTGAATCGGACCTCCTCGCCGGGCCTCAGGGGGCCTCCGGCCGCCGTGGAGAGCCGCACGAGCACCCAGCCGGGCCCGAGCGTGGTCTCGCCCAGGCGCTCGGGGCCGACCTCCACCTCGGCCTGCGGCCAGGCCGCCGACGTGGACGCCACGGTGACGTACCCGACGGGCGGGACTGGCCCGGGGTGCGTCCCCACGGGGAAGCTCCAGCCCTCGGGCGCGCGCAGGGCCACCGCGCCGCCCGGGCCGATCCCGCTCGCCCCCACGGTGAAGGTCGCGGACAACACCACGGGAGCGCACGCCTCCGAGTCCGGGGGAGAGAGCGCGACCGTACCCTCTCCGTTGCCGGTCGAGTACGCCAGGCTCGCGCTGTCGAAGGTGAACGTGGACTCCGCGATCGAGGTGTAGTTCGAGGGATTGCTCGCGTAGACGACCACATAGTACTGCCTGCCGCTCATGAGTTCGGCGTCGTCGAGCGCGATCTCCCAGTCCACCCGGCTGCCGTTGGCGGGCGTCGCCACGGCCCGCTGGAACATGGCCGTCGGCGAGGTGAAGGCCCCGGCTACCCAGTCCCGGAACGATCCGCTCGAGTTGTCCCGCAGGGCGGCCCGGATCTCGGTCACGGCCACGTCGTCGGCCGCGGTCCCGGCCAGCCCGCCTCCCAGCGTGGAGACCGCGGCTCCCGAGGGGACGGCGAAGCTCACGGTGGGGCTCGCCAGGGCGTTCTCGAAGAGCGGGACCGAGGAGCTCACGACGCTCATCAAAGGAGGGCCGGGCCGCTGCGCCGTGAACGAGCAGATCCCGGTGGAGTAGACGATCGGGGCGAACACCGCCTCCCCGGCCGCCATGGCCGCGGGGGCCGGCAGCGTGGAGGAGGAGGCGCTCGTGCCCGAGAGGAAGACCAAGTCGGTCCTGGAAGGGACCTTGTTGAAGTACCGGTCGATCGCGCGCACCGTCGCGCCGAACGCGTTGCCCACGAGCTGCGCCGCCGCCGCCCCGGTCCGGCCGGAGGCGGAACCAGGGACCGGCGCCTCCCCGGGGAGGAATATCTGGAGCTTTTCGAAGGCTCCCGGGACTACGCTCAGCCCGACGCTCCCGCCCGCGTAGGCGCCCGGGCTCGCGGCCTGCAGAGTGGTGCTCCACGGCAGGGGCTCGGCCGTGCGCAGCATCACCGCGAACTGTGCCGTGCCGAAGGACAAGGCTGCGGTGGCCGGCTCCGCGTCATAGGGGTCCGTGGTGGTCAGCCGTACCGTGATGCTGGAGCCGCGCACGCTCCGGAAGTAGTCCGATACCGCCCTGACCGTGACCGTGAACGTGGTCCCGGCCGTCTGCGCGCTGGGGACCCCGCCCTTGCCCGCGCCCTCGGTGAAGGTCTCCCCAGGAGCCTGCACCAGCAGGTTCGGGAGGAAATTCCATCCCGTGTTGTTGCCGGAGTCCAGGGAGTGTCCGTCGTTCGCGTGCACCACGATGCCCACCGCGCTGGAGTCCCTTACGTCCGCGGCCGTCACGGTGGAGATGTTCACCACGTCCAGGCGGAACGCCGTCCCCGGGACGAGGCTGCGCAGGCGCGTGCGCGACGCCTCCGCGATCCCGTCGACGCGGAGGTCCTCGACCCGGTACGCTCCCCCGGCTGCGGGCTGGAACACGGCGAGGCCGCCCGGGCCGGAGCTGGTGAGGACCTTGGCGCTGAACGTCGATTGGAACACCATGGTCGACCCCGCCAGGGAGAGCCCGTTGAAGGATTGGCCTTTCGCGTCCGTGAACGTCTGCGACGCTCCGGCTCCGGCCGAGGAGAAGACCACCGTGCTCCCCCCTGCCGTGAAAAGGCCTCCGGACCCGGTCCACGTCCCGTCCAGCTCGATGATGGAGGAGCCGGCGTTGAGCACGCCGGAGACCAGGCGCAGGTCCCGCAAGTGGAGCCCCGCGCCCGAAAGGACCGTCTCGCCCGAGCCCGCCGCCTCCAGGGTGCCGAGCGGGAGCGTCGACGCGAGGAGGAGCCGCTGCGCCGCTCCCCCGGCCAAGCGGATCGTCCCTGTCCCGCCTCCCGAGAAGTCGAAGGCGCCGCCGAGCACGTCGATGTCCTTCATGACCGTCAGCGTGGCGTCGCCGGAGTTGCGCAGGCTCCCCCCGTGCAGGACCAGGCTCCCCTCCAGGACGATGTCCTTCAGGGCGAAGGTGGCCGACGGACTCTCCGGGTCGAAGCGCAGGCCTCCGAACGGCCCGGTGGAGAGGGAGAGGCCCCGGTCCGCCCCGCTCCCCCTGAACACGATCCACGAACCCGCGTCGCGCCGGTACGCCGAATCCGCCGCCACGGAGATGTCCGAGGTCCCCGCCAGGGTGATGGTGCTCCCGCGGGCGTCGAGGGAGCCTCCGGAAAGGACATTCAGCCAGTTCCCGCGCCCGTTGAGGAGCAGACCGCCCTGGAGAGCCGCATTTCGCACGTCCAGGCGCGCGTTCACCGTGCTCCCGGCCGCGACGTACACCGGAGCCGAGGAGGTCCCCTCCGGGTCGAGGATCACCGCGTGCGTCGAGTCCTCCCCCGAGAGGTACCGCGCCCCCGCCGTGTCCCACCGTGAATCAGCCCCCCGCAGCGTCAGGGTGCTCTGGCCTCCGTCGAAGAGCGCGCCGGGCAGGACGCGGAAGTTCCGGCGGAGCGTGAGCTCGCCGAGCAGACGCGCCCCGCCGCCCGTGTTGGACACGACGAGCGAATCGAGTTCCAGAACGCCTGCGCCCGCGTCCAGGGTCTGCAATGCCGTCCCCTCCAGCACCACGGTGGAGCGGGACACCGCCGGCTGCGTCCCCGAGACGCAGCGCCAATCGCCGCGCAGGCGGAGCGTGACGCTGGAGAAGTCCAGGGCCCCGGCATCGATGCGCAGGTCCCCCGAGACCAGGATCCCGGTGGAGAGGCGCACCGAGGCCGTGTTCGACGCGATGAAATCATGGAAAGCCGAGACAGGGCCGCTGGACCTCACGGACTGGGGCAGCGTCCCGTCGAAGGCCACGGCCCCGCTCTCCCCGAGCAGGATCGCGTTCTCGCTCTGTGTCCAGAAGCCGCGGACGCTGAGCGTGCTGCCCTCGGAGAGGCCCAGCTGGCTCGACCCCCGGAGCGTCAGGTTCCCGGCCACGGTGGACGAGGTCTGCCAGAGCACCGTCCCGGAAGGCTTGTCGATGTCCACATGATGGAAGGCGGCCCCCGGAGCGGAGACCGCCTGGGTGGAGGCACCCGTGAACGCCACCGTGCCGTTGGACACGATGAACGTGCCTCCCTCGCGGACCAGGTCCCCGGACAGGGCGATGCGACGATATCCCGAATAGAGGTTGCCGTTCGGCTCGATGCGCAGCTCCCCCGGACCCACGGTCAGGTCCGCGCCGGCGGAGACGCTCACCCCGACTGGATTCTGGATGCGCAGGGAGTTGTAGGGACCGGCCGAGATCTCCTGCGGCGCGGTGCCGGCCAGGACCCACACGCTGCCCCCCGGGGGCCCGTTGAGCGGAGACTGGATGGGCCCGTCCACGCGTATCTGCCGCGCGCCGGGAGCGTCCCGGAACCGCAGCCCAGGACTCAATCCGCCCTTGATGACGAGGTCCGAACCCGGCTGTACCGCCCCCGTGGTACCCATGGCCTCCACGTCGTTGAAGTACCCTCCCGCGGTCTGGGTGATGGTCTGCGTCCCTGTCCCGGCGAACGACACGGAACCCTTGTTCAGCTCGAACTTCCCGCCGGTGTGGACCCAATCCCCGCCGAGGCGCAGCGAGACGCTGGTGTTCATCGAGAGAGTCCCGCCGGCGATGGCGAAACGGCCGCTCACGCTGCTCATGACCGTGTTCCATTCCACGATCCCCTGGTAGCCTGGCCCCAGGGTGATGGAGCCCACCGCGCCGTTAAGCATGACCACGTCCCAGGTGCAGCCCGCGGCGGGGTTGGTCGAGCCGAAGAGCAGGTTCTCGGACGGCTGGGGCGCGATGCCTCCGGCCCAGTTCGCCGCGTTCCCGCACGAGCCCCCGCCGGCGCCGATCCACACCTTGGGGTCCTGGTAGACGCTCCCCGCGGATCCCGGCGAGCCCATGTTCGCCCCGGTCCCGCCGGCGCCTCCCTCCACCTGGAATACCGGCCGCGCCGCGGCCAAGGCCGTCGCCCGCAGCCCGATGCGCCCTCCTCCTCCTCCTCCTCCCGCCGTGCCCGCGGAGCCTCCCTGCCCGCCCCGGGCCCTCAGCGTCCCGTCGCCGTAGAGGTACTGCGCACGGATATCGATGGAGCCGCCCGATCCCGCGCCTCCAGCGACCGTGCTGTCTTCGTATCCCCCGCCGCCGCTCGCATCGATGAGGCCGGCCAGCACCGCCGTGGCGGCGTTGAGCGCGAACACGCCTCCTCCGCCCCCGCCCCAGGAAGGCGCGAGCCCGCCTCCCCCTCCGGAGCCCCCGCTGGTCGACACGTCCATCGACCCGAAAGCGTAGCCGCCTCTTCCTTCCGCGCCGAGGTACCCGCCCCCGGCGCCGCCCGCTCCGCCGTAGCCTCCTCCTCCCCCGGCGATGCCCACGTACCCGCCGATGCCGCCTCCGGGCCCGGCCCCGTCCCCTATCGCGCCGCCGCCCGCGTAGCCCTTCCCCACCACCGAGACCGTGGCCCCGGCCTGCAGGTCGAAACTCGTGGCCAGGATGCGCACCGCCACCGTCGAGCCCGCGGTCGGGCCGGACTGGGTGATGAGCCCCCCGGACTCGACGCTGAGAGAGCCCACGGAGGACACCAGCCCGGTGTCGAATTCCAGGGTGGAGGTGCCCCGCACGACCACGCCGCCCACCCCCGCCATGCCGGTGGAGAGCATCAGGTGGGCCGCGCAGGCGCCGTCTCCGAGCGTGAGCGAGGAGAGGGTGAGGACGGTCTCCGAGCTCGCCCAGACCACGACGCTGGTGGCGATGGTCACGGAATCCCCGGCCGCGGGCACGGCGCTGCCGCTCCAGTTCGCCGCGTCCTGCCAGCTCGACCCGTCGCCCAGACCGGTCCAGGAGACAGCGGCTCCCGAGGCCGGAAGGGCCGACAAGGCCAACAACAGAGCTGACAGGAGTGCGGTCATGACTCGTGTTTTTGCAAGAACTTCCTCCTCGCAGCGATCTTATTGATCTCATCCTTGAACGTCGGGTTCCGCTTGAGCACGTAGTCGAAGTCCGCGGCCATGAGCACGAAGAGCTTCGAGGGCCGGGTGCACACGATGGTCGCGGTCCTCGCCTCGCGGGTCAGCAGCGCCATCTCGCCGAAGAAATCACCGGACTTGAGCTTCGCCACCTCCTTGGAGAAGCTGAAGAACCCCTTGCGTACGCGCACGCCCACCTCGCCGTCGTAGACGATGTAGAACGCGTCCCCCTCGCCGTTCTGCTTGAAAACGACCTCTCCGTCCGCGTACTCGCACAGCAGGATGAAGGGAAGTATCATTTCGAGCTGCCCGATCGTCATGGGGGCGAAGAACTCCACCTTGCGCATGAGCCTGGCCAGCGCCGCGAGGTCCGCCTCCGCCATCTTGAGCTTCCGCATGTCGCCTCCTCAGTCCTTCGCTGACTCATCTCCCATATCCGCTCAGGACCAGGCCGCATCCGCGGCCTAGTCCTTCGCTGACTCATCTCCCATATCCGCTCAGGACCAGGCCGCATCCGCGGCCTAGTACTCCCAGCTCAGTCCCATCAGATAATTCGTCGCGCTGTAGTCGTAGCTGTAGAACGATTGAAAACCCTGGTTGGAGCTGGCCTGCCCGTGCTGCAGGCTGAAGAGCGCGGACAGGCGCGGCGCCAGCGGATAGCTCAGAGTCGCGGACAGCGTCCACGTGCGCTGACGGAGCGTCTCCCCCTGGTAGGCTCCCGCGGAGTCCTGGACCAACCGGTGCGAGTAGCTCCGGCTGGTCCAGGCCCCGGCCAACGAAAGCGTGATGGGCTCGCGCTCATCGCCCATGGACGCCTTGAGCCAAGGCTCGAAGCCGAACTCGATGTAGTTGTAGTACCCGGGCATGAACCGGGCGTCTTTCGCGTCGTAGCTCGCCTGGTCCGAGGCGTTGCCAAAGACCTGGAAGCCGAGCCCTCCCAGCAGCCGGACCTCGGGCGTCAACTCCAGGGGCATGTGGACCGAGCCTCTGAACGCGGTCCCGAAGTCCCCGCGCGTCTCGGACCTGAGCTCTCCTGAAGCGTCCACCAAGGCCTGGTTCGTGAAGGTCTGCCGCCGGAACGCGAGGCTCACGGCTCCCTCGGTCCTGCCCCAGAGGCGCCGGGTCCCCGCCAGGGTGATCAGGTGCATGTGGGAGTCCAGGACATGCTCCCCTACGAGCTCGCGCGCCAGGGGCTGGCCCTGGAAGTCGAGCGCCGCCTCGGACTCCAACGCCGTGTAGTTCGGGAACGCGGTGAAGCAGTAGTCGTAGGAGAGCCGCACCGAGAACGGCTCCGCGTACGCGTACTCCGCCTCCAGCCCGGTCACCCACCGCCGCGTGTCGAAGAGCCCGCGCCCCCACCGCTCGTCCTTGGTCTCATTCAGGAGCTCGAAGCCGTAGGACAAGGAAGGCTTCAGGCGCCAGCGCGAGCCGGCCGGAGTGAAGACCGCCTTGACCCCGCCCCGTTGGGCCGCGCGCTCCTGGAACATGGACCCCGAGCCCACGAGGTCCACCACCTGCTTGGTCCCCTGGTACTCCCCCGAAAGCGCCGGGAGCAGGGTCCAGCTCTCGCTCAGGACCAGGGCGGGTGCCACGAGGGCCGAGACGTTGCCGGTCGGAGCCCCCCTCTCCCCCTCGAAGAAGTACTGCCCGCCGAGCACGCGCACATTGGCCAGGGGCTCCACCTGCACGCACAGGCCCGGCGAGGACGCGGCGAGCGATAGGAGGAGTAGAAGGATGTTCATCGCAGCAGCCCCGCCTGGATGAGCATCTTCGGCGCCACGACCAGGTCGATGTCCCTGCCTCCGAACTCGGTGGCCGTGATCACCTGCTCGAAGTTGAAGTCCAGGAGCCTGGCCCGGAAGGCGCCCCCGGAGACCGCTCCGGCGAAGTCCCGGCCGTCGGCCACTTTGCCCTCGTCCGAGATGATGTAGTTGTCCCAGCTGATGTAGGAACCGTCCCCGTAGGACTCGTAGATCCTCTGGTGCAGCCGGTCCGCGTCCGGGTACGTCGCGCTGACCGTGCGCAGCGGCAGGAGACCGTCGCCTCCCAGGTACGCGTTGGCCGCGGTCAGGGCCGCTCCCGTGATGGGGTCCGTGTCCGCGGCCAAGACCTTGTCCGAGTAGGTCTGCAGGTCCGCCCCGGTCCAGCCGTATTTGAGCCGGCCGTTGAGGTAGAAGGCGTAGCGGTCGTACAGGGCCGTGAATACGGGCCGCCCGGAGACGTCCTCGAAGCGGTCCGTGACCGGGTCGAAGAGCTGGCTGACGTCGTCCCCCCCTCCCACGTTGTGGTTGACGTCCACGAGATGCCCGCCCTCCGCCTTCTCGAGCAGCGAATCCCTCGTGTTCGAGCGTCCGGCCTCGAACGCGGTGAGGAAGTAGTCCGGAGCGCTGTCCGCCCTGCCTCCGAGCTGCCTCAGGGCCGCGCTCATGTCCGTGGGCAGGGCCTGGTTGAACGTGCCCAGGTAGTAGAAGTAGTCGAGCCGTCCCTCGCGCTTGTTCAGGACCACGAACTTGAACTGGTCCGCCCTGGGCCGCATCACGTACTCCTCCACCCGCACCCGGCGGCCGGAGAGGTCGATGAGGGCCTTGCCCTGCTGGTACTCGGCGAGCTTGATCTCGCGGACCGCGGCCGCCAGGACCTCCTCCTTGCTCATGTCCAGGCCCAGCTCGCGCGCCGCCGACGAGCGGGTCTCGCCGCGGCGCGCCTCCCGCTGGGAGGGAAGGTGCTGGGGGACGGCCATGCCCCTGCGGTCCACGCTCAGGCTCTCGTTGGGCCTGAGCAGGACGTGGTTGCCGCGGTTGTCCTCCACTCCCAGGAGCCCGCGGTAGAGCTCGACCCGGGTCCTGCCGCCGGAGAGCACGGTGACCTGGAACTCGGTGCCCCGCACGCTGGCCACGGCCGTGGGAGTGCGCACCTCGAAGCGGCGGCGGGCGATGCGGGTGACGTAGGCCTTGAGGATCCCTAGATGGAGCTTCAGGGAATGCCGGCTCTCGGACGCCTCCTCCAGGGTCAGGGAAGTGTCCTGCCCCAAGGAGACGCGGGAGTCATCGGCCAGGCTCACCAGGGCCGAAGCCCCGCCCCCGGTGCGCACGGACGCGCCCGAAGCCAGCCTCAGGGGCAGGTTCTCGATCTGCGTCCAGGACTTGGCCCCGGGTTTCTGCACCTGGACGATGCCGGACGCCTCCACCACGGCCTGACAGCGGGCTTCCCCGGCCGGCAGGAGTCCGGCCAGGAGCATGGCGAGGCAGAAGGAAGCGCCGCGTCTCATCGCGCCCTGGGATCGGCTGTAGCGTCTCGAACGGCTTCGTTATTAGGGTAACAGAAACGTGTTATAACGCAATATCGATAAAGTTACAGAAGTCCGCGCGACCGTAGGGAGCGCGTATCCCCTTGGATTTATCCCCAATACTTCCGCTACGGAAGTACAGGGGATAACTTTTGGGACGTGTACCAGTCTGCCCCCCAACGACCACAACGTCTCTTACTTTATGCGGATTTACCTTAGAAACAAAGACACCTAGAACCGGACCAGGAGGGAATAGCGGAAGGTGTTGCCCAGTGCACCGTAGGGGGCCCAGGAGAAGTCGAAGGAGGCACGGTGGAAGTTGATGCCCACGCCCAGGGTCATCTCATTGAACCCTTCGTTCTTGATGCGATGCGTGGTGAAACCCCCGCGCAAGGCTCCCCCGATGTCCGGTCCGAACGGGACCACGTACTCCGCGCCCGCAAGGGCGAAGAGGTCCGTGTCGCGGTACTTGACGATGTCCAGGTCCATCTTGAACCGCTTGGGCAGCGGCTCGTAGCCCACGCCCGCCACCACCCCCACGGGCAAAGGGTCCGTGACCCCGGCGAACGAGGGCTTGGTCCCCACGTTCTTGACCACCATGGAGAAGGATAATGTCTTGGGATCCTCGGGCCTCGGGATGAACAGCACGCCGGCGTCCGCGGCCACGGCGTCCGCCTTGTAGGTATCGATGACCTGGTGGATGAGCTTGCCGGTCAGGCCGAGCCTGACGGAACGGCTCACGCTGTGCGCGTAAGTCACGTTGTAGGAATAGTCCCCGGCGTCGAATTTGCCCAGATCGTTCTCCGTATCGTCGATGCGCCGCGAGATGTCGTTCACGGATAGATTGTAGATGGAGAGAGCCAGCACGCCCCTGGAGAAGTCCTTCTGCTTGCCCATGGGGACGGCGAAAGCGGCGAACTCGTACTTGATGTCCTGGAAATGCTGGGTATGCGCGGCTGCGATCTGGGCTCCGGAGAGGCGCGTGAGCGCCGCCGGGTTGTAGTAGACCGCGTACGCGTCGTCCGCCACCGCGGAGTAGGCCTCGCCCATGCCGCCCGCGCGCGAGCCGGCTCCCAGCTTGAGGAACTGGGCGGCGCTCGTGCCCGCCTTGGGATTCCTGGCCTGCGCGGGCATGGAAAGGATCAGGAGCGCGGCGGCGAGCAGGAGCCTCATAGCCCGCTCCCCTTGATCAGGGCCATCTTGAAGAACTTCTTGCGGCCGCCCCAATCCACCTGGCCGATGTACACGCCCGAGGCCACGTTCTGCCCCGAGTCGTTGAGGCAGCCCCAGCTCACGTAGGTCGTGAGCCCACCGGGCATATCCCCCGCGTCGATCTCGCGCACCAGCTCGCCTGCCACATTGTAGATGCGTATCCTGAGATCATGCCGCTCGCTCGAAGCCGGCAAACCGACGCGAATCCGCGTCCCCGAGAAGGTCTGCTGTGGCGCCGCAGTAAACACCTGGTCAGAAGAAGCTTTGGTCTTCTGCGTGCAGTCGAACGGGTTCGGGAAGTTCCAGACCTGGATGTCGCTCCCACTGAACGGTTTGTCCCCGGTCAGAGCAGGCGCCTCGCCCAGGAGCACGAACGTGGACATGTGGTCGACCTTCACGGTCAAGGTCTTGTTCACCTGGTCCACGCGGCGCTCCTGCGTCTCCAGGCAGTAGCCCTGCCGCGCAGGCTGTCCGTTCGAGCAGGTCGTGTTCTGCCCCTTGAAGTACCACACATTAAGATCGTCCACGGTCTTGGTGGACCGATCCAAAGCGGTCTGGTCGTAGGAGAAGGTCAGGTCCACGGGCTTGTTCAGCTGCGTCCGGATGCCCAAAGGCAGGAAGAGCCGGTAGTACGCGCTCATCGGATTCAGGTTCTGGGCGCTGGCCATGGCCTCGTAGGAGGAGGCCGCGCGCGCCGCCTCGGCCGAGACCATGCCGGCCTTGCAGCCGTAGCGCTGCGTCAGCGCGCCCTGGGCCGCGGCGCAATCCGTCGAGGACATGCTCTTGTAAGCCTCCAGCATGATGCCGAGCTGGGCGTTGGGCAGGTTGATGTAGTCCGGGGAAGTCCCGCCCTCGATGACGTTCCCGCAGGTGTCGTACTTCTTCTCGCAGCCCAAGGCCGTCTCGTTGACGCACTTCTCGAACGTGCCGGCCTGGATGTTCGCCTCGAAGCGCTCGTCGCGGTTGTTGTCCTCGTCGTCCTGGGAGCGCTCGAGCTTGACCTGGCCTCCCTGCATGTTCGCGACCGTCTCCTTGACCGACGAATGGAAGCCGGTGGAGAAGTCGAAGACCCTGTCGATGGCGTAGTTGCCGCCGGTGGTCGGGTCCACGGTGGCGAAGTACGCGCCCAGGCGGATGCTGAAGAACGCCTCCGACGCGGTGCTCCGGTAGACCACCGTGATCTGCTTGCGGCTCTCGTCCGAGAAGCGCTTGCGCTTCGTCTCGTCGGTCTCGTTCGTGCCCAAGAGCTGCCCGGTGCCGTCCGGGGAGACGAGGTCCACGCCCTTGGAGGTGCAGGTGGAGCGGGTCACGAGGACGTCGAGGTCCTTGTCCGCGGCGTCCGTGTTCCTCAGAGGCTGCGTGCACTCGATCTTGACCTTGAACTGGTTGTTCCCGAGGGCTTGCTGGGAGGCGGAACAGTCGGGCGCGACCCGGTTGTAGGTCAGGTTGATGGTCTTGACCGTGGAGGTCTCCTGGTCGGTGAAGTAGACGCCCACGCCCTCCACCGGGGCCACCATGTCCTTGCCGTTGTCCGCGATGATGACGATATCGTACAGGATGTTGTTCTTGAACCCGTTGATGGTGTAGCCGGTCACCAGGCGCGCGTTCGGGTCCACCTCCACCTGGCCGATGATGAGCTCGCCGATGTTCCCGTCCGCCTTGCGCTGGCCGGCCGCCACGACCGCGGCCTCCGACTGGCTGGGATAGCTCCCGCCCGCCAGCACGATGCGCCCGGTCACCTGCGCCCCGGGCTCGAGCGTGAGATTCGTCAGGCACTGGGCGGTGCTGCTCCCCCGGAAGATGCAGGACCCGCTGCTCGTCACCGCGACCGTGGCTTCATAGACCCGATAGCCCAGGCTCACGGCCCGCAGGGTGTAGTAGGTGGTGGAGGCGGCCAGTCCGGGGATCACGAAGGAGCCGTCCGCCTCGGACACGGCCTGGATGTCGCCCAGCGGGTTCTCGCGAGGCACGACCCCGTTCTTCTGCATGAAGATCGCGGCCGCGGGGAAGCCCTTGTTGTCCCCGAAGGGATAGCTCAAGGGCGAGCCTCCCGTGGGCGTGGAGATGAACGCCGTCACGGAGCTCGTGATGACGTCCAGACAGACCACGGCCATGGGCGCGGTGGACGCCGTCGGACAGACCGTGGCGAGGGGCGCGGTGGAGGCCTCCACCCCGAGCAGGCGCTTCTGCAGATAGCGCCTGGGAGGCTGGCCGGCCGCCACGTTGCCGTCGCGCGGGGCCACGGTCAGATCGTAGAGCCTGGACACGGCCGTGGAGACCCAGAGCCGGAATTTTCCGTCCAGGCTGGTGAACGTCTCCACGTTGATGTCCACGGTGCCGAAGCTCGGCTTGGCCGTGACCTTGATGTTGCCGAGCGCGGTCATGGTGGACGCCGAGTCCACGAGGAAGCCCTCGATGGACTGGCCCTGGCTGAGTCCGATGGTGCCCATGTCCTTGAGCTCGCCCGGCTGCACCATCTGCCCGCCCAGGACCACGGGCGTGTAGTTCTGGCTGCCGCGCGCCAAGTAGGCGAGGTCGAACTTGTCCTGCCCCAGGCGCAGATCGAAGGGGATCTGCGGGATGAGCGGCCCCACCAGGAAGGTCCCGTCCGCCCGGATGGGCCTGCCCGAGGCGCTCGCGGCCGCCACGGCGAAGCCCCCCTCCACCCATGGGTTGGCGGTCGCCACGATGGAGAAGTTGGGAGCCAGCAGGGTGGCGTTGCGGTCGCGGATGAGCTCGCCGGTGTTGGAATCCTTGAGCTTGCCCGTGAAGTAGCCGGCCTGATACAGGGTCACGTTCTGGTTGGAGAGCGCGTTCTGCAGGCCGTTCGGGGACAGGCCGGGATCCGGGAACTTGACGGGCCGGCCCACGTACTTGGGCGTGCCCGAGGTGTCGATCACGGCCAGGGTGTAGAACTCCCTGGCCGGCAGGTTGATGATGGTGTAATCCGCGTAGTTCGTGGCCGCGCCGGTGAAGGAGTTGCCCAGGGCGATGGAGGTGGAGCGGACGAGCTCCTGGCGGCGGTTGCGCGCCTCGAGGCGCAGGTTCACGCTGTCCAGCTTGTTGTTCGCCAGCGAGATGCGGCCGCTTACGTCGTAGCCGTCGAGCAGAGTGATGTCCTGGGTCGTGGTGTTGGCCGTGAGCTTGACGATCTTGACCTGCTTCGGCACGATGGTGTCGCAGGCGGGGCAGGTGCGCAGGTCCTCGGTGCGAAGGGTGTAGCCGCCCGGAGGCATGTTCCGGAACGTGAAGCTGCCGGCCTGCGTCATGTACGCCACGCGGCTCGCGTTCTTGTCGAACCAGGTGGACAGGGCCACGTTGTACTGCCCGAACTCCTGGCGCACCGCGATGACGCGCGCGAGGGTGGCCGTGGACCGGGCGCCGTCCTCGGCGCGAAACATGTTCGAGACCACCGCGCTGCCGCGGCTGTCGACCAGGGGTATCTCCGCCGCGTTGGCGTAGACCTTCGCCGCCGTGTTGAAGCTCGTGTTGCTGACCTGGTTGAGGATGCGGCCGCCCAGCTCGTAGGTGTCCCCGCGCAGGTCCACCACCGCGGTGGTCGTGGCTCCGTTCGCCACGGAGACCCGGGCCGTGACCATCTTGCCGGTGGTCTTGTAGTTGAAGGTCACGTCCATGGTCTGGGTGTTCTGGCCCAGGACCTTGAAGGTGGCGCTGCTCACTCCAGCCGGGCACTCGCCGGTCGCAGGATCGGCCGCGCCGCTGCCGTCGCCGCACAGGAAGTTCGGCATGCCGGTGGAGGTGGCCTCCTCGAAGGTGCTCCCCACCCGGTCCGGATGCACGGAGGCTATGACCTTGCCGGACATGCCGACATTGCCGAAGTCGCGCTGGGTGTCCGGCAGGATGATGGTCCCGGAGATGACGCCGGAAGATGCGGCGAATTCGATGGTGCCGGTCGTGCCCGTGCCGTCGACCGCGGAGGTCAAGACCTTCTTCGGGAACCCGCCGAGGACGTCGAAGTCGTTCTCCGAGCGATGCTCGAGATAGGCGAAGACCTGATACTCGAGCCCCGCGTCCACGCCCGTGATGGTGAAGGGAACGTCGGACTGCGTGGCGTGCTGCGGGATGTCCACGGAAACGTAGCCCATGTTGAGCGAACCCGGAGCCCAGGCGTTGAGGTGCACGCGCAAGGCCGGCGCCGCCACGCCGTCCAAGAACGGGAACAGGGTCGTGTTGCCGGTGACCCTCGCCGTGCCGGTGATGACGTGGTCGGTCAGGGTCTTGGTGAACGTGGAGAAGTGCACGATCGGGTTCGTGCTCACGTCCACGTTCCCGATGACCTTGGCCTGGAAGCCTTGCACGTTCGCCGTCAGGGTATAAGTCCCATGCCACAGGTCCGAGGACCACAGGCCCTCCAGGCGGTACGCGCCGGACTTCTGGCCCGGCGGGATGAATACGCCGTAGAACTGCTCGTACGCCGCTCCCGAACTCCTGGCCACCGTGGTCGAGGTGGGCACGGCGGAAACGGAGACGAACATCCCGCTTGCATTGTACGTTTCCGCGTTGTTCTCGAGCGTGACGCTGCCCTCCACGAACTTGCGGCGTTCGAACGCGGGCAGGGTCACGACCCTCTCGCCGGAGAAAACCACCGTCCCGGAGGTGCAGAGGGAATCGAAGCCCGGCAGGTAGGCGCGCACGCTGTAGGTCCCCGCCGGGATGTCGAAGCGCACGAACTCCTTGCGGCTGTATTCCTTGAAGATCGGGTCCCACTGGGAACCGTTGTCCACGACGTTCGTGCTCGCGTTCACATGCAGGGGCGCATGGAACATGAGCGTGGCCGGGGCCGTGGAGCCGCAGACCGCGTTCGCCACCTCCAGCCCGCCCCAGAGCTCCTCGTTCTGGACGTCCGTCGCGGTCATGGAGGCGAAGACCAGCAAGGCCGGCGCGCGCCTCATATAGACCTTCAGAGCGCCGGCCGTGGTGCTCGACATGAAGATATTCGAGTCCGGCAGCGCGAAATTGAAGGCTTTGGCGTCGGCGTTGATCGTCACCGAGGCCTTGCCGAGGAGGTAGCCGTCTCTCTGGAAGTCCATGAAGTAGGACCCGGCTCCCAGGCCCGCGAGCACGAAGCGGCCGTCGGATGCGGTCTCGGCGCTGCCGCTCCCGTAGCGGCCGTACGCGTTGACCCGCACCCCGGCGAGCAGCGGGTTGGACAAGGCCGTGCTCTGGATCAGGTCGTAGACGTCTCCCACGAGCTGGGCGGACCTCACGCTCACGCGCAGATTGTCGTTGCGCACGCCGTTGCCCACGTCGATGCGGATGAAGTACGTGGCCTTGGGCACCAGGCTCCCGTTGTTGATCCACGGGCTGTAGCGCCCGTCCCAAGCGACCTGTCCCATCGACGGCTGGCTGTAGCCCCAAGTCTGCCACACGGGGTTGGGCTCCACGCCGCTCTTGTACGGCATGGAGGACACCATGACCTGCCAGCCCATCTCCTGCTCGAGGTCGAAGTTGACGTATGCCTGCTTGGGAGAAAGCGGGTTGCCGTCCGGCTGTATGGTCGCGCTCGTCCCCGTGCCGTACGGGACCGTGGAGACCCTCACGTTGGTGATGATGTCGCTCGACACCACCGTGATCCAGGCGTAGGAGGTGGTGTTGTAGAGCGGCCAATGGATCTCCACGACCTTGTTCGGGTCCGTCAGGGTGCCGGCAGCCAGGGCGAAGAAGTAGGTCGTGCTCTGGCCGGCCTGCAGCACCAGGTCCGCGATCTCTTTGCGGTAGTCCGGGCTCGTGGTGCTCTTGGTGATGGAGAGGTTCGGGTCCTCGGAGTAGGCGCCCGTGGTGTAGTCGTAGTGCTTGGCGCGCAGCGTGACCGTGGTGAACGCGATGGCCGGATCCACCCCGGCGCGCTGTCCGCACTGGTCCCAGCCCTCCAGCACCAGGGCCTCGGAGGTGGTGTTCTTGGTCAGGGTGGTCTGCCCGTTCCTTAGATAGAAGTTCCGAGCGGTCCCCGGCCGGACTTCGATACGCGGCTGCCCGGAGAAGAGCGGCAGCGGCTTCTCATCGGGGTTGGCGCTGGCCGCGGACTGGGTGGCGAAGAAGAACATGGCGTCCGGGCTGTAGCAGGGCACCCACAACTTCTTGTACGTGATGGTCACCGTGGAGCCTGAGAGCAGGGCGGACGGAGGAGTGATCTCCGCCACGGGCTGGCCCGGGGGAACGGCCACGTTCATGGTGATGCCGCCGGGTTCCGCGGTGGCCACCACTTCCCCATCACCGCCCACGGTGGTGGTCGGCCACTGCCAGGACTGAGGCACGCCCATCACGATGCGCCCATCCGTCGCGATCCCGCTCTTGCCAACGACCAGGGTGGCGGCGATCTGGCTCACGTTCGAGCCGGCGTACACCCCGCTCGTGCTGAGCGTGACCACGCCTTCGCCGCCCGCCACGGTGGAGCCTTCCTTCATGCCCGGCTCGAAGATGTAGAAGTCCCTGCCCGTCTCGATGGAGGCCGAGGAGGTGTACACGGGCTCGGCCCCCTGCCCTCTGGGCGCGTACACGCCCTGCGGCTCCTCCGGGTCGGGCATGAAGTCGTTGTCGAGGTCCAGGTAGGCCTTGATGTAATACGGCATCCCGCCCTGCAGACTGACGTCGTAGGGATAGCACCTGGTGGTGGTCGTCGACGGGGTCCCCTCCGGGCAAGGCGCATCCGTGGGGACGTCGCGCCTGGCCGCGGGCATGCCCAGGAACTGCCCGTCGGACCAGAACTCCAGGCGCACGGTCCCGACCACGGTGGCGCTCGCGTGCTTGACCGTGCCCGCGATGCCGGCCGCGGTCACGACCAAGGACGAGCGCTGTATCTCGAAGATGATGCCGCTGATGTCCTGGCCGGAGCGCAGCTCCAGGGGGTCCGGGGAGCTGGGATCCGCGCCGAAGGCGCTCGAATCCTCGCCGAGGTCGGGCGAGTAGTTGTAGTTCACGTCCACGAACCCGCCGATGTAGTAGGTGACCCCGGTGGGCAGGCTCTCGAACATGAACGGAGACGGGCCGTCGAACTCCCGGGCCGCCACGAACGAGCCCTCCGTGTCGAAGCTGGAGGTGCTGAACAAGGCCACCACGATGCGTCCGCCCTGGGACCCGGTGTAGCGCACCTCTCCGGAGATGGAGCCCACGGTGCCGGCCGCGCGCTGGAAAGACAGCCTATAGCCGCCTGTCATCTCCTCCGCCTTGGAGGTGGCCATGAGGTTGTAGTAGCCGTCGGCCTGGAGCTGGACCTGCAGGCGCGCGTTCCCTCCGCCCGCGCTGTCGTCGTCGTCGGAGACGAAGCCTCCGAAGGGGTCGCGCAGGGAGAGATACGAGTCGTAGAAGTCCAGACCCTCGAGCACGGCGATGATCTCCTGCCCGCGCTGGCCGTAGAAGCTGTACACCTGGGCGTAGGTGCCGCTCCCGTAGGTCCCGCCCTGGCCCAGGTCGCGGCAGTCCGTCCCGGTCAACCGGGAGTTGAAGATCGGAGACGTGGAGGCGTCCACGTACGTGCGGTCGCACAGATCGAAGTCCACCCCGGCCCTGGATTCGGCGAGGAAGAGCCCGGTGTGCACGTAGGAGCCCATGGGCTCGGACGCGACTGCCGTCCGGGTGCTGGTATCAGGGTAGAAGTTGCCGTTGTTGTCGAGGAACGCCCGGACGAAGTACTGCCCGGGCTCCAATTCGGTGAAGGAGTAGGCCGTCATGCTCGATACGGAACTGTTGTACGTGTACGAAGACATCCGCACCGGCGCCTGGCCGCCGGGCTGGAACAGGAGCACCCGGAGCGTGCCGGTGCTGAGCGCGGTCCCGGGAACGCGCACCGTGCCGGATAGGCTCAGCAGGCCGCTGCCGGATACCTGGTAGATGTCCTGCAGGGGGGTCTCGGTGGTCAGGCCTTCGAACACCAGGGTGTCTTGGGTGATGGTGACGCCGCTGCCGCCGTTCACCGAGCCGCTGGACTCGAACACGGCGTCGTGGACCCAGTTGTTGTTGGAGTCCTTGTAGGCGCGCAGGAAATACGTGCTGTCCGGCAGGCCCTCCATGCGGAACTGATACGGCGGCCCCACCGAGACCTCCCGGTACGGCTGTCCCGTGAACGTGTTCGTGGTGAAGGCCTGCACCACCACGGGCCCGGGCTGACTGCCCTGATAATCCACCCATCCGGCCAGGATGCCGCGGTCGCCCGTGCCGCCGGAATCCGCGTCGAAGATGGTCATGCTGATGAGGGTGGACGAGGCATGGACCCCTGGAGCCGCGGCCCCGCTGGAGACAGTGATGATGGATTCGCGCCAGAAGGACGGCTCGCCGAAGTCCGAGCGCATGTTCGCGATGGTGTCCACCCACGCGCTCACGCGCCAGGTCGTGGTCGCGGCCAAGTGCTCGAGCGCGTACGTATAGCTGGAGATGCCGGCCGTGCGCGGGATGCGGGTCTGCCGGTAGCCGCCGTCCTCGCGCCAGTTCTCGACCCAGCCCTGCACCATGATGTCGCCGAGCATGGAGCCCGAGTACGACACGGTGCCGGTGATGACCCCGTCCGGAGGATTCCGGAGGGAGAAGCTCTTCTCCACGATGGCGTAGGTCGGGACGAAGAAGCTCGTGGACTGCCCGGTCATGGGCTCGGCGCCCTCGTCCGGCGTCCCGTTGCCGTTCACATCGATGAAGGCGCCGTAGTAGTACGTCGCGTTGCCGGCGACCCCGCCCATGGAATAGAAGCCGGTCGAGGCCTGGACGAGGTAATACGGCATGTAGTTGAAGCTCTCATCCGACGCGAACCCGATGAGCACGGTCCCGCTCTTGCAGTCGTCGGTGCAGTCGTAGGACAAGGTCCCCTCGATGGTCGAGTTCCCGGCCGGCCCTGTGCCCATGTCGCGCACGGCCAGGTTCACCGTGGTGGTGGAGCTCCCCGAGACCGAGACGGGTTTGGAGGAGGCCCCGGATTCCAGGCCGTCGAGCCAGCCGTTGGCGTTGACATCCAGGAACAAGTTCAGGATATAGTCCGTGGCCGCCGGGATGAACGGCAGGGTGTAGTTGTAGGAAGGCGCGGTGGTGGGGATGGTCTGGTACGCCACTGGGTCGATCTCCATGTCGCTGCAGTCCGGGCAGCGCTTGCGGCCGATGCTGACGCGGAAATCACCCTCCGCCGTGCCGGTGTGGTCGATCAGGCCGGAGACCGTCCCGGTCAAGGGGTCGGTCAGGGTCACCGTGATGTCGTTCGGAGTCACCACTCCGCCCTGGATCGTGATCGGGGTCAAGGAGTAAGCGCTGGGCCCGTACGCGCCGGAAGGCTCCCGCATGTCCCTCGTGCGGTTGAACATCCCGTTGTAGTAGACGTCCATGAACGCGCGCAGGTACACGGTCTTGTCCGGGATGCCCTGCAGCGTGAACGCGGAGGAATGCAGCTCCTGCATGTAGAACGGCCAGGCGTCGGGATCCGTGCTGTCGAAGAGCTGCACGTAGACGGTCCCGGTGCTCGCGCCCTGGTAGTTGATGGTCCCTGAGAGGCCCTCCCCGGACCAGCCCACGACCCTGAGCTCGAGCTCATAGTAGCCCGTCATGCCCGCATCGAAGGAGGTGGGCTCGATGATGTAGAGTCCGGTGGAATCCTGCGGCAATTGATACTCGATGTACGAGCCGTAAGGGTCGCTGTTGGAGGCGGCCACGTTGCCGTTAGGCCCGAGCAGGATCAGGGCGTTCGGATAGGACGTCCCCCACATCGAGAGCTGTATCGTGGCCCCCCGGCCCACGGAGCCCGGCTCCCCGTCGCCCACGTGCAGGGTGTAGAGGTCCGTGTAGTGGCCCTGGCTCCGGTCCAAAGCGCGGCAATCCGTCGCATCCAGCGAGCCGCTCCGCCACGCGAAGCCGCTCTGGTCCACGGTCATGGTGCTGCGGCTGCACAGGGTCACGGTGCGGCTGGAGATGGTGTTCCCGCCCGCGATGTTGATGGGGAACGGCATGTTGATGCCGCCATGGGTGCCGGACGGCTCGGTGGAGGCGGACTGGATGAAGTTGAGGTCCTCATCCTTATACCCGCGCAGGTAGTAGACCCCGTCCGCCAGGCCCGTGAACTCGAACCGGTCGAGCGAACTCTCCGCCACGTACGCGTCCTCGCGGCGCGGGCTCCTGGACAGGCGCACCCGGTAGGGGCGCGTGCTGGACACGCTCTCGAAGCTGCGCACGCTCCCGGAGATGGTGCCGCCCGTCATGGGCTTTTTGGCGATGGACGGCGACACCGGGCTCTCGTTCAAGCCGTAGTCCAAGGCCACGAGCCGGTAGATGTTGTCCACCCCTCCCACGGGGGAGAGGTCCGCGAAGCTGTTCGTGCTCGCGGACACGGTCCCTGTGGCGCCGTACACGGTCTGGGTGGACACCGTGACGAACGGTCCGGCCGTGGAGGTGGCGCGCAGCACGCGGATGGCGGCCAGATCGCCGCGCAAGGCCGTGTTGTCCTTGTTCAGGGTGGGCGGGCTCCAGCTCAGGTCCACGCGGCCCAGGGAGGTCCAGGCCTGGAGCCCGGCGGGCGCAGCCGGAGGCACGGTGTCCCGCGCGATCGAGAAGGACCAGCCCGAGGTCGCACTCGAGACGGAGATGAGCGACGGGTGGCTCCCATTGTCCTCGAACGCGTCGCGAGCCCTGTCCCCGTCCACGTCCACGAAGGCGCGCACATAATAGCTTCCGCCGGCCGGGATCTCGAGGAAATAGGGCTGGTCCGCGCTCGCAGGCAGGACCATCCCGCCCGAGAACGAGGCGATAGCGGTGCTGGCCTGCACCACCACCGAGCCGGACTGCGACCCGTTGTAGTAGATTCGGCCCGCGATGGAATCCACGTCAGCCGCAGGCGTCCGGGTGCTCAGCACGTTGGTGTAGACGGTGTCGACCCCGTTCCGGTTCCTCGCCCGCACCTTGTAGTGATAGTCGGTCAAGGGAGCCACGGCGTAGTCCGTCGCGGAAGCGCCAAGGGTGCTGAACCGCAGAATGAAGGAACCCGCGAGGTCCACGGTGGCGCGCCAGACCTCGTAAGCGGTATCGGCCGGATTCCCGTTCGCGCCCCAGCTCAGCGTCACGCTGCCGCGCCCCACGCCGAAGTCCGAGGTCAACGAGACCGGAGCCCGGGCAAGGGAGGCCAAAGGAGCGCCGGCGAACGAGCTGGTGCTGCCGTTCTGCACGCCGGCCCAGCCCCGGATATGATACACGCTCGAGCTCGAATAGGTGTTCGGGCCCAGCACGTCCTGCACATACGAGGTCGTCGGAGCCGCCACCAGGCCGACCCGGCCTCCGGCCGAGGTGAGGAGCTCGTAGTACGTGACTCCAGGGACCGCGCCCCAAGTCCAGCTCAGCTGCGCGGCCGAGAGGCTGGTCCCGGTGAAGCTCGGCACGACGCCCACCTGCGCCGCGCTGCTCACCGTGACCGCGGCGTTCGCGAACTGGCCGCCGGACACGCTCACAGGGGTCGCGGTGCGGCCGAAAGCCTCGCCCAGGTCGTGCACCCCGTCGCGGTCGCTGTCCACGAACACGAACACGGAGTAATCCGTGGCAGGCCGCAGGAGATCGAGGTTCGCGTACAACGTTTCCCCGGGGTAGCGCGGCCCTGTCCACTGGTATTCCGAGTTCTCCTTCTCGAACGCCGGAGTCCCGTAGTCGCCGTGACCCGCGACGAACACGATGTCGGCGCTCACCTCGAGCCCTCCCTGGAGCGTCGCGTCCACGGAGATGGCGCTGCGGTCGATGAGGGAGAAGTTGATGCTTGGGCTCGAGCCGCTGGGGGCGACGAAAACCGGATTGAACTTCTGCCCGAAATTGCTCATGGACACGCTCGTGGCCGCGTCCACGGTGTAGACGGACAGGGGCTCGGGTCCGTCCGGCTCGCCGTCGTAGTTCCCGTCCAGGAACGCGGCCAGGTAGTACGAGTTGGGAGCCGGCAGATCGCTCAGCGTGTAGGTCCCGGACGCGGCCTGCACTTTATTCCCCAGGAACGAGACCTCGCGCTCCCAATTGCTGGTCGTGGCGGCCACGACCACGTACTGGCCGAAATTCATTATGCCCGTGTAAGAGATATTGCCCTCGATGACGCCCACTCCCAAGGCCAAGGGGAAGCTCCGATCGGTCTGGGTCGAATCCGCGTTCACATAGAACCCGTTCGGCAGGCCGCCCTTGTGGGTGGGGTCGTCGACCACGAAGGCCCCGACCCAGTAGTAGCCGGGGTTCATCTGAGGCAGGGCGTAGGTGTAGGTGGTCACGCCCACCCCGGCCGCGCCTGAATTCATAGGCACCGAGGCGGAGTACACCTCATAGAGCGGATCCTCGGGGGCGTTCCTCCGCATGGCGCGGACCACCAGGTTGTTCGTGGTCACCGCGCCCGAATAGTAGACCTGCCCCTCGACGGCTCCCGTGGTGGAGCCGGACACGCCGAACCCGACATAGGCCAAGCCGCTGTTGTTGTAATAGTCCCACTCGTAATCGTTCATGGCCAGGAACAGGTCCCCGCTTGACGAAGCGGTGACCATGGTGCTCGCGCCCACGCGGAACCACGAGCCGTACTCGCCCACCCGGCCGATGAGCTCGCCTCTGTTGGCCTCGTAGAGCACGGTGCTGTAATAGTCCGTGCCCGGATACCCCTGCGGCCCGACGCTCCCGACCTGCGGGTCGTAGGAGTCCGTGGTCCAGGAACCGGCGGCCTGGATGGTCAGCCTCTGGCCATAGCTCACGGAGAAGCCGGTGTCCTGGCCGCCGCCGCTCGGGTTCGCCGGGGTGGAGGCCTGCACCGCGTACCGGATCGTGGCCGTGCTGGACCGGAGCGGATAGCCGGGCTGCACAGCCATGGCGCCCTGGCTCAAGGAGAAGTACGCGCTCGTCATGAGCGAGAGCTCCACCTCCCTGCCCAATGTCCCGGCCGGGGACAAGGCGATGAACAGGGTCTGCGTGGTCCCCTGCTGAAGGTCCAGCGGCTGATACAAGGGGAGCACCCCGGCGGAAGCGCCTTGGCCCAGGCTCACCATGCCGATCTCCGGGTCTCCGAACCCCGGCTCGAAAGTCCCCGTGCTCGACTGGTCCAGGTACGCGCGCAAAGACCAGCCTCCAGGGTTCGGCGAGGTCAAGTCGAGCTTCATGCCTCCGAGCTTGGAGGGATTGCCGACCGAGCAGAGTTTGAGCTTGAGCATGCCCTGAGCCCCGCTGTGGCCGAGGAACCCCGGGTGCGCGGAGGAGGCTGAAGCCATCACGACGCCGCCCTCCGCAGCCGCCGAGCCGCCGGAAACGGTGAAGTCCTGGCTGTAAGCCGTGGCCATGGGAGTCAATGTGCCCGTGTTCACGCTCCCGGAAGCCTCGAACGTGTCATACTCCCCGTCGTTGTCCACATCCACCCAGCCGAACACCTTGAAGCTCATGCCGCCCCGGACATACAAGGAATAATCACCGTTGTATTCCGTTCCATCCATCGCCTCGGTCGTCCCGGAGGCCAGCGCGGTCAAGCGGATCGGGCCTATCTGCGCGGAGTTGTTCGTGACATGGCCCAGGATCAAGGCCTGGTCCTGGGCCGTCACGTTCTTGGAGGTCACGTTCCCGCCAGCGGCCACGAACACGGGGTCCGAGATCCCGGCTCCGGCATGGTTGTACCCGCCCAAGGGCTCGAATCCATTGGGCTCGCTGCTGCCGTCCACGTCCCGGAACCCGAACACATACCAGGTATTCGGCGCGGGCAGGCCCGTGAAGTTGAACGCCCCGGCCGTAGTGTGAGTCGAGACCGCCATCAAGGCGCCGAACTCGACCTTCGGGCTGGTGGACACGACCACCCAGAACAACCCGTTGTTCTGCGAGCCGGAATACGACAGCGTGCCGGAAAGGTCGCCCGCTCCGCCTCCGTCCGGGTTCCAGAACACGACGTTGTAGGGGTCCCTCTCCCTGGGCGTGCCCCTGTTGGGCCCGAAGGCGTCGAGCATGTCCACGCGCGAGCTCGTGGTAGCCCACGCCACGTACACGTTGGTGCTGACGTTCTCCCGGAACTCCACGTCCTGCATGGTCACGACCCTGTTGTACAAGCGGAGGGTCAAGGCGGGGTTCGGGTTATAGCCGAACTCCTGGAACGACACATGGTGGAACGCCGCGATGTGCGAGTCCGAGCTGATGTCCACCCCGGCCGTATGGTCGAACTGGGTGCGGCCCGGATAGTTGTTGACGTCGATGGTGGCGTTCTGCACCTGGAAGGGGACGCGGTCGCTGCCCATGGGCTCGATCACGTTCCACTGGGAGCCCAGGCTCAGGAACTTCCCGCCGTTGCGCACCAGCACGCCCTTCTTGCTCGTCTGCAGATGCGTGTAGCCGTCCCCCATGCTCAGGGTGCCGCCGGCCTCCACGGTCACGCCGCCCTGTATCTGCAGGTTCTTGTTGCTGCCGAGGTCGAGCATGCCGCCGCGGACGTACACGTGGCTCGACACGTCGAGGTAGTTGTAGTCCCCGTACGCCTGCGGCCCGTAGAGGCGGACCGTGCCCGTGTAGCTCGTGGTCATCTCCAGCAGGGCGATGTCGCCGCCGTAGATGTTCCAGTAGCAGTCCGCGTCGTGCGCGCCGTCGAAGACCACGCTGTCGCCCGCGAAAGGCTTCACTCCGCCGAGCCAGTTCTCGTCCTTATCCGCGTACGGGCCGAACGCGCTCGAGCCGACCCACACCTTGGTCGCGGCCGCGGACAGGATATGGAAGTCGATACTGATGGAGCCGGCGTTGTCCGAGTAGTCCGCGTCGTTCATGGCCAAGAAGAGCGTGCCGGAGTACGTGGAAGAAAAGATCGTGTGCGTGGAAAGCTGGAGCCAGGGACCTGAGCCGATGCGGCCCATGAGGGAGTAGAGCCTCAGGCCCGCGACGCCGCCCGTGGCGAGCGTGCCGGTCGCGGTATAAACAGCGACCCCGGAAGTCCAGGTGCCGGACGACGTCACCTCCACGTCCTGGCCCGCGTTCACGAACATCCCGGTGTCGAAGCCTCCGCTCCGGTACGTGCCGCTCGAGACTGGCGTCGGATAGCCCCCGTCCGCTGGCTTGGCCGCGAGCAGGAGCTCCACCCCGGGCTGCGAGGATTCGATGGGGTAGTCGCCGGACCCGGGGATCCCGGACAGGAGCCCGAACTTATACGGGTCGTCTATGGCCACTCCCACCTGGCTGCCCGCGCTCATGCTGCTGAACTGGATGGACACGAAATACGTCACCGGCGGGAGGGAGACCGTCTGCGGGGCGAAGAGGAGCGCGGCCTCGGGATAGGCCCCGCTGAACACCGTGGAACTCAGCAGGAAGTCGCCGACATCGAGGATCCCGCTCCCATTGACATCCCTGTAGAATTGGGCCGTCACGTTGGACGGCAGAGCGTCGCCTCGCAGCGCCAAGCGGAGGGAGTCGAACTCCACCGGGCCGGCGCTCCCGGAGAGGTCCAGGCGCAGCATGGGCGCCGTGCCGTTCTTGGGGATATTGGCCGGAGCGATGTCCGTCGCGCTCACGTCCAGCGGCATGCCGAGGGTCATGTCCTCGATGAACCCATCGAGGTTGTTCCCGGCCCCGGTCACGGCCGCCCCGGCCATGAACACGGAAGTGGAGTTCCGGACCTTCACATCCAGGAGCGCTTGCGGAGACTCGGACTCGGACGCGACCTCGGCGATGAACTGCAGGTCCTTGTTCATGCGCCTGAGCGTGAACCGGCCGTACTGATTGGTGTAGCCCAGATAGATGTCGCCGCTCCCGTTCGTCCCCAGGAAAGGCTCGCCGCCGCTGACGCCCGTGAGGGTCGTGTCCAGCCCGGTCAAGGACAGGCTGTGGTCGTACTGGTGGATCTGCACCGAATCCCCGGCCGCGCTCAGGCCCGCCACGTACACGCCGGTAGCCGTGACCACGATATGGGTGGGCGTGGAAGGAGACGTCAGGAGGGCGCTGGTCGCGCCCGTGAAGGACATGGGCTCCTTCACCAGTCTCGTCTGTCCGGTCACCGTGCTGTAGACCAGCATGTAGAAGTCGGTGCCGAACAGGGTCAGGCCGAAGGACTCCTCCCTGCCCGACGCGGCGAAGGTGAAGGTGTCCCGGTCGACCTCGGAGAGGTCCGCGCTGAGGAGGTGAAGGAGCTTGGCCCCGCTGTCCGAGTCTCCGCCGTTGGCCGCGGCGTAGAGGCTCGTGGAGTAGGGCACGAAATCCGTGAAGGCCCCCAGGACGTCGCCCGGGAAGGACACGACGGTGCCCTGGAGCGTCAGGCTCCTGTCGTAGCGCAGGATGCGGTTCTGTCCCCCGCTCTGGACGCCCAGATAGATCATACTGTCGCCCATGGCGAAGGCGCGGTCCGTGAACTGGTACGGGACGGCCGCGCTGGCCAGGAACACGCCGGTCATGCTGTACTTCGCGATGGAGTTGTCCTGGGGGGAGCCGGAGGGCTCGGCCTCGGTCGTGGACTTGAAGAACGCGTAGACCGCGGGGTCGAGCGGGTCGGGGTCGACGACGATGCGCTCCACGTAGTCCTGGTCGTAGTTCGTGGAGGCGATCTGCGCGCCGGTCTGGAAGCCGCCGGTGAAGTCGTACGACTTGGGGCCAGGAGGAGGCGGCAGATCGATGAGCTCGACCGTCTTGGTCCTGAAATCCCCGGAGGCGAAGTCGCTGCCGTTGAAGCTGAAGCCGGTCACGTAGAACTGGCCGTCGGCATCCACGGCCATGTCCGCGGCCTCGTCAGCGTACATGGACGCGTATGTCCCGGTCGCGAGCGGGACCAAAGAGGGGTTGAACTTGACCAGCCACCAATCGTCGGCAGAAGCCCCGCCGTCATGTCCCCCAATCACGACCAGGTCGCCTGAACCGTCCACGATGCCGTCCGTCCCTCCCCAAGCGGCCGAGTAGACCGTGGACGCGAGGAACACGAGGTTCGAGTCGTACTTGACGACCAGGAGCGCGCTCTGCGTCTCCTTCCTGGAGCCGACCAGGTAGACGGACCCGGAGTTCGTGTCCACGGCCAGGCCGTAGCTCTGCATCTCCGGATTCACATGGGCGAAGGCGCTGAAAGTCGCGGAAGACTGGAAGATCAGATTGTTGTTGTACTTGGCCATGAAGTAGCTCGTGGCCGTGCCCTGGAGCTTGAACCCGACCATGTAGACGTTGCCGGCCGCGTCCACCTCCACGTCCTGCGCCTCGTCGTAGTAGCCCGTATTGAACACGGCGGAGGACTGGAACACGAGGTCCTTGTTGTATTTCACCACCCCGGCGTCAGGGTCCTGGGACCCGGCCACGAACACGTTGCCGGACCGGTCCAGGACGATGGCCCGATTGGCCGCGTCCCCGGGCAGCAGCGCCGAGGAGACGAACCCCAGGTCCTTGTTGTACTTGACCGTGCGCCAGCCGACCCCGTCCTCCTGCAAGGACACATAGACCCCGTTGGGGTTGACGTCCACGAACCCGCTGATAGCGTCGGTCCCGGAGATGGGCCAGGAGACCGCGGCGAGCTTGCTGCCCGAGGCGTCGTACTTGGCCGTCACGATCTCGCTGTTCGCGCCCTTAGACGAGGTCCCGACCACGTAGACGAACGGTCCTCCGACCGTGAAGGTGTCCACAGCCACGCCCTGCGGCATGTCCATGTCCCCGGCGTCGTAGATGGCCCCATCCGTCTGGGAGAAGTCGCCGGAGAACGTCCCGGCCGGGGCTTCCCCTTCGAGCCCTTCCGCGCCCGAGAGCGTGGAGCCGCCGAGCCACTTCAGCGGAGCGCTCGAGTTCACGGCCATCCACATGTCCGTGCCGCCCAAAGACAGGCTCCGCACCGGGTCCTGGCCGCCGTGCTGGGCGTAGTGGAGAGTCCCGTCGGAAGCGTACTTCCACACCGCGCCGTGGCCGGGCCCCGAGTCCGGCCCGATCCACCCGCCGAGGTACAGGTCCCCGGACATGTCCATGCCCATGCCGTGGAACTGTTCGATGTCCCCTGGGATGCTGTGCCACTTCTTGGAGAAGATGGTGGCGCCGGTGTAGTCGAATTTCCAGAGCGCCAAGTCCTTGTTCGTGCCCAAGGCGTTGGTCGCGTCCGAGGCCACGTAGAACCCTGACGGCGTGCCCAGGACGTCGCAGGCGGTGTCTCCGTCCGTGATGACGTTCTTCACCTTATTTATGCTGAGCAGGGTCTGGCCGTCCGACTGGTAGCGCAATAGGACCAGGTCCATGGCCGGCGCCGGGGCATTGGTGGAATCCGATGAAAATCCCACGACCCAGAGCTCGCTCGAAGGCGAGACCACGACCCCGTCCGCCCAATCCAGGCCCGCGTTGCCCATGTAGGTGGTGCTCAGGCTGATAAGTCCGTTCGTGTACTTGAGCAGGCCCATCTTGTACTGATACCCAGCCCCGGTCTGGATGCCGGCGCCGATCCAGATGTTGCCGGACGCGTCCGCCGTCGAATAAGTGGCGAAGTCATCCAGATGGTAGGAGCTGTCGTACCCGGTGCTGGAGATGATCACGTCGCCGGTGGAAGGGAACTTGTAGACCACGGCGTCCATGGCCTGCGTCATGGGGCCTGAGGAGCTGCCCACCACGTACACGTCCCCGGTGTTGGAGAACACGGTGGACCAGGAATCCGTCTGAGTGCTCGCGTAGGGAAGGACCACTGAGGATATAAACACCCCCGTGGGGCTGAACCTAGAGACCCAGGTGTCCACGTTGTCGCGGATGATCTCCCACAGATACCCGTCCGGGGCGCTGGACAGGTACCGGCCCCTCGGCGAGCCGCGGTTGTAGTAGAACTGACTCGTGACCGAGTTGTTGACGTTGCCGGCCATGTCCATGACCATCAAGCTGATCTGGTAGGTGGTCATGGATACCAGGTCATTGCCGGACGGGACCTGGGAGTACGTCCAGGAGGCGCCCGGCGTGGTGGCCGTATAGGTGGAGCTCGCCTGCCATTGCAGGAGGTCCCCGCTCCAGTAGGTGTTGTAGTTCGGGCTCGAGGAGATGCGTACGCGCACGCCCACAATCGGGCTCAAGACGTCGTTGGCCGTGCCTGAGATGAGCGGGAAGTCGGTCCGGGCGGAGTTGTTCGCCGGGAAGAGGATGGCGGCCGCGGGCAGGACGTTGTCGTACAAGAAGGTCTTCTGCCCGAAGGGCGACTGGGTCCCGCTGCCGTCCGTGGCCTTGCTCTCGATGAGGTAGCTCGTGCCGTTGGTGAGCGAGGTGCCCAGAGAGCCGGTGGCGAGGACCCAGGTGCCTGAGGACATGCCCGTGAAGCTCGGGTTGAGGAACGTCTGGCTCGCGCCCCACGCCGTGCCGTTCCAATACTGGTTGTCGGAGTTCCTCTTGACGGAGAACTGGACCTGGGTGATGTTGTAGCCGGCCGCAGCCTCGGCCGTGCCTGCGACGTTGGCGAGCATGCTCGCGTAGGGCGTGCCCGGGTTCGTGATCGCGGAGTTGGGGTACTGGGAATAGCTGCCGAAATACATCGCGTTCACGTTGGCATTCCCGCCGAGGCGCACGAGACCGTCTGGGGACACCGCGATGGCGTATCCGTGCTTCTCTATGCCATCGGACACCGTGGTGCTCGAAATGAGAGCGAAACTATTGCTGACCTTCAGGATGAAGACGTTGGCCGGTCCTCCTGAAGAATACTCCCCAGTCAGATAGATGTTCCCTTGGGGATCCCACGCCAAGTCATGAGCCCGATCATCGTAGGAGGCATTGATGTCGAACGTCGCGGCCGCGGCAGTGGAGAAGCTCGCATCATACTTGAGCATCCACACCGCGCGCTGCGTGGGGTTGCCGGTGCTGGCAGCGACATACATATTGCCGGATGAATCCGCGAGCACATGCGGGCGAAAATTCGTCGCGTCGCCGGCGGTGATGACGCGGCTCGAAAGCAGGACCATGTCCCCAGCGAACCTGGACGCCAGAAAATCGCCGCTGGTCGTTTGGCCGACCGAATAGACCACCCCGCTCTTTTGAACGATGTCGTAGGCCCGCTCGGTAGAACCGGTGGCGATGGTCGCGCTGGAAACCAGCACTAGGTCATAACCCAATCTCGCGACCCAAAAATCCTCGGTCGCGTCCTGCGTCCCTCCGGCCAAGTACACGCCGGTCTCGTCTACGAATATGGCGTATCCAAGGTTGGCGGAGGTCGCGCCACCGGTGCCGTTGAAAGTCGCGCTCGCCAGCAGGACGAGTTCCGGGGAGAATTTCCCGACATAGGCCTGCACGCCGGGGACCGTGTTGTCGATCCGTCCCGTGACGTAGAGATTCCCGTCCGGGCCGACCGCGATGCCTTCGGCGCGATCCATGGCGCCGTTGGTCCCGCTGACCACGGCGCTCGCGATCAGGACCGAGTCGGGAGTGTACTTGCCGATCCAGACATGGGAGATGCCGGCTGCGTATATGAATCCGCTGGGATGGACCGCCAAGGCTCGGACAGACTCGGAGGCATCGGCCCCCACATCATAGGTGCTGCTCGACCGCAGCACCAAGGTCTGCGCCTCGGCCTGCCCGGCCAGGGACAAAGCAAGCGCGCCCAATACCGCGCGCGCCAGCCCCAGTCCGGCTCTCGGCGTTCTCTTCACTCGTTCCTTAATACTGCCGCCCGACATTGTACCACCGCGTCCCCGTCAACGCCCTGTGACTAAAATCACCTAATAATCGTACGAGAACCCGAACAGATAGTTCGCCGTGTTGTACGAATACCGGTACGTCTTCTCATAGTCCATGTTCGAGCTGGCCCACAGCATGTTCGTCTGCGCCAGCATCCTGAAATTCTTCGCGATCGGATACGAATAGCTCAGCGCGATCAGATACCGGTCCTGGTACTGCTTGTCCGTCCCGTACTGCCCGGCCGCGTTCTGCACCAGGCGGCCCAGGTAGTTCTGCCGGGACCAGGTCGCGGCCAGTCCCACGATGGACGAACGCCTCTCGTCCCCCCAGGAGACGCTCACCGACGGCCCGGCCGAGACGCTCCAGTAGCTGTAGGCGTCCATGACGGCCTTGGTCTGGCCCGCGTCGAAAGTGTTCTGGTTCGAGCCGTTGTACGCCAATCCGGTGGAGAACGCCGAGGACGTCCTGGCCTTCCCCCCCAGGATGGCGCGGGGATACGTCAAAGCCATGTTCAGGTTGTTCGTGAAATCCTGCCGCTTGTAGGGCTCGTGCGGGTTGGGCTGCCCCTGGGTATTGATGATGGGCTGGTCCGGGAAGGTCTGCCACAGGAAACGGTACGAGGTCTGCAGCGACATCTTGGGATCGTCGTAGGGGATGGGCAAGGAGGCGCTCAGGTTGAGCTGCTGGTTCATCGTGTCGAGCACGTTCGTGCCCGCGGCCTCCCGGCCCAGCGGGTTGCCGTTGGGGTCCACGCCGGACTTGGATTCCAAGGACTGGTAGTTCGGGAAGCGGATGTAGTAGAAGTCGTAGCCGACCCTCACCGAGAACGGGTCGCGGTACACCTTCTCGACTTCCAGACCTAAGCCCAAAGTCTCGTAGTCGAAGAGCCCCTTGCCCCAATCCTCGTCCCGGGTCTCCTTGAGGAACTCGCGCTTGTAGTTCAAGGACGGCTTGAACTTCCAGTTCGTCTCGACCGGCGTGTAGAGCCCGGCCAAGGAGATCCGGTGGTCCATCTGCTCCTGGAACAGCGTGCCGGAGCCCACCGAGTCCGTGACCGACTTGGTCCCCTGGTAGTTGCCCTTATATAAAGGAAGCACGCTCCACTCTTCGTCCAGCTTCATGACCGGGACCGCGTGCGCGGACGCGTTCCCGTGGAAATTCGACCGGTCCTGGGTGAAGAAGTACTGCCCGCCCAGAAGGCTGAGGCTGTAGATAGGGATATACTCCAGGGCGGAGCCCTGGAGTGCCGTTGTCATCAGTCCCACCGCTAGAAGTCCGGTCCTTCTCCTCACTGGATCAACCCCGATTCGATGAGGACCTTGGGCTCGAACACCAGGTCGATCTTGCGGCCGCCGAACTCCGAGGCCGTGATGATCTGCTGGTAGTTCCACTTGAGCATGCGCGCCCGGTAGTCAGCCCCGCTCGTGATGCCCGCGAAATCGCCGAACGAGGCGACCTGGCCCTCGTCGTCGATGATGTAGCTGTCCCATTTATCCCACAGGCCGGTGTTGCTCTTACGATAAACGATGTGATGGAACTTATTCTCCTCGCGGTACCCGGTGCAGTTGTCGAGCTCGGTGCAGCGCACATCCAGACTCTGGTTCAGCGAATTCTGGATCTCTGTCGGGATCACGCAGGGTCCGTCGAGGTTGTCGCAGGTCGAGGGCTGGATGACCGTCATGTTGTGGGCGTTGTAATTCGTCGCGTGGTCGAATGTATCCCCATCGGCGTCCGTGTCTCCATAAGACCGGAGGCCGCCGCATCCGGCCTCGGAGCCGTTGACGCAGCCCGCAGCGATGGCCGCGGCAGCCGTCGGGTCATACTTGCGCCCAGTGGGCGTCCCGGAGGGATCCGCCGCGACGTCCCACTCGGTATGCGCGATCCCGTTGTACTTGAGCGCGTACGTGTCGTACAAGGTCCCGTAGAACGCGGTGCCGTTCGGCACGTCCACGTACTCGTTCTGGCTCGGGTCGAACGCGAAGGCCACGTCGTCGTCCGCGGCCACGTTGCTGTTGAGGTCCACCTGATGCCCGCCCGAGGCGTTCTCCAGCACGTTGTCCTGCGTGTTGGAGCGGCCGACCTCGTAGGACGTGATGTAGTACTGGCAGGGGGACCCCACGCAGCCCGGGACCTGCTTGAACGCGGTCGTCAGGTCCGTGGGCAGCGTCTGGTTGAAGGTCCCCTTGTAGTAGAAATAGTCGAACCGGTCCACGCGCTCGTTCAGGACCACGAGCTTGAACGTGTCCGGCGAGGGCAGCATGATGTAGTCCTCGATGCGGACCCGGTGTCCGTTCACGTCGATCATGGCCTTGCCCTGCTGGTAGATCGCGCTCTTCATCTCCAGGGCCGCGGCGGCCTGGACCTGCTCCTTGGTCATCTCCAGGCCCACCTCGCGCTTGAGGTCCGCGCGCTCTCTGGAGTCCGCGGCCGCGTCCGCCTCGCTGATGCTGATCGGCTTGCCCACGCCCTGCTGCGAGACGTCCACGCGCTGGCCCTCCTGGAGCATGAGCTCGTTGCCCCTGTTGTCCGCCACGCCGAGGGTCCCCCTGAAGAGGTCGACCGAGGTGGCTCCCGAGGGCGCGACGCTGACCCCGAACTCCGTCCCGCGCACCGAGCAGACCGCTGTGGGCGTGCGGACCCTGAAGCGGCGGCTCAGCTTGGAGGTCACCCAGGCCTTCATCTTGCCCAGGTTGAGCTTCATGGCGGCCTCGCCGGAGGAAGCCTCCTCCAGGACGAAGGAGCTCTTCGGCCCGAGCTCCACCTTGGAGCCGTCCTCGAAACCGATGGTGACGTTGGCCCCGCGTCCGGTCTTGACCTCCTGCCCTCCGGCGAGGGCGGCGTCGGACTTGACCTCGTTCCAGAGCAGAGATCCCGTGTTCCGGGCCTGCACCTCGCCCGAGACCGTCACGGCTTTGGCGCCGGCGTGGGACAGTTCCGGTGCGGTCAAGCAGAGAAGCGGAAGGAGCAATAAAGGAAGAAATACTTTACGTCGGCTCGGCGCGCTCGGCGTCAGTGGCATGTTGCAGACTGACTGTAAGTATAGCCGCCCCGCCCATCGCTGTCAAGCGCGGGGAACGATGACTTTAGGCACAAAGGCCCTACTTCTTGTCCGGCTGGATGGGCGGCTGCGGGATCGCCGGCGGGACGGCCTTGTGCCGCGTCCCCGCGCGCTTTCCCTCCACGCGCAGCAGCTTGATGGGGGGCAGCACGGACGGCGGGGTCTCGGTCACGGAGGACCGCACCGGGACCGCGTCCGAGCTCACCCGCGGGGCCGCCAGCTCCTCGGAGGGGAGCGCCGGCGGCTGCGCCCGGAACAGACGCCGCCCGCCGAAATACAGGATCACGGCCGCGAGAACGGCGGCGGTCCAGAGCACCACCCTGTAGAGCCCTTCGTCCTTGTCGTCGTTCATTCCATGTAATCCCTGAGCGCGCGGGAGCGGGACGGGTGCCGCAGCTTGCGGATGGCCTTGGACTCGATCTGCCGCACCCGTTCCCGGGTGACCTTGAAGATGCGGCCGACCTCCTCGAGGGTGCGCGGGTAGCCGGTCCCGATGCCGAAGCGGAGCTTGAGTATCTTGGCCTCGCGGTCGGTCAAGGTCGAAAGCACGTTCTCCACCTCGGCCCGGCGCAGGAAGTTCTTCGCCGAGTTCGAGGGAGCCGGCCCCGTCTTGTCCTCGATGAAGTCCTCAAGGTAGGAATCCTCGTCCTCGCCGATGGGGGTGGCCAGGGAGATGGGCTCCTGCATGATCTTGAGCACGCTCTTCACCTTGTCCACCGAGATGTGCAGATGCCGGGTGTACTCCTCGAGCGCGGGCTCGCGCCCGTACTCCTGGCGGTAGCGCCGCGTGACCTTCATGAGTTTGGAGATGAGCTCCTTCATGTGCACCGGGATGCGGATGGTCCGGGCCTGGTCCGCGATGGCGCGGTTGATGGACTGGCGGATCCACCACGTGGCGTAGGTCGAGAACTTAAAGCCCCTCTTGTACTCGAACTTCTCCACCGCCTTCATGAGCCCCAGGCCGCCCTCCTGGATGAGGTCCGAGAGCTCCAGGTTCGAGTTGACGTGCTTCTTCGCGATGGACACCACCAAGCGCAGGTTCGCCTTGATGAGCTTGAGCTTGTCCCTGAGTATCTGCTCCTCCAGGGTGACGATCCGGCGGTCGAGCTCCAGGAACTGCTCCATGGGGATGGGGACCGTATGCATGAGCCGCTCGAGGTGCTCGCGGACCCCCTTGAGGTTCTCGAGCGCGGCCTCGACGGCGGAGGGGGCGTAGCCCGTGCGCGAGCGGAAGGCCTGCGGCGTCATCTTGCCCGAGGAGACCTGGTTGGCGTAGCCGCGCAGCTGCCGATAGTCCCCCCCGTAGCGCCGCTTGTAGGTCTCGATCGTATCGAGGCACTCGCGGATCTTCCCGGCCAGGTTCTTGATCTTGTTCGTCAGACGCTTGATCTTGTCCTGGTTGAGGTTCAGGCCCACGATCCCCTTGACGATCTCCTTGTTCTGCAGCTCGATCTGCTTCTGGACCTTCTGCTGCATCTTCGGGCTGAGAGGCTTCTGGAGCTTCGCGCGCAGCGCCAGGATCTTCTTCTCGGACCTCGCGATGAACTGCGCGACCGTCTTCATCTTCCGCCGCATGGCGGAAAGCTCTTGCGAGGTCTTGCGGCCGCGCGGCATGAGCTCCTTGGGAGTCATCTCCTGCATCGTGATGAGGGTCTCCCAGTTGCGGATCTCCCGCATCGTGATGGGGGACTCCAGCACCAGAAGCCGGAGCTCGCGCTCCCGCTCGCGGACGTTGCGGGCCAGGGTGACCTCCTCCTCGCGGCTCAGGAGCGGCACCTTGCCCATCTCGGAGAGGTACATGCGGATGGAGTTCGAGACGTCGGGGCTGGATTCCCACTCCTCGCTGTAGGCCTCCTTCTCCGCGTGCGTATCCGCCTTGAACTTCTTCCGGCTGAGCACCTCGATGCCCAGGTCCTCGAGCGTCGACATGAGCCCGTCGATCTCCTCGGAGGACATGTGCGCCGCGGTCAGGGAGCGGTTGATCTCCTCCAAGGTGAGGTATCCGTGCTCCTTGCCCAGCTCGATGAGGTCGCCCAACGCCTGCTTCGAGATGCCAGCCATGCCTATTGACGCTCCTTGCTCAGCGCGTGTTCCGCTGAGCCCCCTGCAACTCCGAACAGAGCCTCTTGTACTCCGTCACGATATCCGGGTCCACAGGTCCCGATTTCGTCTTGCCGAAGATGAGCGGCTCGAGCTCCGCGAGCCTCCGCTTCTTGCGCAAGCGCCCCACGATATCGGACACCAGCCGCGCCGGATCCCCGCACTCGCGCCGGTCGCACAGCAACGAGCGCGCCGCCGACGCGTCGGCGGGCTCGAGGCTCTCGAGGAAGCCGGCGATCCAGCGCGCCCCCCCCCCCTTCGCCGAGTCCGGGACCCCCACGGCCGAGCGCAGGCGCAGGAAGATGCGGCACGCGCGCTCATCCGAAAAATCCGCCTCATCCACCAGTTCCTCCGAGGCGGAGAGGGCCGGGGAGCGCAGCAGGCAGAAGAGGATGTCGCGGTCCTCCGCCGGCATCGGCTGTCCCGCCGAGGACGGGGCGGGCGAGGCGGCCGCGGCGTGCCGGCGGACGGGCGTCTTGCCCCCTCCGGACGAAAGCTTCCGGAGCTGCAGGCGGAGCGACCCCTCGTCGGTCTTCAGGCGCTGGGCCAGCCGGCTCAGCCACTCGCTCTTAAGCACCTCGTCCGGGCACTTCGCGATGGTCTCCAGGATGCGGGCGGCGAAGGCGGCCTTCTGCTCGGGCGAGAGCTTGGCCTCGTTGCCGAGCAGGAACCGGGTCTGGAAGGAGACCAGGTCCTCGGCCGCGGCCAGCACGGACTTCAGGCTCTCGGGCCCTCCGCGCTGCAGGAGTTCGTCGGGGTCGAGCCCGTCCGGGACGGTGGCCAGCGCCACGCCCACCCCTCGCTCCATCATGAGCTCGCCGCCCCGGACCGCGGCGCGCACGCCGGCCGCATCCGGGTCGAAGAGGAACGTGACCCGGTCGACGTGACGCTTCAAGAGCGCCGCGTGGTCTTCGGTCAGGGCCGTCCCCAGCGGCGCGCACGCGTTCCGGAACCCCGCCTGATGCGCGGCCAGCACGTCCATGTAGCCTTCCAGCAGCAGGGCATGGCGCTCTTTTCGGATCGTCGGCAAGGCCTCGTGGAAGCCGTAGAGCACGCGCCCCTTGGAGAACATGACGTTGTCCGGGGAGTTGAGGTATTTCGGCTCGTCGTCGCCGAGCACCCTTCCCCCGAAACCGCAGACCTCCCCGCGCGCGTTCAGGATGGGGAACAGGACGCGCGCCCAGAAGTGCTCCCGCAGGCGCCCCTCGCGCTCGGACGCGAGGCCGCACCGGGTCAAGAGCTCCTTGCCGAACCCCTGGCGGGTCGCCGCCGGGAGCAGGCCCCCGGACCGGGCGGCGTAGCCGAGCTTGAAGGCCTCGATCGTCTCCTTCGCCAGGCCTCGCTTGGCGAAATAGCGGCGGGCGGCGTCGGCCTCGGGCAGGCGCAGGAGCTGGGAGTGGTAATGCTCGCGCGCGAACTCCAGCACCCGGCGCAGGCTCAGACGCTCCTTCTCCTGCGGGTCGAGGGCGCGCTCCGGCCGCACCAGGCGCACCCCGGCGCGCTCGGCGAGCTTCTCGACCGCCTCGACGTAGGACAGCCCCTCGATCTTCATCAGGAAGCCGAAGACGTTGCCGCCGGCCTCGCATCCGAAGCAATGGAAGATGCCCTTCTCCGGCACCACGTAGAAGGACGGCGTCTTCTCCTGGTGAAAAGGACAGCAGGCCTTGAAGTCGCGCCCGGCCTTCTTCAGGCTCGGCACGTACTCGCGGACCAGCTCGACGAAGTCGATGCGCTCCCGGACCTCTTCCAGGGAGGCTTCAGTGATGCGTCCCAAAGGAGGAACCTACCTGTGTACGCGACGGCGCTTGAGTCGGCTGAGCTTGCGCCGGTTCTCCTGCTGCCGGAGCTTGCGCTTCACGCTCGGGGGAAGGAAGTGCTCGCGCCTCTTGATCTCCCGAAGGATGCCGTTGCGTTCGCACTCGCGCTTGAACCGACGGAGCGCGTCCTCGATGCTCTCCCCGTCCCTTACTTTGACGAACACCATGGATTGCGATCACCTCACCCCGGCGGCCAAGTCATTCGGCGGCCCGAGAGCACGTGGTAGTGCACGTGGTCCACGGACTGCCCGGCGCCCCGGCCGTTGTTCAGCACGACCCGGAAATCCTCCAGACCGTTCTCCGCCGCCAGTTTGCGTATGACGAGCTGCAGATGCCCCAGCAGGCTCTCGTCGGCTTCCGCGGAGTCCGAGAGCTTGGCGATGTGCTTCTTCGGCACCACGAGCAGGTGCGTCGGCGCCGCGGGGTTGAGGTCCTTGAACGCCAAGGCGCGCTCGTCCTCGTACACCTTGCGCGAAGGGATCTCCCCCGAGACGATCTTGCAGAAAAGGCAGTCGCCAGCCATAGATTCCGCCGGAATGGATTATTATAGCATCTCCACGGCCGCCTCCGGCAATCCCGGCCCGGCTGAGGCGATCCTCGCCCGGTGCAGCCCCGGCCCCGGGTCCCGGTCCAGGCGCACGCGCAGAAAATGGTCCGTGGTCGCCTCCACGCGTCCGGGACGCGGCTCCGCCACCACGCGGCGCACGCTGCCGACGGCCCTGGACGCGAACTCGGCGCGCAAGGAAGCGTCCAGCGCTTTCATGCGCCCCGCGCGTTCCTCGGCGGTCTTGGCCGCCACCTGGCCTCCCATGGCCGCGGCCGGGGTCCCCTCGCGCCTCGAGTACCGGAAGACATGGAGCCCCGAGAGGCCCATGCGTTCCACGAAGGCCAGGCTCGCCTCGTTCTCCTCCTCGGTCTCGCCCGGGAAGGCCACGATGACGTCCGTGAACAGGCCGCAATCGGGCCTGCGCCGCCGCAGGGCCGCCATCCGCTCCGAATAGAAGGCCGTGTCGTAGCTCCGACCCATGCGCCGGAGTACCGCGTCCGAACCGGACTGCAGCGGGATGTGGAACGAGGGGCAGAGCTTCTCCCCTGCCCGATCGAGGAGGGCGAGGAGATCGTCCGTCACCTCGCGTACGCCGAAGGAGGAGAGCCGGATGCGGAAATCGCACGGCAGCGCGGTCAGTCTGTCGAGGAGCTCGACGAAGCCGGTCGACCCGTCGCGGTAGGACCCAAGCCGCACTCCGCAGAGCACGATCTCCCGCACGCCTTCCTCCAGTAGCGCCTCCGCCCGCCGGACGACCTCGCCGACGGGCGTGGAGCGCATCTCGGGTCGGACCGAGGGCACGATGCAGTAGGTGCAGCCGCCCCCGCACCCGTCCTGGACCTTCAGCGTGACGCGCGAACGCGCATGGCCGGCCGAGCATCCTCCACCGCCCAAGAGCGCGAGGATGCCGTCCTTGTCCTGGTTCTTGACCACCATCGCCCCGGGGAAGGCGGCCTCGATCTTCTCAGGCGAGCGCGTGGCGAGGCAGCCGGTCACGATGACCCTGGCCGAGGGGTTGCGCCTGCGGATGCGGCGCAAGAGGAGCAGCGCGTCCGCGTCCGCCCGGTGGGTCACCGTGCAGGTGTTGATGACGCAGACGTCGGCCTGCGCGAAGTCCCGCACGAGGATGAGCCGTCTCGCCAATGCCTCGCTCTCGGATTGGTTGACCCGGCAGCCGAAGGTGCGCAACCAGACCCTCAACGCGCCCCTCTCCTCCGCTTCCGAGGTCTTGAGAAGAGGGCGATGTCCACTTTGTCCTTGGGACGGGCGGCCGCGCGCTTGTTCTTCAGAAAAGTCTCCTTGCCCAGATAGAACACGGCATGCTCGCCGAACGGTCCTTTCTGCCGGCTGTCCCAGACCTCCTCTGCCGTGACGCCGTCCAGCTTCGTGAGCAGGTCGATGCGCACGGGGGGATAGCCGAGTTGGATCACCTCGCCGGAGAGGATGTCGGCCTTGGTGATGCCGAGAGACCCGAAGCCGAAGTCGTCCAGCGCGCGGAGCAGAGCCTGCGCGTTCGCTTCCGCGGGCCTGATCCAGATGTCGATGTCCCCTGTCGCCCGAGGATAGCCCAGGAAGCCGAGGGCGTAAGCGCCCACGATCACGAAGTCCACGCGATTCCGGTCGAGCGCGCCGACGAAGTCCGAGAAGTCCCTGTTGAGATCGCTCACGCGCGGCGGCTCCTCATCCGGAAAGAGCGTTCCAGACGGGGGAATCCCGTTTTGCCCTGGACCATGAGGGCCTGGCGTCTCAGGAACTCCATCGCGTCGATCCTGGCCTGAGGCGGCTGGGCGAGCCAGAACCGCAGCGCGTCGCGGTCGTCTTCCCTCTCCACGATGCGGACATGGGGCGGATCCCTCCATATCTCGGACGACGGCCGGCTGACGAGGCGCTCCTCCTCCGCCCGGATCAGGGCCCGGACCATGCGGCCGCGAGGGCGCTCGGCGCCCATGACCCGTGCGACCTTGCGGCGCGCGACTTCCTTGATGCGCTCCGCCACGGCACCCTTGGGAGTCTTGATGAACTTCGGGAGCACTACGACCTCGCAGAACATGGCCTGCAGGATCCTCCGGAGCGTGCTCAACTGGACGTCGACCCTGCCGCTCTCGATCTTCGCCACATGGGACTGCGGCAGGCCCGCGCGCCTGGCGAGCTGAGCCTGGGTCATGCGCAGGGCGCTTCGGGTCTCCCGGATCAGGACATGGGGCGCGGACCCCTCGGCCGCCGTCCATCCGCTGTTCATATTCCAGAGATATTGTAATCTGTTTAAATAGATTTGTCAATATGTTGATTATATGTTTAAACAGATAATACTATTGGCGGGAGCTACAGGTCCCCGAGCTCGTAGAAGACGATCGCGCACGCGACCAGCGCGGCCGTCTCGGCACGGAGGGTGTTCGGCCCGAGGCTGAAGAGCGCGGCCCCCTCGCACTCCGCCAGCTCGATCTCGTCCTCCGAGAACCCTCCTTCGGGCCCCACGAAGATGTTGACGAGCAGGTTCTCGTTGCCCTGCCGGGCGGTGCGCAGGACCTCGCGCAGCCCCGCGTAGGTCGAGTTGCCGGAGTGCTTCTCCCACGCGACGAGGGTCAGCCCCCCCTTGCACGACTCGCGGATCGCGTCGCGAAAGTGCATCGGCGCCGTAACCTCCGGGATGTCGGCGCGGCGGCACTGCTTGGCCGCGGCCGTGACGACCTTCTTCCAGCGCGCGTCCTTGGTCCCGCTCAGGGTCCGGAGCTGCACCACGGTCCTGGGAGTCACCACCGGGACGAAGGTGGAGACGCCGATCTCGGTCCCCTTCTCCAAAGCCCAGTCCCAGTGCGAGGGCTTGAGCAGGCTCAGATACAGCCTCAGCCGCGCCGGGGTGGACTTCGCGGAGACGTGCAGCTTCTCCACGATGTCGCCTTCCACGCTCCCGTCGGGCCGCACAAGGCGGACGACGCCCTTATAGCGCCCGCCGTGCCCGTCGAAGAGCTCGATCGGGTCGCCGGGCTTGCTGCGCAGCACGCGCGCCACATGGAACGCCTCGGGCCCCCGGAGCACGAACTTCTTATCCTGGATGTCTTCCTTGGAGAGGAGGAATTGGGGCACTAGTCACCTCCGAAGATCTTCTTGAATATCCCGCCGTCGTCCTTGTCCTTGGCGGAAGGCGGCTCCTCGGGGCGCTCCTCTTTCGGCTCCGGCGAGCCGTCCAGGGCCGCGGCGAACCGCTCCAGGAGCTCCCGCTGCCGCGCGTTCATCCCCTTGGGCACCTCGACCCGGACCCGGACCAGGAGGTCTCCGAAGCCCTTCCCCCGCAGCCGCGGCATGCCCTTGCCCTGCACCCGCAGGAGCGTCCCGTGCTGCACGCCCTCCGGGACGCGGATCCGGGCCTTCTCCGGCCCGAGGGTCGGGATGTCGATCTTGCAGCCGAGCGCGGCCTGCGGGAAGGAGATCGGCAGGTCGTAGATGATGTCGTCCTCGTCGCGCTCGAACTTGGGGTGGGGCTTGATGCGCACGATCACGAAAAGGTCTCCCGACTCCCCGCCGCGCCCTCCCGCCTCCCCCTCGCCGCCGATGCGCAGGGTCGCCCCGTCGTAGATCCCGGCCGGGATGCGCACGGTCAGCTTGTTGCGCTGGCGCACGCGGCCCGAGCCCGAACAGTTGCGGCACGGGGTCTCGATGATCTGCCCCTCGCCGCCGCAGTTCGAGCAGGTCTGCGTCATGGAGAAGAAGCCCTGGGAGAACTGGACCCGGCCCGAGCCGCCGCAGTTCGAGCAACGCTTGAGGCCCGAGCCCGGGGCGGCGCCCACGCCGCCGCAGCTCGGGCAGGTCTCCACCCTCTCATAGGCCAGAGGGAGCTTCGTCCCCTCGTACGCATCCTCGAGGCTGATGTTCACCTCGTACTTGAGGTCGTGCCCGCGCCGAGAGCGCGACCGCTTCCCGCCCCGGAACCCGCCCCCCACGCCCCCGAAGAACCCCTCGAACACGTCCCCGAAGATGTCCCCGATGTCCGCCCCGCCGAACCCGCCGTACGGGCCCGTCCCGGCCCCGCCCGCCGCAGCCCCGGCGGAGATGCCGGCCTCCCCGTACTGGTCGTAGAGCTTGCGCTTGTTCGCGTCGGAGAGGACCTCGTAGGCCGAGTTGATCTCCTTGAAGCGCGCCTCGGCCTTCTTGTCCCCGGGGTTGCGGTCCGGGTGGCACTTGAGCGCGAGCTTGCGGAACGCCCGCTTGATCTCGTCCTCGGAGGCGTTCCTGGGAACGCCTAGGGTCTCGTAGAAGTCGCGCGCCACATCGCCTCTAGGTCAGGACTTCCCTTCCTCATCGACCACTTCCGCGTCCACGACGTCGTCTTTGCCCTTCTTCTCCGGCTTGCCCGGCTTGTCGCTCCCCTTGCCGCCTTCCGCGCGGTCCGAGCCGTTGCCGTCCTTACCGGAGGCCTGCGCTTTCGCGGCCGCCTCGCTGTAGATGGCCTCTCCGAGCTTCTGCGAGGTCCGCATGAGTTCGTCCTTGGCCTTGTTGATCTTCTCCGGGTCCTCGGTCTTGAGGGCGCCCTTGAGCTCCGTGATGGCGCTGTCGATCTTGCCCCGCTCCTCTTGGGAGACCTTGCCCCCGTGCTCCCGCAGCGCCTTCTCCGTGGCGTAGAGCACGGTGTCGGCCTCGTTCTTCGCCTCGATCTTGGCGCGCTGGCGCTTGTCCTCGTCGGAGAACTTCTCGGCCTCGCGCACGAACTTCTCGACCTCGTCCTTATTGAGCTTGTTCTTGGCCGTGATGGTGATGTGCTGGAGCTTCTTGGTGCCCAGGTCCTCGGCCTTGACGTTGAGGATGCCGTTGGCGTCGATGGAGAAGCTCACCTTGATCTGCGGCACGCCCCGCGGAGCGGGCGGGATGCCGTCGAGGTCGAACTTGCCCAGCGACACGTTGTCCTTCGCCATCGGACGCTCGCCCTGGAGCACGTGGACGGTCACGGCCGGCTGGTTGTCCGACGCCGTGGAGAATATCTGGGACTTCTCCACCGGGATGGTGGTGTTGCGCTCGATGAGCGGGGTCATGACCCCGCCCAGGGTCTCGATGCCCAGGGTCAGCGGCGTGACGTCGAGCAGGAGCACGTCCTTGATCTCGCCGGTCAGCACCGCGGCCTGGATGCCCGCGCCCTGCGCCACGCATTCCATGGGATCCACGCCGCGCTCCACCTTCTTGCCCACGAAGTCCTCCACGAACTTCTGCACGATGGGCATGCGGGTCGGGCCGCCGACCAGGATGATCTTGGTCACATCGCTCGTCTTGAGCTTCGCGTCGGTGAGGGCCTGCTCCATGGAGCCCTTGCAGCGCTGCACGATGGGGTCCACCAGGGCCTCGAGCTTGGCCCGCGTGAGCTTCTGCACCAGGTGCTTGGGCACGTTGTCGGCCGCGGTGATGAACGGGAGGTTGAGGTCGGTCTCGAACACGTTGGAGAGCTCGATCTTGGCCTTCTCGGCCGCCTCGCGCACGCGCTGCATGGCCATGCTGTCGCTCTTGAGCTCGAGGCCGGTCTCCCGCTTGAACTCGCTGCAGATGTGGTCCACGAGCACGTTGTCCATGTCTGTGCCGCCGAGCTTGGTGTCTCCGGAGGTGGTGAGCACCTCGAACACCCCGCCGCCGAACTCCATGATGGTGACGTCGAGGGTGCCGCCCCCGAGGTCGAAGACCATGATCTTCTCGTCCTTGCCCTTCTTGTCGAGGCCGTAGGCCAGGCAGGCGGCCGTGGGCTCGTTGATGATGCGGACGACCTCCAAGCCCGCGATGGTGCCCGCGTCCTTGGTCGCCTGCCGCTGGTTGTCGTTGAAGTAGGCCGGGACCGTGATGACCGCCTTCTCCACGGTGTCGCCGAGGAAGGCCTCGGAGTCCTGCTTGACCTTTTGCAGCAGGAACGCGGAGAGCTGCTGGGGCGTATAGTCCTTGCCCTGGAGCTTGAGCTTGACGCTCTCCCCCATCCGGCGCTTGAACGCCGTCATGGTGCCGTCCGGGTTGGCCACGGCCTGCCGCCGGGCGGGCTCGCCCACGAGCCGCTGTCCGTCCTTGGTGAAGGCGACGTAGGACGGGAAGGCCTTGCCGGCCACGCTGACTCCCTCCGCCGACGGGATGATGGTGGGCTTGCCGCCTTCCATCACGGCCGCCGCGGTGTTCGATGTCCCAAGGTCGATGCCGATTATCTTGCTCATATGGGTTCCTCCTACCGACTGGACTGCTTGGCGATCTTCACCTTCGCCGGGCGGAGCGTCCGCCCGTCGAGCAGATAGCCCCGCTGCAGCTCCGACACCACGGTGCCCTCGGGATACTCGTCCGTCATCACCTGCCCGAGGACCTCGTGCTTATCGAAATCGAACGGCTTGCCCAGCGCCTCGATGACGCCCACCCCCTCCGCCTCGAAGAGCTTGGTGAACTCCTTGAAGATGAGCTCCAGACCCCGGACGAGCTCGCTCGCCACCTCGTCGTCGGCGAGTTCGGCATGGCGGCAGGACTGCTCGTGGGCGGCGATGAGGACGTCGTAGAGCGGGATGAGCCGCTCGAGCAGCTCGCGCTTGCCGTGGCGGACGAGTTCGGGCCGCTCCTTGTCCGTGCGCTTGCGGTAATTCTCGAACTCCGCCTTCAGGCGCACGAGCTGGTCGAAGACCTGGCGCTTCTCCTCCTCGGATTGCGCCAGCTTCTTCGCGGATTCGTCCAGCTGCGCCGGAGCAGGGTCTTTCGGCGGCTCCGGCTTAGCGTTTTCTTTTTGGCTCATCGTCTTCCCAATCGCCTTCCCACGCGCCGAGCGCGCGGCCCACTACATGGCTCATATAGTCCACCAAAGAGAACATCTTGGAGTACTCCATGCGTTTCGGGCCGAGGATGCCCAGCACCCCGACCGTCCTGTCCCCCAGCTCGTAGGCCGTGGTCACGAGGCTCAGGTTCCGGAACTCGGGGACCGTGTTCTCCTCCCCGATGCGCACCCGGACCTTCCGCCTCTGCTTCGGGTCGTCGAGCCGCAGACGGCCGCGCAGGTCCTCCTCCAGGAGCTTCGCCAGGGTCCGGCGCTCCTCCACGACGCACATGAGCGAGTGTATCTGCTCGAGGCTGCCAAGATCCTCGGCGCCCTCCATGAGGCTCGCGGCGCCGTCGAGGAACACGGGCTCGACCTCCACGCTGCTGCCCAGCACGTCGAGCAGCTGGTCGGCCAGGCCCTGCATCTCCCGGAGCTCCTGCATCGCGGCCTCGATGCGGCCGGTCAGCTCCTGGCGCAGCTCATGCACGGACTTATCGCGCAGGCGCTCGTTGAGGAAGCGGCTGAGCATCTGCACCCGGTGAGCCGAGGGCACCGCCGGCAGCTCGAGAGGCCAGTGCCGGACCTGCCCGCTCTGCGTCACCACCACCGCCAGGACCCGCATGCCGCCCAAAGGGATGAGCTCCAGGCGACGGACCTGCTGACGCTCCAGCCTCGGCGAGAGCACGACGCCGGCCTGATGGGAGACATGCGAGAGCAGGCGGGAGGTCTGCGCGAGGATGTGGTCCAACTCGTCGATGTGTCCCTGCGTCAGGGACTCGATGCGGGCCTTCTCCTCGGACGCCAAGCGCTGGGCGTCCTGCAGGTAGTCCACGTAGATGCGGTAGCCCCGGTCCGTGGGCACCCTTCCCGAGGAGGTATGAGGCTGATAGAGGTAGCCCTCGTCCTCGAGCTCCTTGAGTATGCCGCGGATGCTCGCGCTGGAGAGGTCCATCCCCGCCGCCTCTGCGATGATGGACGAGGCGATCGGCTGAGAGGTCCGGATGTAGTTGTGCACCACCCAGCGCAGGACCTTCCGCTTCCTCTCTTCGGCGACTTGGGGATCGAGCTGGCGCATAGACTCCGAAAACTGGCACTCTTGCCAAGAGACTGCCAAGATTATAGAAGCCTTTGCCGCTGGTGTCAATGGCCTTATTGATAATATACTTGCTCCTCATCCGATGAAAGACTCCAAGGCCCCGCTGGGGTCCCGCGTCTTCTCCGGGGTCGAAGCGAACCTCCTCGGCCAGGCCGTGCTCCTGGGCGTCAACCTCTGGGTGACTCCCGGGCTCATCCGCGGGTTCGGGACCGACGGCTACGGCGTCTTCACCCTCATCTGGACATCCCTGAACTGCCTGTACCTGCTGACATTCGGGACAAACATGGCCACGCAGAAGTTCACCGCGCACTACCAGGGCAGGGGCGAGCCGGCCAGCCTCTCGCGCATGCTGCGGGGCTCCATCCTTTTCAACGCGGCGGCCGGCCTCGCCGGGCTCTGCCTGCTCTGGGCGGTCCACGGATGGATCGCCGGCCGGATGCTGCAGACGCACGCCGCCATGCGGGCCGACGCCCGCCACGTGCTCGCCTGCGCCGCACTCGCCACCCCCGCCTACTTTCTCACCCAGTTCTCCGCGGACGTCTGCTTCGGATTGCAGCGCTTCCGCACGGCCAACGTCCTGCTCACCCTGCATTTCGCGGGCCCGGCGGTCGCGGCCGCCGTCCTGCTGCACCACGGGCTCGGGCTGCATGCCGTGGGGACCGCGTTCGTCGTTCTTCAGTGGGCCCTGGCCGCAGCCGCCCTGCTCTGCATCCTGAGTCCCCTGCGGGTCCCCACCCGATCCGACGGCGGCGAGATCCGGGAGTATTTCCTTTTCGCCTGCAGGAGCTTCGCCTCGCAGCTCGCCTGGGTCCTGACCTTCCAGGTCGATCGCATCTTCATCGCGAAGTTCCTCCCCCTCACGGACCTTGGATACTACTCCAACGCGTCCTCCATGACCCAGAAGCTCAACGGATTCTGCGCCGCCATCGGACAGGCGGCTTTCCCCCTATTCGCCGAACTCCACGGGACCGAGCAGAACGAACGCCTCAGACGCTTCTACCTCCGCTCGAACCAGCTCTACCTGTTCCTCGTCCTGCCCCTGTCCGTGATGACATGGATCCTCGCGCCCCAATTCTTCACCTTGTGGATAGACTCCGAATTCAGCGTCCGCGCCACTTGGCCGGTACGCCTGCTCGTGGTCGGGAACCTGGGATTCCTAGCCTGCTCCCTGGCGACCGTGCTCGCCTCCGGCAAGGGTCTCCCCCAGGTCGGCGCCTACCTGCAGGTGGGACGCACCCTGGCGCTCCTGGTGCTTTGGGCCCTCTTCATCCCCCGTTGGGGCATTGTCGGAGCGGCGCTCGCCTTTCTGCTGGCTCAATGCCTGGGAGCCCCCTTCTTCGTCGGCCACGTCCACCGCCGCCTGCTCGGAATCACCTGGGGGGCCTATTGGAGCGAGTCCTGCCGCCGGCCGCTCTTGGCAGCCGGGGTCCTGGCCGTGTTCGGCCTGCTGACCCACGGCCACGTCTCCTCCTGGCCGTCCTTCCTGACCTACGGGACGTTTTCCATGGCGCTCTACTACGCGGTCGGCTATCGCCTGCTCGACCAGGACGCGCGGGACGCGCTCCGGGAATGGGTCGAGCGGAAGCTGGCCTAGACCCCGCGCTGACGCCGGGCGAGGGCGCCCGTGGCGGACCGATGCGTCGAACAACTATACTATCCCGCGGATGAAAAGGATCCTCCTGGTGAATCCCGGCTGCATCGACAAGGAGACCTACGGGGCCCTGGAGCCCTTCCCGGTGGCCTATCTCGGCGCCTACCTCATCGAGCATGGAGGCGAGGTCCGCATCACGGACGAGATGGCCGGGGACGACCTCCGCAGGGACCTGGACTCCTTCAAGCCCGACGTCGTAGGAGTGACGTCGACCACGCAATTGATCCGGCGCGCCTACGAGATACTGGACGATTGCCGGGATCGGGGCATCCTGACCGTCGTCGGCGGTCCCCATGCGAGCGCGCTGCCGAAGGAAGCGGGCGAGCACGCCGACATCGTCGTCGTGGGAGAGGGAGAGCGGGCGATCCTGGACATCGCGAGGGGGGATGTCTCGTCCGGGGTGGTCAAGAACGACCGCCCCGAGGACATCGATCGGCTTCCCTTCCCCGCGCGGGATCTGCTTCGGATGGACTATTACCTGAGCGCGAGGAAGTCCTTCCCCAACCATCTCTTCGCCTTCGCGCCGCCCGACGCCAGAACGGCGTCGATCCTCACCTCGCGCGGCTGCCCCTACCGCTGCATCTTCTGCTACAACAGTTGGCGCGAGATGCCGGTGCGGTTCAGGAACGTGGACAACATCCTCAAGGAGCTGACGCTCCTGAAGTCGAGATACGGGGTCACCGCCCTCCAGTTCGCGGACGACGAGCTGTTCTTCGACAAGAAGCGGGCGCGGTCCTTGTTCTCGCGCATGAAGGAGGAGGAGTTCGGCTTCGCCTGGAGCGGTTGCGCGCGCGCGAACCATGTCGACGCCGAGACGCTGGCCCTCGCCAAGGGTTCGGGCTGCCACAAGATCAGCATCGGGTTCGAGTCCGGCTCCCAGAGGATACTCGACATCCTGAACAAGAAGACGACGGTCGAGCAGAACCGGGCGGCGGTACGTTTGTGCAAGGAGGCCGGCCTGAAGATCGGGGGGTACTTCATGGTCGGCAGTCCGACGGAAACCCTGGAGGACATCGCGATGACGCGGGAGTTCATCGAAGAGTCGGCGCTGGATTACGTCGGGCTCTTCCTCTGCACCCCCCTCCCCGGCACCGAACTGTACGAGAAATACGCGGACAAGAGCCGCGTCGGCCCGAAGTTCTGGGAGAAGCTGAACTTCTACGACTACGAACTGCCCGTCAACGACGTCCTCTCAAGGGAAACGATCGAGGAGCAATACGCGCTGTTGATGACCGCGGTGTACGGCAGGCGCAAGGTGGACCTGGCCGATGTCCTATCCCGCCACATCCGGCATCCTTTCTACACGGCGAAGAAGATCGTCAACGCCCCGCACAAGCTGATCCGGCTGGTCAAGGACGTCCTCGGCTGGGCCTAGCAGGGTGCTGACAAAGCCCTGAAAACGCAACGGGTCCCCTGGGGTTAAGGCCGCATCGGTAGGCCAGGGGCCTGCCGACAGCGGCGTGCTCCTTATCGGCAGGCCTCTGTCCGTCGGTGTGCCGACGAGAGATTCCACGAATTCGAGGGACTGTGAGCGCCCACAGTTGGGCGCGAATCGACGGATGAAAAAGTTATCCACCGCACTTTCGCGCCGACAGAACTGTCCGGGGAAATTCTGCTCTCCGGGGCGGACCCAGGCTCGGCGGTGAGCGACGGATGCATCAATCATCGACGGAACGCCCGCCTGGTCGGCTTGCGCCTTGAGTCGGACGGCCTCCAACATCTCGAATCCTGGATGCGTTCCCTTCCAATCGGAGTCTTTCAGAGAGATTTGCTCAAGACATGATTCCGGACAGCATCAG
>Ga0265297_10001193_pt1 | contig 63145 bp, 64 predicted proteins | sample Munlanlwell13791_FD_192502 | JGI IMG/M metagenome (GOLD analysis project Ga0265297, IMG submission 192502) | Leachate microbial communities from a municipal landfill in Southern Ontario, Canada - Leachate well 137-91 | ecosystem: Engineered > Solid waste > Landfill > Unclassified | place... | reverse complement strand
AGGAAAGATCAGGCACATGGTATACACCCCCTGGTTCAGTTAAAATGTATTCCGAGTAAGAAATATACCCAACTAAAGGAGGTTTTAACCGATGTGCCCGAATAAATATTATTCCATTATCAAGGATTGTGCAAATCCCTTTAATACCCGCCTGCAAATGGTTATGCACTCCTTCGAGTTCGGCATATCCAGAACAGCCAGGGATTTCGGTACTACAAGGGATACCGTAAGGAAATGGAAGAGGTTGTACGAACAATCCGGTACCAAAGGCATTATCAGCAGGTCAAGAGCTCCTAAGCATATTCCTCATAAGACCCCTTCACATATTGAGAAAATGATACTTGAACATAGAGATATTTTGCCTTCCTGGGGACCAGTTAGGCTTAAAGAAGACTTTGATCTGCCTGTTTCAACCGGAGCTATATACCGGATCCTTAAACAGAATGGCAAGATAGACAAAAGACGTAAAAGAAAACATGATACCAAGAAAGAATTGTCCCATATCAAGATGCAACTGCGTGCATTTGAGAAGATACAGGTGGATGTAAAGGATTTGATCGATATACCGCGCTATTACCGTTTAAAACGCCTATATGACCTGCCCAGATACCAATTAACGGCAAGAGATGTGAAGTCAGGGATGTTGTACATAGCTTATGCCAGGAGAAATGATTGTGTTAACGCGGCCAATTTCTTAACCCTATTAGCCGAACATCTAAAAAAGTATGGCATAGACCTCAATAAAGTGACCATCCAGACAGATAACGGTTCTGAATTCATCGGGAATTGGAGGCAGAGAAGTTCAAGCCTGTTCACTCATATGACAAAGAAAGTATTTGGTATGGAACATCACAGGATCCCTCCAAGCTCTCCCACATACAACTCTGATGTTGAAACTACCCACGAAAGGATAGAGAAAGACTTCTACAACCTTGAAGACTTTAACAGCCTGCCGTCCTTATCGGTTAAAGCACATTCTTATTTGCTTCAATTTAATCTGATCAGGAGAAACAAGATGAAATTTAACAAAACTTCTTTCGAGATAGTTAAAGAAGAGCATCCGGACATCAAGGTTGATATTGCCTCTTTTATCCCTATTCTCCTTGACGATCTTGGTGTTTACTATTCGAAATACTTTTCTGACCCCGTACCTGTATATGATGTGCCTGAACTGGCCAAAAATGAGAAAAATAGAAAAATGAAAACTCGAGAAGCCTGCCGGGATGTGCCGTCCACATCATCATAAAAGTATCGCTGCGAATGCAGCCGCTAACAACAGACCGTTATTTCATCGTCGCTGCTCGTACGCAATTTTGCATAAGCATTGCAATAGTCATCGGACCTACCCCGCCAGGGACTGGCGTAATAAAACTTGCTTTGTTTTTCACCTTTTCAAAATCAACATCGCCAAAAAGTCCCTTGTCGGTTCTATTCATGCCAACATCTATGACAACAGCGCCCTTCTTGACCATTTCATCTCCTACAAATCTGTCTTTGCCAATGGCAACTACCAAAATATCCGCATTTTTAGAGAAAAATTCGATGTTTTGTGTCCTGGAATGGCACATAGTCACGGTAACATGCTCTCTCAGCAATAATTGAGCAATTGGCTTTCCCACAATATTGCTACGGCCAATTACAACCGCATTTTTCCCCTTTAGTACTGTTTTTGTGGAACGGATTAGTTCCATTATCCCGGCAGCCGTACAGGGATAATGATATGGCTCCATCCCAAGAATTAGCCTGCCCATATTGACTTGGTGAATGCCATCTACGTCTTTTTTTGGCGATATTATCTCCAAAATCTGCGATTCATCCAGATGCTTTGGCAGTGGCAGCTGAACCAAAATGCCGTCTATCCCGCTATCAGCATTGAGTTTTTCAATGAGCTTTGACAGCTCATCTTGTGAAGTATCATTTGGAAGTCTATGAATGATGGAGCCTATCCCTATCTCTTTTGCGGCTTTTTCCTTGGAGTTAACATAAATTTTTGAACCAGGGTCCTCCCCCACTAGAACAACTGCCAAGGTGGCCTTTATGTGTTTTTCCCTAATTTCATCCATTAATGAGGCTCTTATTGCTCTTGCCATTGCCTTGCCGTCTATAATATTCGTCATACATTATTCTCCCTTCTAATATTTTCGCTATGCTTAATGTTTCACGTGAAACATTGTACCGCGAAATATAGCGACTTTCAACCATTAACCAATCCATGATAGGAATGTTTCACGTGAAACATTCCTACTTGCCGATACAGAATTCCTCGAATATGCTATTGATTATGCTTTCAGAAATTGATTCCCCGCTTAGCTCGGTTATGCTGGATAAAGCCTCTCGTATATCAATAGCCACCAAATCAATTGGAATCTTCTTCTTAATAGCCATAACCGCTGAATGTACGCTTGCGGCTGCATTTTCAACTAAGCTGATTTGTCGTTCATTCCCAAGGAAGTATGGTTCTGCATTTGGATCGGACTCCCCTCGGGCTATATCCAAAATGGCCTTCTCCAGGTTCTTAATCCCTTTACCATTTAAAGCCGACACATTGATTGTTTGCTTAAAAGTGGCGGGGATATCTTTTCTCCTGAGAATTTGGCATTTGTCTGACTTATTCAAAACTGCAATTTTGTTTGTGACTTTTTCTACTTCCTTGATCACTCTATTATCTTCTTCGCTGAAGTTTTCGGAAGAATCAAAAACCGCCAAAACAATGTCAGTTGAGCCTATTCTGTTTATGGCTCTCCCTACCCCTTCCCTTTCAATGCTGTTTTTTGGTTCCCTTATGCCGGCGGTATCTATCAGCAAAAATGGCAACCCGTCTATGTTCAACATCGATTCAATTGTGTCGGTGGTTGTGCCGGGAATTTCAGTTACAATGGACCGCTCTTCTTTGAGGATTGCATTAAGCAAGCTAGATTTCCCTGTGTTTGGCTTGCCTAGAATAAGTACTCGTATGCCGTCGGCTAATAGTTTTCCGGCATTTGAATTTCTTACAAGATCCATGCAAAGCGTTTCCGCTTTTTGCAGATTTCTAATAAGCCTGTTTTTGTCTGGCTCATCAATGTCTTCCGGGAAATCTGTGCTGACCTCAATTTCCATCAATGCCTGTTCAAGTATTGTTTTTATTCCGAGAATTTCTTTTGAAAGTTTTCCTTCGATTCGGTTCATCGCGGATAGAAGTCCAAAAGAGGTGTTTGCTTTCACCGCCTCTATTACAGCCTCGGCCTGAACAAGATCTATTTTGCCATTCAAAAAAGCTCTTTTCGAAAACTCTCCCCTGTCAGCAAGACGAGCCCCGTTCTTCAAAATTATTTCAATTGTTTTTCTGATTATCAGGATGCCGCCATGACAATATATTTCTACAAGATCTTCACCTGTAAAAGTATGCGGGGCCTTGAAAAGAACAGCCATCGCCTGATCTATTTTTTGCCCTGTTGCGGGATCCATCACCCACCCTACAAAAATCGTTCTTGGTTGCTTTTTTGGCTTATTTATAGTAAATATCTTGCTGAGTATTTGGCCGGACTTCTTACCGGAAATTCTTATTACTGCAATGGCAGCTTGTCCCTGGCCTGATGAAACAGAGGCTATTGTATCTTCGTTGCGGCAAAGCATTTTTAAGATTTTGTCGGGGCTATAATTACTCTTCTATTGTCCCTGTCTCCAACGCTGTAAGAAGACATTTTGGGCATGCTTTTTATGGTCATATGGATGATCCGTCTTTCCCTTGGGGTCATTGGGGGCAGTTCGATTTCTTTGCCGGATATTTCTACTTCTTCGGCTGTTTCACGTGCGATCTTTTCTATCCTTTTTTCCTGTTTTTTTCTATACCCTCCGCAATCAACTTCAACTCTTTTTCTTTGTTCTCTCCCCTTGTTTGCAATGACACTAACAAGATACTGCAAGGCCGCCAAAGTGGCGCCGTCTTTACCAATCACCCTGGCAGGGTCATCCGCTTTAATTTCGAGCGAGGTGGTTTCTGCCGAATCGTCTTGTAAATAAGCCTGCGTAATGTGCCCGGCCCTATCCAAGATGTCCTGCAATACATTTTTTGCCTCTTCGGCGATATCCGTTTTCAACTTTACCTCGACTTCCGCATCTTTGCCTCCAAACATGCCCAAAACCCCCTGTTCACCTTCGGAGATCACTCTTATGTCTACCTCCTCCTTTGTCGCCTTGAGGACTTCTAAAGCACTGTTTATGGCCTCCTCGGTCGTTCTGCCCTTCATCCTTACGTTGCTGCTCATTCCCTTGTCTCCTCCTTCTATACTTTGCCCTTTTTTGCCGTTATGTACAGCTGCTGAGCGACGGTCAGTACGTTCTGGGCAACCCAGTAAAGCTGTACTCCAGCTGCAAATTCCAGACTTATGAAGGTTATAAAAAATGGCATTATGATCATTACATACTTGGTTTGCTCATTCGAAGCTCCGCTCGGCATTGTCTTTTGTGACAGATAAGTCGAAATGCCAATGAGTACCGGCATTATATACAATGGGTCTTTAAACGAAATATTAGGGATCCACAAGAACGAGGCTGCCTGAGGTACGGCGGCAAGAGCGTCTTTAAACACGGGACTTGTCAGGGCCATGAAAAGAGCTATAAATATGGGCAGCTGGAGCAATATCGGGAGGCATCCGCCCAAAGGATTGACCCCGTGTTCCTTATAAAGCGCCATCATTTCCTGCTGCAATTTTTCCGGCTTGTCTTTGTGCTTTTCCTTTAATGCATCAAATTTGGGCTGGATCTTCTGCATGGCCGCCATTTGCTGAACGGATTGCAGCGTTAACGGATACAAAGCAAATTTTACAGCAACTGTAAGCAGAATTATCGCGATCCCGTAGTTATGAAACCCGATTTTATAAAAAAGGTCCAGTATCTTGAGCATTATGTCAACTAACGGTCCCATTATTGCCCCCAATGTTTTCTCCTGTTAGCTAAGCGGGTCAAAGCCGCCTTCGAAAAACCGATTACATCTTAGAATCCGCTTGAGCCCTATAAGTGATCCCTTTGCAAACCCATACTTTTCAACGGCCTCTATACAATATGTCGAACAGGTCGGATAATATCTGCAGGAATGAGGCAAGAAAGGAGATATCAGCTTTTTGTAAGACCTAATTACTCCTATAAGAATCGCTTTTGCCAAATCGCCCGACCTGACAGCCAATTTGCTTCCCTACCGTTCTGTATCAAAAACCCTTGCCAAAACAATGCAAGAGCAGCTCTTCTATTTTTGTTGATTTTAAGCCAAATATCTTATTCATCGGGAAAATCACCAGTTCTACGGGTATGGATAATTTTTGCGATACTCTTTTCCATGCTTCCTTTATTATTCGTCTAATTCTATTCCTTTTAACGGCCGTTAATCCCTGTGTTTTCCCCAAGATTATGCCAAGTTTTGGCGATAATACGCCTTTTTTCAGAAATTTCATCCGCCCGATCGGAGTATTTAGCTGTATCCCTGTTTTAATTATGCGGTTAAAATCTCTCTGTTCTTTGATAAAGAGTTCGCTCAAGGACTAAGCCTGCGCCTTCCTTTTTTTCTTCTTCTGGAAAGCACTTTTCTGCCCGCCATGGAAGCTCTTTTCCTTCGGTAGCCATGAACTCTTTTTCTGTGAACATTTCTCGGCTGGAACGTTCTCTTTACCATTTGTGTTTTGACTCCTATAAAATTATAAATAGAAATACGTGCTTTGTCAAGGAAACTATTGACCTTTGTTTCACAAGTTGTTAAAATGTATCCGCAAGAATGTTGTTGGCGTCGATTATTGACAAATACTATGCTTTGGCTTCCCGGTGAATCTTAATGGTTTTGGACAAAGGAGTATGCCTTTATCCACACATTTTTTGGGTTGTGGATATAATTGTTGATAACTTTGCTTTTTGTTGACTTTATGCCCCAAATTTGGTACTATTTTATGGAAGCTGGGGACTAAATTTTAACTGATTTGGCTAAATCCTGTTGTGGATAGGTTGTTAAAAAATGGCACTAACTGATGTGATGGATGTTTGGAATCGCATTCTTAAAGATCTTGAAAAAGATTTGAGCAAACCAATATATGAAACGATACTTTCATCGGCAAAGCCGTTGACAATAGAAGACGGAGTTTTGGTGCTCGCGGTTCCCAGTTCGTTTTCTCATGACTGGCTTTGTGAAAAAAAATGCGACGAATCCATTTTGGGCGCCGTCAAATCGATAGGGGAATATGAATTAAAAAATATCAGGTTCCTTGTGGTGCCAAAAGAAGAGGGGACAACGGAAGAAAAAAGGGGAAAAAGGATACTGCCCTCAGCTCCTGTTTTTTTGTCTATCCCATTTTTAAACCCCAGATATACCTTTGAAAATTTCGTGGTCGGGCATGGGAATCGATTTGCACAGGCAGCGGCTCTTGCGGTATCCGAATCTCCGGGGAAAGCATATAACCCTTTGTTTTTATACGGAGGGGTTGGGTTGGGGAAAACACATCTCATGCAGGCAATAGGCTACGAAGTGCTAAAAAGATCTCCGAAGGCAAAAGTGGTATATGTCTCTTCGGAAAAGTTCACCAATGAAGTGATCGATTCGATCCAGCATAACACCATGGCACAATTCCGGAATAAATATCGGAATGTCGATGTTCTTATGATCGATGATATTCAATTCATTGCCGGCAAAGAAAGGACAATGGAAGAATTTTTTCACACATTTAATACTTTGTATGAAACATCAAAACAAATAATAATAAGCAACGACCGTCCTCCGAAAGAGATCCAGGATATCGAAGAGCGGCTGCGAAACCGGTTTGAGTGGGGATTGATCGCTGATATCCAGCCTCCCGATTTTGAGACACGCATCGCGATCCTGAAAAAAAGGGCTGAGAACGAGAACATCAAGATACCGGACGAAGTTTTTAATACTATTGCATCAAAAATAACTTCAAATATAAGGGAGCTCGAAGGGGCGCTTACTCGGCTTATGGCACATGTTTCTATAGAAAAAACGGAGCTTTCGCCGTCTTCCGTGGAAAAAATCCTGAAAGACATCATATCTCCTTCAAAAAGCAAGCCGCCTATGACTATAGAGACAATAAAAAAGGCTGTGGCAGAATATTTTGGCATAAAGATGGAAGAGTTGAACTCAAAAACCAGGACAAGAGAGATCGCCACCGCACGACAGGTTGCGATGTATCTTTCGAGAGAATTGACCAGTGCATCGCTTCCCAAAATAGGGAATGCATTCGGCGGAAGAGATCACACTACAGTCATGCATGCTTGTGATAAAATAAAGACGGCGATCAAGGAAGACAAGGAAACTTCCGATGCTGTAGAAACGATTTCAAGCAGCATACAAAAATCGGGGGGATAACCTGTAGAGAATCTGTTGAGATAATGTATAGAATCAGGCCATAGTTATCTTGCAGTGTTTTATCAACAGGATGTTAAGAAGTCTTAAAGGAGTTGTTTTTTTGAATATTTCTTATTTTAACCGCTGTTTAGGCAAAACAAAGGTTTTACACAAATCCACACGTCCTATTATGACTACGTTCTTTCTTAAGTTTGTTAAATCTGGAGAGGAGAAAATATGATATGGAGATAAAATGCAGGAAAGAGGATCTTTATTTGGGGGTTCAGGCAGTTGAAAGGATCGTTTCAACCAGAAGCACTCTGCCTATAATAGGGAACATCCTTTTTGAAACAACCAAAGAAGGGATGAAGCTTTCGGCAAACAACCTTGAAATTGGTTTAGAGGTAAATGTTCCCGCGAATATAAAACAAGACGGTTCAATACTTCTACCGGCAAAAACACTTGCCGGGATAGTGTCAAAACTTCCTTCCTCGGAAATAAATATAAAAAAGAATGATAAAGGTGTCGTAAAAATATCTTATAAGCAGTCAAACTTTAGCATTAACGGCTTGTCACCGGAAGAATTTCCGGTTCTCCCGAGAATAAAAGATACAAAAAATATCTCTATATCCCCAAAAGTTTTCACCGAAATGGCAAAACAGACGATATTTGCTGTTTCTTCCAGCGAAGACAAATATGTGCTTAACGGGATTCTTTTGGAGATAGGAAAAGGTGCCAAAGATGACAATAGCAATTTAAGGATGGTTGCTACCGATGGATTTAGACTGGCAAAAAGAGGAGAGATGATTGCCGGGGTTAATTTTGACGCTAGCGTTATAGTCCCCGCAAAAGCACTTTTGGAAGTCATAAAAATGGTGCAGGGCGCCGCCGAACAAAGTGAACTTAAGATAAGCGTGTCGAATGAGCAGATCGCCTTCAGGTTTAACGGGGCATATCTGGTTTCGAGATTGATACAAGGTCAATTCCCGGATTATAAACAGGTTGTTCCAAAGAGCAGCGAGGTAAAAATATCGGTAGAAACGGCCGCTTTTCTTGAGTCAGCCGAAAGAGCCGCTGTAATAGCGGGCGGAAGCGCAAATATAGTAAAACTGAAGATAGAAGACGGGAAAGTCCATATAATTGCAAACACTCCGGACGTAGGAAGCATAGACGAAGTGGTAGATGTGGAAATATCGGGAAAAGCCAAAGATCCGATAGCCTTTAATGTGCGGCTTCTTACGGATGTCCTAAAAGCAATAGACTCTGAAAAAGTTGTTTTTGAATTTTCCGGTCCTTTAAGTCCGGGGGTAATTAAGCCCGGGGACGGCAGCAATTACCTTTACATAATAATGCCGATAAGGACCACGGAAACCGCGTCCTGATGGAAACGCTGAAAATGGTCCTCGAAGAGTTCATAAAAAAGAACCCTCGCGTAGGAAAAAAACTTAAAGGATATGAAGCGGTTTCGCTGTGGCCGCAGATAATCGACAAGGAAGATCGAAGCTGGGTAGAGGAGTTTAGTTCCGGGATCCTTACGGTGGCAACGGAAAACCCGTCCTATTGTCAGGAGCTTTCATTCGACAGGAAAAGAATTGTAAAAGCTCTGAACAACAGGATCGGCGAACATGCGGTGAAGGACATTAAAGTAAAAATAGGCGGCCGGACGAGCGGGAAAACATTTTGAGTTAGGAAGGAAGAAAGCTATAAATGCCGAAAAAGAGCGGTTACGACGCTTCTAATATAAAGATACTGGGAGGCATAGAGGCTGTCAGAAAAAGGCCGAGTATGTACATCGGCTCGACCTCTAAGGCGGGGCTTCATCATCTTATTTACGAAGTTGTCGACAACAGCGTAGATGAATCTCTGGCGGGATATTGCGACAACATCGAAGTAACAATAAACAAAGATAACTCCATCACGGTCGAAGACAACGGCCGCGGCATTCCAATAGATATACACAAAGAAACAAAAAGGCCTGCAGCAGAAGTCGTTCTGACAACACTGCACGCCGGAGGAAAATTCGGGGAAGGCGGATATAAAGTATCCGGAGGATTGCATGGCGTCGGGGTGTCGGTCGTGAATGCGCTATCAGAATGGATGGACGTAACCATCAGAAGGGACGGAGAGGTCTATCAGCAGAGTTTTGAGAGAGGCAGTCCCAAGCCGGAAAAAAGGACGAAAGACAAAACAGCAGAGGGAAAAACCGGCACGAAAACCACTTATTTAGCGGACAAACAGATCTTTGATGAAACAGATTACGACTATGAAACCGTATCGCACAGGCTGAAAGAACTGGCATATTTGAACAAAGGGCTCAAGATAGTATTTGCGGACGAAAGATCGGACAAAAAGAAATCCGAAACATATAAATTTGATGGGGGGATAAACGAATACGTAAAACATATAAACGAAGGCAAAGAGCCCCTTTACAAACCGCCGCTTTACATGGTTTACGAAAAAGATAATATTTTCGTGGAAGTCGCGCTTCAACACTGCAAAGACTATTATGACGAGAATCTTCTTTCTTTCGTAAATTGTATAAAAACAAAGGAAGGCGGAACGCACGTAGCGGGATTCAAGACTGCGTTCACGAGATCGGTTAATAACTTTTCAAAAAGATACAGCCTGATAAAATCCGACAACGAAACTCTTTCGGGGGACGATGCAAGAGAGGGATTATCCGGAGTTATAAACGTCAGGATACCAAATCCTCAATTTGAAGGGCAAACAAAAACAAAATTGGGGAACGGCGAGATAAAGGGCATCGTGGATTCCATAGTTGACGAAGGAGTTACCAATTATCTCGAAAAAAACCCTTCGGTCGGCCGGGCGATAGTTGAAAAAGCCCTTATAGCGATGAGGGTTCGCGCGGCCGCGAGAAAAGCTTCCGAACTTGAAAGAAAAAAAAGCGCACTTGATACGGCGACACTGCCCGGGAAACTCGCCGATTGCACGGAAAGAGATCCCGCAAAATGCGAACTTTTTATAGTTGAGGGGGATTCTGCCGGAGGTTCGGCAAAACAAGGGCGCGATAGAATGTTCCAGGCGATACTTCCTTTAAAAGGGAAGATCTTAAACGTGGAAAAATCGAGGCTGGATAAGATCTTAAACAATGACGAAATACGGGCGATGATAACTGCGATAGGCAGCGGAGTAATATCCGGGCTTAGAGAGAACGGTAATAACGGCGAGGAAAAAGAAGGGGAGCTTTCGGCCGAAGACATAGCAAAGAAACTGCAATATCACAAGGTCATAATAATGACCGATGCCGATGTTGACGGCGCTCACATAAGAACTCTTTTGCTGACCTTCTTTTTCAGGTACGCAAGGCCCATAGTAGAGAACGGCAATCTTTTTATCGCACAGCCGCCGCTCTACCTGCTCAAAAAAGGCAAGTCGCAAAAGTGGATATATTCAGAAAAAGAACTCGAAGAGACCTTTAAAAAAGGCGGAAAAGAAGGCATTTCCATACAACGGTATAAAGGGCTGGGAGAGATGAACCCCGAACAATTATGGGATACCACGATGAACCCGGAAACGAGAACAATGCTAAAGGTGGAAATAGAAGATGCCGAAAGCGCCGATGAGATATTTAAAATGCTGATGGGTTCCGATGTCCTCCCAAGAAAAGAATTTATACAGCAGTACGCGAAAAAAGTCAGATGGCTGGACATTTAAGAATATTTTCGGACAGAAAGGGGACCCCGAGAGTTGGAAGAAGAGGAGCACTTGCAGGAAATTAATTTTTCAAAAAAAAACGATCGGCAATCAGGAAAGATACCGGAAGAATTAATCGCTAAGGTGGAGGAAGAAATCGAAAAGAAGGCAGAGAAGAAAAAAACAATGGCAAAAAACAAGCCGGACAAAAAATCAGCCAAAAAAGAGCCAAAAAAACCAATAGAAAGCGCAGCCCCGCAAGGAGAAGCAAAAAAAGGGGAGCTGCCGCCCCCGTCTTCGGACGCGAAACCGACAAAAATAACAGTAGAAAACGAAATGAGATCGTCGTATATCGACTATGCGATGAGCGTTATCGTAGGCCGTGCGCTTCCCGATGTGCGCGACGGATTAAAGCCCGTCCACAGAAGGATCCTCTTTGCTATGGATGGGCTGGGACTTGCCCACAGCAAACCGCATAAGAAATCGGCCAGGGTTGTCGGTGAAGTTTTGGGCAAATACCATCCTCACGGGGATTCGTCTGTTTATGACGCAATGGTCCGTATGGCCCAGGATTTTTCCATGAGATATATGCTTGTCGACGGCCAGGGGAATTATGGCTCTGTCGATGGCGATTCTGCAGCCGCAATGCGTTATACCGAAGCAAGGCTTGCCAGCATGGCCGAAGAAATGCTCGAAGACCTCGAAAAAGAGACCGTGGACTTTATGCCGAACTTTGACGAGTCTTTGGAGGAGCCAAAAGTGCTGCCCTCGAAGTTCCCGAACCTGCTGGTTAACGGCGCATCCGGCATCGCTGTCGGCATGGCAACAAATATTCCTCCGCATAATCTTTCGGAGGTCGTATCGGGAGCCATTAAACTTATAGACGATCCGGAAATAAAGATTGAAGAATTAATGAAAGAAATTAAAGGCCCGGATTTCCCGACAGGCGGCATAATCTGCGGCACTCAGGGAATAAAAGATGCCTTTTTAACTGGTCGCGGCAGCCTTACCATAAGATCCAAAGTAAGTTTTGAAGAGCTCAAAAACGGTAAGGAAGTAATAATAGTCAACGAAATACCTTATCAGGTGAATAAGGCGATGCTTGTCGAACAGATAGCCTTTCTTGTAAAAGAAAAGAAACTGGTCGGCATCACAGATCTGAGGGACGAGTCCGACAGAAGCGGGACCAGGATACACATAGAACTGAAGAGGGACGCCAGCAGAGAAATAATACTTAACCAGCTGTACAAGCACACAAACATGCAGACATCTTTCGGCATAAACACGGTAGCTCTTGTTGACGGACAGCCCCGCCAGCTCAATTTAAAGGAAATGCTCTCCGAATACATCAAGCACAGAGAGATCGTTGTAACCAGAAGGACACAATTCGATCTTAAGAAAGCCGAAGCGGAAGCGCATATATTGGAAGGTCTGATAATCTGTCTCGACAATCTTGACAAGGTCATCAAGCTGATAAGGTCTTCGAAGACGGTTGAAGAAGCAAGAACAGGCCTTATGGAAAACTTTAAACTTTCACAGATCCAGGCGCAGGCGATACTCGATATGAGATTGCAAAAACTTACCCAGCTTGAACGTACAAAGATACAAGAAGACTACAAAGCGCTGGTAAAGCTTATAGGAGAGCTCAAGTCGATCCTGGCCAGCCGCAAAAAAATTATGGACATCATAAAAAAAGAACTTAAGGAAATGTCCGACAAGTACGGGGATGCAAGGAGGACCGCGATAGGAGAGACTGCGGAAGACATAGACGTTGAAAGCCTGATCGCGGACACGGAGATTGTGATCCTTATCACCCGCGACGGTTTTATCAAAAGGATGCCGCTTGCAACGTTCAGAAGCCAGAACAGGGGAGGGCGCGGAGTTACTGGCATGGAAACACGGGAAGAAGACCGGTTGAAAAAGCTGATAACTGCCTCGGCGAAGAGCTTTATCTTGTTTTTCACAAACCAAGGCAAGGTATATAAAATCAAGGCCTATGAGATACCGGAAGCAAGCAGGGTAGGCAAGGGGCAATCAATAGTCAATTTCCTCCAGCTTGCCGAGGGCGAAGAAGTTACCGGGACAGTGAATATAAAAACATTTGACAACAAATCCTTCCTTGTGATGGCTACAAAAAACGGCGTCATAAAGAAAACACCGCTGGAAGATTTTGCGAACATAAGAAGGACCGGAATAATAGCCATAGGCCTCAAAGATAAAGATGAGCTGCTTTGGGTCAGAGAAACAGACGGGACAACGGATATTGTCCTTGCGACCTATCAGGGCAAAGCGATCAGGTTCAAAGAAAAAGATGTTAGGGACATGGGCAGATCAGCTTCGGGAGTAAGAGGAATAAATCTTTCTAAAGCCGATCACGTTGTTTCGATGGGCGTGGTAGAAAAAGACGGGAGCCTCCTGACTATAACCGAAGGGGGTTTCGGGAAAAGATGCCTTGAAAAGCACTTTAGGACACAACACAGGGGAGGCAAAGGCATAAAACTGATAAAACTTAGAAAAGGCGACGGTGTTTCCAGGCTCCAAATAGTAAAACAAGGGGACGAGATACTCATCATCGCACAAAGCGGAGTAGTGAGCCGCCAAAAAACCGATGCGATATCCTGCCAGGGCAGGGCTGCAAGCGGCGTGAGGGTCCAGAGAATGGACGAAGGGGACAAGGTTGTTGATGTAGCCCGTGTTGAAAAAGAAGCCGAAGAGGGGTAGGCTACTAAAGCTATGGCCGGACGTAAGAAAAAGAAGCTCAAATGGTTTTTTGTCGCGGTTCTTTTTACCGTAGTTGCGGGGGTATCCGCATTCATGTTTTTTACGGCAGAAAAACAGCCCTCCAAAGTCAGCATCTATTTTTTCAAGAACGATCTTTTTGCCCCTGTGGTAAGAGCGGTCCCTCAAAAGGCCAACCCGCTGTTTTTTGCGGCAGAAGAGCTGCTCAGGGGGCCTTCGGACAAAGAACGCAAAAGCGGATATTTTACAGAAATACCAATCGGCACAAAGTTAAGGCACATACATCGGCAAAAAGACACTGTGATTGCCGATTTTTCAAAAGAACTGGAAGAATACGGCGGCGGGGCCGCAAGAGTACAGGGGCTTTTGGCTCAAATAGTATACACGCTAACGGATATTTCCGGCGCAAAGAATGTGCAAATACTGGTTGAGGGCAGGACCGAAGCCGCGCTGGGCGGCGAAGGCTATATAATAGACAAACCGCTCACAAAAAAAGACACAGGATTTTAAGGAGTCCCCGCTTGAGAAAGCTATTTCCCAAAATACTATGCTGGTTGCCCGCTGCTTTGTATATGGCGCTGATATTCTATTTGTCCTCATCCCCGCCGCCTCAGGCCGCCAGAGAAGTGCCGATATATTTTGACATTAAGCTAATCCATGTTGTCGAATACGGAGTACTTAACTTGCTGGTATTTTGGGCGCTTGATAAGACCTCGGACATCCCTTTTATTTGGAAGATCATTTATTCCGTAGCCATTACAATACTTTATGGGTTAACAGACGAACTTCATCAGATTTTTGTTCCCGGAAGGAGCGGGAAGCTTATAGATATCGCGGCCAACTTAATAGGCTGCATTTTTGCGCAATTTTCTATTTTTGCATTTCGAGTGAAATTTCGGGGAAATATTGACGATATATAAGTGTAGGGGGATAAACCAAAATGGCAACAGGGATGGACATTCAAAAAGTAGCGGATATTAAAAAAGTCGATTTTAGCGTAGCCGCAAACTTTGAGACCGTAGGCCCCAAAAGAAATGCAACAGCAATTAGCAATGCACAAAGAGAAGTAATTACTTCCCAGGCCAAATCGAGCGAAAGAGCACAAAGCATTGCGATTTCTCCTTCGGATGCAAAAGTTGCCGAAGCGTTGCAGTGGCTCACAAGCAAAAGACCGGACCAGCTAACAGACAGCCTGACCTCAAGGGATTATGTGCCTTCTGCTGAAAGTTCTTTTGCAGTGAATGCCGAAATGAACAGGCTCGGCAGAGCAGCAGAAACGCTTCTTATGGCGGCACAGGCAAAACAAAAAATGCAAGAACGACTAATGCGAATAATGATGAACCTGGATAGCTGATCAGCTTGTTGTTAGCATCGCCTCTATAGATCTCAGTGCTTTTTGCGCGGTATTCTTATTAACAACGATCTCCTCTTTTTCGTCTTCGAGTGCCCACAACACTTTTTCTAGCGTAGTGAGCTTCATATTTGGGCACAGCGCATCTTCATAAGCAGGATAGAACCGTTTGCCGGGGTATAGTTTTTTCAGTTGGTGCAAGATGCCTATTTCGGTACAAACAATAAACTCCTCGTTTTTCACCATTGCCGGGAATTTAACCATACCGGAAGTGCTAGCGACCTTGTCCGCCAAATCTATGACCCCGGGAGTGCATTCAGGATGTGCCATGACAAGCGCTTTGGGATGCTCTTTTTTCTTCTGGAGAACATGCTCAGGCAGGATTTTGTTATGAATATTGCAGTATCCGTTCCACAATATCAGCTTTTTACCCAGTTGTTTTTCGACCCAACTGCCTAGATATTGATCAGGTACAAAAATAATTTCTTTATTGCCCAAAGATCTCACTATTTCAACTGCGTTGCTTGATGTGCAGCAGACATCGGACAGTGCTTTGATATGCGCGGTGGAATTGATGTAGCATACGACTTTTGCTTTGGGATGCAAATCTTTAAGTTCCTGAAGCTGTTGTTCGTTTATCATCCCGGCCATTGGGCAGCCTGCTTTTGGCTCGGGCATCAACACTTTTTTACCGGGGTTCAATATCTTGGCCGTCTCGGCCATAAAACTGACCCCGCAAAACACGATTGTTCCAGCATTGGCCTTGGACGCCTCAATGCTCAACCCAAGAGAATCGCCGACAAAATCAGCAATATCCTGTACTTCAGGCAATTGATAATTATGCGCAAGGATCACGGCGGACTTATTAATTTTCAGAGATAGTATTCTTTCGGCTAATTTGTCCGGCAAATTATTCCTCCTCCCAGAACGGTATCGTTTTTATATATTACTACCGATTGTCCCGGGGTTATAGCTTTTACGGGCTTCTTAAACGAAACTGACAACAGACCGTCTTCAAGCGGTGTTATTTGCGCTTCGGTTTCTTCGTTCATGTATCTGATCTTGGCTTTAGCTGAAAACTTTTCTTTAGGCGGGGCTATGGAGGTCCATCTGACATTTTCCGCTACAAGAGTCTTTCCGTATGTTTCGCTCTCATCTCCTACAATTATCGCATTATGCGCAGGATCAATTCTTGTTACATAAAAGGGCTTCCCAAACGGGATTCCCAATCCCTTTCTTTGCCCCACGGTATAGTAGATTATGCCTTTGTGCATCCCGAGGCCTGTCCCGTCGGCGCTATAGATGGGCCCCGGCTTTATGGGCTCTTGCGAGTTTTCTGAAACAAACGCCCCGTAATTATTGTTCTCAATGAAACATATTTCCTGGCTGTCCTTCTTATCAGCTACTGAAAGTCCGAGTTTTTTTGCAAGTTGTCGGGTTTTTGCCTTTGTCATTTTTCCCAAAGGGAAGAGGACTCTTTTTAGGGCTTCCTGGGGAAAATCATATAAAAAATATGACTGGTCTTTGTTTTTATCGGACGCTTTTCTTAGTTCGTACATCTTTTTGCCCTTGACGATAACGGCATAGTGTCCGGTAGCTACAAAATCCGCACCGAGCTCATCGGCCTTTTTCAAGAGAAGATCAAATTTAATATGTTTGTTGCAGCGTATGCACGGATTTGGAGTCCTGCCGTTCCTGTATTCCTGCACAAAGTCGTCTATAACAAACTTTTTGAATTCTTCCCTTAGGTTCAAGACATAATGAGGGATTTTTATTTTAGCGGCAACTCTTTTTGCATCGTCAACGGCGGACGCGGAACAGCATCCGCCGAAGTCATCGACTTGTTTAGGCCAAATCTCCATGGTGATGCCGATAACATCATAGCCTTTTTGTTTTAGTATGGCGGCAGAAACAGAGCTATCCACCCCGCCGCTCATTGCCATAAGGACCTTTTTATTTCGGCGGGTGCTCTTCATGAGGTTTAAATCCCGGCAACCCTTTCCCTGTAGATTTTTTTAAGTAATCATCTATCGCGCTTTTTAAGGCATCTTCTGCCAGCACGGAACAATGGAGTTTTGCGGGCGGCAGACCGTCAAGAGCCTCAACAACGGCTCTGTTGGATATCTTAAGCGCTTCATCTAAGCTCTTTCCTTTTACCAGTTCTGTTATCATCGAGCTTGTGGCTATTGCAGCACCACAACCGAAGGTCTTGAACTTTATATCCGAAATAATATTGTCTTTTACCTTGATATAAAGCTCCATAATATCTCCGCATACGGGATTCCCTATATGTCCTATCCCGTCCGCGTCATGGATCTCTCCGACATTCCGCGGGTTTTTAAAATGGTCCATCACTTTTTCACTGTATGCAGGCATAAAAACTCTCCTTTCTATTTTGTACACATTCCCGAACGGGCGATTCGTGAACCGCCCCTACAATTCCAATTACCGCGCTCATCTCTTATACAAAGGCGACATCTTACGCAACTTATCTACTATTTTGGAGAAAACATCGAGCACCGTGTCGATATCTTTCTCAGTCGTCATACGGCCGAGCGAAAACCTGATCGATCCGTGTGCTATTGCATGCGGCCTGCCGATAGAAAGCAGCACATGTGACGGCTCAAGTGTTGCCGACGAACATGCCGACCCTGTTGAGGACGCGATCCCTTCCATGTCCAGGTTGAGCAGCATTGATTCGCCTTCTACGAACTCAAAACACATGCTTATATTATTTGGGAGCCTTTTGGTCGGATGTCCGTTCAAAAGACTGTGATCGATCTTTTCCACAAGACCTTTTATAAGCCGGTCCCTTAGAGGCAAAAGATGAGCTTGTCTTTTGTCGAGCTCATTTATTGCGAGTTCGGCTGCTTTGCCAAAGCCGACTATGCCGGGGACGTTTTCAGTGGAGCCGCGGCGGTTCTTTTCCTGACCCCCGCCATGCATGAACGGGACCATTTTTGTGCCTTTTCTTATATAAAGGCACCCTACACCTTTGGGGCCGTAAAGCTTATGAGCGGAAATTGACAACAGATCAACGTTCATTTTATTTACATCAACAGGAATAGCACCGGCGGTTTGAACGGCGTCAGTGTGGAAATAAATTCCGGCTTCTTTTGTTATTTTCCCTATTTCATCGATTGGCTGTATGGTGCCTATTTCGTTGTTGGCGTGCATGACAGATACTAAAATTGTCTTATTCGTGATCGCTTTTTTTACGTCGCTTGGGTCTATCATCCCGTACCCGTCAACCGGTAAGTATGTCACTTCAAAACCGAGAGTTTTCATGAATTCACAGGTTTCTGTTATTGCATGATGTTCTATAGCAGTGGTTATTATGTGATTGCCCTTTTTGCTGTTGGCAAAAGCCACCCCTTGTATGGCGAAATTGTCCGATTCTGTTCCTCCGCTTGTGAACACAATTTCTTCTTGTTTTGCGTTTATAAGAGCGGCCACTTTTCCCCTGGATCCTTCTACGGCCGCTCTGGCTTCCTGTCCAAAGGCATGTATGGACGACGGATTCCCGAATATGTCAGAAAAATAGGGCGACATTGCGCGGACAACTTCCGGATGCGCAGGCGTTGTTGCGGCGCAGTCTAGATAAATTCTTTTCACGGTCATAAAAGAGCTCCTATTTTAGCTTTGTCGAGCACTTTTTCTATGTCCGTATTTATTTTTCTCCACATCGAGTGTGGGATACATACGGAAGTCTTTTTACATGGCGAATCCGCGCCGCAGCATTTAAGAATGGATATCGGACCCTCTATGCTTTTTATTATATCGCCGATGCTGATCTTTTTAGGTTCTTTTGCAAGAACATATCCTCCGGTTCTTCCCCTGAGACTTTTGATAAGACCGCTTTTTCTAAGTTTCATGAAAATTTGATCTATCAGAAATCTGGAGATGCCTTCTTTTTCTGCTATTTGTCTGATTTGCATGGGTTTTTCCCCGGACAATCCGGCCAAACATATTATTGCTCTGACAGCGTATTCGCTTTTTGTGGTGAATCTCATATGCCCAATAATACTATACCTGATAAAAAAGGTCAAGTATTGGTTTGCCCAAGAGCTCCCATGTTTTGTGCAAGTTTTTGACTCTATATAACGATGAGTAATATGTAGAAAGGTAAACGCATATATAATGAGCGAAGGGATAGGTCAAATCAACGGCTCTATCGGAAGCCTTGGGGATTCCGGAGGGCTTGACAATTTAATTGATCAGCTTTCTAAGCTTATAGGAAAGACAGACAGCTTGAATATAGACATGGAAAGCGGCGCTTCTTGCGAGGATTCAAGCAGAGCTCCCGACATCTTCAGAAGGATTGACACCTTAAGATAACCTCTCTTTATCCGTTGTATAATCTTATCATGAGAAAGACCCCCGTATATCTTTGCATACTCGACGGATTTGCTTTGGGGAGGAATGACGACAGCAATGCGATCTACAGGGCAATATCCTCAGGCAAAGCGCCATTCATCAAAGAGCTTTTTGAAAAACATCCTTATTCTAAACTTGAATGCTCAGGCCTTGCGGTGGGGCTTCCGGAAGGTACCATGGGGAATTCCGAGGTCAATCACCTGAATATGGGGGCAGGCCGCGTGGTTTATCAATCGATAGAAAGAATAAATGTTGCGATAAAAGACGGGAGTTTTTTTAAGAATGAAGCCCTTTTAAAAGCGGTCCGGAACTGTAAAGGGGGCTATTCTTCGCTTCACCTTATGGGGCTCTTACAGGGTCACGGAGGGACTGTCCATGCCAGCATAGCGCATCTTTTTGCTCTTCTTGAACTGGCAAAAAAAGCCGGGGTTGTACGGATATTTATTCACCTTTTTACTGACGGAAGAGATACAAACCCAAAAGCCGCAGGGGATATCTATCTCAAAATGCTCGAGGACAAAATATCAGAACTTGGGATGAAAGAAACGGTTCATATTGCCACAGTCATGGGCAGGGAAATAGCCATGGACAGAGACACTGCCTGGGATAAGACTCTCATAGCAATGAAAGCCATCGCTCTCGGGGTAGGAGAATTTAAGGCGGATAGCGCAAGAGAAGCCATCGAAGAGTCATATAAAAGAGGGGACACGGACGAATTCATAAGGCCAACAATAATAGGAAGATACCAAGGCGTTAAACAACAAGATTCGATAATATACTTTAATTTTAGGCAGGACAGGACGATACAATTAACGACGGCGTTTTGCGAGACAGACCCAAAGTACTTCAACTATAAAAAGGGCACAAAGCCGATAGATCCGCAAACCCTCAAAGAGATCACAGAGCTCCAAAAGATCATCAAAGGCAGTATTTTTGTAGCTATGACCGAATATTATCCGGGACTCCATGCTTTAACGGCTTTTCCTGAAAAAGAGGTCCCCGATACCGTTGGCGAGATCGTTTCAAGGGCAGGCCTAAAACAACTCCGCCTGGCCGGTCCCGAAAAGTTTGCGCATGTGACTGCGTGGTTTTCCGGAAGGCGCGCAGAACCTTTTCCGGGAGAAGACAGACATCTTGCGCAGGACATGACGCTCAAAGAGCGTACCGAAGAGGGGAAACATTACGATTGGGTCCCGGAAATGACAGCTTATCTTGAGACCGAATATTCGCTTAAGGCAATAGAGAGCGGAGGCTACCACCTGATCGTTCATAATTTCCAGAACGGCGATATGGTAGGGCATACAGGGAATCTTGATGCGGCGACAGAAGCAATAGCTGATATCTCAAAATGTCTTGAAAAGCTAGTACCTGAATTCGTTGCTAAAGGCGGGGTCTTTATTATTACCGCCGACCACGGGAACGCGGACGAGATGAGTTTTCATACGAAGGATAAAAACATTGTTAGCACTCAGCATTCTCTAAACAAAGTTCCGTTCTGGATCATTGGCAAAGACATAAAACTTAAAGAAAACGGCATCATCCCTGATATTGGAGTTACTGCATTAAAGCTTATAGGGCTCGAACATCCAAAAGACATGACAGCAAGTACGCTATTTACTCAAATAAATCCTGCATGACGGGCACAGCTTTGCCACCGGACATATTCCACATTTCGGCTTTTTTGCGTCGCAGACAACTCTTCCATGTTCTATAAGATAATAAGTGATCTTTCCCCACAGCTTTTTAGGGAAAATAGCCATGAGATCGATCTCTATCTTGTTAGGGTCGTCATTTTTGGTCAGGCCCAGCCTTTGAGAGAGCCTGCGCACATGAGTATCGACCGCGATTCCCTCGTTTTTACCGAAAGCGTTGAACAGCACAACGTTCGCGGTCTTTCTTGCGACTCCCGGAAGCGTGATAAGGTCGTTCATATTATCAGGGACTTTCCCCCCAAACCTTTCTAATATCTCTTGTGCCGCGGCTTTGATGTTTTTTGCTTTATTCCTGAAAAAGCCGGTAGAATGGACCATTGTTTCGAGTTCATTTATATCGGCCTGTGCAAAGTCATTTATTGTTTTAAAACGCTTGAAAAGGGCAGGGGTTATCTTGTTCACCTGTTTATCGGTCGACTGTGCGGAGAGTATTGTTGCTGCGACAAGCTCAAAATCAGTCTTATACTCTAAAGCTATCCTTGCACGGGGATAAGTCTTTGAAAGGATCGAGATTATTTTATTCGCGCGGGCTTTGATATTTCTTTCAGCCATTTGAAGTAGATTATAACATCATTATATAATGTGTATATGCATATTGAACCAAAGACTGGACGCTTTTTCAGCGGCCGCTTTGAGGCAGGGGATGACCTTCTTGCTTCCTTGACTGACTTTTGTAAGGAACAGAGTATCAGACTGGGAGCTTTTAATCTCATAGGTGCCGTGCGCAAGGCAAAACTCGGCTATTACGACCAGGAACAAAAAAAATATACAGGGTGCGTGGAACTGAACAAAAAGCTTGAGATATCCTCTTGTATGGGAAATATTTCAATAAAAGACGGCGAAATAATGGTACATGCTCATATAACCTTGGCGGATATGGAAGGCAAAGCATTTGGCGGGCATCTTATGCCTGGCACAGAAATATTTGCGGCGGAATTCTTTATTCAAGAACTGACAGGAGCCGAACTGGTCCGCGGGAAAGACGAAAAGACCGGCCTGCCGCTGTGGTAGGGACAGAGTCATTGCGAGCGTAGCGAAGCAATCCCAAGGGCTAAGGAGATTGCTTCGTCGTCCTTCGACAAGCTCAGGACTCCTCGCAATGACTTATTACTTAAACGATTCGATGATCTTGCCGGCCCAAAGCTTGGCGTTTAGGGAGTTTTGTTGAGGGTTTTTAAGGACATTTATAAAGTCATTTTCGCTTATTATGTCGTTACCTTCGAGCTCTTTCTTCATATTTTCGAGGGTTTTTGCCGGCCCACCCTCATGACAACAGAATAATGCGATCTTTTTATCTTTCAATTTTATCTTAGTGAATAAAGTCCTAATAGCGGGAGCATAGGTAAATGCCCAGACAGGAGTACCTATAAAAATAAGCTCATAATCGTTCGGGTCATTGTCGAAAGGAATGAGCTCCGGGGACTTTTTTTGAAATACCTGTTTGCCACCCCAAAAGTATTTCATAAATCCTTTGGATTTTATATCATCTTTTACTTTTAGCTCTAGAATATCCGCTTTTATTTCCCCTGCTATAGCTTCGGCGAGCAGCCTGGTATTGCCTTCAAAAGAGTAAAAAACCACAAGAGTTTTTGGTGTGTCGTTCATCCCTAGGCAATATTATGGAGTGGTAATTATCAGATGTCAATAATATAGTTATCCACAGAAAGACTGATAACCTGTTGACAACTATTGGTCAACCGTGCTTAAATACTACTAAAACGATAGGAATGGTGGTGTATATGAAAATGTCTACAAAAGGCCGGTATGGAACAAGGCTTATGCTAGATATTGCTATCAACGGTGGTCAGGGGCCTGTGCTCATAAGGCATATTTCAAAGAGGCTCGAACTTTCCAAAAAATATTTAGGGCAATTGGCTTTGATGCTGAAAAATGCAGGACTTTTGAGGTCAGTAAGAGGAGCAAAAGGAGGGTATCTGCTTTCTAAGCCCAAAGAAGAACTTACTTTATATGATATCGTCGAATGCTTGGAAGGCCCCATGTCTTTATCGGACCAAATAGATAATTGTGCTGCTAATGTTATCTGGGAGGAGATATCGCACGCTATGGAGAATCGAATGCGGGCCGTGACATTGGCAAGTCTTGCCGAGACGCAAAACAATATTTCTCAAAAGTTTGCTTATACTATTTAGGAGGAAAAAGTATGACAAAGATATATGACGACATAACAAAAACAGTGGGCAGCACCCCTTTGGTAAGATTAAAAAAAATAGGCAGCGGACTTTACGCGAATATCATTGCAAAGGTTGAATCTTTTAATCCGCTGTCGAGCATAAAGGACAGGACCGCTCTTGCAATGATAGAAGACGCTGAAAACAAAGGACTTTTGAAAAAGGACGGCACAATAATTGAGCCGACAAGCGGAAATACCGGGATAGCTCTTGCGTTTATCTGCGCGTCCAGAGGATACAAATTGATCCTTACCATGCCTGAGACAATGAGCGTAGAAAGAAGACAGCTTTTGTATATTTTCGGCGCGGAGGTGGTCCTAACCCCTGGGGCGGACGGTATGACCGGCGCCGTCAACAAGGCGATTTCGCTTCTTAAAGACATTCCAGGCGCGGTGATACTCCAGCAATTTGAAAATCCCGCCAACCCCAAAGTCCACAAAGAGGTGACAGCAAAAGAAATATGGGAGGACACCGGAGGGAAAGTCGATATTTTGGTCGCAGGGGTAGGTACTGGCGGAACAATTTCGGGGGTAGCCGAAATGTTAAAGAAAAAGAAAAAAGGATTTAAAGCCATAGCGGTAGAGCCGGATTCTTCCCCGGTTATATCTGGAGGAAATCCGGGCCCTCATAAGATCCAAGGGATCGGAGCAGGATTTATTCCAAAAGTATTGGACAAGAGCTTGCTGGACGAAATAATTAGGGTCAAAGACGAAGATGCCGGTGTCATGGCAAAAAGACTTGCTAAAGAAGAAGGCATCCTGGTCGGAATATCTTCCGGAGCGGCGTTGTGGGCGGCAGTTGAGGTTGCAAAAAGGGCGGAGAACAACGGGAAGAATGTTGTCGTTATACTTCCGGATACAGGAGAAAGATATCTTTCTACCTGGCTTTTTAAGGAATAGACAAATGGACCTTATAATTAACGGAGAAAACAAAAAATTTGGGGATAGCGTGAAAAATATTGAACTGCTGCTCGATTCTCTCTCCGTTAAGAAAGAAAAATCGGCGGTTGAGCTGAATGGCAAGATAATTGACCAAAAAATCTGGAGATCTTCCGAGCTAAAAACTGGGGATAAGCTTGAAATAGTGACCTTTGTAGGCGGAGGATAGGGCATGAATAATTTTTCTGGTGCGCTTCTAAAATATCTGTCAAAAGAACAAATCGAAAAGATCCAAAAAATAAAGATCGGCATTGCCGGCTGTGGGGGTCTAGGCTCTAACATTGCGAATGCTCTTGTTCGTTCTGGATTTAGGGATTTTGAGATCATTGATCATGATGCTGTCGAGGTGAGCAACCTAAACCGGCAAAACTTTTATTTGGATGAGATCGGCCTTTCGAAGGTTGAGGCCACCACAACAAGACTTATCAAGATCAATCCGGATATCAATATCGCGGCGAAAAAACTGTATTTAGACGAGAGCAACATTTCTTTACAGTTCAAAGACAGGGACATCATATTCGAGGCGTTCGACAGCGCGGAGTCAAAGAAGCTTTTTATCGAAACTTTCGGTAATTCCGGCAAGCTTCTTATTTTGGGAAGCGGGATGGCCGGCATCTCTAACAAAAAGCCGATAGCCGTACGCAAGATCAAGGACAACATCTATATTGTCGGGGATGAAGAAGCCGACATCGAAAAAGGACTTCCCCCCCTTGCTCCTCGGGTCATTGCCTGTGCCGCGATGATGGCAGGCGTGGCGCTGGAGCAAGTCCTGGGGCAATAAGGTCTTTCATGAAAAACATAAAAACCTCGCAGCTGATCATGGTCTGGATCCTTCCGATGATCCTAATCGGAGGGCTTGTTTGGCCGATTATGGGATATCTTGTTTTGGGGATGATAATATTCTTTTCTATCCTTTCGTATTTTAGACAAAGATATTGGTGCTGGTATTTGTGCCCGCGGGGAGCTTTTCTTCAGATAGCAATGCCCTATGTCAGCTTAAACAAAGCAACTCCGAAACTGTTCTTGAAGAAATGGTTCAGATGGACGGTCTTTGTTCTGCTGATAGGCTACTTAGTCTCTCTGATCATAAGAAGCGGAGGCAATATCTTTGTGATAGGCGCAGCATTTGTGTCGATGTGTATTTTAACGACCACATTAGGAGTTATTCTTGGTATTACCATAAAGCCCAGGACCTGGTGCATTATTTGCCCGATGGGGACGTTGCAGGAGACGATTGGGAAAATAAGCAGGAAAATAAACAAATGAAAACTCTCATTATCAAGCACGTAGAGAACGAAGGTCCCGTGACGATAGGGGAATACCTTAAGAAAAATAAGATCGAATCCAAAACCGTTGAGCTTTGGCGCGGCGACAAACTTCCGGATGATCTGACGGGGATTTCTTCCGTTGTTTGTCTGGGCGGGCCAATGAACGTTTATGAGGAAGAAAAACATCCTTTTTTGAAAAAAGAGGACGCTTTTATAAAAGAGATGCTTAAAAAGTACATTCCGTATTTTGGAGTATGTCTCGATGCACAGCTTCTGGCAAAAGCCGCCGGAGCCAAAGTATATAAAGCCGCTGAAGAAGAGATCGGATGGTTCAAGATAAAGCTGACGGACGAAGGCAGAAAAGACAATATATTTTCCGGTCTGGATACGGAAGTTCTGGATGTGTTCCAATGGCACGGCGACACTTTTGATGTGCCAAAAGACGGGGTGCTTCTGGCCGAAGGCGACAAAGTCAAAAATCAGGCTTTCAGGATAGGCAATGCCTACGGATTCCAATTCCATGTTGAGGTCGACGAAGAGAAATTAGCGGAGTGGTTTGCGGATGATCCAAGAAAAGAAGGGTTTGTTGCTTATCATAAGAGCATAAATACAGTGTATTCAAAGAATGCGGAAAAGATATACATGAATTTCTTTAAAGAGCCAGACCTTAAAAGGTCGGCTCCCTATCCGATATCTTAAGGGAACCGAACATTCATGTTCGGGATATGACCTTGGCGAAAAATTTATTGCACCCTGCAGGAAGCGGAGATGCTCGTCAAACAGCAAAGCGCATAAAGGAGAAGATTAAGTGTCGTGGCCGGTGAAATTCTCGCGATTATTCAACGATAAATATATAGATGGAACAATCACCTAATATAACAACAGTCCGCAGGACAATGATTTTGGCTGGCAGAGCAATGGCTTTGGCGAGAGGCGCACAATGTCTTTCTGGGTTAAATCGGTTGGTAAATCAAGCAACAACCATTGCGTATCCAGCAAGAATAGATATATTGCAATTAAAACAATTTGTAGATGGTTCTATGTTCTACGATTTTTTGGTAAGAAAACGTCTGATTAGCCAAGAAGGGGTCATTCCCAGAAAGATTTTAGATAAGCCGTACGATCTTGTATGGGTTCTTAGTCCAAAAATATTTTCCGCCGAGAAAAGCATGAAAAATCCGGACGATATGGGCATTCTGTCCAACATATATTTAAATGCCACAACGAGGGATGCTAGCGACTTGAATTTTGATTTCGAAAACGACATGGTTGGAGATATACACATAGGCGGGGGGATTTGTAAGGCAATGATTTCTGCAGGCATATCCCAGATCGATTTTAAAGCCGGATTTATTACTCCAAAGAGATATGAACAATCTCTAAAATGCGCATTACGCTTTCTCAGTTTAGGGGCATTCCCAGAAGAAGGTCCGATTGTTGTCTGTTTTCCGTATATTAATAGACATTCACTTGTGCCGGGGGCGTTTGGAGCGTGGGGATGGGATTCAAGTCTAGAGATAACTAGAGTTGACAAATCTCACTTTGAAGCAATTGCCCAGGGTTCTTTGGCCGGACATTGGTAATTTCTCAGAAAATTCATATCCCTCACCAATCCAATCCCTCAATCCCTTTATCTCCCAGATCGTAATAATGTTTTATCTTTTTCATCTGTGTGACAAGGTCGATCTTGCGCGATAGTTCCGGCGGCAGGATTCTCCCTGTTAAGATCAAATTATTTCCGCCGGGGAGGGGCGAGCGGCCGCTCGCCCGTACAATATCTATCAGGCCTTCAATATCATTGTTGGATATCAATCCTGCCGCCGCGGCGTCGAAGATCTCGTCAAGGACGATCAGGAAATATTCTTTTGATGAAATTAATTTCTTCGCGAGAGAAAGGCCTTCTTTTGCTTTTTTGATATGGATATCTTTTTTTGACGGATCGATGAAGAATGATGGATCGCCTACAAGGTATATCTCTATGCCGTTACATTTTTTGAAGTATTTATATTCGCCGCAGCGTTCCTGTCCTTTCAGGAATTGGAGAATGGCGACCTTTTTGCCGTGTCCGGCCGCGCGTACAGCGTGACCAATTGCCGCGGAGGTTTTTCCTTCGCCATCACCGATGAAGGCGAGGATCTTGTTGGATGTGTTTGTCATTGTTGATCAAAATCAATGTAGGGGTCGATTGCAATCGACCCCTACACATATTACCAGCATTTGGAATATCCGCAGGATTTGCAGACGATACATCCTTCGGAAAAATCTACCATACTGCCGCAATCGGGGCACTGCGGGCACATATCGGTCCTTATTTCGCGATCTTCCATAACAGCTACTGCTATTGGCGCTGCGGCAGCCTCAACAGCTTTTGCTATAACAGGGTCAATCAGCGCGATCTCGTCTTCAACATGTCCGTGCCCATTGCCGTTTCCGTTGGAGCCCTCAATATATTTTTCAATTGTTTTGGCAATAGCGTCAGGGCAGGAAAGCACCATTCCGCCGTTTACCCACAAAGGAGACGGGCATCTTATGCCTTTTACCTGTTTCAAGATGGATTCTTTGTCTATTCCGCAGCGCAGACAAAGCGATATGAGGCGGCTTATGGCTTCCGATTGTGATGAAGCGCATCCTCCGGATTTTCCCATCTTTGCGAAAACCTCGCAAAGTCCGGCATTGTCCTCGTTTATGGTGACATATAGATTTCCGCAGCCGGTACCGATTCTTAGCGTTCTGCCAAGGGTTTCGGAAGGCCTTTCTCTCGGTACAATCCCATTTTTCTTTTTCTCTTCCTGTTTTGAGGCGCTTTCGATATTAAGGACTTGGGTCTCACGGCTCTTGTCCCTGTAGATCGTTATCCCCTTGCACCCTTCTTTGTAAGAGAGCATATAAGCGTTCTTTATTTCGTCTATGGTGGCCGTGTTGGCAAAGTTTACAGTCTTTGATACGGCATTGTCGGTATATTTCTGGAAAGCCGCCTGCATCCTTATATGCCATTCGGCGCTTATATCGTGAGCCGTAACGAACACTCTTTTTACATCGTCAGGGACTTCATCTATTCCGGCCAAAGAACCGTGTTCGGCTATTTTTTTCATCAGCTCTTCGCTGTAAAAGCCCCGTTCTTTTGCAAGCCTTTTGAAGATCGGATGGACCTCTACCATTTCAGTGTTGTCCATTACCCGTCTGATATAAGAGATAGCAAAAAGAGGTTCGATGCCGGATGAACAGCTTGCTATTATGCTTATCGTTCCGGTCGGGGCAAGCGTGGTCGTGGTAGCATTCCTGAGCCTCGGGCCGTTTTGCACATCATAAATGCTGCCCTTGAAATTGGAAAATTCCCCCCGTTCTATTGCGAGCTTTTCGGAAGCCTTTTTGCTTTCATCCTGAATAAATTTCATGATCTTTTCCGCGACAGCGATGGCTTTTTTGGTGTTGTACGGGACGTTAAGCCTGATCAGCATGTCGGCAAACCCCATCACCCCGAGCCCGATCTTTCTGTTGGATTTTGTTGTTTCTTCTATCTTTTTGAGAGGGTATTTGTTCATCTCTATAACATCGTCCAAAAACCTTACCGATAGATGCACCGTCCTGCGTAATTTTTCCCAGTTTATTTCGAACTGGCCGTTGGTGGTAAGTTTTACCATCTTTGAAAGATTTATCGAGCCGAGGTTGCACGATTCGTAAGGCAAAAGAGGCTGTTCTCCGCAGGGGTTTGTTGCTTCTATGTCTCCGACCAGCGGCGTGGGATTGAATGCGTTTATCCTGTCAATGAACACTATCCCGGGGTCGCCGTTTTTCCATGCCATTTCGCTCATGAGATCAAAGATCTCTTTGGCATTGTACTGGCGGACCTTTTCTTTGGTCCTGGGGTTTACAAGGTCGTACATCCTGCCTTCGTCCACGGCTTCCATAAATTCGTCCGTCACGGCGACCGAGATGTTAAAGTTGTTTATTTTGCTGTTGTCTCGTTTGCATGTTATAAAATCCAGGATGTCAGGGTGGTCCACTCTGAGTATCCCCATGTTCGCGCCGCGCCTGGTCCCGCCCTGTTTTACGGCTTCCGTTGCCGCGTCGAACACGGTCATAAAAGAGACCGGGCCGGATGAAACGCCTTTTGTGGTAAGAACAATATCATCTTTGGGCCTGAGATGGGAAAAAGAAAACCCCGTGCCTCCGCCGCTCTTGTGTATCATCGCCGTTTCTTTTACGGTCTCGAAGATGCTCTCGAGCGAGTCGTCCACCGGGAGCACAAAGCAGGCTGAGAGCTGTTGCAGGTCGCGCCCTGCGTTCATAAGAGTGGGGGAGTTCGGCAAAAAATCCAGAGAGGAGATCATTTTAAAAAATTCTTCCTCACACTGTTTTGCTTCTATAGTGGAAGTGTATTTTACTTCTGCCGAGGCGATATTCTGGGCGACCCTTCTAAAAAGGTCGAGCGGTTTTTCTATCACCCCGCCTTTATCGTTCCTTTTTAAATACCTTTTTTCTAGTACTTTCAAAGCGTTTTCGGTCAGAAGCAGGTCGTCTTTCTGCATAGCAATCCCCTTTCAAATATTATTTGGAGTAGCCGGGCAATTTATGTTATTAAAAAGCTTGGGTTACAGAAGTTAGAGACTGGCAGTCACTGGTCCCGCCATTTTCAAACCTCTTTAGAACAAGCTCCGACAAAACATAATTTTACCACTTTTCACTCCCTTTAAGACAAGCTTCTGATCTCTTTTACAAAATCAGAAACGCTCTCAAACTGTCTGTAAACGGACGCAAACCTGACATACGCGACCTGATCAAGCCCGTGCAGCTTGTCCATTACAATTTCGCCGATCGTTCCGGTCGCAACTTCCCTACCGTATTCGGCATAAAGATACCTTTCTACATCATCGGCGATTTGTTCGATGGATTCCATGCTTACGGGTCTTTTTTCGCAGGCTTTTCTTATGCCGGTCAGAAGTTTTTTTCTGTCGTAGCTCTGTCTGCTGCCGTCTTTTTTTATGACCATGAGAGGTTTTTCTTCTACTCTTTCATAAGAGGTGAATCTAGATTTGCACTGCACACATTCTCTTCTTCTTCTGATAGCGGAGCCGTCATCAATTGTACGTGACTCAATCACTTTATCGTCGTCTTTTGCGCAACCCGGGCATTTCATATCAGCAAGTTATCCTTTGTTTCCGTTTTTGGGAAATCCGCTTTATGTAGCGGGGACAAAGAGTATAGCACACCATATATGTGGGGTGTCAAGTGTTAATAAAGGATTTATGAAAAGCAGGGATTTCTGATCAGTCCACGCAGTAACTGACAGGGCAACCGCCGGCAAAATCGCTCTCAACTGCGATACGTCCGGTGTCTTCAGGTTTTATAGATAGTGCTGCTTCTTTTTTACATCCGGACCTGAAAACGGTGATCCCTTTGCATTTGAGTTTATGAGCCAGAAGGAAAACGCTTTTTACATCTTCCTTTGAAGCGGATTGCGGAAGGTTTACGGTTTTTGATACTGCGGCATCCGTGTGCTTTTGGAAAGCCGCCGCGATCTGAACATGCCATTCGTAAGAGATATCACTTGCGGTCACAAAGAGAGCCTTTATCTCTTCCGGTATTTTGCGGATTACAGATATGCCGCCTTCGTTGAGCACTTCTCTGCAAAGGTCGGGGCTCCATATTTTGGCTTTTTTTGCCACTGTTTCAAAGACGCTGCTGCATTCGACGAACTCCTGCCCTTCAGGAGCTTTTCTGACGTAGGCAACCGCGAATAGGGGTTCTATTCCTGAAGAGCACCCGGCTATTATACTGAGTGTCCCGGTTGGCGCGATGGTTGTTACTGAGGCATTTCTCATATGTTTTACTTTGCTTTTGTATACGCTATTTTTAAAGTTGGGAAAAGACCCGCGTATTTTTCCGAGTTCTTGGGAAGCTTTGTGTGATTCTTCCTGAATAAACTTCATGACCTTTTCGGCCGTTTGGACAGCTTTGGTGCTGTTGTACTGTATGCCAAGTTTTATCAGCATGTCCGCGAAACCCATAACCCCAAGACCTATTTTTCTGTTGGCAAGCGAAATCTCTTCTATTTCCGGGAGCGGATATTTATTAACATCGATCATGTTGTCAAGAAAGTGTACTGCGATACGAACAGTATCTTTGAGTCGGACAAAGTCTATAGAGCCTGCTTTGATGAAATTGGAGAGATTTATTGACCCCAGATTGCATGACTCGTACGGCAGTAGCGGCTGCTCTCCGCAAGGGTTGGTAGCTTCTATTTTTCCTATTTTTGGGGTCGGGTTTTCCTTGTTTATCCGGTCGATAAATAACATGCCCGGGTCGCCGCTTTCAAAAGCGCAGCGGCATATATTTGAAAATACTTCTGCTGCGTCCATTTTTCCGGATACTTTTCCCGTATAAGGGTTTTTGATGTTGTACTTAAGCCCTTTTTTTGCTGCTTCAATGAACTGGTCGGTCACGGCAACAGAAAGATTGAAATTAGTCAATCCTTCCGATACGGTCTTAATTTCGATGAATTCCATTATGTCAGGGTGATCAACAGGCAGGATCCCCATATTGGCGCCGCGCCGCCTTCCCCCTTGTCTGATCACAGATGTTGCCTCATCGAATAACTTCATAAAAGAGACAGGGCCCGAAGATATCCCGTGAGTGGTTTTTACGGCGGACTGTTTTGGCCTAAGACTGCCAAAGTTGAAACCCGTGCCGCCGCCGCTTTGATGTATCAGAGCCATATTTTTGAGAGACTCAAATATGTCTTTTAGGGAATCGTTTACGGGGAGCACAAAACATGCCGACAATTGTCCGAACTCTGTGCCGGCGTTCATGATGGCGGGAGAATTCGGCAGAAAATCTCCTTCTGCCATTATTTCCAGGAATTCAGACTCTGTTTTTGAGGTTTTTGCGCAAGGGTCGTATTTTTTATCTGCAAGCGCTACTACCTTTGCGATACGCCGGAACATTTGCTGGGGTGTTTCGGCCACTTTTCCGGTCTTATTTTTCAACAAATATCTTTTGTTCAAAACATGTTCGGCGTTTTTGGTGAGATTCATTTGTGAGCCCACCTTTTTCCGGTTCCTATTCGATCCCCAGAGCCGCCTTTATTTTTTCTTTGTCAAAGCCGAAAATAAGCATTTTTCCTATTTCCAGCACCGGGACTCCCGTTTGGCCGGTCTTGGCTATAAATTCCTTAATGACCGCCTTGTCAATAGATACATCTATATCCTCAAATTGAATGCCATGTTCCATAAGAAAACCTTTTGCCTTTTGGCAAAACGGGCAGGTAGACGTCGAGTATATTTTTACTGCCAAATAACACTTAACCCTTTTCGATCGCGTTGACAGGGCAGGCTTGTACACAATTTCCGCAATCAGTGCATTTTTCGGGGTCTATGGTATAAATGGGATCTCCTGAGCTTATTGCGCTTACCGGGCATTCCCCTTCGCAGGTGCCGCAGGCTATACAGGTGTCGTTGATTTTATGCGTCATAACAGTCCTCCTTATGTTTCTATTCTAATATTTTACCCCAAAAAAGCCCTTTTTCAAGTAGATTTCATTGAAACAGCGCTATTTTCTGTTGGCGTAAGCAGCCATCCCCCTATATGCCGCCTCGGTCCCAAGCATTTCTTCGATCCTTAGCAGTTGATTGTATTTGCAAACTCTGTCCGTGCGTGCCGGAGCCCCGGTCTTGATCATGCCGGAGTTTGTCGCAACTACCAGGTCCGCGATGGTCGTGTCTTCGGATTCTCCGCTTCGGTGCGATACGACCGACGTGTATTTAGCTTTTCTTGCCATTTCCATCGCAAGAAGCGTTTCGCTGAGCGATCCGATCTGGTTTAGCTTGATAAGGATAGAATTTGCCGCGCCTTTTTCGATCCCTTGAGAAAGAAGCTTTATGTTGGTAACGAAAAGATCATCTCCGACCAGCTGGACTTTTTTGCCGATCCTTTTTGTCAAAAGGTCCCAGCCTTCCCAATCGTTTTCCGCCATACCGTCCTCTATGGAGATTATCGGATATCTGCCGCACAGGTCTTCATATAAGGCTACCATTTCTGATGAGGAAAGGCTTTTCCCTTCGCTTTTTAGTACATACTTGCCATCCTTGAAAAATTCTGAAGATGCCGGGTCCAGGCAAATATTGATCTGTTCCCCGGGCTTGTATCCGGCTTTTTCTACTGCTTCTACGATTGCCTTTAAAGCCCCTTCGTTGGTGCCGAGGGCAGGGGCAAAACCGCCCTCATCTCCTACGGTCGTCGGCTGGCCTTTTGATTTTACGACGCCTTTAAGCGTCTGGTAGACTTCGGCGCACATTCTAAGGGCTTCTTTAAAATTCGGAGCTCCTGTAGGAGTTATCATATATTCCTGAAATTCAGTGTTCCATCCGGCGTGAGCGCCTCCATTTAGCACGTTCATCATGGGAACAGGAAGGGTTACGCCCTTTTTACCTCCGATATATTTGAATAGAGGAATGCCTATCCCGTTTGCGGCGGCGTGTGCAACCGCAAGAGATACGGCAAGTATCGCGTTTGCGCCAAGCTTGCTTTTATTGTCCGTTCCGTCCAACTTGATCATTAATTCGTCTATTTCGAACTGGCTTGTCACTGGCTTGCCGATAAGCTCTTTTTCTATTACGGATACATTGGCGACGGCTTTTAGAACGCCTTTGCCCAGATACCGGGATTTGTCCCCGTCCCTCATTTCAAGAGCCTCGTTCGTTCCGGTCGATGCTCCTGACGGGACGATCGCCCTGCCCGCGGTCCCGTTCTTCGTGATAACGTCGGCTTCGACAGTCGGATTTCCCCTGGAATCCATGACCTCCCTGCCTATCACCTTTGCTATTGTCATTCCGGCGGATTTGGACGATTTTTTGCAGTATTTCTTGGATATTTCTTCGAACATTTGAGGCTCCTTTCGGTTTTTTGATATTTTGCGGACCTTTTTATTTTAGCAGAAAATACCGGATCTTGTGAGGCAAAAACATTTCAGGCAAGAATATTCTTCTTTTTATGGCGGAAACTACTCGGGATACAGGAGCCGTTTAGAAGCGTTATCTTATGACCTTGTGAGCCCGGCTCAATTATGTTGATACAGCAGTTGTCCTGTTTTATCTTCCAGAAATTATTCAGGTCAAGTCCGATGAAATAGAAAAGTATGGTCCTGTTTATTCCCCCATGTCCGACTATCAATATTTTTTTGCCGGTTTTGGTTTTGGCGATCTTATTAATTGCAGCTACCCCTCTTTTTTGCAATTTTTTAAGAGATTCTGCGTCAGGGATCCGGGCCTTATTAGGACTGACCATCCATTTTTTATAGAGATCCCTATACTTTTTTTCTATCACGTCAAATTTCAAACCTTCCCATTTTCCGTAAAACCTTTCACGAAGTTCTGATATCTTGCGGACTTTTATTTTATGCGGTTTGGCAATGATCCTGGCTGTTTCAAATGACCGGCTCAAATCTGAAGAATATATTTCGTCAATTTTGACGTGCTCAAGGGACTTTGAGGCTGTTTTTGCCTGTTTTATGCCGATTTTGGAAAGAGGACTGTTCCCCTGGCCTTGATATATCTGCGCGGTGTTAGCTACGGTTTCCCCGTGTCTCATCAAAATGATGGTGACCATAGGTCACGTATAGCATCGAAATACAGGCAAGTTTTTGCCCTAATAGGACGATAAGTATATGTAGAGCTCAAATAAACGCTGAAGGAAAAATAAAAGTATGCCAGACGCAACGATGACAGTCGGGGTCGAGAGCCCATCTTCAAGTGCAGTATATGTAGCGCCAAGCGATACTGATGAATACTTGCCAAACACTGCTAATTCAACAACAGAAGAAAATTCTCCAGCAGCAAAATCAGCATCAATAGATACAGATATGCCAGCAGAAACGACAACAGACCTGCCGGCTGTTTACTATACAGAACATGTAGATACAGATACGACACCAACGACAACAAACCAGCCGGCTATTTACTATACAGAACATGTAGATACGGAAGAAGTTCCAGAAACATCAGAAACTCCAGAAACATCCACAGTCAGCGAAACAACCAGCACCAAAGGCTCTGAGTCTGTTTCGCCGGAAAAAGCTAATGACCCAAGCGTTATAGAGGATACAGCTACAGCTAACACGGTGACCACCATAATAACTATTCTTGCGGCTATTGCCGGCGTTGCGGTCACTATAATGACAGCGGGAGCGGCAGCGCCTGTGGCAATTGCCATTGTGAGTGCGGCTGCTACTATAGTGCCGACTATATGGACTGCGATTGCTCCCCTTGTGTTATAAATGAACCAGCTGAAAGGAGCAAGTTTTGTCCGTCGTAGTACGATTAATATCTGTAAGACCAAAGAATGTCAAGGAGGAATAAAGTTATGTCAATAGAAGGAGCAGCCGTTACAGATTCAGCGGTACAACCAGCAAACAATACAGCAGAATCTCAATATAGTGATGATTACCAGTCTACCGATCAGGAAACAGATCCGGCAAAATCAGCATCAATAGATACAGATATGCCAGCAGAAACGACAACAGACCAGCCAGCTGTTTACTATACCGAACATGTAGATACGGACACGACACCAACGACAACAGACCAACCAGCTATTTACTATACAGAACATGTAGATACGGACGCGACAGCGTCAGACTCGGCATCAGGATCAGACGATGCAGCAGACGATGGAGGCACAGGCGTCCAAACGACCAGCGGCAAAGGAGCGGGAACTGTTTCGCCGGAAGCACAACAGGCGGCGGATATAGGAAATGTGGTGATCGGCATTCTTGGCGCTATTGCCAGCGCGGTAAGTTCTATATGGGGCGCGACCGGGAAGATGCCTGAGCAGGTAGGCAATGCACTAAATACAATTCCTTCGGCATTAGGGACCTTGTGGGGATCAATAACGCCTCTTTTTGCCGGCGGCACTACGGCTCTTGCTGCTATTCCCGGGACTATAACCGCAGTAGGTTCGACAGTAGGGTCGTTTATTACACTGTTTAGTGATTCAGAAGATGAAGAAGTTGAGGATTCCGATAATTCCGGAGATTAGATTTTGCCGGCGGTAGACGTAGCTGATCCGTCAGGTTAATTAGAGCCAAGGAAGCGGATTCCCCCCTTTGCCGATCTAACATTTTGTTGATTCAATGGTTTTAGCTATCATCACAAACACATATTGCTAAGGCACGTATGATATAATCTTTGCAAACTTCATGAGGGAGGAGCTTTGTCATGGGTAATGTAAAAAAGACAAAAAAGGTCCCAAAAACGAAGAAGCCCACAAAAAAAGCCAAAAAAGAAAAGCTTGTCGGCAAAATAGAACATATATTTGAAAAAATACATGTAGTTACGACAACCCTAAAGAACCCGATTAAAGTGGGGGATATCATACATATCAAAGGGCATACTACCGATCTTGTGCAAACTGTGGAATCCATGCAAATTGAACATGAGGACGTTCAAAAAGCCAAAAAAGGCGACGGTGTTGGGATAAAAATATCGGGGATAGTGCGCGACACGGACAATATCTATTTGGCGGACAAAAAAACAGCGCTTAGCCAAAAACCGAATGTTTCGATCAACCCGATCATTCCAAAGAAAACATTTTTACAGCCAAAGAACACCCCTCCAATCGCAAAGGACAGCCCAACACCGCAGAAGTTCTTCAGTTTCTAATGTTGAAAGTCCCGGGTTTATAAGTGTATAATATTGATTAATGTACAGTAGTTTAAAGGCTACAAAATCAATAGTTGATAACCACATAAAAGACCTGAGCCCCTTTAAATTCTCCTATTTTTTGGGACAAAGTTCCACATATTTGTCTGTTGAGGATGTCCAATATTTCATGTTTGAAGCAAAAAAAACACCAGAGAGCTCAGTGATATACGAAAACCTGACAAAAAGCATGGCTGGTCTTCTACTTATATATCCCAAAAGGCCGGATTATAGGGATGCGTCACTTGTAATATTGACCAAAAACGGCATAGATATAGATCATAATGAGTTTGCAAGAACGGCTAAACCAATAATCGCGGCAAAATTTAGTAAAGAGAACTTGTTTTGCATGAGATCAAACATCCTGACATCGGAAACCGACCAAATTAAGATACTTGAAGCCATCGGATTTGAAAAGGAAGTGCACATGAAAGAGCATGTGTACTACGATCTTAAATATGTTGACGCATTTGCTTATACGCTGTTTGGGAAAAACCTATGATAGAAAAATACAAAGTCAAGGCAAGAAAAGCCAACTACAAAGATATTGAGCTGATCAAAAGCTGGCTTAAAAACTCGGACTTTGCAACAAACTTATATTATGTTCCTTCGCATGACGATAAGGCCCTTAAGGAAAAGGTGCTGTCAATGTTGAGGGAGGGAGGCCACGACTTAGCCTCAAAACGATATTTTATCATTGAAAGCGAAAAGCTGTGCAGGCCTATAGGGATGGTAATGTTTCACGATATTGTGTGGAGGAATAAAAACCTTGCTATGGACGTGCTTGTGGGAGATGACAGTTTAAAGAATAAAATTTGGGGCTTGATATTGTCAGTAGAAGGAATAAAGATAGCATTTGAAACCTTTAATATGCATAAAATAGTAGGAACGATCTACAGTTATAACAAAAATAGCGACAAACTGTTCAAAGCGTTTGACGGCATTGTTGAAGGGGTTTATAAAGATTTTGTCATAAAAAACGGCAAAAGATATGATGCCACTGTATACGCCATGTTCAAAAGAGATCATCCCGCGCTTTTGGAAAAGTTGAAGAAGTATTGAATCCTTTTTAATCCGGAAACATTAGAAATAATTATGGTATGGAATCAGAAATAGATACGCCAGGTATCTGGCAAAAGATACCAAAAGCATTTGAAGCGCTAAAATACCCAAATTACCGGAATTTTTGGTTCAACGAAGGGGTTTCTAATATAGGTTTGTGGATTCAGATGATAGCGCAGGGTTGGCTTGTATATGATATGACCGGATCAAAATTCCTGCTGGGATTAATAAATACTATTGCAGGGCTTCCATTATTATTCTTTTCACCGATAGGAGGCATAATAGCTGACCATCAGAACAAGAAAAATCTTCTTATAGCGACGCAAATAGTCTTTGCAGCGTTGTCTTTTCTTATAGGGGCCCTCATCTTTACTGGCGGGATAAACTTTAATATTCTTGCGGTCATCGTCTTTTTGATAGGTATTGCTACTGCAATTGACTCGCCGGCACGCCAAGCTTTTGTGGCAGAGCTTGTCGCTCCCAGGTCCTTGGGAAATGCGATAGCGCTTAATTCGCTTGCTTTTAACACCACCAGGATAATCGGCCCCGCGATAGCCGGCTATATAATTGGGTTTGTAAGCATCGAATCCTGTTATTTCATTAATGCAACAACGTTTACGGGCGTTATTATGGCATTGTTTTTCTTAAAAGGGGATTTCAACCCAAAAACCAAATCAATCGTTTCGGCGCGTTCCGCATTTGCTGAGGGGCTTAAATATATCCTTAAAAACAAAAAAGTTCTGTTTTCTCTTGTACTAGTCGCATTTACCTCTATTTTTATCATGCCTTATACCATATTAATGCCTGTATTCGCAAGAGATATTTTTCACTCCGGCGCCCAGGGGCTGGGGACTTTGATGGCTTTCTCTGGTCTTGGAGCGCTTACGGGGGCTTTTATGCTTGCGCAGTTCAGCGGGCGCATAGATCTTATACGGTTGATTTTTGCGAGCACATTTTTGATCGCCGCTTCACTTTTGGTGTTTGCTTCATCTTCAGTGTTATATATATCTATGGCTGCCCTGGCAGTACTTGGGTGGGGCATTGTTTCTCAAGCCGCTTCGGTCAATACATATATACAAAACGAGGTGCCAAATAATTTAAGGGGCAGGATAGTGAGTTTTTATGTGCTTTCTTTTATGGGCCTGATGCCGTTAGGGTCTTTTATATCCGGTTTAGCTGCGCAACATTTTGGTGCGCCGGCCGCGCTGGCCTCGGGGGCATTAATTAGCTTGATCCCTATCACGGGGTTTATCGTGTTTAATGCAGCAAAACAGCTATAAACCACGCGATTTGTCTTATCTTTCAGGGAACATCATTCCTATTCCTATTAGAACGAGGACAATGGCCCACATATATCTCCAAATGTTCCCAGTAACAATACCAGCCGCCTCAAGAAATAAAATCGCGCCGATTAGAATTACGAAGCCGCCCCAAATATACCGTCTTTTCATTTTTTATCCTCCGAAGGTGATTTCAAAGATTATATAATAAGTTACAAATCCTGTAAACTTCATATTATTGGCTCAGTTCCAGTATCCTTTGTCTTATAAGGTCCGCGGCCTCTTTATATACATCGTAGGCTGGACAAAACTCTTTTTTGTCAAAAAAAACAGACAGATCGATCGCCTTTCCGAATATTACTTTTATGGCATTCTTTTTAGGTATAAAACTGCCGCGCGGCAGTACTTTATCTGCGCCCTTTATGAATACCGGGACTACGGGGGTCTTTGTTTCCACGGCCAGCGTTCCCACGCCGGGCTTAAAGGGCAGGACCTCTCCACCCTTACTTCTGGTGCCTTCGGGCGCTATATAAAGGCAATATCCAGATCTTAGTACCGTTGCGGCAGCAGAAAGTGCTTCCCACGGTTTTTTATCCATATCCACAGACAGCGACTTTGTAAATAGTTTTATAAAAAATTTAGCCATCGGATTTTTGTCGTAATAGACTTTGTATATGGCCACGGTCTTTTCCCTCAGATCTTTTGGCAAGCAAAAGAACACAGCCGGGAAATCCAGGATACTCGAATGGTTTGAGGCCAGAATAAAAGGAGCCGCTGGGAGGTCTTTTGCCCCTTCACTTGAAAGGGCCGTGAGCTTGTGCGCGAGTATTTCTATAAATGAATTGAATCCGGGCCTAAAAACACTTAGAAAACTGTCTGTCTTTTTGACGAATCCTTCAGGTAAAGGGGCGTCTATTTTTAGGAGTTTTCTCCAGTAAGCGGAAGTGTCCTGCGAAAGGCAGTTATTTTGCATTCATCTTTTCTTTTGCAATTGCGATCATATCATTTAATGTCCTTATTTTTTCCAGCCTGTTTTCCGGTATGTCGATACTAAACTTTTTGTCGAGCGATGCGAAGATCTCAACCCCCAGCAAAGAATCTACTCCTAGATCCTTGAACAGGTCCGCACTGGGGTCGATCTTTTCAACGGGGATCTTGATCACTCTGGACACGATCTCTTTGACCTCGTTCTCTATGTTTTCCATTTTTCCTCCTTTATTTTTCTTCGCAGTAGTTTTTTTTGACAACAGCTCGCTTTATTTTCTTTGTCGTTGTTTTTGGAAGAGGTTCCCCGGAAACATAGCATTTGGCCGGTCTTTTGTAATTGGTCAGATTCAAGCTAAGACGATCGATTTCTTTTCCTATAGTTCCATTTATCAGCTCGTCGGAGAGTTTTTGGCCGTTTTTCATCGCCCAATCCGCAAAATACTCCATATTGGGGACCGCTGCGCAATGCACTTCTTCCATACCGGACCGCACTCCGTCTTTGATCAAATGTCCGAACACGCAGACCTCTGAGATGAATGGGCTTTTGGAAAGGGTGAACTCAGCTTCATCGGGATATACATTTACGCCCGACCCAAGGACGATCACATCTTTACACCTTCCGGTTATATACAAGTTGCCGTTCTTGTCGAAGCGTCCCAGGTCTCCCGTATGGAACCAGCCGTCCCTGATGACTTCTTTAGTCGCCTCTTCATTTTTGTAATAGCCGATCATGATGTTGGAGCCTCTTGCAATTATTTCGCCTATACCGTCTTTTGACGGGTCATTTATCTTTATTTCTATGCCCGGAAGCGCTTTGCCGACGGAGCCGAAAACATTGTTGTCCAGAGTGCATGCGGAAAGTATCGGTGAAGTCTCGGTAAGCCCGTATCCCTGCAGTATGGTAAAACCCATAAGATCGAACTTTTTTATCAGTTCGGGATCAAGCGCCGCCCCGCCGCTGACAAAAAATCTTATATTACCCCCGAATTTTCTGTGTATCATGCCGAAAAACAAACGGCCAAAATTCCTGCGGAAGATCATCCTGAAAAGTTTGGCAAGCCCGGTCAGTATCCCGAAAAGTATCCCGGCAAAAAATCCTTTTTCCTGTATCTGACGGTCAATTCCTTCGGCAAAGAGCTTGTACAAAAGAGGTACGGCACATAATACGGAGGTCCTGGTTTCCTGCATGTTCCTTAACAGATTGTAAGATTTGAGACTTTCCGCATAAGTAATGCAGCAGCCCTTAAAAAGTGCACAGAACATTCCGGCGGTAGTCTCGAATGTATGATAATTGGGAAGCACCGAAAGGAAGTTGTCCCCGGGGCCGAGCATCCAGAATATCGGATCTATCATTGCGACGTTGGACAGTATATTCATGTGGGTCAGCATGACACCCTTCGGATTGCCGGTAGTCCCGGAAGTATAGATTATTGACAGAAGATCTTGCGGGACGACCTCTTTTGCCATATTTTGCGCATTTGATAGAAAGACTTTGTCGGCAGGCTTGTTCAATACATCTTGCAGGGCCCCGTCTATATTCACAATATCTTTTATGTTGCCGATCTCATTCCTTATGGCGTCCACTTTTTCCATCAACGTTGAAGAGGAAAACAGCATTGTCGAATCGCTGTTGACCACGAGATTTCTGATCTCTTCCGGCTCCAGTTTGGGATCCAGCGGCACAGTTACCGCGCCGATATTTGCTATCCCAAAATATACTATCGGCCATTCGGGCCGGTTCTCGCACAGAAGCACTACTTTGTCATTCTTGCGGACGCCACGGCCCGCTAAAAAAGCGCTTACTCTGGTGAGCGCCTCAACAAATTCTTTGTAGGTAAAAACCTTGTAAGAGTCGTTTTCCTGCCGAATCTTGAGAGCGGGGTGCGGAGAAAATTTCTTCTCGTCCATTTTTAGCATTTCCGGCACGACAAGTATTGGTTTGTTCATAATGGAAGTATTATAACAAGAATTGAGTTTTTGTAAACTGTTGGCCCGACTTTATGCGTACAAACCTAAGCAAAAAACTTATTGGTGATCGGCATCCGCCGGTCTTTGCCGAAAGCTTTTGGGGTTATTTTTATTCCGGGGGCGGCCTGGCGCCTTTTGTACTCGCTTTTATCTATCATGCCAACCGTTCTTTTTACCGTTCCCGAGTTAATCCCTTTCTTTGCGATCTTTTCTACGCTAAAGTCCTTTTCTACGTATGCGGAGATTATCCTGTCAAGGATATTGTAAGGGGGGAGCGTATCCTGGTCTTTTTGCCGGTGCTTAAGCTCCGCTGTGGGAGCGCGGTTTATAATACTGCTTGGAATGGCCAAAGATACCTTATTGCGGTAATTGGCCAGTTCATATACCAAGGTCTTTGGAACATCTTTTATTAACGAAAGTCCGCCTGCCATATCGCCGTAGAGCGTTGCATATCCTGTACTTACTTCGCTTTTATTCCCGGTGGCCAATAAAAGATGCCCGAATTTGTTGGAAAAAGCCATTAGCAGCGAGCCTCTTATTCTGGCCTGCAAATTTTCCTCGGCAATATTTAATGAAAGCCCTCTGAAATGGGGACGCAGGGCTTTTAGAAAGGAGGAAAAAATCTTCTCTATTCCGATTTCGACCAGTCTTATCCCGAGATTGCCTGCCAGCTTTCGCGCATCATTAACGCTTCTGGACGAAGTGTACTGAGAGGGCATAAATACGGCCAAGACATTTTTGCTGCCCAGACTGTCAGCCGCGATAGCTGCTACGAGCGCGGAATCTATTCCGCCTGAAAGACCCAGGACAACTTTTGAAAAACCGTTTTTTCTTGAATAATCTTTGAGTCCCAAGCATAGCGCTTTGTAGATCTCTTCCGGGCTATCAGCCGGCTTGTTTACTTCGGGGCCGGCTATCGGGAGCATATTCTTGGCGCCGCATTTTAAAAGGTACAATTTTGTAACTTTTTTAGCTTTGACCGTTATTTTGTTTTTTGCACAAGGCAAATCGACGACCAGCAGATCTTCTTCGAACTGGCGCGCTCTTGCGAAAAGCTTTCCCTCGCTGCTGATAACAAAAGAATGGCCGTCAAAGACGAGTTCATCCTGCCCGCCGACAAGATTGACGTAGGCAATGGCCGCCTTTTTTTGTCTTGCAAGACTGGCCGCCATTTTTTCTCTTTCTTTCCACTTTCCCGCGTAATAGGGGGAGGCGTTGATAGCGATCATGAAATCCAGCGAACCTGCGGGCACAAGCGCTTTTATCCCTTTTTCATCCCAGAAATCTTCACAGATGCCGACAGAAAACACAGCATTCCCGATCTTTATTGCGGGCAGAGTTGAGCCTCGCGAGAAATATCTTTTTTCGTCGAATACGCCGTAGTTGGGAAGGCAAATTTTATCATATACACAAATGACCTTTCGGTTCTGTATTACTGCCGCGCTATTGCATAACCTGCCGCCTTTTTTGTTTACAAAACCCACTATTGCGGCGATCCCGGCACATGAAGACGCTATCTTTTTCAGGGCTTTCAGGTTTTTGGCTATAAAATCAGGCTTTAAAAGCAGATCTTCGGGCGGATATCCGGTGACGGCAAGCTCAGGGAAAACCGCAATATCGCAGCCGTGTTTTTTTGAAGAACGTATATACTCGGAAATCTTTTTTGCGTTTCCCTGGAGATCGCCGACAGTCGGGTTTATCTGGCATAACGCGACGCGGATACAAGACAAATCTTTTCTATTCATGGTTGATATAATAATATACAAGTATGGGTTTAAAAGCAACAATACCAGAGAGCAAGATCAAGGCCGCCCGCAGCATTTTAAAGTCTTGTATTTTGTGCGGGCACAAATGCCGCGTTGACAGGACAAAAGGAGAAACGGGTGTTTGCGGTGCGGGGAACAAAATTAAGATCGCCTCGTTTACAGCCCACCACGGCGAAGAACCCTTTATTTCAGGCAGCAGAGGTTCGGGCGCCATATTTTTCTCGAATTGTAATCTGAGATGTGTTTTTTGCCAGAATTGGGAGATATCGCAACCAAATGACGGAAAAAATATTGTAGGGGCGGATTGCAATCCGCCCCTACACGAAATCATGCTGTATTTACAAAATCAGGGTTGTCATAATATCAACCTTGTTTCGCCGACACATTTTATGCCGCAGATATTGGAAGAAATGAGGATCGCTTTCAAACAAGGCTTTGATTTGCCGATTGTTTACAATACTAACGGATTCGACAGTGTTGAACTTTTAGAGCTGCTAGATAAAGTTATCGATATCTATATGCCGGACATTAAATATTTTGACGATAATAACGCAAAGAAGTATTCAAACGCATCAAGCTATTTTGCAACAGTTAAGCCAGGCATTAGAGAAATGTTTCGACAGGTCGGCAATTTGGTCTTAGACGGGGACGAGATAGCAAGAAGCGGACTGCTGGCGCGGCATCTTGTGCTTCCGGGGCTGAAAGATGAAAGCAAAAAAATATTGAAGTATTTGGCAGGCATTTCAAAAGATATGTGGATAAGCATAATGTCCCAATACAATCCGTTACATAATGCAAAGAACTTTCCGGAAATAAACAGGAAATTAACTAAAGAGGAATATTTTGAAGTAATAGGATACGCGCAAGAGCTCGGGCTGGAAAATTATTTGATACAGGAAACTTCCTCGGCGGATACATACCTGCCGGATTTTAGCAAAAAAGAACCTTTCAAAACTTAGACTATTTGGGTGTATAATTATCATTGATCGCATTTTAGCTTTGAGAGGATTGACATGAAAATTAAGCGTATCGGTGTTTTGACGACGGGCGGGGATGCCCCGGGAATGAATGCCGCGATCAGGGCGGTCGTCCGGTGTGCCAAGTTCTATGGCCTGGAGGTTGTTGGAATTGAAAGAGGGTACGCGGGACTCATCGACGGCGAGATGAAAATGCTGGATGTCAGGTCAGTCAGCGGCATTATCAACAGGGGTGGCACGATACTTCATACGGTGCGCTCAGCGGAATTTAAGAAGAAAAGTTCAAGGGAAAAAGCGTACAAACACCTGAAAGAACACAAAATCGACGGACTGATTATCATTGGCGGGGACGGCTCCCTTCACGGGGCTGTGAATATCTACAAGGAAAGCAAAGTCCCCTGTATCGTGATCCCCGCAACGATCGATAATGACCTTTCTCATACCGACTACACTATAGGGTTCGACACGGCCGTAAACACCGCCGTCGAAGCGATAGACAAGATCAGGGATACCGCAAATTCACACGAACGGGTGTTTATTGTTGAGGTCATGGGAAGGGAGCACGGATATCTTGCTCTTGAAGTCGGGTTGGTATCCGGAGCAGAGATAGTTCTGGTGCCAGAGGTAAAATATAAACTTTCAGCGGTAATAAAACAGCTCGAAGATGGCCACAAAAGGGGAAAGATGAGCAGTATTATCGTCATGGCCGAGGGCGCCGGTAATCCAAATATCATTGCGCAGAATATCAAAGAGGAAACGGATCTGGATGTTCGCGTCACGATCTTGGGGCATATACAGAGAGGAGGAACTCCTTCCGCTTTTAGCAGGATGCTTGCGTGCAAGTTCGGAGCGGAAGCAGTCAGGCTTCTCATAGGCGGAAAAAACAACAGGATGGTCGGCATAGTAGGCGGAAATATTTTATCTTTTTCAATTGAAACCGCCGCTAAAGAAAAAAAATCGATCAATCTGAGTGATTATAAACTGGCGCAGATGCTGGCAATATAGGGGGTCTTATGAAGGCAGAAAAAATCCAGCTCGATAAAAAATCCGCTGACGGTTTTGTTTTTGAATTCGGGCCCGTCAACATGGTCTTTGCCAAAACCTCTTCAGGCATGATTGGCTGCGGGCTTGTTAATGTAATGGTCTTTGATAAATTTAATTATCCCGCCGCGCTTATAAAATCCGTTTCCGGAGCCATAAAAGATCTGCCGGGACTGCTTGAAGGGACGGTAAAAGAAGTGAACGAGAATGCTAGCAAAAAAGGGGTTATTGTCGGGATGAGCGGCCGCGAGGCACTCGAAATGATGTAGGCGAAAAACCCGCAGATATTTTCGCGGATCAGTAAAACAAAGAAGACAACGTTCCAAACATTCCGGTTATCAAAAATATCCCGGTTATGATCAGGGCAATGCCGGAAATATTGTTTATCAGCGGGACCCATTCTTTTAGTTTATTCAGCCGTGCGAGGAAAAAATTTGCTGACAAAGAAATTACGAAGAAAGGGATTGCCATGCCCAGAGAGTAAAGGCCAAGCAGTAATATCCCGTTTAATATGGTGGCCTCCGTTCCCGCAAGTATTAGTATTGAACCGAGTATGGGGCCTACACAGGGAGTCCATCCCGCGGCAAATATTATGCCGGCAAGGAAAGATCTTAAATAACCGGGGGCTGTTTTTTTTGCATCAAGTTTAAAATACGAGTTCAAAACTCCGATCCTGAGCCATCCCATTATGTGAAGCCCGAACACGAAGATCAAAACACCTCCGGTTATTCTGATATAGTCTCTGTATTCGAGGAATAAACTGCCGGCAAAGCTTGCGGCACATCCCAACAAAACGAAAACCGACGAAAACCCCGCAATAAATAGTAGAGAATAGAGTGTTGTATTCCTCTTAATGCCGGCAAGATCTTCTTCGTTTTCAAGGCCGCTGAAAACCGAACCGGTTATGTATGACATATAAGACGGGACAAGAGGCAGTATGCATGGAGAGAAAAACGATATAACGCCAGCCAGAAACGCTCCGGCAGCCGAAATATTTAATGGGATCATTGTGTGAGCTTTTTAATTTCGGCTATAGCGGCGGAACTTGCCCAGTCCCTTTCGCCGATCACATGGCTTACAATATTCCCGTTTTTGTCTATTATAAAGGTTGAAGGAATACTGGAAACAGAGTATTTTCTTGCCGCCGAACCGTCGCTGTCCAAAAGGACCTTGAATGTGTATCCGTTTTTTTCAATAAAATCTTTTACCCTTTCCATGCCGCCCCGGTCCACGGATACCGCGATCATTTCGAAATTAGGTCCTTTCAGTGTCTCGTGCAATTTTTGCATGGAAGGCATCTCATTTCTGCACGGAGGGCACCAGGTGGCGAAAAAATTAAGGAAGATCACCTTGCCTTTGTACTCGGAAAGTCTTGTGTAGATGCCGTCCAGGTCGTTGAGATAGAAATCCGTATACTTGGTCTTATCCGAAAGAAGATTTTTTTCCGACATGGAATATCCCACAGCGGGCAAAAGCAACGCGAATAACAACAAAAAACCCAAAAGCTTGTTTATTCTCATGGCAATATTCTACACCGGATTTAAGATAATGACAAACACCGGACAACAAAAAAAACGCCCCGTTACTTCCGAACCCACCTGCGTGGACGACAGTCACGCCAGTGTTGTCGTCGTCCGGAAAGTAAGAGGCATTTTATCCGCTAACGCGGGATCACGTAACGGCAAATTTTTTCAAGCCTCCGGCAGAATCAAAAGAGAGCCGGCAAGCTCTAGGATACCCGTATGGGTTCAGCTCGTTTGGCCTCTAAGAAAACGGCCGATTTTTGAAAAGAGAATTTTGCCGTTCGGCTCCGCGGATTTTCACCGCATCAACGCCTTGTACCAATAATCTAACAAACACGGGAGCTTGCTGTCAAGCGGCGTTTACAAGAATTGGCGGATATGTTAGAGTTTAATAAGTAAGGACTGCCCGCTATTTAGGGTTGTGACACTATCCGGATCAAGTCTATATTCTAAGGAGGACGATCATGAGAAAGTCTGCGCTTGTTCTTGCCGCTGTCTGCTGTTTTTCCATCTCTGTTTTAGGTTGCGGAGGCAAGGGAGTGAATGGACCCGACGGGTCTCTGAAGACATCTTCTTCGGGGAAAAAGGTCATACAGATGTGGGTCATGCCAAACAGCATGGAACCGATAAAAGACATAGAAGCTGTCTTGGCCCCGTTTAAAGAAGCGAACCCCGATATTGACGTAGTAGTGACGTCTGTAGACTGGGGATCCGCATGGACAAAAATAACCACCGCAGCAACTTCCGGTGATACTCCGGACATTGTCCAGCTCGGAAGTACTTGGGTAGGAGCAGTATCCGCCATGGGGGCGCTGGCAGATCTTAAGGGCAAAGTATCAGAGATCGGCGGCGCAGCAGCATTTATCCCTCCGGCATGGGTATCCAGCGGCATCGAGGGTTCAGGCACGGTTACAGCGATCCCTTGGTTTGTAGACTCAAGAGCTCTGTATTTCAGGGCCGATGTTTTCAGGCAGCTTAGACTGACCCCGGACAACCTCAAGACATGGGACTCTTTTGAGAAATCCCTGAAAAGTATAAAAGAAGCGGAGCTTGAAATAGAAAGTGTCCGTGTATACCCGATGGGAGTCCCGGGAAAGAATGACTGGAACGTTATACATAACGTGGCCCCATGGATCTGGGCGGCAGGAGGAGATTTTCTCTCGAAAGACAGAAAATCCGCCGCAATAAACAGCGAGGCCGCGCTTGAAGGGATGCTCTACTATGTGAACCTGGTCAAAAAGGGGTATATTCCGCTGGACGCTTTGGAACTTAATACCGCACAAATAAGCAGCAATTTTAATAATGGGTCTTACGCAATGTATTTCGACGGCCCTTACGAGATAAAAACCCTGACGCTGCCGCCGGAGCAGGGAGGTTCTTACGGGTCCATAGCTTCGAGAAATTTTTCAGTTACTGCATATCCCGCGGGCCCGAAAGGACGTTATACATTTGTCGGAGGCAGCGACCTGGCGATCTTCAAAAACAGCAAGAACCCCGATGCGGCCTGGCAGGTCATAAAATATCTGGTCTCTCAAAAACCGCAGGTTGAATATGCAAAATCAACCGGATTCCTCCCGGCCATAAAAACAGCCTTTGATGATCCCTATTTTTCTTCGGACCAGTTCAGGAGTCAATTCAAGGAGACCATAAAGTATGGCAGGACCTATCCCTGTATACCGGCCTGGGGGCTTATTGAGCCGATACTTACCAGAAGGCTGGGGATAATATGGGATCACGTCCTTGCTGCGGAAGACGAGCAGCTTAGGTCTGTTGTAAAATCAGGGCTAGATGAGGCAGCCAAAGAGATAAACTCGGTCCTTAAACAAGCCAAGAGATAAACTATTTAGATGTGCGGGATATTCGGCTATATCGGCGAAAAGGACGCAGTCCCTATACTCATAGAGGGACTCCGAAAGCTTGAGTACAGAGGGTATGATTCTTCCGGCATAGCCGTTATTTCGAATAAAAAACTCCACGTAGAAAAGTCCGTCGGAAAAATAGCGGATCTGGAAAAAGCCGTTGCCAAAAGACGGCGCCAGGCTCATGTGGGACTTGGCCACACCAGATGGGCCACTCACGGCCAGCCTTCCAAAGAAAATGCTCACCCCCATCTCGACTGCACTGACAGCATTGCCCTGGTCCACAACGGGATAATTGAGAACTACGAAGAATTGAAACGCGTTCTTTGTGCAAAAGGGCATATCTTCCGGTCTCAAACAGATACGGAAGTCATAGTACATTTAATAGAAGAAAATATCGGGCGTGGACCTGAAAATGCGGTCAAGCTAGCGCTCAAAAAACTCAAAGGTTCCTATGCGATCGGCGTAATTTTTAAAAAATTCCCGGGGGAGATAATAGTAGCCAGAAAAGGCAGCCCTCTTATCATCGGGGTAGGAGAAAATGAGAACTTTATTTCAAGCGATGTGCCCGCAATAGTCAAGTACTCTTCAAGGATAATAACTCTTGAGGACGGGGACATAGCGACCGTGACCAAGAGCAAGATAAAGATCTTTTCAAAGACAAAGGCATCAATCAACAGGAAAGAAACCCTGATCTCCTGGGACCCTGTCTCGGCGGAAAAATCAGGATATGCCCATTTTATGCTCAAAGAGATACATGAACAGCCTAAAGCCATAATCGATACGATCCATGACATAGTAGACTCTTCAAAGAAAAACATCCGCTTTAAAGACCTTAATCTTAAGGAAAAGGATATTACGGGGATAAAAAGGATCGTTCTGACCGCCTGCGGAACTTCGTGGCATGCTGCCTTGATAGGCGAATATTATCTGGAATACTATGCAAAAATACCTTCCGAAGTCGAATATGCCGCCGAGTTCCGGTACAGGATGCCGATAATTGACAAGAACACTCTTGTGATAGCGATCAGCCAGTCGGGGGAAACTGCCGATACATTGGGCGCCATTCAAGAAGCAAAAAAACACGGCGCGAAAGTCGTCTCTATCTGCAACGTTTTTTCTTCTTCTATTGCGAGAGAATCTGACGGAGTTATCTATACTTCTGCCGGACCGGAGATTGGAGTCGCTTCGACAAAGGCGTTCACTACACAGGTCGTCGTTCTTTTTCTTTTGGCGCTTTATCTCGGCAGAAAAAATAACAGACTATCGAAAAGCAGGTTCCAAAGCAGATTGCACAGCCTGTTTGAGATCCCGAACAAAGTTGAACAGGTTTTTTCCGCGGAGGACAAAATAGAAAAGATCGCCGATAAATATTTCAATGCTTCAAACGCTTTGTATCTTGGCAGAGGAGAGGGTTTCCCTGCCGCGCTTGAAGGGGCCCTTAAGCTTAAGGAGATCTCTTATATACACGCCGAAGGCTATCCCGCGGCCGAGATGAAGCACGGGCCGATAGCTCTAATTGACGAAAACATGCCCGTAGTGGTACTGGCGCTTTCCGGCAGAAGGTATGATAAAATACTCGGAAATATTGAAGAAGTAAATGCCCGCGGCGGCCGCGTCATCGCACTGGCAACTGAAGGCGACAGGCTTATCGCAAAAAAAGCAAAAGATGTCATATATCTGCCAAAGACCAGGGAAACGCTTTCCGCGATCCTTGCGGTAGTGCCCCTGCAGCTTCTGGCCTATTACATTGCCGTGAAAAGGGGCTGTCATGTCGATCAGCCGCGCAACCTTGCCAAAAGCGTGACGGTGGAATAGCTGTCATTGCGAGTCCCGCCAAGGCGGGATAACTTCGCGAAGCAATCCCATTGTTCTATGGGATTGCTTCGTCGTCCCTCGACTCACTTCGCTCGCTCGGGACTCCTCGCAATGACTCCCATACTCCTTTATGATAAAATCAATTTAGGCAACAATCCAATCTTTAGAAAGGGACTTCTCTAGCGATGAAATACGGCAGTTTTTCTTCAGACGGCAAGGAGTTCATAATCAGTAATCCGGATACCCCCAAGCCGTGGGGCAATTATCTGACGAATGAAAAATACTGCGCAGTTATTTCTCAAACAGCGGGGGGCTACAGCTTTTTCAAAGATTCCAAGACCGAAAGGATGCTGTATTGGACGGGGCAAAACCTTCATCAAGGCAGGCCGGGAAGATATGTCTTTGTGCAGGACGCTGAAACAGAAAAAGCTTTTAGCGTGTCCTGGGAGCCGATACGGACCAAGTATGACAGTTACGAATGCAGGGTAGGGTTCGGCTACCAGATAATAAAGACCAGAACTAACGGGATAGAAGCTCAGACCACTTATTTTGTGCCAACAGACGAGCCGTGCGAAATATGGAAAGTGAAAATAAAAAACACAACGAAAAAGACAAAAAAACTTAACATATTCGGTTATCTGGAATGGTTTATAGGCAGTGCAGACTATATCACTTTCTACAATATTGCGATCCTGTGGAATAGGGTTGCTTTTGACAAGGATTCTTCTTCAATCTTTGCAAGAAAGACCGCTTTTTACGAAGAATTCAACATCAAAAACAATCCGTATGTCTTGTTCTTTTCTTCGAGCGAAAAAATTGCCGGCTGGGATTGCCATAAAACAAATTTTCTAGGACGGGGGAATACGTGCCAGAACCCGAAAGGCGTTTTTGAGGGCAAGTGCACGCAAAGCATTTGTGACGGGGAAGAGCCTGTAGCCGTCTTACAGAATAAGATCACGTTAAAACCGGGCGAAGAAAAAGAGATCCTGTTCATTTTGGGGCAGACAACCGGGCAAAAAGACGCGGAGAGAATAATAAAAAAATTCAAGGACAAAAAGACCACAGCAAAAGCGTTGGAAGATGCAATAATACATTGGGAAGCGGCTCTAGCCCCTGTAAAAGTTGAGACTCCGGACAAGGATTTTGACACGATAGTCAACAACTGGGTCAAGTACCAGCTTTATATGTGCAACCTGTGGAGCAGATCGCCTTCTTTTTATCATGAAGGACAGGGGGGGAGAGGATTGCGCGATTCGTGCCAGGACAGCGAATCAATTTTATCCATTAATACCGCTCTTGCAAAATCAAAAATGCTCAAAGTAGCATCCCTTACAAGGCGTGACGGCACAATGGCTCCGGGCTGGTCGGATACTTACGGCCCTTATTCAAACAGGCCGTTTAAAGATCATCCTACATGGCTTACTCCTTCCGTTGCCGGCTATGTGAGAGAGACGGGGGATAAGAATATATTGTTTGAGGAGGTCCCTTGGCTGAAAGACAGATGGAGAGAAGGCGGGACAAAGACCGACATCAACTGGAGCGGCGGGGCAATCGAAGACGGCAAGGGGACTTTGTTCGATCACCTTCTTGCCCAGCTCAATTTTACGTACAACGATGTCAGCGTTCACGGCCTTCCGAGAGTGGGGGAGGCGGACTGGAACGATGCCCTTGATATGGCGGGAAGAAAGCAGATCGGGGAAAGCGTGTGGCTGGCGATAGCACTGGTAAGGGCGCTCAAAAATCTTGCGGAACTTGCGGGAATAATAGGGAAGAAAGAAATTAAAGATGACTTGCTTGGGAAAACTGCATCTATGTCTGCAAAGATCAACGAAAGCGGTTGGGACGGCAAGTGGTACCTTGCAGGATACAATGACGATATGGTGCCGTTCGGGTCTTCCAAGAATAAAGAAGGAAAAATATTTCTCAATTCGCAGTCTTGGGCGGTGCTTGCAGATCTTGTCCATCAGGACAGGCTGCCGGTCATGCTGGATTCCATTGAAAAAAATCTTGCCGGTCCTCACGGCATGGCGCTTCTGGCTCCCGCATATACCGTTTTTGATCCGGGACTCGGGCGTATCGCGATGTTTTCCCAGGGAACAAAAGAAAATGCGGCCGTGTTTTGCCACGCGCAGACTTTTATGATCGCGGCTTTTGCTAAGCTAGGCATGGGGAATGCCGCTTTCAGAGAAATGTGCAAAATAATGCCCAACAAACAAAAGGATGTCGAACTTTACAAAGCTGAACCTTATGCTTACGCGGAGTATTTGATCGGGCCTGACCATCCCTACGCATACGGAGAAGGGGCCTACACCTGGCTTACAGGAACGGCCGGCTGGACATTTATGGTGGCCACGGAATGGATACTCGGAGCAAGAAGAGAGTTCGAAGGACTTAAGATTGATCCGTGCATCCCGTCAAAATGGAAGAAATGCAAGATAACAAGACCTTTCCGTGGCGCTGTTTACGAAATAGAGATAGAAAATCCCAAAGGCGTAGAGCATGGTATATCATCAATAGAGGTTGACGGAACAAAGATCCAGGGGAATGTCATAAAACCGCATGCTGACGGCCGAATGCATATAGTAAAAGTGGTGATGGGATAAACGCCCTTTTCTTTTTGACAGCGGTGTTATAATTTATCTAAAGAAAATGCGTCCTAAATATGGAAATGCGGCTTTATTTGTCTCCGCAATAGTTCTGTTTGCGTGCGCCCTGGCGATGAATTCCGGTTGCGGTAAAAGCGGGGGATCTTTGGATGTCTATTCTATTGTCGAAGCACCGGTCTTTAGTCCTTCTGCCGGAACATATACGACTACTCAAGAAGTTACAATAAGTTGTCCTACGTCCGGGGCTGCAATCTATTACACCACTGATGATTCGGAGCCAAAGGAAACTTCTACAAAATATATTGGGCCTATCTCCGTTAGCGCGACGGCAAGAATAAGGGCAAAGGCATATCTTTCCCCAAAGGTGCCAAGCGCAGTAACAAGCGCGATATATGATATAACAGGGACGGTTGCTAACCCTACTTTCAGTCCCGAGGCAGGAACTTATGCAAGCGCGCAAGATGTAGCGATATCATGTCTTACCAGCGGGGTGAGAATAACCTATACTACCGATGGAGCGACCCCGATAGAATCATCCACGCTTTACGAAAATCCAATATCCATAGCTACAACCACGACACTTAAAGCAAAAGCTTTCCTCGATACTTATGCAAGCAGCGAGGTGCAAACAGCCACCTATTATATAGGACAGGAGGCGCCGCTCAGTTTTTCTCCGGCCTCAGGCACTGTTGAAGGAGAAACAGAAAGAACGATCACTATAACAGGGGGTTCCGGGTCAACTATCTATTACACTACGGATGGCTCAGATCCGACAGTTTCTGCTTCTAATTTGAGCAGCCCGGCAACAATTACCATAGAAGTTGGTTCCACAAGCCCGGTAAAAGTAGAAACGATAAAAGCATTTGCCATGCAAAGCGGGAAAGTCGCAAGCCCGATCTCTTCGGAGACATATACGCTTTCACTTACTACGGAAGTTGTGGCCGTGGACAGCACGGGAAATGTTGGCGAATATACATCGATAGTTCTAGACTCGAGCAGCTCACCGGGTCCATATCCGCATATAAGTTATTTTGATAGGACAAACAGCAACGTAAAATATACTTATTATGATGGAACCGCGCACGCATCTATTATTGATGGAGTCGGGGTAGGGGGAGGACACACATCAATAGCAAAAGACGCTTCGGATGTTTACCATGTTTCTTATTATGATGAAAGCAATGCCGCTCTGGGATATGCTATATCACCGGGATGGGTCGCTGCGAGTGTTGATACAGGAGAGGTGGGAGCATATACGAGTATTACGCTAGATCCTTCGGGGAAACCTTATATTTCTTACTATGATCTTGCGAACAAAAAGGTTAAATACGCAAGTTTTGAGTCCGGCGCTAACTGGCCGTCAGAAACGATCTCGGATAGTGCTTTGACCGGCAACGATAGCTACGGGCGCAGCGCTATTGCGGTTGACTCTTCCGGAAAAGTTTATATTCTGTTTCATAGCGATACCGCAATTCTTTGCAAGACCAAAGCCCCATTGGGGACTTTTACAGAAGAAGTTATAGACACATACAGCCCGGCGGGATTTTTTCTTGATATAGCTCTGGGTTCGGGAAGCGGTTCCTTGATCAATATTTATGCCATTTTTTGCACCCCTACTTTGCAATGGGCAAGATCTTCTAATTCGGGAGCTTCCTGGGGTACCCCACAAGGCATCTCTTCTTCAAACTTGGAGTACATATCTCTTGCGGTTGACAGCAGCGGCAGCTCGGACATTTTACATATAAGCGCTTATGACTCTTCTTCACAAACGCTGAAGTATATAACAAACGCCTCCGGATCGTGGAAGGAATATTGCGTAGATAATTCTGTAAAGGTTGGCAGTTATTCCTCAATAGCCATCGACAGCGACGGCCATTTTCATATCAGCTATTATGACGAAACTAACGGGAACCTGAAATATGCGACCAACAAACCTTAATCTGTTTACCGTAATCTGTGCGGCAAGCCTCCTTTTTGTTTCTCCCAAAGGCTTTTGCGAAGAAAAGCAAGACTCGATCTTTAGTTTTGGTCTAAGTTCCGGTGTATTTCAGCTTGATTATACCCATGTTTCAGCATCAGATACGGTATCCGGAAAGACAATAGCTTCGGAGCCTACGGTCGGCGGAGTATTTTTGATAACAGCGCCGGTACCAATATTGCCAAAGCACCTGCCTTTTGAGTTGGCTGCGCAGGCGGGGTATAATTACAATCTCCCTGCAAACAACATTTCTGTTTCCTATTCATTTGCCAATGTTTTGTTGAAAAACGACCTAAGTATTGATATTGACGGATATTTGGGTGCCGGTGCGGTTTATGCCTCATGGAACCAGGGGATCTCAGGAGGGCTCGGCTGGCAGATATTGGCCGGTGCAAAAAACTTGGACAAGTTATATGCGGGTTTAAGGTACATTTCTCTGCCGGGATCAAGATTGACAGGCGGCTATCAAAGTACTTTCCTTTTGTCTCAACTGATTTTGGATTTTCAGTATAGTTTCTGATGTGGCAGTGTCATTGCGAGAACCCAGCACTTTGTTTCAAAGTGCTGGGTTCTCGCAATGACTTTTGCTTCATACTTCAGCTGACAATTTGCTATAATTACAAAAGACGCGATAATCTATGCTTTGAAGGAGAAGGAACGGACAATGTTCCCATTTGGCGTAACATTTTACCCTGACCAGTGGCCCAAAGAATATTGGGAGACCGCTTTTTCTCAAATAGCGGCCAGCGGGTTTAATATAATACGGTTTGGCGAGATGGCGTGGAACTGGGTAGAACCTCGTGAAGGTGAGTTCCAGTTCGACGAACTTGACGAAGCGCTGGACATGGCTAACAAACATGGCCTCAAGGTGCTCCTCGGGATCCCTACTTCCATGGTCCCTACATGGCTTATAAGAAAATACCCGCAGGTCCGTCCTGTCTCGAATGAAGGAACTTTGTATCCCGAATACGGGCCCAGACCCAATGTCTGCAGGGACAACAAACTTTACAGAAAATTTGCCGAGCGCCTGATCGGCAAGATCGTCGAAAGATACAAAGACCATCCGGCGGTCATGTTCTGGCAGATTGATAACGAGCCGGTATATCCTCCGCTTGACTCGACCACCAATATGGATTTTTGCCATTGTGAAGAGACAAGACAGGATTTTATTGCCTGGGCAAAAAAGAGATACGGATCTTTGGATGACATAAACAGGGCCTGGGGAGCTAAATTCTGGACAAATGAATTCGGTGAGTTCGAGGACATAACTACCCCGAAGGCCGGTGTCTGGGATGCGGGGAATCCTCATATTTTTCTTGACTGGTTCAGGTTTAAAACGGAATCCCTGCATGATTTTTTGATGTGGGAAAAAGACCTTGTCAGGCAGCAGGACAAAAAAAGAAAGATCGGCACAAACGGCTTTTTGGGTATCTGCCAGAGAGTGCCCGAGCACGACATAATGGCCGAAGGGCTGGACTGGTACGGCTGGGACATTTATCCGATGGGAGGCAGAAACACTTCCCAGCAGATCGCCGAAATGGCCGATTGGTGGAGAAGCATTGCAGAAAACCGGGGCGCAGAATTTCATGTCACCGAACTCCAGGGAGGGCCCAATGTCCGCTGGGGCTATTCGGGTTTTATAGAAGGCCCCGAAATAAGGATATGGACGCACCAGATCATCGCGCACGGCGCCAAAGCGGTGCTTTATCACCAGTGGCGCACCGCGAAATTCGGCGGAGAGACCGGAGGATTCGGTATATTAAAAGCCGACGGAACACGGACCAAAAGGCTCGAAGCCATCGAACAATCTGGGACAGAAATAAAGAATATTATCCCGGAATTAAATTCCAGGCATTTGAGGCCGAAAGCCGCTGTCGCATATTTGCGGTCTTCGGACGTGCAGACCTACCAGGAACAAGGGCCTCCAAGGACTATTGCCGGGCAGTGGGAGCAGGTACGCGCCGAGCTCGGGCACACGCACGGGCTTGATTCCTGCCAGGGAGCGTATCAGGTGCTTTGGAATTACTACAATCCCTCGGCCTTTATTTTTGAAAGCCATTTGGAAAGCGGAAAACTCCCATACGAGATAATCCTTTTACCGAATCCATATGTCCTAACCAAAGTACAAGCCGAAAATCTGCTCAAATTTGTTGAAGCGGGAGGAACGCTTGTAACAGAATCAAGGTTCGGGACAAAGAACAAAAACGCTCAGCTGCATGAAATATCACTGCTTCAGGAAATGCTGGGGATATCAAGCGAGCACATAGAGACCATCGATGACAGGATATATATTCCCAAACTAAGATGCTGGGCCTATGGTTTTAGGGACCTTATACATGCTGAGACAGAGTCTTTGATGGTATACAAAGACGATTTGCCCGCTTTTATAGAAAAAAAGATCGGCCGAGGCAAAGTGCTTTACGCCACTTTCAGCCTTTTTATGAGCATCGGAAAGACCGGGAACGAAAGACTTGCTGATTATGTAAGGAGTTATCTGCCAAAGCCGGAATTCTTTTTGAGAGATAAGGACCACATTGAGATGGTGCTTTGGGAAAGCGAAAGCTCGCCGATCTTATATGTGATAAACCATTCGGTTTCAAAGGATAAGTTTGAAATAGACGCCCCTGAAAGATTTAGAGCGGCAAGGGATCTCTTGTCCGGGAATGTTTTTGAAATAGAAAAAGGGAAGCTACCTCTTGCGCTCGGAGGCCGCAGCGTGATGGTACTGGCTCTGTCATAATTTATATAAAGGGAGAATATCAGGTGAAGTACGGATACTTTGACAAGGAAAAGAAAGAATATGTGATCACAAGGCCGGATACTCCGCTGCCGTGGATAAATTATCTCGGATGTGAGGAATATTGCGGGTTGATATCAAATACAGCAGGAGGGTACAGCTTTTATAAGGACCCAAAAGAAAGAAGACTGCTTAGGTACAGGTACAATAACATCCCATATGACAGAGGCGGAAGATATCTTTACATAAGAGACAACAAAAGCAGTTCTTTCTGGTCTGCTACCTGGCAGCCCGTCATAAAACCAACTTCTAAATGGGCTGATAACGACAATGCCCTGTTTTCCGTGCCTGAGGGAAAGAAAGATGATTATGTTTATGAATGCCGGCACGGGCTCGGATATACAAAGATAATGGCCGCTTATAACGGCATCCAGACCACTACCACTTATTTTGTTCCGCTCGGCGAAAGCTGCGAAGTCTGGATGATGGAAATAAAGAATAACAGCCTGCAGGAAAGAGACCTGAGCATATTTTCTTTTGTGGAATTCTGTCTGTGGGATGCGCTGAACGACATGACCGATTACCAGTACAACCTGAATATCGGCGAGACCGAAGTCGAAGGAAGCATTATATATCATCTGTCCAGGTACAGAGTAGAAAAAAAATATTTCGGGTTCTTTTCGGCAAGCGAAAAAATAGAAGGATATGACACGCAGAGAGAAGATTTTTTGGGCAGATACGGAGACCTTTCTTCACCCAGGGCCGTCAAAGAAGGCAATTCTAACAATTCGATCGCATGCGGGTGGGCTCCGGTCGGCTCGCACAACGTTAAAGTCTCTTTAAAGAGCGGGGAGACGAAAACTCTAATTTTTGTTCTCGGATACAGCGAAGACCGCAAGGACGCGAAAAGAGTCGTTGAGAAATTTTCCAAAAAAGACGGCGTACAAAAAGAACTTGCGGCCTTAAAGAAAAAGTGGGACGAGAACTTGAGCAAGCTGTGGGTCAACACCCCGGACGAAGACGTTAATTTGATGGTGAACGTATGGAACCAGTACCAGTGCAGGACAACATTTAACTGGTCGCGCTCGGCATCTTATTATGAATCCGGGATCGGCAGGGGAATGGGATTCCGTGACAGCAATCAGGACACAATGGGTTTTGTATACCAGATACCGGAAAAGGTCAAAGAACGGATAATAGATCTTGCTTCAACACAATTTGAGGCCGGAGACGCGAACCATCAGTATTCACCGCTCACCAAAAAAGGCAACGGCCGCGGTTACAGCGATGATCATCTGTGGCTTGTGTATTCAGTTGCCGCATATGTAAAAGAAACGGGTGATGTGAAATTCCTGTCGCAAAAGATACCGTATGACACCGGCAAAAAGGGGTCGATGTATGAACATCTGGCAAAAGCGATCAACTACTCGCTTAAAAACATAGGGCCGCACAAACTTCCGCTTGCGGGATTTGCGGACTGGAACGATTGTTTGAACATGGTCGGGCCAAAGAAACAATCCGAATCGGTGATGGTTGCGCAAATGCTTGCCGGCGCATGCCTTGAGATGAGCAAAATGGCGACGCTCGCCAAGAAAAAAGCCGATGCAAAGAAATACGAAAAGCTTTACGAAAAAGTAAGGGATCAGATAAACAAAGTAGCATGGGATGGGCAGTGGTATGTAAGAGCTTTTGATGATAACAAAAAAGCTGTCGGCAGCAGGAAGAACAAAGAAGGGAAAATATTCCTCGAGACACAGGGCTGGGCCGTGCTCACCGGGGTTGCCGACCAGGAAAGAGCGATAGAATGTCTTGACTCCGTGAACAAACATCTGGCTACCGAATACGGAATAATGATACTTCAGCCGTCGTTCTCAAAATTTTACCCGGAACTCGGATCAATATCGATATATCCGCCGGGACTAAAAGAAAACGGTGCGATATTCTGCCATCCGAACCCGTGGATAATAATCGCGGAGTGTATGGTGGGCAGGGGAGAGCAGGCTTTTAAATATTATAAGGCGATAGCCCCCTCCGAAAAGAACAAGATCCCGGATAAGCACAGGCTGGAGCCGTATGTGTATTGCCAGATGATAGCAGGCCGTGACCACAAGGATTTTGGCGAAGCAAAGAACGCATGGCTCACAGGCTCTGCCGCGTGGAATTTTATGGCGATATCGCAGTGGATCCTGGGAGTGCGCGCGGATTATGAAGGATTGCGGATCGATCCGTGTATCCCGTCTTCATGGGACGGCTTTGAAGCAAAAAGATCTTTCAGGGGATGCGAGTACAGCATAAAGATCTCAAATCCCGGGCATGTGAGCAAAGGGGTTGTTTTAATGAAAATTGACGGCAAAGAGATTAAAGGCAATTTGATCCCTTATATTAAGGCAAAAAAGGCTTGCAATGTTGAAGTGGTGATGGGATAAATAGATTGGTGTCCGGCAAAAAATTAAAGACCCCCGAAAATCGGGGGTCTTTTTTTGAATCTTTCAACAAAACTAGTTATATCTCAATATTGATTAGTTCAAAATTATGTCTGAACAATTGTTCTGCCAATCTCATTTTTGCAGCTTGATCGCTTCCAAGCAAGACCTGCAGGACTTGTTTAGATTTAATGGCCATCATGGTATAAAAATTTCCGTAACCAAGTACTCCACCCAAAAAGCCCTGAGGCGTTTTGTCAAAAGCGTGCTGAGGGCCTTTTAATCCAAGGAACAAATTCCTTGAAACCTCGGGGACAACCATCCTGCCTCCGCCCAGCATGTTTTGTCTGGAAAAAACGTCTCCCATCCAGGAGTCGTGCCCTACTATATTCATCAACTTTTGCTTGCCGTGAGAGTTCCACCAGGTGCCTTTTACTATGACATTTACCTTTTCTTCTGTACTTTCCAGTTGAGCCGCTCCCTTCAACAATGTATCAAGCTCCATCCCAGTAAAGGTCGTATTCAGTATTTCAGGAGCAATCCCTGCTGCTACATAGCCGAAAGGAATACAAGGAGTTTCGATCTGGAGCCCGTTACCAAAAAAGCCGGCCATTTGGTTGTTAGCATTAGCAACTGAAAGCATAAACATGGTTGCTTCAAGCTTGCTCATCTTAGATAGCAACGCAGGGTACATGTAATACCATAAGAATTCATCCCCGTTTGCGTTTGCCACATGCTTGACACCCAAGGCTTTTAACGCTTCGTACATTCCATATCTGTATCCCAAGATCGCGGCATCTCCGTGACCGGCAGGAAAGTCCCCATCAAGAGGAATCGGGTACTCTTCGAGATCATATCTTTCGAGGACTCTCTGGTTCCAGAACACTACATTATCTTGCCATGTTGATGATTCCGGGTGATTGCGAACATGATCAACAAAATGGGGTGCTTTTTCAGAGGAGATCATTGCAAAGACAGGCGTTTCGACGCCCAAATGTTTGCTAAACATGTGTACGATATCCATGATCACCCCTTTAAATGTGCTCTGAGTATCCATAACTGGGTATAAAGCTCTTGGGGTTTGGGCGGTAACACGGTATCGATTCGCTAAAGCGTAATAGCTCGCAAGTTCTTTGGCTGCCCTGGCCCCTGCTCCCCCTCCGACATCCAAAACACCGACGGACCCATAACCGTCTTCTCCCTGTGCCCACATTGAGAGTCCCTCTTCAAAACAAGATAGAAATTCAGCAGGGCTCGAAAAAAGCGGAGCCGTGCCTAACCTGGGATCCCCAGGTTTAAGTATGCCATGTGTGATAGGCGGCATATCTGCTCTGGCAAGAGGGACGAAGTCCTTATCTTGCAATCGATTGTCCAATTCCATCAGAAGTTGCTGTAAATCAAGGAGTTTTAAAGCGGGTTTTAACATTACATGTTCCGGTGAATCAGGTCTCATCAAGTCAGGAATAAATCTTATGGAGTTTGCCTTCGTATCCAAATTCCCAATACTTTTTTGGAGGCCGCGCAATAAGGCGCCATGTTGAAAATCGCTGTCAAAATTTCTGAGTTGAAGTTGTTCCGGAATACCACTTGAACGCCTTATTTGTGCTGCGGTTACAAACCTTCCTTGGTGTGCTGCAGGAATCGCATCAATAATCGATCTCATTGCTGCCATGTTCTTAAAATCTCCTTTTCTATGATGGATTTTATTCCATTTTGCCTCTCATTAAATATATCGTCAATATTTTCCGGAAATTTCACGCAATTTGCATTTCAGGAGGAAAGATCAGGCACATGGTATACACCCCCTGGTTCAGTTAAAATGTATTCCGAGTAAGAAATATACCCAACTAAAGGAGGTTTTAACCGATGTGCCCG
>Ga0265297_10001192_pt1 | contig 63222 bp, 97 predicted proteins | sample Munlanlwell13791_FD_192502 | JGI IMG/M metagenome (GOLD analysis project Ga0265297, IMG submission 192502) | Leachate microbial communities from a municipal landfill in Southern Ontario, Canada - Leachate well 137-91 | ecosystem: Engineered > Solid waste > Landfill > Unclassified | place... | reverse complement strand
TTCGCCCGCCGCTATCCCCGGCTGCCCACCTCGCTGGAAGCCATTGAGGCCTTCCTGGCGGACATGCGCGGGGCGGCGGAGAGCAAGAAGACGGCCTTCTATATCCTGCACAACTTCTACCGCTTCATCAGCCCCCGGGCCGGCTTTGCCAATCCCATGGCCAGCGATGAGGCCACTCCACCCCGCTGCCCCAACAAAGTCATGGCCTCCCTGGATGCGGAGGATATGCATCGCCTGCTCCATGCGGCCTCCAAGCCCCGGGACCGGGCGCTGCTGATCCTGCTTATCGACACAGGGCTGCGCTCCTCGGAGGCGGCCAGTTTGCGGGTGCGGGACATCAGAGAGGGCACTATCCTGGTGCAGGGCAAGAGCGGGCAGAGGCTGGTGCCGACAAGCGAGGAGACCAGGAGGACGCTGCTCGCTCTGGCCGAGGGCAGCCTGGACGGCTACGTCTTTCACGGCGAAAGAGGCCGGCTTACGCGTGGAGGGGTTTACAACATCGTCCGAGCCGCCATGGAGAGGGCTGGCATCAGCGGCCCCAAGCTGGGGGCGCACCGCATCCGGCACGCGTTCGGCCGGGGCTATCTGGTCAACGGCGGCGACGTGCACTCGCTGCAGAGGATCATGGGGCACAGCAACATGGCCACCACGCAGAAGTACCTGGCCCTCAGCCCCTCCGAGATCGTGGAGAAGCATCATCAGTTCACGCCGCTGAAGGCGGTCCGGGCAGCCGCCCAGACCAGATTGTTCGCCGAGGAGGTGGTGGCGGAGGCGGAGGCCATCCTACAGCGAAAAAAGAGCGACCGGCCCTGCGGTCGCGCAAAGGGGGGGTAAGCATGCTTAATCTGGGAAGCGGCCTCATCACCATCGATCACCGCGTGGTGGGCATCGTCGATAACATGACCGTCGACATGGATATGGAAGGCACTGACCCGGAGGAGCTCCAAAAGCTGCAGCGGGCCAAATGCATCACCATCGTCCGTCCCAGCCAGATCACACTGGAGGCCACGGAGAAGCATAGCCGGGTGCCGGTCAGCAGTGAGAGGTTCGGCGAGAGACTCCAGGTCAACTTTCACAGCCAGTACGTCCTGCTCCTGGAAGGCTGGCAGGTGGCTATAATCCACGGCCTGATGGCTATAACCTCCGACCATCCCGGGGTGAAGGGGCTGCACGAAAGCACCCACCAGGCCATTCGCTACCTGCGGGACTGGTGCCAGGCCGTCTTCATAGACTGGGGGCTTTCCCCGGATGAGGCCCGCTACCTCGATGCCATGCGCCAGGCTGCCGGGGGAGACATGGCCAAAGAGCAAACCTGTCGCGGGTGCGGCTGCACCAACACCACCCCCTGCATGACGGCGGAGGGACCCTGTCACTGGGCGGAGGACGACCTCTGCTCGGCCTGCGCGAGCCAGGAGGTGGTACATGAAACCTCCTGAGATGAGATTCGAGGGGCCGTGCCCCTTTCTCTTCTGTCAGGAAACGGGGCCGCACAGCCACCCGGTCTGCCCTCAATGCGGCGGGGTCAACTTCGGCAACATCTTCTGTCCTACGTGCCAGGAGATCGGCTTGCCGGACAGGCTCAAAGCTATCCAAAACCTGGCGGACCGGATCAAAGCTATCCGTCAACATCGGCGAATACCGCAGGCACGAGCGACCGGAAGACGGAGACGCTTTCAGCCTGTGCCCAACACCAGGCCCTTCAGCTTCAGCAACCAGCTCTATAAGAAGGATGTCCTCGGCGGCGTCAGAGAGCTGGGGCCACGGGTGGCCAGAAAAGAGCTCCACACCTGGCTGACCAGAGATCTGCACCGCATAGACTGCGGTACGGAATATGACCTTGAACCGCTGTATCTCGATACCCGCTACCCTCAAAAGGAGGACGATTGAGTTCCACGTATGAGGACCCCGCTGCCGACATAAGGCACATGGTCGAGAGGGGCGTCGGCCCTGGAACCTATAGCGCTCGGCCGGTGAATCCCTGGGGCGATTTCGTGGAGACCGGCTGCGGCCTGCTGGTTCCCTCTTATGCGGCTCCCAAGTCCAACCACCGGCCCACGGTAGTGGATCTCTACTGCGGTATCGGCGGTTTCTCTCTGGGCTTCATCCAGGCGGGCTGGCACGTGCTGGCCGGCCTGGACCAGGCGGGCGATGCCATGCACACCTACCTGGCCAACCTGGGAGGACCGGATACCCGCCTGGTATTCGTTACTCCGGAAGACGAAGAACGCTGGAAGGCCATGATCAAGAAGAGCATCGCCGGGCTGAAGCGGACCCTGAAGAAGGAGAAGCAATCGAAGGCCCGGGAGCACTGGGAGCGGGAGCTCGACGATCTGGAGCACGGCCGCTGGGGCAGCTGGCATCATCATTTCAAGCCGGAGCAGCCGCCCGTTATGGTGGGCATTCTCGGAGACTCCCGCCAGGTCACCGGGCAGTTCATCCTAGACCAGATTGGCCTGAAGAAAGGCGACCTGGACTGCGTGATCGGCTCACCGCCGTGCCAGGGATTCTCCAGAGCAAATACGAAACGGAGCTGCATGGATCCCCGGAACAGCCTGGTCTTCGATTTTGCCCGCCTCGTTCTTGAGATGTACCCCAAGACCATGTGCCTGGAGAACGTGCCTGAACTGGTGAATATGACCACTCCGGAAGGAGTAATGGTGGTCGATGCCCTGATTAGAGTCCTCGAGGACGGCGGGTTCGGGACACTCAATGCTCTCAGGAAAGCGCTTCTTTCCACTGCCGGTGTCGGCGCGGTAATGAGGGGCAAGCCACTAAAGACAGACAAGCCGAAAAGGAAGCCGGGGTCTAAACAGCTGGCGCTATTGGAGGCCAATTAATTGATCTGCCTTACCCAATGGCTGTGTCCCTCGCGCCACTGTTCTATTGCGATGGCCTGGGACCCGTCCATCACGACGGAGCAGGCCATAATTCAGCAGGGCGAATCCCTTTACGACAAGGGGCTGCTCCACCGCTGCTGCGGCCTCTGCGGCGGGCTGCTCCACGTAGAGACCGGAGAGACCGCGTTCCGCAACCTGGACGAGGCGGCGCCACCGCTTGAGGTGGTAGAGACAGCCAACCTCTACACCCGCAGGCTGATCCGGCAGAAGAGGAACTAGATGGAGTATAGGCCAACCGACGAAGATCTGAGGAATATCGCGGAGGAACACGTCTGCGCCGAATGCGGCGGGGAGCTGGAGGTGCGGAGAGACCCAGAGACCGGCCAGCCGGAGATCCGCTGCACCCGGGACCAGGCGCACCGGGGCTATGTGACGAAGCCTACGGCCATCCAGACCTATCGGCGCGGTGAGAGCGTGCCGGCCCATATCGAGGACACCATCAGGAAGGCCATGCTGCCCGGCGGGCACAAGATCGGTACCGCCTTGGCCATCATCAAGATGCGCTTCCCCGCGGCCGCCTTGGACGAGGCCTCGGCGGCACTTTTCATAAATGACTGCCTGAGGTTGGACCTGGATCCCCTGTTAGGCGAGATCGTGCCGGCCACCTTCAAGGTGAAGGACAAAGCCACTAACACCGAACACAAGGTGGTCCAGCCGCTGATCACCGAGGACGGATGGCTCTCCATGGCGGCCAGGGGCTGCCGGGACCGGTGGATAGGCGCCCCCACTGCCTGCCGCCTCGAGGACCGTCTCCGCAAGGAGAACGAGGGCAAGGCCGCGGAGGAGATCGACAAGCTGGCCCGGGCGGTGAAGAAGGACATCTGCGGTGACGAGCTGGCTCACGTATGGGTGGCCTGGGGAAAGGTGAAGGTGGACGGCGAGGTGGTAGAGACTCCGCCCACCTACGGGTGGTTCCGGCAGTCGGAGAAGGCCAAGAACACGCCCGGCGCCGAGCTTCCCGGCAACCAGGCCCGGGTCAGAGCCATCAACCGCTGGGTACGGGAAAACTTCCCCGATGCCAAGAAGAGGATGATGGAGATGACGGCGGTGTGGCTGGAGCGGGGCAAGGACGTGGCGGCCGTACGGCAGGTGATCGACGCCGAGTACCGCATCATCATGGAGCCGAAGGACACACCTCCGGGCGAAATAGCCGAGCCAGGGCAGTCTATGCCGGCAGTCTTCCGGACCTGGGGCGACGTGGCCCAGCTGGCCCACGACTGCGGGATCTCCCAGGACGACCTCTTCCGCCGAGCCAGGGTGAAGAAGTGGGCCGATTTTCCCGGCTTCGACGAGGCCGTCAAGATCATCCAGGAGCTGTCGAACGAAAGGGCGCACAAGCCGAGGATGCTGTGAGGCCAGAGGAATGGTAGTGAAGGCCAGAAGTCAAACCCGACCAGACGGCAGCCACTTCCACCGTTGGACCGACGACGAGCGGGAGTATATCCGAGTTTACTATAGACATACACATGCGTCGCTGCGTGAGATTGCCGAGGACCTCGGAGTGACGGAGTACGGCGTGGCTGGACAGATAGCCTTCATGGGGCTGGGCAAGAGGACCGGAAGGCGGCCGTGGAATCCAGAGGAGGATAAGAAGCTGATGGTCTTGGCCCAGAAATACTGTTCGCGGGCGATTGCACGAAAGATGGGCCGATCCCTCAACAGTGTGGTACACCAAGAAGGAGGTCTGCGAGATCCTGGGGGTCGGGCACAAACGGGTACAGTCATGGATCGATGACGGCCAGCTGAAGGCATCCTGGCATCATGAGCGTAAACCTTCAAAACATGGCCTGGGTGCCTGGCACATCGAAGCCAGAGATCTCAAGGCCTTCATCCGGAGGTACCCGGAGGAGATCGGCCGCAACGTGGACATGATCCAGATAGTCGAGATTCTGGTGGGGTTGGGATGATAGAGCATCTTTGTACGGAGGGTGAGATAACGAAGCCTCTTCCCTAGTTGGCGTTAGGTGAAGAGGCCAGAGTGGGTGAGGTGGCTCCACCACTCATTAGCATTATAGTTGCAGCGGCTGCTCGAAAGTCAATAAGACAGAAGGAGCCACTATGCCGGAGAGGGCTTTCTCGACCACGACATGGGGTGATGACTGGTTCATGCCGTTGTCCCGCGATCAGAGGTATCTATCGATGTACCTGGAGTTGAATCAACACTGTAACCCGGCCGGGGTCTACCACATCCGGCTGGAGACTATCGCTTTTGAGGCCAAGTTCAGCCTGGAGGAGCTTCCGGCACTGCTGGCGTCGCTGCCACATATCAAGTGGTGTCCGGAACATAACATCGTGTGGGTGAAGGACTTCATCAAGCGCCAAGCGAAGGCTAAAACGTTCCTTACGGCCGCCGCAAACTACCTAAAGGAGATCCCGGACAACGGCCTGGCGCTAGAGGTCGTTGAGTACAACCGAAGCCGCTATAGGATACCGATACCATTCGATAGCCATCAGGACCATGTGGATACAGTATCGGATCATACCGATACTGTATCAAAAAGAACCTCTTTGGTATCGATACCCCCTGGAAGGGTATCGATACCATCTGATACTCCCTCTGATACTGATACTGATACTGATACTGGGGAAACGGGGGTTGTTAAGGGGGAGAAACCAGAATCAGTGCCTTATCAGGAAATGATCGAGAAATACCACCAGATCTGCTGTCCCACACTTCCTCGTGTTGAGAAGCTGTCGGAGGCTCGCCGCAAGCTGATTAGAGCGAGGTGGCGGGAGCATCCACATTGGGAATTCTGGGAAGACTTCTTCAAACGAGTTGTGGGCAGCACGCGTCTGCGGGGGGAATCATCCGATCGTAAATGGCGGGCTTCTCTCTTCTGGTGCCTGAAAGAGGAGAACTTCCTGAAGATTTTGGAGGGACACTATGATCGACAATTGGGAACCTCTAAGGGAGATCCTAGACAGGATTCCGGTACGCGCCGAAGGGACTACAAAGAATCCCTCGAGCGATTTCGCCAGCAGCACGGATAGCTCGTACCAGTGCCAGAAATGCAGTGACATCCACTTCATCCATCCGCGGCAGGATGGGAAAGTAGACTACAGCCGTCTGGTGTCCTGCGAGTGCATCCGGGAGTCCCTGGCTATGAAGAAACGCCAGTATCTTCTGCGGTGGTGTGAGTTCCCGTCGGCTTCGGAGCACATGACGTTCGAGAAATTCAAGCGTACCCCGGCGCTGGAAGAGGCCTATCAGGCAGCCCTGGCGGTGGCCGATGGCAGCGAAACCAGGTGGCTCACGCTTATGGGTGACACCGGCTGTGGCAAGACGCATCTGGCCGTGGCCATCTGCCGGCGCTGGCTGTCTCGAGACAAGCTGGCCCGCTTTGCCTATGTACCTCTCCTCCTGGAGGAGCTCAAACGGGGATTCGGGGAAGGAGGAGACGGCTCTTACTGGCAGAGGTGGGACCAGTTTCTCCACATTCCCTTACTGGTCTTGGACGACCTGGGCGTGGAGAAGCCCACGGAATGGGTCCAGGAGAGACTGAACATCCTGGCGGACTACCGGCTGATGAACGGCCTTCCTCTGGTGGTGACCAGCAACTTGAGAATGGAGGAAGTTAATCGGCGTATCGCCAGCCGTCTCGATCGAGGGGGACGCGTGGTGACAATTGATAGTCCCCCTTATCGTGCCGAGGCCCGCCCATGAAGGGCCGACGTTACAGCGAACGGCTGGACGGTAAGCCCGGGGCGGGCTACAGGTATCATCCCTGCCGGCAGTGGGACCCTTTTTATCAGCGGTACTACACGTTTCACTGGCCGGTGAAAGACGGCGTCTGTGAGACCTGCGGCAAGAAACCGAGAGGGCAGTACAAAACCCCATCCGATGGCGAGGTGGCGGTAGTGATGCAACGGATAGCACACCAAGTTCTGTTTCCAGAGGTTGAGTGACCAGATGACGATGGGCCGGGCCCGGGCGAGATGTGGCAAAGGTCGAACCAGAAGGTCAAGAGTGGCCAGGAGGCACTCCCGGGCCGGCCTCCTGGCTCCATCTGAGGTGACCGAATGAAGTGCCTGGGTTGCGACAGGGCCATACCCTGGAACGGGGAAGGGGCGTTCTGTTACACCTGCCCCTGCGGGGCCACCGTGTTCTATCGGGATGAGCCGACGACGCTCATGATGCCGATGTCACTGAGCCGGTACCTCATGGTCCTGCACAGAGGGCTGAAGGGTCCCGCTCCGGGTCACATCGACAGGTACGTGGGCACGTCCCCGCACACCTCACAGCTGAAGAGCATATTCGTCGAGTTCCTCCAGCACATAGGGCTTGTCTGGATGAAGGACTGCCCGCAGTGCCAGCAAGACGGCACGCTCAGCAAGATGCAGAAAAGGGAAGCCTACCTGGCGGTGAAGGAGGCCGAAAAGATAATGAGGGCAGCGGGCGGGGGTTAGGCTCCCTTCGGCTTGCGGCTTTGTCCCGCCTGCGAGCCCTCTGGAGGATGAAATGGCCATAATCGTTACAGGTATCAAACAGGACCATCTGAAAATGGGGCAGACCCTACACCTGAAGATCAAGGATATGATCTTGGTTGAGGACCTGATATATGTCGACGATGTGACTCCTCTTCCTGGAGCTAAGGTTCTTTACATCTGCAAGCAGTGCGGGCTTGGCATGGAGGCTGAAGATGATGGCTCTCTTCCGGAGGGGTTCCTGATAAAGCCATACCTGGGGGGCACCATCGTCATTTGTGGCAGCGAGCAATGTCAGTCATCGCCCGTGTGCCGCATCTGTGGCTGCACACAGGAGCGTGCGTACGAGGGCGGCTGCCACTGGGTCGAAAACGACCTGTGTTCGGCGTGCGTGGAGAAGGGGAAGGCTTCGGGCGGCTGCTAATGTTGAGCAACACCCCTTATGAACGCGACACCGCTGCCCGCAGGAAGGCCCCTCGGCACTGCATCAAGATGAAGGCACCGCTAGCCAATCTCCGGGGCCACTATCGAATAGGGCTCACACTGATCAAACAGCTGGAGGCCACTGCCAACCTGCTGAACGTGGAGCCTTATGCGGACTTGGCCTGGGTGAAAAAGGGCGGACGCCGGGTTACCACCTCAGATGTTGTCAGGGCCTTGCTGCGTCTTGGGTACCGCAAAGCCGGCGAAGACAGCCGGAGCCACCTGGATGTGATCTGGGAAGAGATTATCCGGGAGACTCCGGACGAAATGGAGGAGGCCCATCATCTGACATACACCTTCCGGAAATATGGTTAAGGACAAGACCCGGCCGTCCCGGTGGGCCAGTGGCTGGCAGTCGAAGTGCGAAAGGCCGAAACCTATGACGGGTGCAGCGGTAACGTTTGCGGTGCATGGGCTAGGACATGAAAGTCCACTGAACAGCTGCCAGTCTCAGAATCAAGGAGGGTGAGTGGAAATTAAGGCACTGCAAACAGCGATCACAAATTGGAGCCGCAGTCGTTTCCCTGATGCCCCAAGCCACTTGCATCATGGCTAGGAGGTGAAATGCCTCTATTGAACTACACTACCAGGGTTGACAGCCAGCGGACGGCATCGGAGATCATGGCCATCCTGGCGAAGCACCGCGCCAAGCAGATTCTCACTGAATATGGACCCAACGGGGAGGTTTCGGGCTTGGCCTTCATGGTACAGAAAGGCGACCGGGACCTGGCCTTTCGTCTACCGGTGAGGACTGCGGCCTGTCTCCAGACCATGCGGCAGGACTACGCCTACGAGATGATAGCCGGGCAGGGATTTTTGCAGCTCAAGGAAGGATAAAGGTGGCCGAAAAAGAGACCGACCTCTTATACATAGCCAGGACATGGGAATACCTGGTGTCCCTGGATGACTACTGCCCACAGCCGAGAGCGGTCAGATACCTGCACGCCCTGGTGATGACTTACCTCCGGGGGCAGGGCAAAGGAGACTCGCTCTCTGATGTAGCCCTGGCAGCCGTGCTGGAATTGGGCGTCGGCGGTATGGTGATCGGGAACCCTTCGTTCCCTAAGCTGGCGGCTCGCTTCCCCGACTCTGAGAGCTTGCGCAAGGCCGTACAGGCAACGACGGAACGGATAGCTGCGGACCTCGGCCTCAGCCATGAGGACCTGCGGAAGTACCTGGGTTGGCTAAGGGCTCAACAACTCCCTTATGAACCTCCATAGCCCGTAGGCTGCCAGCCCCGCGAGTATTGCTGTCAAGTAGCTGCCGTTTAGCCAGATCATGATGAAGATGTACAGACCGGGAGCAGCTGCTGCTACCAGCAGCAGAGGGAGGAGAACCTTATTCGAGAAGAGCTTTCTGAGGTCCTTCATCTCGGCGGTTGGGAGTTTCTTCTTCATAGCTGGGAGCTGGTGGAGGAAGGTTTCTCCGGCGAACTGGATGCTTATACGAACTCTTTTACCCTGGTCATAGCCCGCCGAGGGGCCAATATCCCAGAGCCTTGAGATCGTCCAGAAAGACATACAGTTGAGGCTCGAGGCTCAAAGTCTGCTGGGCCTTAACCCGACTGTCATGTTGACCTCCTGAATATTTCGGCTAAAATAATTCCCATGCGGCAAGATGTCTTGGACCGTTTTGTCTCCGAGCTCTCTAGGTCATCGGAGCACACCCGCAAGCACCAGACCTTCTACGCCGGGAAGTTCCTACAGTACGCCGGCGATCGCCCCCTGAGCGAGTGGAACCAGGAACTGGTCCGCCAGTTTCTGGATGAACTGGAGGGGGAGGGCTATGCTTCGGGCAGCAGGAGGATGATCTACAGTATCGTCAAGCGCGTCTATGACTGCGCCAAGGCGGTACACGAGGCGGAGAGAACCAGGCTTATCAGCCAAGTTGACCCGGAAGACCCGGCAGCCGTGGCGCAGCTGGTGAAGGCCATCTCCCTGCCGGCACCGACGTGGGACTTGGGCAAGCGAAGCGCTCCCAAGGTGGAAAAGGCGGTCACCGGAGCCATGAGCCTGGAGGAGTTGCAGGCCATGGTCCAGTTCGTCAAAAGCGACGGACAGCCCGACATGGCGGCCTTTCTGGCCCTGGCCTCCGTGTACGGCTTGCGGCGGGAAGAGATCGCGTCTGTGGGGCCGGAAGACATAAGCGACCACACCTTGTGGGTAGATACCCTCAAAGGTGGGGAAAAGAGGCAGCAGCTGCTGGCACCGGAGATTGTCCCTTATCTGAAGGAGCATGATTTCTCCCAGCGCTACTCGCCCACGAGCATGACCACGCTCTACTACAAGATAGAGCACTTCGCCGGAGTCCCCCATCGCTATGGGGCTGGGTGGCACGCCATCCGCCATCTGGTAGACACGACCCTGGTGAACGTCCATGGGGAGCTGATTACCCACATCTTCATGCGGTGGAAGATAAGCTCCTCGTCTCTCATGGTGGAGCGGTATTTCAATCAGGATCCCCTGGAAACCGACAAAGTGGTGCTGGCGAACCACCCCTTACTGGATCTGTGGAAGGAGTGAAATGGCGCGACGCAAACGAAGCGAGACGCTGGGTGAAGAGCGAGAGCGGCAACCAAGCCAACGTCCTGCGATGGAGAGTCCCCGGGTGGTGGCCGTGGTGGTGGCCTGCCTCTGCCCGATCTGCGGCCGCAGCATACCGAAGGACCGAGCCGTCAAAGTGGGGCACATTACAGTGGAGAAGAGACCGTATTTTGAGTCCATAGACTGGGATCCGGAGAAGCCGTTCGGTATAGCCTACCCCGCTGGCGGGCGAGGATCTTACAAGGACTGGCAGCCCATTGGCCCGGAAGAAGACCCCGAACTGTTCGCTGCGGTCAAAGGCAGATTCCTCCAGGCCATCCAGGAATGGAAACAGAAAGGCTGGATAGCTGACGAGGATCTGGAGGGGGGGGCTAATGAGTAAGGGCAAGATGATGAAACGGTGCGAGCTCTGTGGCGCCGCTAACTTGCGGATGAAGAAGCGGGACCACTTCCTGGAAGCGCACCCCGAGTATGAATTCGAGTTTGTCGCAGCGGACGATGGTCGGCCTAACATGATCAGGTGCACTATCTGCGGGGAGGCTTTCCCTATGCGGCGGGACTCTTTCCGGAGGCTCATTCGGCATTACCAGGAGAAACACCCCGAGAGATTAAAGGCTCAGGGATATCGAGAGGTTATTAGCCATGCCCCTAATGTTGAGGTGGCGGCCCAGCTCGTGGGCTATGGAGTGCTGGCCCGCCTGCAGGAGTTGTACGACGAGAATGTCAGGCTGAAGGCTGAGCTTCAGCAGGCCTGGGACGCCCTGAAAGCAATGCAGTCAGGTGGGGTAGGACTCTCCATGGAGAAAGTGCAACAGATACTCGGGGGAACTAATCCTCGCTGAGGTCGATCAGCTTCTCGATGGTCTTCTGGTAGCCGGCTTGGGCATCGCCATCACCAGGGCTGACGCAGCCCACCCTCTTACCGCGCGCGTAGACGCAGACCCGCGGCAGGACGTCCACCCCTTCCTTCTCCGCCAGAGCATCGCAGGTCTCATTGTCGACGGGCACCACCGCCACCTCCATGTTGCCGAAGTAGCCGCTCTCGTAAGCCTGTCCCAGAGCGTTCAGGAAAGGCTCGCTGCCGACAAACTCCTTCCCTACGAAGGTGACGGCGATGCGCTCCTTTGATGCCACCTGTTCCCGAAACTTGCTTATGTCGCAGCTCAACTCTTCGTCCTCCATTCGGGTCTCCTTTAGTCTTTCTTCTTGCACTCGCACTCCACCACTTTCCGGAGCAGGAGCTCCTCCACCTTGTCAACCAGCTGATTGGCCTCACGACGGGGCACGCCCAGTCTCTCCCAGCGGACGGCAGCCTCCTCCGGCGGCAGCTGGGTGGCCGGCGGCAGGTGCTTCTTGATGGCTTCGACGCTTCTGGTTAGTTCCCCAAACTCGTCCTTGGTGAGGAACGCTTTGGCGCTGCTATGAGAGAAAGCCAGGGCATCCTGGAGGCTGGTGAAGGCATGGTCCGGCGGTGCCTCGATCCTCTTGTTCAGATAGTCTTGAATCTCCAGGGCCCTCTGGTAGAGATAGAGGGCGTTGTGTCCCAGGTCGGCACAAAGAGGTTTCATCGTCATTCTTCCGCCTCGATGCTCTGCTCTTTGTAGCCTACCTCCGGGCTCGACAGGTGGGCGATCCAGGCAAAGAAAGCCTCTTCATCCCCTTTGGCCTCGGTATGGCAACACTGCTCTCCCTTGTCATCGGAGAGGACACAGGAGGTGATGGCGCCATCGTCCCAGAGCGCTACCAGCACAGGGAACTGGCCGTCGTCCCGGTGCATCAGGCGGGCGTGCTTCACGCCCGGAGTCTCGAGTACAGCTTCGCCGCATACTCCTGTCTCACGGCACCCGCGGTTGAGCAGGGCCAGTGTTTGGCTTATCTCCATGGCACTCACCTCCCATGAACAAGACGGCATACTCCGGCTCGAGCTGGAGTATGCCGGGATTATCGGGATTCATGTTGTGCTCACACTCCCAGTAGTTGCACTCCACGCAGTTATCAGGAGTGAAAGTCGCAGCGAAAGGACAGTCCATGATTACTTCGAGCCTTCTAGAGCCTGGATCATCTTGGCAGCCACGTTGCGTATGGCCAGGAGGTTCTTGTCCAGGACCTTCTTGTCTTGCGACCACACCGCCACATAGGGGAATGACCGCAGGCCGCTATCAAAGCCGAAGTGGGCCCCGACCACAAAGGCGCTGCTCTCAGCGATGGTCTCGGCGTCAGACCGGGGGATGCCGAAGACGCTCTCGCTATAGTAGTGGGCTATCTCGTGGAGCAACGTCTTGAGCTGCTGCGCCCTGGATTCCTCGGGCCTCACCCAGATGGTTCGGGCGAAGTATTCCCCCTTGATGTCGGGGTCCTGCCCAGGTCTCGAATCAAAGGAAACCGTCAGGCCCTGCCCCTGACAATGGGCCAGCGCCTTGGCGGACAGTTCCTCGTTGGCTGCGCCGGTGAGCGCCGGGACCTCTACCTCGGGGAGTGGCTTGCCCTGGGTCTGCGAGATGTCGAAGACATAAAGGACCTTGAAGTAGGTGGCCAGTTCCTCTTCAGCGTCGAACCTGGCTTTGCGGAGCTCAGTCACCAGGTCCGCCGCCGGGTGGGCGCTCTGCAGGTGCTTCCTCAAGGCTGTCTCAGTCATCGGCCCTTCTTTGCACAGGGGACAGGTAAATTTGGGGGCTCCCACACAGGGAGCGAGGATCATGATCCCCTTCTCGCCAGCCATGACGCTCCGCCCCAGGTCCTTCCAGGTATTGAAGCCAGCCACATGCTTGGCCCCTGGTCTTTGCAGCATAATGAGGATCTGGTTGCCGATACTGTACTGATGGAACTTCGACATGGTGAGCAGGAACTCACGAAAGACCGAGCTGGACTGGATGCTCTCGACACCCTCTTTCAGTCTGCGCAGAGCCTCATCGATCTTCCGCTCCTTGGCGCTCGGCTCCAAGAGCAGGCTGGTCATGGGCACTGAATCCAGCAGCGGCAGCACATCGTAGTACTGGGGTGGCACTATCTCGCAGGGTTCGGGCTCGTAGAGTAGAGAGGGCTTACTACCCATTGCCTTCCATTCGGCAGACTGGCAGAGGAATTTCTGCCCATTGACCACCACGATGTCACCGATGGACATGGAGGTGTGAGGATGCGGCTGGAGCTTCTGTTTCACATCGGCCTGGCTGAAGTAGGCTTCTGGTCGCTGATTCAGCTCCATGAACATCCGCTCTGCCACTTCCAGGGGGCTTCCAGTCTGGGTACCGCGCCACATGACGGCGTAGTCCCTCTTCTGCTCCTCGGGGGTGGGCACAGCTCCGAGCATGTACCGGGAATCCTTCCAGTACCACACCTCAACCATTTGTGGCGACTTCTCATCAGGCTCTATTACCTCAAGCTCTTCCAGAGCATCCCGGATAGCGTCGAAAGCCGCTTCTTTTTCGTCCTGGTACTCCTCCGGAGTCATACCCTCCCGAGTAATACGCTCATAGTCGTTGATGGCGTTCATCACCTCATCGAGGCCTTCCAAGTTCTTACCAATGTCCGCCAGAGCCTTTTTCAGGCGCTTTATACTGGCGGCCTTCTTGCTGTCGTCCAGGAGGTCGGGCAAGCCCTCTATTAAGGACTGAAGCTCTTCTGGGTTCAGTGATTGAGCGGGGGACACTTCCTTCTTCACATTTTGGGCAGACTCAATGACTCCTCGGCTACTGACAAAATCCCTCTTGCCATGGATCATGAGGTCGTGCAGCTTGGCCCAACTGGTCTCGGCACTCTCGGTGTCGCTTTGGATGACAGCGACTTCCCCCCCCATAGCCGATTTCACGATGGCGGGCTTGCCGTTCAAAGTGACCTTCTGCCCTTCGTATTTCGTTTTCAAGGACTGCGGGGAGGGTTCGAGAGGCCCGAAGTCCCATCCCCGGCTTATGCCTTCTTCCAGGAGATCCTGCTCCTGGCGCGTGAGATCTCTGATGGGAATCATGCCAGCATCTCCCCAGGTGACGATCAAGCTGACGTGGTCAGCCAGTCTGATCTCGCTTGGCGTGGTCCATTCGGAGAACCACTGTCTCTGGTAACTTCCGTAGGCTTGGCCCAATTCCCGGGCGGCCCATCGGCCGATATAGAATCCGGCTGCCAGAGGCGTTTCGAACCTCTCTGCCGGCACTCCCAGAGGCGATACCCACACGTAATCTGTCTGCCCGGGCCTCTCCTCCATTGCTGTCTTGAGCAGAGTCTTGAACTTTTCCTCCCCTGGCTGGCTGTTCAGGAACTTGGCAAAATTGGCCATTTCGGCCTCGCTCTGACAGTGCTTGGCCAGAATGGCATCGAACTCGGGCTGCAGCATTTCCCGCCGGTTCCTGGCGTACCAGGCGGCGAGCTCTTTGAGGCAGGCGTCGACGTTGGTCTTCATTACGTCCCTTAGGGCTTTATGCAGACCCGCCTGGCTTGGGTCCAGGCTTCGCCCACCGGCAGCTTAGGTCTCCTCTCCTTTTCCATGATGTCCCAGGCCTGGCACATCACGAAGGCCCGGATCCCGCGGAAGTCCCAGCACCGGGGCGGCTGATTGAGGATGGCCTGGCAGTGCGGGCTGACCGGGCTGGAGTGCAGTACTTGCCCAGAAAGTTCCTTGGCTACCTGATGGGCGATCTTACTGCCTGTCAGTTCGGCAGCGGTCACACCGGTCCTCTCCACCAATGCTTGCAGGTCCTCACTGGCGATCTCCACTGTTCACCTCCCGTACACCTGGATGTACGACTGCGGGTCATGGAGCAGGCGGAGCAGCCTCTCGCCGGCATTGCCCACCATGAGAAAGTCGGCCTTGTCGCAGCCCCTCTGGAGGTAAGCTATCTCGTCGACCAGGACCTTCCTCTCGTTCTCGGCGAGGCAGGTGATCTTCTCCAGGTCGTTCAGGGCTTCCTGGGAGGACTTTCCCAGCACGGCGTAGTCGTCGGGGGACTTGGCCAGGTAAGCCCGGGTACCCAAGGTCTGCAGGTGCTGAGCCAGCTTCATTCCCTGCTCCAGGCATTGCTCTTTCATCTCCCGCCTCCTCCCCCATTATAGTGAGGGCCGCCCCCTTAGCCAATACATAAGGGCTGCCCCCTTGACAACCGAAAAGGGGGGGATTAAGCTAGCTAAATGGCTGAGGAGCCACGATACAGGCAGCCAGATGAGCGCAAAAGAGAAGTACTGCGGATACTGGCCGGGATGTCAGACGGAGCCACCCCGAAGGAGCTGGCTGCCGACCTGGATATCGGCAAGCTGTACGCCGCGGTCCTCCTCTCACAGTACAAGCGACAAGGGATCATACTGAAGAAGGAAGCGCCAAACGGCTGCCGCTACTGTCTATCGGACAAAGGCAAGCGGAAGCTGGCCTTCATAGAGTCGAAAGAGCCGGAGGTCGATACCGGCTGAAGCGAAAAAGCTTAGAAAAGGAGGCAACATGGCTCTACCTACTCTAGCAGATGTCTTCCGAGTGTACGTCAAGCCGTCGCTCAAGGGCGGGGTGGTCATAAGGAAGCGCACCACGGCCGTGCAGAGCGCCAAGAAGGTGACCCGGATGGAGGCGTTCGCCAGCACGGCGCCTGGGTGTGTGAGAAGCGCCAGGGGCAAGCCCTGGAAAGAGTACGTGGCCGGCCTGAGGACCTGCATGGCCACCCTGAAGACCGGCAGCGGACCGGCCACGGTGGGCCGCCGAGAGTACGCCAAGAAGTTCTGGAAGGCCTGACGTTTTCTTGGCTGAATAGGGGCCGGACTTTCCTCCGGCCCCTTGGTTGGGGAGCGACATTCGCTGGAGAGGGAATGTCAATCAAAGGAAACCCCGTAAGCCACGAGTCGATGCGCGAGTCGACCTCGGATTTCGCGAAAAACTTCAAGCCTTTGTTCAAAAGGATGGACGACTGGCGCAAGGAGTCGGCTTCGAGATCTTATGGAATTAAGGTGGCGGTATATGAACAGACGACCTTGCCGTCGGCGTCTTCCAGTGTCAGGCTCAATGCATGCTGCCCCGATGAGATGCCATACAGGTACGTCGATGATGTGAGCGTCTTCTCCTCTCCCGGAAGGACCGTCTCTGTACTGATGACGAGCGTCTGCGTTTCCCCGTCAATAGACATTTCACCATCGTAAATGGGGAGCGGCAGATCCCCGCTGTTCGTCACTTTGAAGCTGATCCGCTCCAGCTGATATCCTAGAAAGGCCGATGAAGACCACATCGCCACCACTTCGCTGATAGCCCCGCTGCACCCGTCGAAGTCAACGTCGAAGCTGGTAATCTCTCCTCCCAGCGGCTCTTCCACGATCACGGTGTATTTCCCCGGCTTGGCCGTCTCATACCAGCCCGCCATATCCAAATCCACAGCCGTCACTCCCTTCTCGGCATAGCCAGAGTCCGCCTGTAGGCCATCCGGATCAAGCAGCCTTAGATCGACTGCGTCGGTGGCGGTGAACCGGACACGCAGAGCAGGTGACCCGCTATGCTCCACGATCTCCGTGCCGGTAAGGGCAAACTCTGTGTCATCGATCACTTCCATAGCACATCCGGAGACGACTACGACCATGGCAAACAGGGCAGCCAAAACCAATCTCATGCCAACCTCCTTGCAGAATGTTTCGGGGTCGAGGGTCTCAGGTGCAACGGATTGTTACATGTGATAAGGGGGAGTGTCAAGGGGGGCCTAAACTCTTCCCTATCTACCTTGCGGTTGGTACAATGGCCCTTGGGTGCCAGAGGTTCGAGATGAGTGTCAGCTGCATCGCCCCGCCGTTTGCCGAGCCGGGTGAGGTCGTTTCCTTCAAAATGATCTTGACCAATACTTCGGGCTCAGAAAGAACCGGCAACTACATTGTGGGTGTTAGATCCCAGCCGTCGAATAAGTCAGTAGTCATGTACTACGGTGCATACGGGACGTCATTGACCCTCGCCGCAGGCGCGAACCGGGAAGAATCTCGTCAGTTTACCATGCCCGATGACGACTATGTCACTATTGAATTGTGGTGGGGAACGATCGGTGCTTATTCCGTAACGGTCTTCGAAACGCTGTCCTGGAGGGTCAGCCGGGCCCTCGGTCTCCCAGCCCTTACCGAAGTCGCTATGAACAGCATCGTTAACTCCGTCATCACTGGCCTGGGATCGCTCAGTTTCGCCGCCCCGAGCATAGCGGATCTCGCTCCTCCCTCAATCGAAGTGCCTCCGCTGGGGATTGGGTTACCGTCGAGAAGCATGGATGAGATGCCCCACGTCCAGCTGGACGTGGCCAGAATAAGGGATATCCTGGTCGGACTTGATCTGAAGAAGCTGCCGCCCTGTCCGTCGATCCTGCCTGATGTCTTTATCGATTTCGCCTTCGCCCGAGTTGATGGATCTCCCACGGAAAGCGTCTGGGCTGCGGTGGCCTTTCCCAAGCCATTTCTGGAACCGCCGACGGTTACAGCTACTCTGGATTTCCGGGAGGGATGGTTTGAACCGATCTCCATGACCCCGCCGGAGATAAGCGTCGCGGGAATGACTCTGGAGGATTTTCGCAATGCTTTGAGCGATGTTCACTTCGAGCCTCCAGCAGCCATGGGCAACTTCCCCAGCCCCGAGGAGATTAAGGCGGACATCGATGCCAAGCTGAAGGACGTTAGGATGGATGTTACCAATCTCAAAAGCCAGGTCGAGCAGCAAGCCAAGAACGCGCTCAAGGGGAAGCTGGGCGACTGGAAGGTAGGGCCGTTTAGCCTCAACGGCATCCGCGACATCATTGTGGCCGCGCTTATTGCCGTAGTCATCATCACCGCCGTGTTAACAGCGCCGGCAGCCTTTCTGGCCATGGTTATTCTGGCGGGACTGCTCGTTGCTGGCGTTGTCAAGCTCCTTTACGACGTGGCCCAGAAGCAGCAGGCGGCCTTCAACGCTATCTCGAGTGCGCAGGCAGCCATATCTGACGCGGTGCAGAAGTACACCAATGACATAGCGGCCCAGATTCAGAAGTACGCCTACGATCTTAACAACCTTAACCTGGCTGCCATGAACAGCTTTGCTGAGGTGCACACCCGCCAAGCAGAAGCGGCTCTGAACAACGCAGTCAATATCCTCTACGGCATGTCGGACCTGCCCCGGATGAAGCTGCCGGTGTGTGCCGTGCGCAACGTCAGCCGCACCGGCTGTGAGGTGCTCATCCCCAAGGGGGGCACGGCCAATCTCTTCGTCGTCGGCAAGGTGAGTAATCCTCTGGAGGGCTTCCTGCCCCGGGTGGCCTCACAGCTCTCTCAGTTCACTAAGAAGGACTAACGTGGCGACCTTAAAGCAATGGCTGCAGGCGCATGTCGCCGGACTGGGGGTGTTTGAGGCGGAGGCCAATCTGCCCCAAGTGTCCGGTATCCTGTCGAGGGCTGTCGATGTGTTGCCCGGCGGCCCCCATCTCACCGGGCCGAAGCCAGCCACCTTTTGCTTGGAGGACGAGATGTTTGTGATGATACCCCGCGACGTTCGACGCATAGGGCGATGAAGAAGACTCAACAACAACAGGGTGACTCTTGTGCCGGCCTCAGTGAGAGGGTGGAAAAGTTGGAGAAGGCCTTCCGGGACCTCTCCGGTATGACTCTGGCCGAGTATGAGGCCAGTAAGACGGACGATCCTGTGGTGGAAGAGAAGCGCTTCGACCGCAGTGTCATCAAAATGCACCGGAGCGGCGCCATAGAGAATCTGAGGATCTGCCAATACTGCGGCGCTGAGGTGACCGACCTGGCTACCCACCAAACCCACTGTTCCAAGAGGCCAGTCTACTGAAGGAGGGAGCATGAAATGCCACACGAAGCCATCGGACTTTCTTCCAATACCGCCTTCAGAGGGGCCGCCCTTGCCTCGCTTCATGAAATGTGCCCTGGCCGGCACTGCCCTGGCAGCCGTCCTGCTGGCACCGCCGGCGGACATGCTGTCCAAGCGGCCGACACAGGTAGCTTCCGAGGTGTCCTCCGCTGTTCAGGAGACACTGTCGGCCAAACCGACGCCAGCGGTAAGACAAGAGACACCGGCTCCGACAGCCCCGGCGCCGACACCGCCGCCGTCTCCGGCTCCCTCTTCTTCCGGAGCTGTTGGCGTATCCTTCACTGTGGTGGGATGAATCGATATGAGGAAGACCCGAACCGATGTATGAGGAAGACCTGAAACGCATTCGGGACGAGGCAGACAGGACCAGGCGGGAGCTGGCACTTCTCCCCGAGGGGAAGCAGATTCCCCGCCAGACCAGGCTGGCTGAACTGGAGCGGGCCGAAGCCGATCTACTGGACAAGATGAAGCGGGCGGATATCATCCTCGAGGTGGAGAGGCTGAAGTCCGAGATGACCGGGTCCGTGGAGAAGCTGCAGGGAGTGGTGGGGGTCCTGGCAACCGAGATGAAGGTAGTGGCACCCCAGCAGATCGATGAGATGCGGCACTTGGTGGCCGAGGTCGGCGAGGTCGTTCAAGGGCTGCTCATGCCCTTTCACTACCGGGTCAAGAAGGAGATCACAGAGAGGACGCTCTGGTATCACCGGATTGCCAGGGGAGAGGCTGTCGTAGAGCGCCGGGTAGAGGGCAAATATGCTGTGTACGAGACATACCACCACCTGCCCACCTGCGAGAGATGGGTCAGAACAAGTGCGAGGAAGAAGTAAGTGGCCAAGCCGCCGGGGGTAGTGAAGCTGCGGCACCATAAAGAGCCGCATCTGGAGGTCCACCTTTTCCAGGATCAGCAGACCCTGAAGGTTACTGGCCACTGCATCGACTGGCGGCGTGGGAAGGTAACGTCGTTCTCGGAGCAAGAATCTGAAGAAGGAGGCCAAGAGTGGAAACAGCGATAGCAGGCATAGTTCTGGTAGTCTTCCTGGCGGGAGTCATCGAAGGGCTGCAAGAGTTCGTGCTGGGGAAGTACCTGCATGGGTGGACGATGTGGGCTGTCTCTGTGGCAGCCGGGGTCGTGCTGGCATTGGGATTCGGGGCGGAGCTCTACGGGCCCCTGATGCGGGAGATCGACGTTCAAGCTCCCAATATATGGTTTGATCGGGTTCTCACTGGCGCCACCATCGGCCTAGGATCCCAGGGCGTGCATTACGTCATCGGATGGCTAAAGTCGGCCAAGAAAACGGATCAGCTCTGAGGCAGGCGTCCGCGTCCATAGTCTTACTATGTCCTAGACATCCGAGGTCGTCAAGTTAGCTCTGCTTGATCCAGCGGATTCTGGATCTCGGGTGTTCCATAATGGTATAGGCGGAGCGCTGGAAGCGGTGATCCTCGACCACCACTGCTTCCCTCTCCATCTGGGGCGTGACCACATAGAGGAGATCCTGGTTAGGGTCGTCGGCGTGCCAGCCCTTTTTCAGTCCTCCAGCGGTCCACAGGTCGATGGTCGGCGTCGGAGACATGATGTCGCCGCCCGCCATGTTGAGGGTATCCACACCGGCCCATGCCTTCGACAAACCATCAGTCCAGAAGCTGGGCAACGGGTTCTGGAGCATCCCCCGAAACTCGGGCTCCTCGGAGTCCACGAAGGTATACTCCCGAGGATCGGCTTTCAAGTCCTCCAGGGCCTCGAATCTGTCCTTGGCCTCAGAGAGCAGGGTCCGGAACCAGGCATCCTTGGAGCCGTGCTGAATCTGGCGCTGCGATGGTTCCTTGATGAGGATGGCGTCGACACCCCGTAGTATGCGCGAGCCGACATCGGACGATGAGTGGAAGATAAAGAGGATGATCTGGTTCCTCTGACGGCTGAGGGAAACAAAGCCCTTGATCATGTCCTCCAGCTTCGATCCCGCCGGCAGCATAGTGGTCCCCTCGTCGATGATGACCACGGCATCGCTGATGCGAGGTATATCGGGCAGCTCTCTGATGACGTAGGAGGGCGGCAAGAGATGCTGCCGCTCCCGGGGCAAGTTGATGACCACCGGCAGCAGACTATGGGTCTTAGCCATGTATTCGGAAACCCAGTAAGCCAGGGCGCTTTTCCCCTTGCCTTTGCGGCCCAGTATGATGGCTACTGATTCCGGAGTGATGATCTTGCGCCACTCCATATCGGACTCTTTGCTGTCGAGAAACTTGTCAATGTCCATTGGGACTCCTGCCGTTCGTAGAGAGAGCAGATGGACTATCGTCACGATGTCGAGGTTCCGGCCGTGGAGACCTGGCTATCTGGAGCATACCACGTCTCTGTTGCCGTTGGTTCGTGACGCAGCAGAAGTCTGCCACAGTCATCGCAGAGCCAAGCGGTGTATCGCTTGTTGTTCATCAGGAATCTCAATGGTTTCCCACACGTACAATGCTTCATCATGCTAGTCTCCCGTCCAGCGAGGTTCACGTCTCCACCCGCCCTTGAATAGCTGATACCGCCGCTGCCAGTCGCGCTTCAGCCGGATGGCGGCTCCCTCGAACTGAAGATGTCCATAAGGCTCTTCCACGATCCCTCCTTTTACCCTTCCACCAGGCATAGTTGTTTGCCCAACTCGGACTCGGCGATGCGGAGGTTGCCCTCGGCAAAGCCCACTACCCAGTTGAACCATTCGTCGGTAAACTGCAATCGTTCTCCGTCGCTGATCTGCTTCAGCTTCCGCTTGATCTCCTCGTTCTTGATCTTCAGGAAAGGGTAGATCTCGCACCGGCTGACCACGGTCTCGGGGATCTTGCCGTCGCCCAGGCCGTTGGTGGTGCAGAGGATGATGCACAGGAATGGAGGCGGCTCCTCCAGAAGCTTCAGGAGACTGCCCCACGCATCAGCGGTGAGCTGCTGGCACTCGTCGAATATCCAGACCTTCCTCTTGGACATCGGCGCGAAGTAGGCTCTATAGGCCAGAGCCTTGATGTCGTCGATTCCCCGGAACCGGCCACTGTCGATCTCCAGCACATCCCAGTGACGTGACTCGCGAATGGCGCGACAATCCTGACATTCCCCACAGGGTTCGCCGTCCACTAGGCCCGAGCAGTTCATAGCCATTGCCATGATCCTGGCCAGCGTGGTCTTGCCTGTACCACTGTTCCCGAAGAAGATGTAGCTGTGAGCAAACTGTCCCCGCTTGGCCTGCGCTCTGAGGACCGACACGACCTTTTCCTGCCCTACCACTTGGCTGAAGAGATAGGGCCGGTACTTCTGATACAGCATCGTGGTCATTTCTCGCCCTCGAACGCCAGCATCGCCTGCCTTGCCTTGTCGTCGCCGAACACGGACGCATACTGCTCCAGTCGCTTCTCCTGTTTGGCCAGATGCGTCTGTGGCATGGACGCCCTCATCACCTGGATGCTTTCATGCCAAGCCTTCGAGCGCGAAGCTAGGTCTTGGGACAGGCTGTTCAAACGCTGCGTCAGGTAGCCAGGTGCGTGGTCTATCTGGGCTGTCTCTACAGCCTTGGACCGACACTTCTCCAATACCGGCGCAGCCTCGTCCAATATCCTGTCCAACTCTTTAAGGCTCTCGGCTACTTTCAGCACGTCCCATCGGACTGCCATGATTCCTCCTTTCCTCCAGAAAATCTCTCAACGTCAGCTTCGTGATACCTGGGCCTTACGCCGGAACGGGGCTGGTAGCAGGCGCATTCCTGGGCCAGTTCATCCTCTTCGGGGAACGGGGCGCACGTCTTTCCGAAGTGGGAGAGAGCTGCTCTCCACGGGTCTCGATCCATTGGATCTCCATACTCCACTCACCCTCCGTGCGCCAGGTCTCCACGATGTACTTACGCACACCGCGAAGGATGCCGCCTTCCTCGATGCGAAATGGAGCCACGACCGTGACCGGCCCTTGGTGGTACTGGTTCGGCAGGAGTCCTTCCCGCCTCGGCTTGGTCGTTCGCTTGGTGCGCTTGGTCCTCATGGTTTTCCTCATGGTTCCCTCCTCCGGCGATTATTAGTGTAGTAATAATTACCAAATTCGGATAACCCACCCTACCACGCCAGGAGGACCGCTGTCAAGCCTGAGAGGTTCTACGCGCGTTTTTACGGGGTCACTGGTCGTGGAGCTGGCCGGAGGAGCTGCGCCGGACGGCGCCGGTGGTCCCAGGGCGACGAGCTGGCCGGTGGATCGCCGGACCAGGACCAGGCCGGTGGAGCTGGCCGGAGGAGCTGCGCCGGACGGGCATGGACAGGCCGACAAAATCAACGGTCGCTGGAAAACCACGCGGAAAACAGCACGTAAGGATCAGGACCAGGACCAGGCCAGGGTGGGCTAAGTGGAGGTTCGGAAATACCGGCCCAGCAGCCGGTAGGCGTCTTGAGCCAGGCTTCGGGCTTCTTCGGGGTGTGTTCGTACCCATTCGCTTACGGCTTCGCTGGGGTCAAACACCAGCAGGGCAGGGTGAAAGCCCACGTGACGCTTGGCCAGGTCCACGATCTGATGGTAAAGACCTTCGACCTCGGGGGCGGAGAGATTGCGCTGTGTCATGCCGGCGGACCGGCCTCGCTGTCGGTTGGGCCAGCTCGCTGCGCCCGTCGTTCGTCTAGGAACGTCTTGAGGTTGAGGATGCTGGGGCAGGTCTCACATTCCTGACGATGACTCTTTCGTAGCTGGGACAGCATGGCCTCCAGTTGCTTGCGGAAGTTGGAGGCTGTCCCCGACTGCTCCAGGTACTCTTGGTCGTACTTGCCGGAGCGCACCGCGTCCAGCGTGCCGATGTCGATGAGATGATTGGCCCACCGGGCTATCTCGGTGAATATCTTGGCATCCACTCCTTGACGGGCGGCTATCGGCACGGTCTCTATAGCGTGCCGTCGCGCTTCTCTGGCCGCCTTGGCTATGCAATCGCAAGGCTTCCCGTCGATGATGCCCTGGAGGGGCAGGTGATCTACCTCCAGGTGAAGCAGGTCGTCGATCAGGTGATCGAGCTGCCAGGCCAGAGTAGCCTGATTGGTCACACCGGCGAGCGCAGACCCGGTCTTCTCTTCGGAGGGAGCTAAGGTGGAATCGATATCCTGGCCCAGATCGGTAAGGGTCTCGTCCACCTCTTGGGCAAAGGTGTCTATGCCGGCAGATGCCTGTTTGATGAGCTTGCCCGCCGTCGTCAGCGGGTTGTGGTGGATCGGCGGTGGTTTCGGTGGGAACTTGACCATGCCTTACCTCCTACAGGCCGAAGATCCAGTCGGCCACCTCTTGTGTCGCCGCCTCTGCTTCCAGGTCGCCGGCCAGCTGGTCCAGCTCCGCGCCGCGCTGTTCAGCGCTTCTGGCCACCAGGTGGGGGGCCTTGCCCGCCACCTCCAGGGCGAACTGCCGGATATCGCTCCTGTCAGGCAGCTTATTGATGGCGTCAGCCAGCAGGTCGATGGAGGTCTTTCCGACCACGTGCCGCCCCTTCTCGATCTGGGCAGCCAGGTTGCCGATCTCTTCTCTCAGGCTGGAGATCTCCTGGCCCTGGGCGTGGATGGTGGCCATCAGGCGGGCCTCTTTCTCTTTGGTCAGCTCTTCGCGGAGCCGGTCGAGTTCGCCCTTCAGTTCGGTCACCTGAGCGTCGCCTCCACCTGCGAGTCTTTTCATGGTCTCCTGGAAGACGAATGGGTCCTGCAGCCAGTCCGGCAGCTGCTTGTTCTCGCCGGACATCTCCCTAAGCTCTTTGATGGCGCTGACCATCTCCGCTAACGTACCGCCTGTTTGAGGCTGTGGGGCCTTGACCCCCATGGCCTCTCTCAGCCGCTCAAAGTTGGTGTACTGCTCCACCCAGGCGTCAATGGGGTCGATGGGCTCGTCTTCCGACATGGCCTTGTCCATCTGACGGGCAGCCGCCCAGGCCAGGCTGAGGTTGCGGCGGGCGTACTCGTTCTTGAAGTTGGGAACATGCCGCGCGGCCTTGTCATCCCACACCACCACATCTTCCCCGGCCATCTTTTCCCGGGCGAGGGTTTTCATAGCCTCCCGGGCCTGCTCCAGCGTGGTGGCTGGCTCTTCCTCGTTCTTCTGCATCCTGATGGTGGGCATCCCTCTTTCGTCGGAGTCCACCACCCACACCGCGGCCTCTGTTGGCCTCTTGGCCGCCAGTTCCTTCTTCTTCCTGGCCGCCATCCCTTTTTCGTCCGCCCCGCTCATCTCGAGAACGTCAGCGGGCACCTGTATCTGTTTGGTGGCGAACCAGATTTTGAGGATCTTCTTACGCAGAGAAGGCCCCATGTACTCGCTCCACTCGGCCAGGGCCTCGGCCAGGGCCTCTGGGTCCTCGAAGACGTTGGCACTGCCGGTGTCGGAGATATGCTGTGCGATGGTAGAGCATTGCTCCGAGCACTTCTGTCCCTTATAGCGGGTGAGGATCCCAGAGAACTCTCGGACTACATCCGGCGACTCCACTTTGCTGTCGGGAGAAGCCTTGGCCGCAGCCTCTCTGGGCTGACTGGCGTCGGATCCGCTGAACACCTCATTATCCCTGCGGTTTGACACTACCCCTTTTGGCATAGTACCTCAACCTCCTAAGGCCAGTGGCGGTGATGCCCCACTCCCCCGGGTCGCCCAGATGCTCGATCAGCCGTTCCTTTCGTAGCATCCTCAGTTTCTGCAGCGCCCCCTCGTACTGGTATCCGAAGACGGCCATGAGATCCTGGGGCCGGACCACCCCGTGGCTCTGGAAGTACTCTAGAACCTGTCTCTTGGTGGCCAGTATCTTCCGCCGGCCACCCCACCTACCCGGTTGGTTAAACAATGAGCCTCCCGTACGTGCCCCTGCATGGCTAGGCTCCCCGTTGGCTGATCACCATCTGCTTCAGGTAGAACTCGTACACCTGGAGGGATCGGCTGATCAGGGATTCGATATTTCCCTGTTCTATCTCCTTCATCCTCTTGGCCATCCAGGAGAGCTGCATCAGCCTGATGTACTGGTTGGGGGAGATACTGATGTGCACCTCCACGTCCTCTTCCGCCAGGTTCTGCTGCATCTCGGCCAGCAGCGCCATGAGGTCCTGTTTATTCTGGGCTGCATTGAGCCGCTCCCAGTGCCACCTGGTTATGCGCTTAGGGGGGGGCACCTTTTCTGTCACGTTCACCATTCTATGTTAGAAACCCCTAAGATTGCAACAGGTCCCCTCCTAAGCTATAATCCCCTTAGCCATGCGGAAGGTAGCCGTGCAGTCGGTTAAGGGGGGTGTCGGCAAGTCGACCGTCTCTGCCGGCCTGTGCTTTGCGCTGCGCGACAGGGGGTATAAGGTGGGGTACCTGGAGGTGGACATATCCGGCACCAGCGGCCACCGCGCCTTCGGAATAGAAGCTCCCCGTCTGGGCCTGAACACCGAGACATCGCAGCTGGTGCCCCCGGTAATAGACGGCATCCGGATGTTCCCCCTGGCCAGCAAGTTCACCGAGGACGCCTGCGTCGGCTGGCGGGAGTCCGACAGCGTCATCGCTCTGAGCGACGGGTCGGTATACAAGGACCCGGGCCGGCGCGGCTTCATCCAGGAGATCCTCACCTGCGGGGTGGACTGGGGCGACACCGAGTACTTGATCCTGGACCTGCCGCCCTCGAGCGGACAGGACGTGATGTCCTTCTATGACTACATCCCCAACCTGTTCGGCGTGCTGATCATCTCCCAGCCCTCTGAGATAGCCGTGGTGGGCCTGATGAAGACGCTAGACTTCCTCAAGGGTCAGGAGAAACCCATCATCGGGCTGGTGGAGAACATGGGGAGATGCCTCTGTCCTCACTGCAACCGGTACTTCTACCCCTTCACCTCCAAGGGCGTAAACCTGCAGCGCCTGGCTAAAGATGAGGGCATACCTTTCATCGTTTCCATTCCCCAGGTGGATGCCATGGAGCGCCTGGGGCCCTACTTCGACGAGCTGGCCCAGTACGTGATCAACTGCCAGCCGCGGGTCCACTGCCAGTCCGTTCTAGGCGGAGGGCAGAAGGCCATCCGCGACTTTGAGAAATTCTTCATCAGGGGGATAGGCAGAGTGCTGCCGAAGCTGTAGTGGAGAGATCGACGGCCGAGAGGCAAGACACCCGCGTGGCCCGGATAATCAGAGCAGCCCTCACGCTGCAAAGCAAACTGGCGCCCAAGATCCCGGAGGAGAAGAGACGGCAGGGTGAAGGCCGGATCGGGAAGTTCGTGGTCGACGACCCCAGCGGCAAGGACCACACCGTCATGTACTTCCAGGTCAAAGACGGGCTGCTCCGGGAGCTGGTGAACCCGCCGGCTGAGGTCAGGAACCAGGTTATCTTTGTCGGGGTGCCTTGGCGGGGCTATACCGGGGTGGATCTCCTTCTGGACTGCGCCAGACACAAGAACCTGCTGCGCAAGGCATATGCGGAACATTGGTTCGTGGTCACTCCGGAGCTGATCCAAGCCATCGCCAGCTACGACAGCGAGGAGATGATCCAGATGGCGGAGGACATGCTGGAGCTGGTGGGCCGGTACATGGGCTTCCGCAAAACGCCGGCAGGATAATGCACTACATCCCCCTCTTCCTTCTGATAACAGTGGCTGCCATGGTCGGGCTCTGGTGGAGCAACTACTTCTACGACCACGGCATCAAGCACTGGCTGTCCCGGAAGGTGGGTCACTGGTTTGGGGGCCTCGCCTTTTTGCTCATGCCCTTCCTCTTCGCGGACCACTGGATACTGGCGGTAGTGCTGGTAGGCTGTTTCGCCGTTATGCTGACGGCGGCCAGATTGTTTCAGCCGCATACCTTCAGGGGTGTCGGCGGCAGCGCCCGGCCCGGAGCACTGTCGGAGCTGTATTTTCCCTGGGTAGCGGTGCCCATCCTGATCCTGGGCTGGGGTGTGTGGGGACGGCCGCTGGAATCAGTGGCCTGTCTGTTGTTCATGGCCTGGGGGGACGCGGTCACGGGGTGGACCAGGGCGCTCATGTACAACACTCCCACCAAAGGAACTATCGGCTCTGTCTGTATGTTCGGTCTGTGCTTTATCATCGCCTGGGCGTTCATAGAGCCGCTATGGATCGGGGCAGCAGCCGCCCTGGCGGCCACGGTAACCGAGTGGGCCTGCGGCGACGTAGGCAAGATAAAACTGGATGACAACCTGATGATCCCCTTGGTGTCGTTTGCTGTCGCCATGACGCTGCTGCACGTCTGGGGATAGAGGGAGGGAAGGCCGTTATGCGCCGGCTCTACGTCCATTTGATAGTGTTGCCCCGGTGGTTTGCTTTGCCTGCGGTGGGCTGCGCTGTGGCCCTGGGCTGCATCCAGACCGGCGCTGCCGGCTGGCTGGTGGCTATGGCCGTTCTCAGCTCAGCAGCCGTCATGGCCTGGGGACACTCCATGAACACTCTGCTGGATTACCTTACTGGGATAGATTGTAAGGACGATAAGACCTCGCGGCCCAAGTCCTATACCAGCGGTAACCAGGTTATCGTGAGCGGATTCATGTCGCCCATAGAGGTACTGGTGAACGCCATCTGCTGGCTGGGGATCTCCATGATGCTGATCAGCGTGACAGCCTCACACACTACAGCCTGGATATACCTTCCCTGGGGGCTTTCGGCTTTAATGACCTTCCTGTACTCCTGGGGCAAGTTGCGCTATCTCTGCGAGCTGGCCCTGGGTCTGGGGTTCGGGCCGCTGGCGGTGATGATGGGAGCAGCAGCCTCCCAGAATTTTGCCTTTGCCGACTTCGGTCCCGCCTTCCTGTCCGGACTGGTCTTCGCCTGGGTATTCGGCTTCGGGGCGGAATTCATCGACCAGGCCTTCGACGCTGACGTAAACTGGGACTCCGGGCTGCGCAACATGGGCGCCCTGGCCTGGAAGACCGGAATTCACCCGGCCACCTTCACCTGCGTGCTCCTGGCCTTTGCTTACATTATTCAAATAGCGCTGGTCATCGGCGGGTACCTGGCTCCTCTCACCCTCTCCACGCTGGCCCTCATGCCTCCCTTCGTTTACTGCATCATGGGGGTCTGCGAGGCTAAGCCGGATGTGCGACAGGCGGAGCTGAGGTTCAACAATAAAGCCATCGTGGCTGCCATGGCGGTGATGTTCCTCTGGATGCTGGCCCTGGTCATCAGCCAGGCGGTGGCCACATGAAAATCTGGCCTCCCATGCTGCGGTGGCTGCGGACAAAGGGGCGGAGCAACGGCCTGCGGGCCAAGATCATCTCTCTGGGTACCGCGTCGCCGGACCGGGTGGTTACCCAGAGGGAGGCCTACGAGGCCCTGGGCTACAGCAACCCCCGCACCTGGAAGATCTTTCAGAACGCCGGCATCGCCCAGCGCCGGGTCTGGGTACCTCCGGAGCAGCTCCGCACTCTTACCACGGACCAGCTCTACGACGCCTACTTCGAGGGAGCCCTGTCCCTGGGGGCCAGCGCCGCCCGAGAGTGCCTGCAAGGGCACCACGATGTCGGCTCTCTCACCTTTGCCAGCACCACGCAGCCCAGACTACTTTGTCCCTCGATGAGCTACCGGCTCTCGGGCGCTCTGGGATTGCCCTCCGACATGCAGCACACGGACATGATCGGCGGAGGATGCCAAGGCTCGGCCCCCGCGATATGCCGGGCTTACGACAGCTTTGTGGCCACCGGACGTCCGGCCCTGGTAGTATGTGCGGAGATCTGCTCCGCCACCTACTTCCCGGCGCCTGAGCGCGACCTGGAGAACACCGTGGCCAACGCCATCTTCGCCGACGGGGCGGCTGCCTGTCTCATTGGCCTGGACGATGACTGGCGCCATCCCTGGATACACAGCTTCGCCTGCGAGTTTGATCCCCAGTACCTCGACTATCTGGGGTACCGGTGGGTGGACACTCTCCACGGCAAAAGGCTCAAGGTAGTGCTGCACAAGGACGTGCCCGCGATAGCCCCCATTATGGCCGAGAAAGTGGTGAAGAGGCTCATTCGGGCGCCGGACCTGCTGGACATGGACGGCATTGATCACTTCATCATCCATCCGGGCGGAGTGAAGGTGCTGGACAACATCCGGGACCACTTGAAGATCCCAGAGAGCAAGATGGGCTACTCCCGCGAGATACTGTGGGAGCAGGGGAACCAGAGCTCGGCCACGGTAGGAGCCATCGGCAAGCTGGCCCGCGACCGCGCTCTGCCCGGAGATTGGGGGTTGATCCTTACCCTGGGAGCCGGATTTGCCACCTACGGCATTCTCCTGCGCTGGAGTGGGCGGTGAGATGTCTGGTAACCGGGGCCACGGGGCAGCTGGGGCGGGAGCTGGTGCCCCTTCTTCTGGCGCGCGGCGATGACCTGTTGCTGCTGGCCCGCGATCAGGAGAAAAGCCAGAGACTCTTCCCCCATTGCCCGGTGCTAGAGGGGGATGTAACGCGATTGATTCCCGATTCCACCCAGCCTGTCGATGCCGTCTACCATCTGGCGGCCGACGTCAATTTGGGCCGGAAACACGAGCAGCGGACATGGAACACCAACTATACCGGCACGGCGCACGTGCTTGAATTCTGTCTCCGTAATTCGGTCTCCCACCTCTACTACGTCAGCACGGCCTATACCTTTGGCCGTAACCAGTATGAGATCTCTAAGAGGGAGGCCGAAAGCCTGGTGGAACGCTCATTTCTGATGAAGACCATTTTCAAGCCCGGAGTCATCATCCCCTGCATGGATATTATCCAGCCCTCGATGGGCACCATCTACCAGTTCGCCCGGGTCATCTGCACGGTACACGAGAGAGCTGAGGTGTTGAGGCGGGCGATCGAAGGTACGCTCAGGCTGCCGGTAATCGAGCCGGTCTTCAGGGTGAGGGGCAACCAGGAGGGCCACATCAACCTGGTGCCGGTTGACCGGGTAGCCAGGTTCATAGCCGAACACCAGGAAGAGGGTACCTTCTGGCTTACCCATCCGCGTCCGCCGACAGTGGGCGAGGTGACCGGCTGGATCGGCGAGGCCCTCTATGTCGACATACGGGTGGAGAAGGACTTCCAGATGTCGGCTGTCGAGGCTCTCTTTCACCGTATGGCGGAGCCCTTTCTGCCTTACCTGCAGGGGGACGATTTCCCCAGCGATCTGGATTGCCCATCCGTATCCAGGGAATTCATTCGCCAGAGCGTCAGGCACAGCGTGGTCGAAAAGGAGGGAAATTGAGTCTTCAGGTATATATCGATGGGGCTTGCGAGCCATCTAATCCGGGAGGGACCGCCACCTATGGGGTGGTGGTTCGACACGGGACCAGAACCCTCTTTTCCAAGAGTGGGGTGGTCGGTACCGGCCCCCGGATGTCCAACAACGTCGGCGAGTATAGCGGCCTGATCGCCTTTCTGGAGTGGTACATTGGGGAGCGAAAGGGCTTGGACTCCGACTGGCCGGTGGTTCACTCAGACAGCCAGCTTCTGGTAAAGCAGATGTCAGGCCAGTGGCGGGTAAAGACCGGCTTGTATAAGCCTTACTACCTCCAAGTGCGTGATCTCATGGATCGGCACAAATTGCATCTGGTGTTCAAATGGGTGCCCAGGGAGCAGAACGAAGAGGCCGACAGGCTGTCCAAGCAAGCCCTGGCCGAAGCTGGGGTGGAGATGCGGATACAGAAAGAATGAACGGACCGCACAATCCCATAGGTTACTGCGACTTCTCCTGGAACTTCCTCACCGGGTGTCTGAACGACTGCCGGTACTGCTACGGCCGCAAGCTGGCCTACGGTCGGCTGAAGCCTCTCTACCTGAACAACTCCCATGTCCTGGCCGGGGACCCGGCCGATCCCTACGCTATCCGCTGGTGGCCGCAGAGGCTGGAGGAGCCCTGCCGCCGGGCTAGGCCCAGCAAGATCTTCGCTGTGGACATGGGCGATCTTTTTGGGGACCAAGTGCCTGAGCAGTGCCGGGAAGACGGCCTGAAGATAGTAAGGGCCTGCCCGCATCATACCTTCATCTTCTTGACCAAGTATCCCTGGAACCTCAAGACCGAGGAGTGGCCGGAGAACGCCTGGGTGGGCGTCACGGCCACCCACAACAGCATGGCCGAGATGGCGCTCTACCACCTGGAGAAGGTCAAGGCCTCGGTGCGCTTCATCTCCGCCGAGCCATTGCTGCAATCCCTGGAGAACGGCTCCCGCAGATCCTTTCTGAAGCGGATGTTCAAAGTGATCAACTGGGTGGTAATAGGGGCACAGACCAGTCCTTACCGGCCTCCGTCGACCCGTTGGGTGGACGAGATCGTGCGGGAAGCCAGACAGGCCGGCGTGCCCGTGTTTCAGAAGGACAACCTGCTAGACGCCCTCACCGTCCCCCCTGGAAAGCCCCCTCTCATTCAGGAGTTCCCGTGCTATAATGGGCCGGAGGTGCGTCATCGAGAAGAGCGATAAGGGGGGCCTGGGCCATCTTCTGGGCCGGATGGAGAGCGCTTTCGGGCTGCCGGCGATGTCCAAGCTGCTGGCCGAGTCGCCGGAGAAGCTCAAGTTGCTCGAAGGCCTGATCCGAGAGATAAGGCTGCTCATCGCTGAGGCCAACAAGGGGCAACTGAAGGGGGATCAGCTGGCTGACGCCCTTGGTGCCTTCAAGCAGGCCATGGAAATGTCCCCAGAGCAGCTGCAGTCACTGGCCGGAGTAGTGAAGCAGATCGCCGACCTGATCAAAATAGCCGAAAAGAGCGGCCTGCCCCTGAAAGAACTGCTCAAGGAAAGCTGAATGCAATACCCGGAGTGGTGAAGCTGTCACTTAGAAGAGCTGACAAGGAGGAGGGCGATGAAATACAAGATTATGAAGTTCACCACCAGCCTTCCGGCTATCCCGGGAGTAAAGCAGGTTTGCGTGAAGGTGGAATCGGTCCTCTCTTTCCTGCCCAAGGTATCTGAGTTTATTCCCTGCAAGAGGTCATAGTGCGCGGCTGGCTGCCCAATCTGCCCGCCCAGGGCCCGCCGGTGCCCACGCGCTTCAATGTGAGATGGGACAACATGAGCCCTAGCGAGCGCGATGGAGTGATGGGCGCCCTGGTCGGGATGATTCCGGGAATATTCGCGGCCAGTATGTCCTCCTTTCTGGCCATTCCGGCGATCATGCTGGTTAGTGGAGTGTCGGGCGCTGCTACGGCGGCGGGCAACGCCGCCTTGGGCGTTCACCGAGAGCGAGCAAAGAGGAAGTAGGTATGCGATACGTTGTTCAGGTGCAGTCGGGCCAGGTGGAAAAGGCGACAGCGGCCCTCGGAGAGCTGAAAGTGATGCCTGTCTCCCGGACCTTCAATTACATCACCATCGATATCCCTAAGGACCTGGTTCCCAAGGTGAAGGCCCTCCCCTACGTGGTCAACGTGGTGCCGGAGCAGCTGTCGGCCATACGCTATGTGGCCATGCCCGTCGAGGCTAAGTTCAGCGAGTTCATCCATCTTCTGCTCTCCAATCCCATTACCGGACCGGCCAAGGCGATGCGCTTTGCGCTGCAGGCTGATGCCGGTAAACAGCGCATCCCCACCTCGGTCAGCCGCAAGATGGTGGGGGCCGACGTGGCTGAGGCAGACGGCATGACCGGCAAGGGGATCAAGATCGCCGTGCTGGATACCGGGACCAGCTATGACTTTCTCTTCCAGGGAGCGTTTGCGGGCGGCAAGTCCTCCATGCCCGGGCAACCGCTGCCGCTGGACGAGGTGGGCCACGGGACGCACGTGCAAACCACCATAGCCGGGAAGCCCTTTAAGTCCATCCACGGGCTGCTCCTGGGAGTAGCCCCTGAGGCCACGGTGGCCAGTTTCAAGGTGCTGGGGGGAGGCCTCGGTTTGGGTACCACCACCAGCATCCTCCAAGGGCTGCAGAACGCCCTGAACTGGGGGGCCGATGTCATCAATATGAGCCTGGGAGGCCCTGAGCCCGACGACTATCTTCAAGAACCGCAGTGCCAGGTGGTGGCCCAGCTTACCCGCATGGGCAAGATCATCTGCGTTGCAGCCGGCAACGACGGGCCAGGATCTCACACCATCGGCTGCCCGGGCAACTGCCCCGAGGCCCTGACAGTGGGGGCGGTAGATATGGACGGCCGGATCTGTGAGTTCTCCTCGCGGGGCCCCTCCAAGGCCGGATTCATCAAGCCTGACGTAGTAGCTCCGGGGCAGGATATCCTCAGCACCTCCGCCGGTTACATCGCCGCCATGCAGGTGGCCGATGGCCCGCCCTCGCTGGCAGCCATTTCGGGGACCTCCATGGCTACTCCTAACAGCACCGTGGTGGCCCTGGCCCTGCAGTACGCTCGTACGCGGGGCAAGGATCTAACCACAGAACATATCAAGGAGGCCATGGACCTGTTTGGAGAACATGCCGGCAGCAAGAACAATGACTATGGCTGGGGCTTGATCAGCTATCCGCTGCTCAAGAGGTACGTCGACGAGAGGCTGTGAGTAGATGGCCCAGCTATGGACGGCGATAAAGACCCTATCACAAAGGCCTTATGATAGGGGGCCATCTGCTCCAGGGAGGTTATCATGGCAGACAAGGTGCTACAAAAACTGGCCCCGGCGTCCCCTTCTCAAGGTCCGCCGCTTCCCCGTGGTGCCCATGTCGGCTGGCCCTGGAAGGGCAAGAGGCTCCGAGACGGGTTCCAGGTTGTTCCCGAGGTGCGCGTCCCCTCGCCGTTCGGCACCTTTCGGCTGCCTTCCTACGGCCTGCCGCCGTTGAGAAAACCCCGGTGGACCAAGGAAAGGAAGGAGGCCATGCGGCACGCCCTGGGGTCCGACCTGTCACAGGTGGCGGCCCTCATTCCCGCGGTGGGCGACGTCGTGGCCGACGTCCTGGAGGATGTTCATATGGCGGAGGTGAAGAGACTGCTGCCGCCCGACGAGTTTGACAAATTCCTTCAGGAAACCAAGGTGGCTCCGGATACCCTGGCTCTGCTGCGCACCTACATAGCGAAAGGCTAAAGATTTCGCCTATTGACAGCCGCTAGAGCGGCTTTCATAATAAGACAGAGAAAAAGGGTGACTGCCTCGCAAGGGGTGTCGCCCTTTATGTTTTTCCTCCAAGGAGGGGACATGAACAACTTGCCTAAGGACCCACCGCACCGGATCATCGGCAAAGGCGCCCTTAGTGTAATCAATGCTGCCGAGGGGGCGGGGCACAGTCTCATGGGTGCTCTCGATAGCCCCCTTAATTCAGTCAAGGCTCCGGAGGGCCCGCACCGGGTGGTGAACAACGTAGCCAACCTCGGTGCGGAGACAGTCAAAAATGTGGTCCGAAAAGTGACCGGGGCCTATTAGGAGGTAAGACATGCCAGTGCCAAAATTGGCCTTGCCAAAGCTCATCCTGCCCAAGATCGCGCAGATGCGGCAGGGACCGGCTGCCGGTCTGGCCGAGATCCGCAAGAGTCTGAATGACACGGCGGCACAGGTGGAAGGCAGCCTGCCGAAGGGCGGCGGCCAGTCGATCAAGAGGTTCACCCCTAAACTGCCGCGCACCATGACTAACTTCATCAAGGATGTCGAGGAGAAGCTGCCCTGGAAACCCAATGGTCTGATACCGCTGAGCGGAGGTTCCCCGGAGAGGGGTTCTCTCGAGGAAACGCCTCCGCCCCCTTCCGTTGACATACCAACCAGGGGATCACTGTAAGGAGGAATGACGATGGGTCTCATATGGAATAGCACCAAGGGGCTGGCCAAGGATTATGGTGAGGAGACTATTAACTGGAAAAAGGCACTCATCGAGCCGGGCAAGGACGTGGCGGCCGTCAAGCTGGGACCGCTCGGCAGGGATGAAGTGGAGCTGATCTGCCTGGGACTGGACCAGCTGATCCAGTCCCGCTATAACGAGGCGGTAGCGGTGGCCATGGCCGAGGAGATGGAGAGCATCCTGATCTTGGCCAGGATGGTCAAGGCGGAGACCAAGGCTCCCTTCCAGGGTGCGCTGGCTGTGGGTACACAGCTGGCCATGATGATGCTGCGGGCGAAGGACGTCGGAGGCTCGCTGCTCAATCCCGCAGCGACGGCAAGCTGCGGCCTCTACGCCGGCACCTCGGCTGCCGTCTACACCTGGCTGCACACCTTCACCCAGAACAGCTCCGAGTACATGATCCCCACCCAGACCATGTACCAGTGGGCCGGGGTCATCCACCTGGGTCTGCTGGACACGGTGGAGGTACCCAAGATCAACGCCCTGCAGTGGACCCTCGCCGGGCTGGCTTCAGTGCCTCAGAGTGTAGCCAGCACCATGAAGAAGTCGACGGGACAGACGTTCGACGTCAGTTTCGCCCGCTTTGAGAAGCCGGTCATCGTGGGACCGTTGAGGTCGCAGCGGCTGGCCCTCATGCCCTATATCACCGGCGACTCCAAGCCGGAGCTGGTTTCACTGCTATTCGCCAGAGCGCAGGATTTGTCGCTGTAAAGGGGGACGAGAATGCCACTTTTCCAGAAAGTACAAAATGGACCCTCGTCCTACGTAGCCGGCCAGGGCTTTGCCATACGGGCGGCCGAGTACGAGAAGATCGAGTCGGCCTCCGTCATGATGGATCCCCAGACCAAGCTGGGGACCAGCGCCATTCCGGCTCTGGTGCTGTCCATCAGCGGCAGCAGCGTCATGGTGAGGGTATACCAGGCCTTTCCTGCCGATCCTACCGCCCGAGACTGGGCCGAGATCGATAGCGGAACCGACCTGAACGCTGCCAAGTTTATTCTCACCGGCGTGGCTTACTAACCCCCCAGCCACAGCAAGGGGCAAGGAGAGAGCTCCCCTCTCCTTGCCCCTTATTATCCCCTAATAGCTTGACATGCCCCCCTAAAATCGTAACAATATGTTTCATGTCCATGCCTTCCGCCACCCCTAACTATCTCTCCATGACGCAGGCGGCCGAGTACTTGAAGGTAAACAGGGTCACCATCTGGCGCTTGATCCAGAAGAAGAAGCTGCATCCCACCACTATTGCCGGGCGGCGGGTGCTGTCCGAATCCGAAGTCAAGGCCCTGAAGGAGGAACGTGGCTAAGGTCATGCTCTGGGGACCCTGCCCCTGGAACCGCGGCGCCTACGGCAAGAATCTGTTGAATTTGGGGCTCCGGCTGAAGAAGGCGGGGCACGAGGTGACCCATTTTGTCCTTACCGGGCTGAAGTGGGCCCGGCTGGAATATCCCGTCCTGGAATGCCGGACGTGCCACTATATCGTTCACGGCAAGTACGCGGTACCGAAGGAGTGCCCGGTGTGCCAGGTGAAGGGAAAGCGCTCCCGGGGCTGGCTGCGCTACTCCATAGAGTGCCTGCCCAACGACTCGGAGGACTACGGCCAGAACTGGCTGCCCAGGTGGAATGCCATCTATGAGCCGGATATCGTCATCTTCCACTACGACGTTTTCGTGCTGGGGGGCTACCAGGCGCCGCGGGAGATCAAGAAGATCGCCTGGTATATGCCCGTGGACCACTCTCCCTGCCCACCGCCCACCATCAACACCCTGCGCTCTGCCGGGGGAGTAGTCCTGGCCATGACCCGTTTCGCCCAGAAGGAACTGAAGGCTGCCGGCATCGAGAGCCTCTATCTGCCGCATGCGCTGGACACCAACATCTACTTCCGCTTCAGCCAGGCCGAGGCCCGGGACCGGCTGGAGCTGCCGCGGGACGCCTTCATCCTGGCCTCGGTGGCCACCAACACCGGCCCCCGCAAGAACCTCCCCAACGTGCTGGACGCCTTCCGCATATTCCTGGGACAGGCTCCCCGGGCCAGGGAGAACGCCTTCCTTTATATGCACACCAACATCACCGCCGGCCCGGACAACCGCAGCGGGTTCAACCTGCCCCAGTTCTGGCACGACATGGGGATTGTGGACCGCATCAAGTACGTCCATCCTACCTACTACGAGGCCGTTGGCTTCACTGAGGCCGAGATGGCCGATGTTTACCGGTCTGCCGACTGGACCATCCTGTGCTCCCTGGGAGAGGGCTTCGGCATGCCCTACATGGAGTCCCTGGCCTGCGGCACGCCGGTGATCTACTCCAACTTTGCCGCGGCTCCCGAGGTGGCCGGTCCTGGAGGCCTCCCGGTGGAAGCCGTCGAAGACTACCGTCCTGCCTTCGAGCTCTCCTCCTCTTTCCAGTGGGCGCCTTCCACCAATCAGATCGCCGCGCGCATGCTCGAGGCTTACGAGGACTGGGAGACAGGGAGCAAGCTGAGGAACAAGCTATCTCGGAAGGGCTGGCGGCATGTCCAGCAGTACGCCTGGCCCCAGGTGAAACCTCAGTGGCTGGAGCTGGTGAAGGAGAAGCCCAAGGAGCCTGTGGTGCTGGAACGCTGGGGCACGCCGGCAGATGGAGAGGTGGACATCGTCGTTATCACCCACAATCACCTAGAGGATCTCTTGGAAAGGTGCGTACGCTCCATATACGAGCGAACCACCCTGCCCTTCCACCTGGTGGTGGTGGACGATCAATCGATCGATGGTACCCGGGAGTATGTGGCTGGGCTGTGTCAGGAGAAAGGGAACGTCACGTATGTCCGGCCGGCGGAGAAGTGCCAGGGTGGGGCCCAGATCATGAACATCGGCCTGAAGCACTGCCGTAACCAACTGGTGGTCTCCATGAACAACGACATTGAAGTGACGGAGGGCTGGCTGGAGGAGGCGGTGAAGGTCATGGAGAGCGACCCCAAGATCGGCGTGGTGGGTATGAAGTTCCTCTACCCCGATGACCAGATCCAGCATGCCGGCGGTATCTTCATCAAGGCCGGCCTGCCCTACCACCTGGGGATCGGCGAGCCCAAAGATACCCACAGCGATACCCAGGAAATGCCCTGGGTGTCCGGCCCCTGCGTCCTGGTGCGCCGGGAGTGCCTCGATCCGGGCTGGGACGAGGTCTACGACACCTTCGGTGGCCATGAAGATGTCGACCTCTGCCTGCGGGCCAGGAGCCGGGGCTGGAAAGTGGTTTACTGCGGCTCCGCAGTGGTCTACCACCACGAGGGCGCCACGGTGCTCTCCATGCCCGACTTCGGGCGGATGCACCTGCGCGCCCGGGAGATCTTCATAGCGCGCTGGGGAAGGAGTCCGCTGCTGAAATGAGCCCGTTATGGCCTCAGGTCAGATGTTGGTCTGGAGGTGTTGATCATGGAAAGAGGACAGAAGGTCATGGTGCATGCGTATCCTGATCGTGAACTAGAGAGAGTTGTTTGGCAAGAGTACGAGACCTATGTTGCAGTTTGTCGTCCTGAAGTCTACCGCAGAGCAGTAAAGAGGGGAGGAGAGCCTGAATCCATGATGGGATTCCCGAAGAGAGATGTGGCGGTAATAGAATGAATCCAGCCCGGAAGGCGCTGGAGAGGTCATGAGCCATTCTACAAGAGCCAGAGAGAGGAGAAGGCTGAGAGCCAAACAGAAGGCCAAGGAATGCAGGATGCACCGGAACGCCACGAGGACGCACGGAGGCAGAAGGACAGTGGACCTAGCTTGGCTCGAAGCCATTCTCAGGAGAGCTATATGAAGTGCCTTGTCACCGGGGGACTGGGGTTCATCGGCAGCCACCTGGCCCAGAGGCTGGTGGAGTTGGGCCACGAGGTCAAGGTCTTTGACCTGACGCCGTCAGGGTGGCTGAACCGCGAGAAGGCGGGGGGCATTACATATTACAGACGTTCCATCACTGAACATGCTCTGAAAAATTTCCGCTGCGACTGGGTTTTTCACTTGGCGGCCCTGGCCGATGTCATCCCCTCAGTGGAGAATCCCATGCCCTACCATCGCACCAACGTCGACGGGACGGTGAACGTCCTGGATCACGCGCTGCGGCTGGGCGTGAAGCGCTTCATCTACGCCAGTTCCACCTCCATCTACGGTATTCCAGTGCAGTATCCTACACCGGAGACGGCGCCGGCAGACCCCATGTACCCCTATGCCCTGACCAAATGGGTGGCCGAAGAGTATGTTAGCCACTGGACCAGGCTCTATCAGCTCCCGGCAGTCTCGCTACGCATCACCACGGCTTATGGCCCGGGTATGAAATCCAGAGGGGTCTACGGCTCTGTGTTCAAGGTGTTTCTGCCCCAGAAGGCCAATGGTGCTCCCTATACCGTGGTGGGCGACGGCAGCCAGTCTCGAGATTTCATCTTCGTCGACGACGTGGTGGAAGCCTTCGTCAAGGCAGCAGGGTCCAAAGTCACAGGCATATTTAATGTAGGTGGCGGCCAGCCAACCACCATCCAGCGACTCATTGAGCTTCTGGGACCGCAGAACGGCGTGGTCCACCTGCCGAAGAGGACGGGGGAGCCGGACATGACCTGGGCGAATATCTCCAAGGCCGAGAGGGTGTTAGGCTGGCAGCCGAAGGTTTCCATCGAAGAGGGCGTGAAGATCATGCTGGAGCATCTGGACGAATGGGAGAGTGATCCGGTATGGACACCAGAGACAATCGAGGGGGCCACCAGGGAGTGGTTTCGCCACTTACGCCCTATCTGAGGGCCCTGCGCCGGATAACAATAGAGGCGTTGGAGAGAATCGGGGGCCAGATTGCCCGGGCTGAGAGGGTGTTCGTCATGGGCAACGGGGGCAGTGCGGCCACCGCCAATCACTTTGCCGGTGACCTACAGCGGATCGGGGTGACGGCCATCAGCCTCTGCGCCAACGAAGCCATCATCACCAGGGTGGGCAACGACTGCGGTTACGAGACCCTCTTCTCTACCCAACTGAAGGAGCACAAGCTGGGATCAAAGGACGTGGTGATCGCCATCAGCGCCTCGGGAGCCTCCAAGAACATGATCCGGGCGGTAGGATATGCCGAACTCCAGGAAGCCCACAGCATCGCTCTGACCGGGTTTGGCGGCGGCGTGTTGGCCCGCGTCAGCAGAGACAGGATAGTCTTGTCCAGCCATGACTACGGCGTAGTCGAGGGGGTGCACAGCTGCATCTGCCATATGCTGGTGGACGTGTTGAGGGAAATTAGGTAATGAGCGCTTTAAGGGAGGAATATGCTCCACCTTCTACCAATTTCTCTACTGCGGTCAGAGAGAATATTTATGGGGCCCAAAGTTTCTTGACTACTTCTATCTACTATCTTACTAGCTTCAAGGTACGGATGGCTAAATCTGGGACCCCAGGGGGGAATTTCATAGGTAGCATAAGGGCTGTAGGTGGAGATGGCAAGGTCACTGGCCCAGATTTAGCTTCTGGGTCGATACCAGTCAGTGGTATTATCACCGGGCTCAATGAGATAACGATGGAGACCCCTCTTTTGATAACTAACGATACTCTCTACGCTCTTGTATTTGGTGGTCCATCTGGAGACAGCAATAACTATGTAGGTGTCCGAGGGTTTAATCCTGGAGGCTACGGAAATGGACGTGCTCAAGTCAGTACTGATTATGGGGCCACATGGACTCTCTACGCCACAGATTACGAGTTTCAGGTATGGGGAGAAGGTCTCGGCCAACCTTACATCATCAGAGGTCAGCACATCCCCGGAATGAGGACTTGCGCCGGCAATACGGGAGGCAACTAGATGGCCAGCCAGTTCCCGTTGAAGAAGAACACGGCAGCGAAGGTGGTATTCCCCATCTACGACGCTGATGGGGATCTGGTCTCCGGGGCTGCTGACCTTGATAGTGAATACAGCCTCAACGGCGGGGCCTTCGCCGACTGCACGAATGAGGCTACCGAGATAGGCTCATCGGGAATTTACTACCTGGACCTGACCGCTGACGAAACTAACGGAGATCAAGTGGCCATTCAGGTGAAGACCTCTACCTCTGGAGCCAAGACCACCGTGCTGGTGTTCTACACCGGAGGCAATACGCTGGATGAGCTGAAGACCGAGATCGATGATCTTGAGACTCAGCTGAACGCCCTGTCCGCTAAGGTTGACGACCTGGAGAGCGACGTGTCCAACCTGAGTACCAATCTGGCCCAGCTGGCCAGCCTGCTGAAGACGGTCTTCGCCCACACAGTTTAAGGAGAAGAATGCTGGTAGACATGCCCGAGCTGACGGACGTGACAAGGAGCTTGAAAGGAGAGGGCAAACGCCTCATCCACTGTCACGGTGTCTTCGACCTGCTCCACCCGGGGCATATCAAGCATCTCCAGGCAGCCAAGAGACTGGGGGACGTGCTGGTGGTAACTATAACCCAGGACAAGTATGTCAACCGCGGACCCGGGCGGCCGGTGTTCAACCAGGAGCTGCGGGCGGAGAGCGTGAATGCCCTGGCCTGCGTGGACCTGGTGGCCGTCAACCAGTGGCCCACGGCGGTGGAGATCATCAAGGCCATCAAGCCCGATGTCTACGTCAAGGGCAGCGAGTATTCCCGGGCGGAGGAGGACCTCACCGGCAGGATTACCGACGAGGAAGAGGCGGTGAGTGCGGTGGGCGGGAAGGTACACTTCACCGACGAGATCACCTTCAGTTCCACCAATCTCATAAACCAGTTCTTCAACCCCTACCCAGCGGCCGCACAAGAGTTCCTGGCGATATTCCGGGAGAAATACAGCGCCAGGGATATCATCGAGAAGCTGAAGGCCCTGGAGCGGCTGAAGGTCCTGGTGGTGGGCGACACCATCATCGACGAGTACTGCTACTGCCGGGGCATGGGCAAGCCCCCTAAAGACAACGTCATCTCCGCCAGGTACCTGTCGGAGGAGAGGTTTGCCGGGGGAGTCCTGGCGGCTGCCAACCACATAGCCGGATTCTGCGCCAGGGTGGAGATGGTCACCTGCCTCGGCTGGGAGGACCACCGGGCGCAGCAGGAGTTCCTCGCCAACCATCTCAAGCCCAATATCGGGGTGAAGTACTTCTACCAACAAGGGGCTTTGACGACGGTCAAGCGGCGCTTCATTGATCCCGCCTTCTTCACCAAGATGTTCGAGTTGGCCTATCTCTATGACAGCCCCCCCCGTGAGTTGCGCGACGCGTTGCTGGATTATCTCACCGGGGCCGTCCGCTCCTGGGACCTGGTGCTGGTGACCGACTTCGGTCACGGGCTGATCGACCAGGAGATAGCCAATGTGCTCACGGGCGCCAAGTTCCTGGCGGTGAACGCTCAGACCAACAGCGCCAACGCTGGCTTCAACCTCATCACTAAGTACCGCCGTGGTCACTACGTTTGCCTGGACGAGCCGGAGCTGCGGTTGGCCTGCCAGGACCGCACCAACGACGTAAAGAGCCTAGCCAGGACGGTGGCCGTCAAGCTCGACAGCCCTCTGGTGGCCGTCACTCAAGGCCATCAGGGTTCGCTCTGCTATAACGGAGACTTCCACCAGACGCCGGCCCTGTCCACCAAGGTGGTGGACCGGACCGGGGCGGGAGACGCCTTCCTGTCGATCACGGCTCCCTGCGCCCGCCTGGGATATCCCATGGACCTCATCGGTTTCATCGGCAACGCTGTGGGAGCCCTCAAGGTGCAGATCGTGGGCAATAAGGAGAGCGTTGAGCCGGTGCCCTTATTCAAGTTCATCAGCACTCTGCTGAAATAGGAGGAGCAGCCAGAGGTGTCTCAAGGGTTGGAGAACTGGGTGATTTACGAGCGACCGAAAGACCATCCGGAGAACTTCGTTGTAAGACGTTGGACAATTGGTGCAGGAGTAGTGGTGCCTGACAAGGAGTGCGTCCTGGCTGATACGTTGGAAGAGGCGAGAAGCCATGTGCCGAAGGGCTTGGTGCGATTTCCGCGTCAGTCGAATCAGTGGGATTACATCCCCAGTCTGGGGAGCGTCATGGAAGTCTGCCAGAGACTGCTGAAAGAGGCGGGACATGCTTGACCTCTTCACCATCATCTGGGGTACGGAGATGACCCAGGCCTTCCTGGAAGTGTGTCTACCGTCCCTGCTGCAGCCGGGCAACATCCCCGGCTGCAGCGACCTGCACACCTATACCTTCTACGCCAGCGACGAGGCCATGCATCAGATTACCGGCAGCCAGCATTATGGAGAACTGGTGAAGGTGGTCAACGTCCAGTGGCGCAACCTCCATAGGGGGGAATGGGAGACCACCTCGAACACGCTGTGGCAGATGCAGGTCAGCGCCGATGAGGGACACTATATGCTGATCATGGCTCCGGACAACTGCGTGGGGGATGGTTCGCTTCGGAACCTCTGTCAGCTCTGCGACGGCCACCGCAATCCCATTCTGTTCGGCTTTCCCCGAGTGACTGAAGAGGGGTGGCAGAAGCTTAGAGCGTTGATGGAAACAAGTTTCCAACCGGCAACTAGTGACGCTGGCCATGAAGCACGTCGAGTTTCCAACCGGCAACTTGTGACCCTGGCCATGAAGCACATTGAGCAGGCCACCTATCCTATCGAGAACCGCATGGATCGGCGGGGGATCATCCATGGCAACTCGTGGGTGGTGCGCCACAACGTGCCGACCCCCTGCCTTCTTCCCGACGAGAAGGTGCTCTCCATCTTCCGGACCAATCCCACCCTGAACTCCGGATACGACCACGTCCTGCCCTGGGCCATGATCGAGAAGGGCTATCCCTGGCACTTGATACGGCACAGCGACATCTTCTTCCTGGTGGAGAGAGGGCGTCACCTGATCATCGAGGGCGGCGGTTACGACCAGGCTGTCTGGGACACCATCAAGCAGGTCAAGGGGCTGGAGTTCTTCGACATGCAGAAGGCAGTGTGGGAGGGAGTCTAGTGGGAATAGGGGACATAGCAGATCGTCCGGTGATCTGCCCGCGGTGCCGGTACAAGGGCAAACTGTCCGAGTTTGGGCTGTATATCGATTTCTGGCTGCCGGTGAGCATGAGTAGCGTGTTCGTGCTCTGCCCCAAGGCCAAGAGGGAGCACCGCATCCCTTTCCATGAGATGCTGGAGGCCGGCTGGATCTCTGCCGAAGAAGCGGACAACCTTCTGGCCAGCGCAAGGGTTCAGGTGGAACAGTTTGTGAGGGAATCAGAGCAGGCGCTCCGTGGGGGCCGGGGTCCCATGTTTCGAAAAGCGCGTCGGAATCTGAGAAAGACGAAGAAAACACATGGCATTACCTGAGCACGAAAATGTTATGACAATGTAACCATCGGTGAAAACCATGCTGGATCTTTTCACTGTTCTCTGGGGGGGTGCGCGGAACATCTATGTCAACAACTTCTGTGATGTGACGCTCCCCTCCCTCATGCAGCCAGACAACCTTCCGGCAGCCAGAGAGATGATCGGCTCCTACTGCATCTATGCGGACGATAGCACCCGGGAGGCCGTAGCTCCTGCCCTCAACAGGATGGAACCCATCATTCCAGTGGAGCTGGCCCCACTGGTGGCCGGGCCGTGGCAGGTGAACCCCTGCACCAAGCAGCAGATGGCCAAGAGCGGGGCCAAGGGCCACTATCTGCTGGTGGTGAGCGCGGATTGGGCGTTCGGGAATGGTTCCATCCTGAACATGGCCCGGCTGTGTGACGGCACTCGCAACCCCATACTCTTTGGCTTCCCCAAGATCCCGCCGGAAGCCTTTACCGAGATAAAAGGCGTCTTTGAGTCAGGTGGCCGGATCTCCAACCGGGAAATGGTGTCCCTGTGGAGCCGGTTTGGAGGTGGGGGACCCTGCACGATCACCCCTTCAGAAGTGCCCGGAGAATGGATAGTGTCGCACCGCACTCCTACACCCTGTCTCCGTCCAGATGAGGCAATCATCAACTTCTACTCCAGCAATAACACTCCAAACCAGGGATACGACCATGCCCTGCCCATGTGGATGGTGGAGAACCGGTACCCCTGGCACTTCATAACCGACAGCGACACATTCTTCGTGGTAGAGATAGCCGTCTCCTGGACGGGGCTGTCCGGCCCCTGGGGTCTGGAGCTGCTGTCCCGGGGGGACGTGTTCTTCTCGCATTGTAGGGAGACATGGAGAGCCCGATGAAGACCAAGGCCAGGTGGGTTCGCCGCCAGGTGCTGGAGATGGCGGTCCGGGCCGGGGGCGGCCATGTGGCGCCGTCCCTCTCCTGCGTGGATATACTGGTGGCTCTCTACTACGACATTCTCCAAGCACAAGACCGCTTCATCCTCTCCAAGGGCCATGCGGCAGCCGCTCTGTACGCTATTCTGGCGGACCGGGGATTCTTCCCTCTGGCGGAGCTGGAGGGGTTCTGTCGGGGAGGGAGGTTGGGCGGCCATCCGGACTGGGGCGTATTCGGCGTTGATTTTCCCACCGGGGCCCTGGGCCACGGCCTGTCGGTGGGGGCGGGCATGGCCTGGGCCGCCAGGATGGATCGATCGCCATCCCGGGTGTTCGTCCTCCTGGGGGACGGGGAGTGTCAAAAGGGGCAAGTATGGGAAGCGGCCGCCTTTGCCGGGCATCACAGGCTTTCCAACCTGACGGCCATTATCGACCGCAACCGCCTTCAGGCTGTGGACGCCACTGAGAGCACCATGCGGCTCGATCCATTGCTCGACCGGTGGCGCTACTTCGGCTGGCTGACCCTTGAGGTGGATGGACATGACTTCATCAGCCTGATGGCGGCCCTGCGGGCTCATGCTCACCGCAAGCCGCTGGCGGTCATCTGCCGTACTACCAAGGGCAAGGGCATTTCCTTCATGGAGAATCGGGCCATCTGGCATTTCCGGGTGCCCACGGGTGAGGAGCTGGAGCAGGCCAGGAGGGAGCTGACATGACCCAACCTCAGTTGCTCCCACAGCCACTTTGCCCGAATGACGCTGTTGACACGCCCGATTGGTGCGCCGCTGACATGGTGCAGTATTTCACGCCTACAGGACTTGTTCTCGAACCCGCTCTGGGCGACGGGGCGATCTATCGGCATTTGCCCCCTGACAGCCAGTATTGTGAGATCCGGCAGGGCCGGGACTTCTTGGCCTTCAGAGAGCCGGTGGACTGGATCATCAGCAACCCTCCCTACAGCCTGATCAAGGAGTTCACCAGTCATGCCTTCGAGATCTCCGACAACGTGGTGTGGCTCATGCCTGTCCACAGCTATTTCCGGGCGTGGCATCTGGTGCTGGCGGCCCATCGCTACGGCGGGCTGGCGGTGATCCGCTTCTACGGTCCCGGACGCAACTTAGGCTTCGCCAATCCTATTGGGGCCCTTCACTGGCAACGGTCCTACGATGGGCCGGTCAGCATTTCTTTCTGCCCACGGAGTACAAGATGATGGATCCATATCTCCTGGACGGCCACAAGCTGCTCTGGCATCTGGACAGGGTGGACCAATGGGAGACCGGAGCCAGGATTGCTCCGCTCCACATAGACCTGGGTATAACCACCGGGTGCAATATGCGCTGCCTCTACTGCTACGGGCGGCTGCAAGGCCAGACCGATGTCGCCAGAAGGTTCGATATGCCCAAGAGGCCTTTACTGGACCTGCTCCAGAGCGCCCAAGATATCGGGGTCAGGTCCGTCGCCATTATGGGCGAGGGGGAGAACACCTTGAACGATGCCCTGTACGATGCCCTGCTGCATGCGCACAAGATAGGGCTGCCAGTGGGGCTGGCCACCAACGGGTTGAGGCTGCGGAGGCACGAGCTGGTGCTGGAGTGTCTCTCCTGGCTGAGATTCAACCTGAGCGCCGCTGATGAACTGGCCTTCAACGCCGTCCACGGGCTGCCCGGCAGGACCCTGGATGCGGTGCTCAGGAACATCACCTCCTGTGTGGAGATCAAGCGGAGAAGAGGGCTGCCGGTCATCATCGGGCTGCAGATGATCCTCCTGCCGCAGTTCACTCACCAGATAGTGCCTATGGCCAAGCTGGGAAAAGAGGTAGGGGTGGACTATCTGGAGATCAAGCCGTGCTCCGATACCCCTTCGGGGCGTCTGGGCGGTCCCTATATTTACAACGGGATAGAGCAGGCCCTGCGGGAGGCGGAAACCTTCAGCACCAAGAGCTACTCCGTGGCAGTGAACTGGCGCAAGCTGAAGGGACACAAGACCTATGGTGCCTGCTACGGCACGGCGTTCATTATCGCCATCAGCGGCGATGGGCGGGTCTTCCCCTGCCGGCATTTCTTTGTCTTCCGTTGCCACGAGTTCTTCATGGGGAACATCCTGGAGGCTTCCCTTAAAGAGGTGGTGGAGAGCGACCGGTACTGGGAGGTGCAGGGCAAGGTGCAGCATCTCCACCCCTCGGAGGACTGCGAGATCAACTGCCGGCAGCATTACATCAACGAGTTTTTGTGGGCCATACAGAACCCGCCGCCGCAGGTGGAGTTTATCTGAGAAGCCCAATTTAAGGGGGAAAGGAGAGCTATCGTCGTCCGGTGAGGCACGGCTCTCCTTCCCCAACGAGAGGAGTGCTGTGAGCCGTAAGAGCCCTCGATCCGGCAGCGCCTGCGGTCGTGAGTGTGTCCACTATTGGGTCTGCGGCCCGGTGATCGAGGCTACCAGCGTGGGAGTCTGCCAGCATTGCGGGGCCAAGAAGGAGTTCAGCAACTACCTCATAGCGAACCCGGAGCCCAAGCCAAGGAGCCCGAGAAGAAGCCCAAGGAGAAAGAAGTGGATTACAGCATCGACGGACACAAGCTGATCTATCACCCGTATCGGGTCGGCCGCTGGCTAGCACATGAGAATGTCTACCCTATCTACATGGAGGTCGGCCCGGCTGCCCGCTGCAACCAGAACTGCATCTACTGCGCCTTTGACTACCTGGGCCATAGCGGGCCCCTTCTGCATACAAAGACCCTACAGTGTGCCTTGGCCAATGCCGCCGCCCACGGGCTGAGGAGCGTCATGCTGGCGGGAGAAGGCGAGCCCCTGGCACATCCGGCGATCGCCGAGATCGCCGGGCACGCCCGGGGGGTGGGCCTGGATGTGGCCGTGACCACCAACGGGGTGCTGCTCACTCAGAGTCTGGGCGAGGCTCTACTGCCGCACCTGAGCTGGATTCGCTTCAGTCTGGACGCCTGCTCGCCGGACACGTATCAGCTGATACACCGCTGCCCCCGGGAACACTACATCACGGTGCTGAAGCACATCGGCCAGACTATATGGCTGAAGAAGACCAAAGGGCTCCCGGTAACCATCGGCCTCCAGGCATTGCTCCTGCCGGAGAACCGGGATGAGATATGCGATCTGGCGCAGATGGCCAGCGGCCTGGAGTTGGTGGAATATCTGGTCATTAAGCCTTTCTCGCGGCATCCGCTGATGCTCAGCAAGCGCGACATAACCTACCAGGACATGCTGGCCTTGGGCGAGGAGTTGGAGCACTTCAACCGGGAGGGCTTCCGGGTGATCTTCCGGGAACGGGCTATGAAGAAGCAGGGGCAGCCCCGGCAGTACGAGCAATGTCTCGGCCTCCCCTTCTTCACCTACATCGCCGCTACCGGCGATGTCTACGCCTGCAGCGCCTTCCTGGGCAACCAGAACTTGGTGTACGGCAACATCTATGACCAGAGCTTCCGCGCCATCTGGGAGGGAAAACGGCGGCAGGAGGTCCTTCGAAGGGTGAGCGAGCTGAACATCGAGAACTGCCGCGAGATGTGCCGGCTGGACGAGATTAACAGCTATCTATGGAAACTGACGCACCGGGAGCTGGTGCCTCACGTCAACTTCATCTGACAAGCGAAAGTAAAGTGAAGTCTTTTCTTTCATTGACAATGACAGAATTCCGAGTGAGACCGATTGTAGCTCGCACATCTCATTGGTGGTGGCGCAAGGAAGCGTCTGAGGGGAATGAACCTCAGTGAGTACTACGTCTGACCCATATCGCATGACCGGACATAAGCTCCACTGGCACCCCGATAGGGTGGGTCACTGGCTGAGGGGAGAGAGAATCGCCCCGCTCCATATTGAGCTGGGGATCACCAACGCCTGCCAGCTCGATTGTCACTACTGCTACGGAAATCTCATCGGGAAAGCAAAGCCAGGGAGCTGGTTGAGATTCGATCTTCCCCGAGAGGCGATTTTCAGGCTCTTCCGTGAGGCCAAGGAGGTGGGGGTGAAGTCGATCACCCTGGTCGGAGAGGGGGAAAACACGTTGAGCTCCTGCTTCTACGACGTTGCGGGATATGCCAGAGAGATCGGGTTGGACCTGGGCCTGGCCACCAACGGACTGGCCTTCAAAACACAGAAGACGGTTGACCTCCTCCGGTCCTTCATATGGGTTCGCTTCAGCCTGGGAGCAGCGACCCCGGAATCCTATCTGAGAGTGCATGGGCGGGACAGGTTTGATTCCGCAGTGAAAAACATCGCCATCTGCGTTGAAGAGAAGAGAGCCCTCGGCCTGCCGGTCACCCTGGGGATACAGATGGTGGTTATCCACGACAATATTCCCGAGATCGTCCCGCTGGCGAAGCTTGCCAGGATCCTGGGCGTGGACTACTTCGTAGCCAAACCCTGTTCTCAGAGCCCGGACCAGCGCCTGGATGTACGCCCCGAAGAATATCTGGAGCTGGAGGATTACTTCCAGGGCGCAGAGGCTCTAAGCCAGGGGGACTTCCGGGTCATCGTGAAAAGAGAGAAATTCGGCAATCTCGGCCACAACGACTTCCGAACCTGTTACGGGACGGCTTTCACTATAGCTATCGACTCCCACGGCGACGTCGTGCCCTGCGGGCATCTCTTGAGCCGGAAGCGGGACTTCGTGATGGGGAACATCCTGGGGCAGTCTTTCAGGGACGTAGTGGTGAGCGACCGCTACTGGGAGGTGCAGGCGAAGGTGCAGAGTCTGGACGTAACCAAGGCCTGCGAGACCAACTGCCTGCATCATGATATGAACCGGTACCTGGAGATGCTGCTGGATCCGCCACAACATATCAACTTTCCGTAAAGGAGGGGAAGTGGACATCAGCCTTTTCCAGGCTCCAGACTGTGAGAAGCGCACCATATGCGCGGTGTGCCGGCATCCCTTGCCCGATCCGCTGATAGAACTCCCGAGCCTGCCCTTGACCGATATCCTGGTTCGGGAGCCGGTGCAGGAAGCGGTGGGATTTGTCGACCAGACCTTCCACCTCTGTAAGGAGTGCGGGCACGGCCAGCTGGGGACTCTGATCTCCCCCAAGGTGCTCTATGGAAGCGCCTATTCCCTCAGGACTTCAGGCAGCAGGGGGGCCAGGGGCGCCAATGATCGCTTCCTGCAGTTTATCCGGGGAATCACCGGGCGCAGAGACTTCGAGGCCATAGTGGAGATCGGCTCCAACGACCTCTATCTCTTGAGCCAGCTCAGGTCCTGGCTGGAGATGCCACACCAGGGACACAGGCTAATCGGGATAGACCCCTTGCTGGAGGGCAGGGAGGCCGAATTCCCCAACTTCCGTGTGATCGGCCAGTTCTTTGAAGATGCCGACATCGATAGCCTGCATAACACCCTGGTGGTGACCAGCCACGTCCTGGAACACTTGAGGGATCCGCGGGCGTTCCTGGAAAGGCTCCTGGAGAAGGCCGACGAGACCACTCTCTTCGCCTTCCAGTTCCCTACACTTGAGCCCCTGGTGCGAAACCTGCGATTTGACCAGATATATCACCACCACCTGCACTATTTCTCGAGAGCGTCGTTCACCTACCTGCTGAACCGGCTGGGCTGCGAGATAGTGGGGACCCAGACGGACACGCAGTACTGGGGGGCACTCATGGTTGCCTTCAGGAAGGGAGGTCAAGAAGTCGTCCAACTGATCCCGGCGGAGGACATCCCAGCGGAGGACATCGAGGAGGCCTACCTGATCTTCTCGGATCGAATGAACAGCATCACCAGTACCCTCGAGTGGGTGCTTGCAGGTGCGGCAAGGGTGGTAGCCTATGGTGCCTCCCTCCAGCTCCCGGTGCTAGATTATCACCTTCACCATGCGATGATCTATATCGAGAGCGTGATTGACGACGACGAAGGCAAGTGGGGGATGTACTACCTGTACCTGCCCCAGCCAATCAAAGGGCCTAAGGAAATCAGCCAGCGGCAGTGGCCGGACATGATCGTCCTGATCACCGCCATCGGCTTCTCCCGGGGAATCCTACAGAAGCTGATCCCACTGAATCCCCGGAGAATCATTACGCCGCTGGATATCTGAAGATGAAGATTCTGATCATCGGCTCAAGCGGCTTGCTGGGCACGGCCCTGACCATGAAGTGCGCCGAGCGCGGCATTCCCTTCGTAGGGACAACACATGAAGACCTGGAGATAACCCATCGGGAAGAGCTGGAGAGCTGGGTATCGACTTCCGGTTGCGACACGGTGATCAATACCGCCGCCATGGTAGGCATCAACCAGTGTGAGCACTATCCCGTAACAGCCTTCAAAGTCAACACCGTAGCGCCAGCCAACCTGGCTCACATATGCCGCCGCCAAGGCATTACCCTGGTGCAGATCAGCACTCACACCGTTTTCGACGGGCGCAGTTCCGACCCTTATACAGAATTCAGCGTGCCGAATCCTTTGAACATCTACGGCGCCTCCAAGTATGCTGCCGAATGCCTGGTGAGGAATATCTGTCCCAGGCACTATATCGTGCGGCTGCCCACGCTGTTCGGGCCCCGGCGCAATAGCCGTCCGGGTTTCTCGGACAAGGTTTTACAGTGGATAGCTGAGGGTAAGGCGCTCCGGATAGCCGATGACAAGATCGACTCCCCCTCCTACACGCTGGATGTGGCCGATGCCCTGCTGCTGGCACTCCGGACTGGAGGGCGCGGGAACTACCACATAGCCAACGCCGGCGCCGTCAGCTTCTATGACTTCGTGCTGGAGATAGTCAGGATCCTGGGCGCCCGGGTAGAGGTCCAGAGGGCCAAGGACTGGGAGTTTCAGCCCCTGGCCCAGAATCCCTTAAAGACAGCCATGGCCTCCGTGTATCTGCCGCCGCTGAGGGGATGGACGGAGGCCCTGGAGGAATATCTGAGAAGTGCGAGGTAAGCCATGTTTAACGTTCATACACCAGTCTGGGGCATTGGGGGCCCAGCTTTTTTGGACGTGGCCCTTCCCTGCCTGATCAACAACTTTCGGAAGTGTCCGGAGGAGATCCATGTCTTCACCATCTACAGCTCCGACGAGTCCCAGCACTTGATAGAAGCCAGCCCCAAATACCAGGACTTGGTGAGCCTGGTGCCTGTGGAGTGGCAGCCGCTGCCGCGCGGGGAATGGGAGGTAACCAGCGTCGTGCTGCGGGAGTTTCAGCGGGCCCTGTCAGAGGGCCACTACGTGCTGCAGCTCACCGCCAGCTGCAGCTTCGGCGACGACTGCGTGAAGAACATGGCCGAGCTGGCGGCAGCCGGCCACAACCCCATCTGCTACCCCGACCTGAAGATGTCCCCCCAGGGATGGGAGGAGGTGCGGGACTACATCCAGGATCACGGCCATCTGCCCAACCACGCCCTGGTCTCCATAGGCATGAAGTATATCCTGCCCGCCCACCATACCGTGGAGCAGATCGGGCCGCAGACCTGGAAGGCCACCCTCAAGGTCTTCTCCATCGTGATGCTGCCCGACCAGAGGGTGATCGACCTCTTCGCCACCAACGACACCATCGGCTCGGGTTATGACCACGTGCTGCCCTACTACATGGTGACCCTGGGCTTCCCTTATTACGTTATCCCGAGCTCAGATATCTATATGACGGCCGATGGGGAGATATTCTCGCCGCGGATGAAGGCCCGCCAGGGGCTGTGGCGGCCGGACCTCTCCCAGGCGGGAGAGAAGTACTTCACCCGGTACAGCGTTATCTGGCAGGGCGAGAAGTAAGTAAATGGCGTATATGCACGTTTCCCATGATCAGCCCGACGCGATCCTCTACCTGATGTTGGTAGGCACGGCCTGGCAGGATCACTTCACAGGGGAGAAGCACAAAGAGTGGGATTTGTTCATCTACAGGAACGAAGAGGGCCGCAAGCAAGGCCTTGGCAACCAGACCCGGCACAATCCCTACGTCGACGTCATCTTCCTGGAGCTGCCTTTGTCCGAGATGATAAAACGCGGGCGCTTAACGCCGATAGTTCCTCTGCCCGAGCGCCAATCACGTGCGAAAGAGGTGGCCGAGTTCCGCCGGACGGGAGGTGCCCATTGACACCGCAGCTTATCAGGAGCGCGGCGGCCTCCTACTGGCGCTATACGCGCCAGTGCCCACTGGTGGCGTTCGAGGCCCCGGACCTCACCACAAACGGTCTGGCTGACGTGCTGGTGGTCGACAGCCGTCGACAGCTCTTGGAGATCGAGGTCAAGGTGAGTATGGCCGACCTCTACAAAGACCGTCATAAGAACAAACACTGGCGCTTTGCCAGAGATACGGGCGACCACTTCACCAGCTACTTCTATTTTGCCGTCCCCCACAATATGGCTAACCGCGTCTCCCTGATCTGCGATCAGCTCTATCCCTATGCCGGCGTCCTGGGGTATTCGGAACTCCATCGTCCGGACCCAGCAGACCGAATCTCCATACACCGTGAGTCGCGTCGATTGAGGGCCAAGCGTCTGACCTGGCAGCAGATCTATAAGACTGTCCGGGCCCAGAGCGCCACGGTCTGCCGGCAGGCGCAGAGACTGGCCGAGAACGGGAACAAGCTCGTGCACGACGAAGAGGACCTGCTTTATGCGTGGTGCTGAGACAATGCTTGAAGAGGAGGGCCGCGAGATACGGCGGCACATCGTGGACATGGCCTGTCGGGCCGGGGGCGGCCATGTGGCGCCATCTCTCTCCTGTGTGGAGATTTTGGTGGCGCTTTACTACCGTGTACTGTCCGTTGAGAATCCCCGGTGGGAGAACCGCGACCGCTTCATATTGTCAAAGGGGCACGCTGCCTTGGCCCTGTACGCCGTGCTGGCCCGCAAGGGCTACTTTCCTCAATCTTGGCTGGATACCTACGGGCTGGCAGGGGGTAAGCTGGGGGGAATGAGCGAGCCCACCGTCCCCGGAGTGGTAACCTCCACCGGGGCCCTGGGCCACGGCCTGTCGGTGGGGGCGGGCATGGCCTGGGCCGCCAGGATGGAAGGGTCGCCATACCGGGTGTTCGTCCTCATGGGGGACGGGGAGTGTCAGGAAGGAAGCGTGTGGGAAGCGGCCGCCTTTGCCGGCCATCATCAGCTCTCCAACCTGACGGCCATTATCGACCGCAACCGCCTTCAGGCCCTTGATGAGACAGAGAGGGTCACGGGCCTGGAGCCTCTGGGCAATCGCTGGCGAAGCTTCGGCTGGCAGGTGGCCGAAGTCGACGGCCACGACGTCAACGCGGTAGCCGACTCCCTGGAGCGTCCGCACACAGGGCCAAGGATCCTTATCGCCCGCACCATCAAGGGACGGGGGGTCTCGTATATGGAAAACCAGGCCATCTGGCACTACCGTATACCCAACCAGGAGGAGAAGAATATCGCAGAGAGTGAGTTGCGGAGACCATGCAGCTAACCCTTGAAGGCAAGACTATCGATCAAGTAGCCATTGACCGCATAAGAGAGTGGGAGCCTCCTGAAGGCTACTATCTCGGCTTCTCCGGAGGCGTGGACTCAGTGGTGACCGAGCATCTGGCGAAACGCTCAGACGTCAAATACGAGGCCCATTACAACGTCTCTCCTATCGATCCACCCGACATTTGGGCCTTCATTAAGCAGCACTATCCCCATGTGGTTTGGGACATCCACGCGAAGGGATTCTGGAGGCGCTTCATGTCCGAAGGGCCGCCTATGAGGACAAGCCGATGGTGTTGCAGCCTGATCAAGGAAGCTGGTGGTGAGGGTCGCGTCAAGCTCCTCGGTATGAGACGACAGGAGTCGACCAGGCGTTCCCACTATCAGGTACACGAGATGTACTGCCCGCTGGAACATACAGAGTGGGTGCTGCCCATTGTTGACTGGTCCAGAAGCGCGGTCTGGCAATATGTCCGCGAGTGGAACTTGCCGTACTGCTCCCTGTACAATGAGGGCTACCAGCGGTTGGGCTGTGTTCTGTGTCCCTTCGAGTCCCCTCAGACCACCCAGCGTAACATCAAGCGGTACCCCAAGATTGCCCATAACTGGCGTACAGCCATGGACCGCTACTTCCAGCTTCGCATCGAGCGAGGCACACCCCTGCCCTTCGCTTCGTCACAAGAGTTTTGGGAGTGGTGGATCAGCCGAAAGTGAGGTGATTGAATGAGAGAGGCCTTTTTCCAGAATCTCTACCAGCTGGCCCTGGAGGACAAGCGCATCATACTTCTCTTGGGAGATGTGGGCGCCCTAGTATTGGACAAATACCGGCAGGATCTCCCCGACCGCTGTGTCAACATGGGCATCGCTGAGGAGAACATGATGGGGGTGGCCGCCGGCCTGGCCCTTTCCGGGAAGGTGGTCTACGTCTTCAGCCACGCTATCTTCGCCACCGCCTCGGCCTTCGAGCAGATCAAGCTCGATATCTGCCTGCCTAACCTTTCAGTGAAGATCGTCGGCGTCGGCCCCGGCCTGGACTATTCCGCTCTGGGGCCCAGCCACCACGCCCAGGAGGACATCGCCCTGATGCGGGTGCTGCCTAACATGACCATCCTCAGCCCGGCGGACAACTTGGCTGCCGCCGCGTTTGCCCGGGTATCTCTGGAGACGCATGGGCCGGTCTATATCAGGCTGGACAGGGAGGGCGAACCCCTAGTATATGCCACCGTGGCGGCTTTCGAGGATGGCCTATGGGTGCTAAGGTGGGGAAACAGTGAGACCTGCATAGTGGCCACCGGCCGACCGGTCCTGCGGGCGCTGGAGATGGGCAAAGAGATGGATGCCACAGTGGTGGACCTGTACCGCATCAAGCCGCTGACTGCTGAGGTTAAGACCGTCCTCGGCGACCTGTTCCAGCTCTACCCCAAGGTGATCACCCTGGAAGAGCACAATATCATCGGAGGCATCGGCAGCGCCCTGGCCGAGGTGATTGCGGAGCGCCATGGCCTGGTCCGCCGGGGGGTGCCGGACAGCTTCGTCTTCCAGTGTGGGCCGCGGCGATACCTGCAGGACGCAATACTTGGTAAAATAGAGCCGTCATGAACATCATGAGCCTGCTGCCGCAATTCTTCTGGTTGGGACCGCCCTTCCCTCAGTTCATGGGGATCTACTGGCCCTGGGCGCAGACCGCAGTACCCACGCGGGGCTCGATTTCCACTGACTATCTGCCCAGACCGAAGCCAAGTCCGGTGCTCTATCAGAACACCGAGGAGCTGGAGGTCATCAGAGGACCGGACGGCCGTATCGAGAGGGTGGTGCGTCACATCAGGGTGACCAAGAATGAATGAGCTGGCGTGGTCCCTGCTGCCCGCCTTCCCCTGGGAAGGCCCTCCCCTGCCCCGCTTCCTGCGGGTCTTCTGGCTGTGGGCCGTGCCGCAGCCGAGAAAGCTGGAGGAGTTTATCAGCGGTTCGTTTGAGCTGCGGAAGAGCAGGGATGCCGGTGAAGAGATAGAAATCTTCCGGGGCATGAACGGCAACATCGAAAAGCTGGTCAAGAGGCGGCTGCCCAGTGGCTGAGGTGGTTTTCGAGAGAGGCCGCCCGCTGAAGAACCGGGAGGACTTGGAGCTGCTCCAGCTGGTCCTCATGGACGACATGGCCCGGAGCCTGAAGGAGCTGCAGCGGACTGAGAGCAAGGAAGATCAGGAGAGGGACCTCACCAAGGCCATAGAGTACGACTCCAACCACAACCCCCTCTACATCGGGGAGGCCAGGCCCAATACGGCCAAGTCCGATGCCGGCTGGCGTATCAAGAAGATCATCTACGACGCCAACAACAACCCCATCGACATCCAGTGGGCCAGCGGTGACCAGAACTTCAACAAGATCTGGAACAGCCGGGGTCATTACGCCTATGTATAGCTGTGATACCCAAACGGAGGCGTGACAGCCCGAGACGGGCCACCGCTACCATGAAGATTTCGCCCTACCGTATCCTGGACGGCCACAAGCTCCTCTGGCACCGGGAGCGGGTGGAGGCCTGGCTGGCCGGGGAGAGAATCGCGCCGATCACCATCGACTGCGCCCTGACCACCCGCTGTACCTACAAGTGCGTCTACTGTTACGGCACCACGCAGAGGCACCCCGGACGCCAAAGCCTCTCGCGCGACGCCATCTTCCGCTTCCTGGACGACGCTGCCGAGATCGGCGTCAAGGCCATCAGCTTCGTCTCGGATGGCGAGAGCACCTGCTCGCCACACCTCTACGACGCTATCCTCCGAGGGAAGGCCAACGGCCTCGACATGGCTCTGGGCACCAACGGGCTTCTGCTGCAGAGGGATCGCCTGGAGGAGATCCTGCCGGCGCTGACCTATCTGCGCTTCAACGTCTCGGCAGCGCAGGAGAAGAGGTACACCGAGATACACGGCTGCCCGCCCCTGTGCTACCACGAGGTCATGCAGACCATCGCCCTGGCAGTGGACATCAAGAACCTGCGGCAGCTCCCGGTGACTATCGGCCTACAGATGGTTTTCATGCCGCAGTTCGCTGACCAGGTGTTGCCACTGGCACGGCGGGGAAAAGAGCTGGGGGTGGACTATACCATCATCAAGCACTGCTCCGACGATGAGCAGGGCAGCCTGGGGGTGAACTACCGGGCCTATCGACCTTTCCTGGGCCTTCTGGAGAAGGCCGCCGCCTGCTCCACGCCCGACTACGAGGTGGCGGTGAAGTGGTCCAAGATAGTGAGCGAAGGGCAGCGTAGCTACGTCCGGTGCTACGGCCCGCCCTTCCTAGCCCAGTTCTCCGGCAGCGGCCTGATTAGTCCATGCGGCATGTTGTTCAACCCCCGCTTCCAGCGCTTCTGGATCGGCAACCTGAACGACCAGTCCTTCAAGGAGCTGTGGAAGAGCGACCGCTACTGGGAGGTCATGGGAGAGCTGGCCTCGGAGCGCTTCGATGCCCGCACCATGTGCGGCAGCCTGTGCGTGCAGCACAAGGTGAACGAATACCTCTGGGAGCTGAAACAGGGATATATCGAGCTTCGCACTCCCCGGGGCGATCCCCCCGAGCACGTCAACTTCGTCTGAGCCTGTCGCCGCCAGGACGCTGCACGACAACTCCGACAAAATGGCTGCCGACAGGCACGAAAACCAGCCCCTTTTTGCGTTCCAGCTAACTGTGACCTCGACAATAGACCGACATGACGCCCAAATTGTCAAATTGCGCAAGTCGCCACAAGCCTATTGACGAGCGTCAAGGGGTCACTCATAATAAGGGTGGAAAAAGGGTGACAGCCTTTGAGAGAAGGTTTGGCGTCACCCTTCCTTTTTGAAAAGACTGTCACCCTCCGGTAGCTCTCGCGAGAGAGGAGAGAAGGAGGGCTGATGATCACCGAACTCTCACCGCTGCTGCACCGCGTCGCCACCCAGGTCCGCCAACAGGACCTTGTCCTTCAGAAGGAATCCTGGGTCTACTTCACCGACAAGTGGACTGACACCTGGAAGTGGGCCAAAGGGAACCTGTTCCGGGTGGCCGACGAGCCCATAATGGTGCGCTACGCGGCTTCGTATACCCTGCCGGGCAGCGACTACAAGGAAATCGACCTCAGCAACAGCACCGGCGGGCTGCAGATCTACCCGGAAGACGAAGGCATTCTGTACCAGATAGCCCTGGGGATGAAGCCGGGCCGCTACATGCTCCAAATCGACCTGCCCTACGGCAAGTACATCTACCACCTGGGCTACAGCGGGATGTACCCGGATTTCGCCAGCGCCACCAAGAAGTACCTGGGGCAGAAGCGCCCGGAGGACAGCCCGGTGGAGGCGCCGACGCTTTTCCTCTACGCCATCAAGGACGGCCCCGCCTTCTTCCTCAAGCCTTACGTGCTGGATGACATGGCGTATGAGAAAGTGACCCTGGAGTTCAACATCAACAAATGCCGGCTGGAGCAGATACCCTCGCCCAGCGCAGAGCAGATCAAGAACGCCCGGAAGATCCCCTACTTCACCGAGATGGTAGGCTTCTAGCCTTGTGAGAGGAGAGAGAAGGAGGCACCCCTTATGGCGGTAAAGAAGATCACTGCTTCAGAGTCTTACCAGACGCTGTTCACCGTCCCCAAGCACGAAGTGGGCAAGATCAGCTCCGTGGTGGTAACCAACAAGACCCCCACCAGCGTTCCAGTGATGGTCATTATCGAGGACTTCTTCACCCCGGATGCCTCCGTAGGTGTGACTTCGCCCACGGCCACGTCGCAGGAGGTCTGCCGCCTGGTGGTGGGCGCCGGGTTGACGGGGTCTCTGGGTGAACAGGAACTGAAGGACATTCGCTGCTTCGGGACGGTTAAGGCCATCTGCGACGGGACCCAGTCCGCCTGCTATATCGACACGTACTACAACTGCGAGTAGGTGCTCAAATGAAGATAGTCGACGGCCGCTTCAGCAGAGCCTATCTATTACCCGAACAGGTGACCCCTGAGGGAATGAGCCTCCTGTTCCAGTCCGGCAGCCTGGTGGCCATAGGATCGGCCGCAGCTGTGGTCAGTTTCCCGGTGGCCTACGGGCAGGTCCCCACGGTGGTGGCCACCCCGGGGGCTACCGCCACCCGGCTTAATGTCAACGCAGTCACCCAGACGGGCTTCACCTGGCAGGCGGACATCGCCGGCACGGCTTCCTGGCAGGCCATCGGGGTGAAATGACACAGGAGCGGTGGCATGGGCCGCCTCCACCCAGCGTGCCCCGGGAGGCCCCCTGGCGGGAGATCGAGGAGGTCATTGCCGGCCTGCACGCGCTCTCCGCAAAGCTGGACAGCCTGACCGGTGCGTTCGCGGCAGCCTACGGCATCACCCCACCCTCTCCCGTGGTGGTCACGCCCACGGTGCCCGCCATTGACGGCCTGGACAGTATTGTGGCCAAGATGGATACTCTGATCGAAGCCGTCTCGGCCTTAGCTGGTGCTCCTGCTCCCACTCCCACTCCTGGCCCTCCTGCTCCCGCTCCTGCCGCTCCTGCCGCCTCTGCCACACCCCACGGGACGCGATATGGGGTGGTAAGCAGCGGTGGCACCTACACCCTCACGCAGCGGGTGTCTACCTGGGAGACGAACATGTGGCAGGGATGGGAGGTGGAGAAGAATCCCGGATCGGGGCAGGCAGAGACGCGGGTGGTGATTTCCAACACCAGCGATACCCTGACGGTGCGCCGCCGCTGGGACATCAAACCCAAGGCCGGCGATACCTTTGTCATCCGCCCCCGGTACCCGCTGGACAACCCCAACTCTTTTGACACCGATCAGCACAACGTGACTACTGCCGGCATGCCACAGAAGCTCCCCAGCCATGCCGTCCTCAACGGCTTCCCCGTCCTCATCATGGCCAAACCGGGGAACTCCGGAAACATCTACCTCGGGAACAGCTACGCTAAGGCTCTGAACACTAGTAATGATCGTCTGGACAAACTGGAGGCCGGCAAGAGCGTGGCACTCTACGTCAGCAATACTAACCTTATTTGGATCGATTCTGACGACGACGGTGATGGAGTCTCCATATTTATTCCTGTCATGACCTCTGAGACATAATATGGAAACCCTCGAGTGCTACCTTGCCTATGCCGCAGAGCTGCATTCTGGTGATGGCGTCTCAACCTATGATACTTGGGCTGGAGCTCATAATGCTGCAGAGGCCACGGGGGTAGAACACAACCCCCTTACTGTCGCCGGCATCGCTGGCTACTACAACACTTACGGCAAGTTTGCCTGTTATAGATCGTGCCTCACTATAGATACGTCAGCGCTGCCATCTAATGCCAGAATCTCCCTAGCCATCCTGAAAGGCACCACCTTGGGCGGAGTGGACTCAGTACTTCATGTTGTGGAAGGCGTTCACGGAGACACCGCTCAAGCCTCAGATTTCGGGTCTCTCCTCTCCAAGGTGGAGAGCTATGGCCAAGTGGACTGGCCGGGGAGCCCGGCACCCTTCGAGCTCACCCTCAACGCGGCTGGCCTGGATCGGATTGTGAAGGGCGGGCAGACCAAGTTTGGGCTTAGGCTGGATAATGACATCAATAATGAGGAGCCAACTGGGCCGGTGGAGTTCATTATCTCCCGAGGGAGTATTGAACTATACATAGAGTACACCGTCTCGGAACCCGAGATACATCCCACTCATCCGACGCACCCGGAGCACCCCAGTTGCTAGCCAAGCGCGTCATTAGCTACAATCGAAGTGCGCCGAAGAAGGGGTAGGAGACCCATGATTCGAGAGCGGACTATGGAATGGTGGCGGCAGACGCAGCTATACCGGACGACTCAAATCATTAAAGTGAGCCTCAACGGACGGAAAAGGGGCGTCGGCGAAGAACCCGACAAGGAAGAGCGATGCTGCTCAGAGAAATCGCCCGACTCACCATCAGCGCGCTCCTGATCTGCTTGGCGGGATTCCTCTACTGGTGCGGTCTGACCCACCCCCAGGAGGCCCTGCAGCTGGGGGCCACCAACCTGGCATCGGTTATTGTTGGTGCCAACCTGGCCTACTGGCTGAAGAGCAACGGCTCGTCGCCTAGGGCCTCCCCGAGCCAGTCCGATTAACTCCCGCCCATAACCTGTCCCTCCCGACAGACCGACGAAAACCGGTGCCAAACAGGCCCCAGGGTATCCGGGAAGTCGGAGCGAGCCGGCAAAAGGGCCGGTTTCCCCTTTGAAATACTCCCCCCCATTTTGGGAGTTGACAAAGAGCCGCCGTTCTTGGTACGATATGACCCTCGTTCCTTGCTTCAGGGGGGGTGAAGATGAGCGACGGCAGCATCACCATCGACCTGCAAACCAGTCTGACCAAGAACTACAACATGCGCTACAACGGCCCCTATATTCTGGAGACCACGCTGCCCAAGGACGTGCTGGAGCGGGAGGCCAGGGTGCAGGGGGTGTCGCTGTCGGACTTCGTCCGCTCGTTTGAGCTCATCTGGTACTACGGGAGCTTTCCCGGCATGTATGTGGAGTTTCGCCGGAAGGGGAAGGTGGCGGGATGAGGGCCTCGGGAAACTCGGGACAAAATAGCAAATATTGTCATCAGTTATGCCCGGGCCTTCGGATGTCGCGGCAGGATTTGTACCACTGTGATATAATGTCGGGCCATCAGGGGTCTTCGCCTCTACGGCACGGCTCAAGCCGCGCGGAGGCCCAATGAAGACAGAGATTGCCCTGACCAAATTCCTGGCCGCGTGCGCCGCCCGCAACCTCAGTCCGGCCAGCATGGCCACCTACCGGCAGACCCTCCGTAATTTCGCCCGCCGCTATCCCCGGCTGCCCACCTCGCTGGAAGCCATTGAGGCCTTCCTGGCGGACATGCGCGGGGCGGCGGAGAGCAAGAAGACGGCCTTCTATATCCTGCACAACTTCTACCGCTTCA
>Ga0265297_10001191_pt1 | contig 63280 bp, 59 predicted proteins | sample Munlanlwell13791_FD_192502 | JGI IMG/M metagenome (GOLD analysis project Ga0265297, IMG submission 192502) | Leachate microbial communities from a municipal landfill in Southern Ontario, Canada - Leachate well 137-91 | ecosystem: Engineered > Solid waste > Landfill > Unclassified | place... | reverse complement strand
TCCCTCTCCGCCGCTGGGGGCGCGAAACAGCTTTTCCATAAGAAAACAAGTTATGATAACGCGGGTGCCGCCGCGAAGCGGCGGCGGGTGAGGTGGCTCTTTCTTCTTTCGTCATCCCCGCGAAGGCATTCCCTTTTCTCGTCATCTCCGCAAAGGCCATTCCCTTTCTCGTCATCTCCGCAAAGGCCATTCCCTTTCTCGTCATTCCCGCGAAAGCGGGAATCCAGCGCCGCGCGTCCGCGCGGCATATAAATTTCCCTCTCCGCCATTGGGGGAGAGGGTGCCGCCGCAAAGCGGCGGCAGGTGAGGTGGCTCTTTCTTCTTTCGTCATCCCCGCGAAGGCATTCCCTTTTCTCGTCATCTCCGCAAAGGCCATTCCCTTTCTCGTCATTCCCGCGAAAGCGGGAATCCAGCGCCGCGCGTCCGCGCGGCATATAAATTTCCCTCTCCGCCGCTGGGGGCGCGAAACAGCTTTTCCATAAGAAAACAAGTTATGATAACGCGGGTGCCGCCGCGAAGCGGCGGCGGGTGAGGTGGCTCTTTCTTCTTTCGTCATCCCCGCGAAGGCGGGGATCCCATTTGCTTTTTAATAAGTTGAAGGCAAACGAACGCTTGTTTTTTTGGGAACGCATCAATGAAAAGCTAATTAGCCATAATATCTACCTCGTATACCACGTCGCCCTTCCCTTGCCGTGGCGCTCAATATTGGAGCGCCCCCAACCGGCGGCACAAGAGTATCCATATGCCCATGGAAAGAAGAGAGAATTTGATTATTTATAATATATAAATATCAATAGGTTATAAATATATGGGTGTTTGTGGTGTATTTTTGGTTTGATTTATGGGTGTATATGGGTGTATATATGGTTTGAAGAAAAACATGATCAGCACAAACACAATAAAGATCACGCCCGAGCTTTTGGCGCTCATCGCTGAAGTTGATGAGTTCAAAGGAGCATGGCGCGCGTTTGGCACGCTGGCTCCGGAACGGCTGAAAGCGCTGCGTCATGTGGCAACCATTGAAAGCATCGGCTCCTCGACCCGCATCGAAGGCAGCAAGCTTTCCGATCGCGAGATCGAAAAGCTTCTCGCCCGCCTTGATATCAAGTCCTTTGCATCGCGAGATGAACAGGAAGTTGCAGGTTATGCCGAAACGATGGAAACGATTTTTCAATCGTGGCAAGACATCCCTATTACCGAAAATCATATCAAGCAGTTTCACCGCGATCTTCTGCGCTATAGCGGAAAAGATGATCGGCATCGGGGCGAGTATAAAAAACTTTCCAACAAAGTCGCCGCTTTCGATGAGAGCGGAAAACAAATCGGCATCATATTCGACACGGCCTCCCCATTCGATACGCCGCGCCTTATGACGGAGCTTGTTTCTTGGCTGAAGGAAGCGCGCGAGCTTGGCCAACTTCATCCGCTATTGATTATTGCGGTCTTTGTCGTTGCCTTTCTTGAAATCCATCCTTTTCAAGACGGCAACGGAAGGCTGAGCCGCATTCTCACGACGCTGCTCTTGTTACAAGCCGGATATGCTTATGTGCCCTACAGTTCTCTTGAAAGCGTTGTCGAGAATAACAAGGAAAATTACTATCTCGCATTGCGCCAGACTCAAAAAACGATCCGCAAACCAAAGCCAGACTGGCAGCCATGGCTAGGGTTCTTTCTGCGCGCACTGCAACAACAAAAACGCAATCTTGCGGTCAAGATGGAACGGGAGAAGATCGTTATCGCTGCCTTGCCGGAGCTTGCCGTCAAAATCGTAGATTTTGCAAGGCAACATGGCCGCGTAACGATGGGCGACATGATCCGCATCACGGGCGCAAGCCGAAACACGCTGAAAGAACACTTCAGAAACTTGTTGAAACAGGGTCACCTTGCTCAGCACGGACGCGGCAAAGGAACGTGGTACGCGCTGCCATAAAAAATCGGGTTTGTTTGAGAATCTAAACTCAAACTAAAAACTGGTGCCGATTGAGGGAATTGAACCCCCGACCTTCGGTTTACAAAACCGCTGCTCTACCCCTGAGCTAAATCGGCGTACCAAACTTTATCACCCATTCCCGCTTGTCCGGCGAAGCTCTCTTGAGCGAAGCCGGAAGCTAAATCGGCATACCTAAACAAACTTCTCTACCCCTGAATAAAGGTCAGAACTCAATTAAACGTGGTCATTCCGGAAAATTCGCTTTTTTGCCTCTTGCAAAAATGCGAATTTATCCGGAATCCGATTTGGTTCTCTTGCGGCAAGAAACCAAATCGGATTCCGCATAAATTTTCCTTCGCACCACGAAGAGAAAATTTTGCGGAATGACGGCTGTTTTTTTACGCTAGCCCTCTCTATCAACTCACCATTAACTGAGCCTAGACCCTAAATCGACCCTTTTTTCCAAGGCGACGCACCATAGTCTGCCGTTTCTGAAAATGAAAGATCATCCTCGCCATAAGGATACATATTAATTATATATATTTGAAGTCCCGTTAATTTGCCAAAACGCCCCGCCTGACAGGAGACCTTCGTGACAACCCAGCCCCAAACCAAGCTCAAGGACTGCCGTTATGGCAAGATGCTGTACTTTCCCAACGATAAATATGTCGGAAAAGCCTTCGACGTTTATGGGGAATTCAGCGAAGGCGAAGCGGACTGTTTTCGGCGGATTTTGCGCCCCAAGGACGTTGTCATCGAAGTCGGCGCCAATATCGGAGGCCATACCGTCCGCTTGGCGCAGCTCGTAGGGCCGGAAGGGCTGGTGATAGCGTTCGAACCCCAAAGAATTCTTTACCATATGCTCTGCGCCAACATCGCCATGAACAACCTGTTCAACGTCCATACCTATCTTGCGGCGGTAGGCCGCGAAATGGGGTCGCTTTTGGTTCCCCCCATCGACTACAGCGCGGCGGCCAACTTCGGCGGCATCAACCTTGATGATACGACGGCCGGAGAACCCGTGCCCCTGACGACGCTCAATTCCATGAAATTGCCCCGCCTCAAGCTGCTCAAAGTCGATGTCGAGGGAATGGAATCCGACGTTCTGACGGGAGCCAAAGGCCTCATCGCGCAGCATCGCCCCTTCCTGTACGTCGAAAACGACCGCCGGGAAAAATCGGAAGCGCTTATCGGGCTTATCGATTCGCTGGGCTATGACATGTGGTGGCACCTGCCCCTTTTGTTCAATCCCGACAATTTCGCGGGCAACAGCAATAATATTTTCGAAAACCTTGTCTCCGCCAACATGCTGTGCATGCCGAAAGACCTCGCCGCCGACTTTGAAGGTCTTCGGAAAGTCACAGGCCCGACCGATTTCTGGCATTAACTATAATATCGTCATGCCCGTCCCCGCCTTCGCGAGGACAGACTCCGGCGGGCATCCCATTTGGTTACTTATTTGGTTACTTATTTGGTTACTTATTTGGTTACTTATTTGGTTACTTATTTGGTTACTTATTTGGTTACTTATTTGGTTACTTATTTGGTTACTTATTTGGTTACTTATTTGGTTACTTATTTGATTGTTTATATCGGCTGAAATAACCAAAAACTCCGTCATTCCGCAAAATTTTCTCTTCGCGGAGCGAAAGAAAATTTATGCGGAATCCGATTTGTTTTTCTTGCGGAAAGAAAACACATCGGATTCCGGATAAATTCGCATTTTTGCAAGCAAAAGCAAAAAAGCGAATTTTCCGGAATGACGATGTAATTTTGTAAGTTCTTCATCTCAATTCGCTTGTATTACATATCATTGTCCCTTAGACAAAATTCATGACGAATCCGCAACAAATTTTGGCCGATCTAGAATGGCAAGTCGGCATGGGCGCCGATGAGGTGATCGGCGAGCTGCCGAGCCTCGCAAAGTGGGACGCCGGACATAAACTGCGGCGCCTTGAAAGCAAAGACCTTCCGGTTGAAAAAGCACCCTTAACAAAAACAGCTTCCGCTCCTACGGCGCTTTTCCCTACGCCCGCCCAACCGGCATCCGTTTCCAGGGCCCCCCCCCCCTGTTCCGCCAAGACCCTCGACGAGCTTAAGGCCGAGCTTTCGACATTTGACGGCTGCGCCTTGCGAACGACGGCCATGAATTTAGTCTTTGCCGACGGAAACCCCTCCTCGCCGGTCATGTTTATCGGCGAAGCCCCGGGCGAGGACGAAGACCGGCAGGGAAAACCCTTCGTCGGGGTCAGCGGGCAGCTCTTCGACAAGATGCTCGCGGCAGCCGGAATGGCGCGCAAGGACATATATATATCCAACATCCTGTTCTGGAGGCCTCCGGGCAACAGAACGCCGACGGACGCCGAGATTGCAGCCTGCCTTCCGTTCGTCGAACGCCATATCGCATTGATAAATCCTAAAATTTTGGTTTTACTCGGCGGCGTCGCGGCTAAAACCCTCTTGCGGACTACCGACGGGATTACCCGGATTCGGGGCCGCTGGACGACCTATAAGCCGCCATCCGATGGAACTTTTGATACCCCCATACCTTGTCTTCCGATCTACCACCCCGCCTATCTGCTGCGTCAAATGAGCGCAAAACGTCAAGCGTGGAACGACATATTATTACTCAGAAAACGCCTAGACGAAATTAACCCATTGATAAATAACAAATAAATATTAATCATTAATGTTTTGTTGACGATTTTGCTTGCGAACTTTTGTTTTCGACCCTAGAGCGTCACCCATGAACAATGTTTCGCTCAAAGAACAAACCATGCGTCGTTTGCCCAAGTTGGCGACGATGGCGCTCGTCATGTGGGGGCTGAGTTCCAGTTCCCATCTCGGCGCCGCGCCCGTGTGGCTGCTTCAGAGCGATTTGCCGCCGCACGTCACGCCGCAAACAAAGGCTCCCTTTGTCCGCAAGCAAAGCGACGTGTTGTCGCCGCAAGATGCGGCTCTGTACCGCGCCGCCTTCGCCGCGCAGGAAAAGGCCGATTGGAGTTTTGCCGACAAAGCCATGGTTCAGGTCATGGACAAAAGGCTGATCGGACACATTCTGTTTGATCGCTACATGCGCCGGACACCGAGTTTAAATGAGGCAAAACAATGGTTTGCGTCGTATTCCTTCCTTCCGGAATCCGAAGCTCTTTACGAACAACTCACGCGTCAGGCCGGTTTTTCAGCCTCCCAAATCGAGAAGCCCACGTCCGTAGACGAATGGGAAGGCAGCGACGGCTTCAGTTCGCCGTCCAACTTCCGTAAAGCTAACGATAACGAAAATGCCGGTTTCAAAAGCCCCGTCAAATCGGCGGTCAATGCCGCTTTACGTCGGAACAATCCTTCGAAAGCGCGATCCATTCTCGCTTCGGCTTTAAACAAGGGTGCCTTGCCAATCGCTCAGGCGGGAGATTTGATCAGCCGCATTGCCGCCACCTTCTTCTATCAGGGCGAGATCGAAGACGCGCGGTCGTTGGCGAAGATAGCCGCAGGATCGGGATCCTCGCTCGGGTTATGGATCGAAGGACTTTCGGCCTGGAAGCAACGCGATTTCGGCACGGCCGCCCGTTCTTTTGCCGAGCTTACCGAAGCCAAGAGCCTTTCCACGTGGAATCGGTCGGCAGCCGCTTATTGGGCATATCGCGCGACGAGCCGTTCGGGAGACAAGTCCCAGTCCTATCGTTTTCTGGCCGAAGCGGCCAAATATCCCCAAAGCTTCTATGGCGCTATGGCCTTCCATTTGATGGGACGCCAGATTGAGCGTTCGTGGGAAATGCCAGAATTAAACGACAAGTACGTTTCCATGTTGGCGTCCCAGCCTTCGGGCTGGCGGGCGTTAGCCTTAACTCAAGTCGGACGCAGCGATTTAGCCGAAAGCCAGTTGCGCCGCCTGCTTTCCGAAACCCCGCGCGAAATGCGGATGCCCGCGTTGGCTCTGGCGGAAAAAGCCGGCATGCCCTCCCTTATCCTTCAATTGAGCGGCGTGGCCTCGCATAAGAACGGCAAGCCCCTCGATGCGGCTCTCTATCCCGTTCCCCCGTGGGAACCGGCCAGCGGCTATACTGTCGACCGCGCCCTTATATACGCGATTATGCGCCATGAATCCCTGTTCGATCCGGCGGCAGTCAGCTCGCGCGGCGCTTGCGGCCTGATGCAGATTATGCCCTCGACCGCCCGCCACATCGCGAACGAGAACAAGCTTGAACGCGGCGTTAAGAGCACTTGCTCCGAGCGTCTGTTCGACCCCACGACCAACGTCGATATGGGTCAAAAGTACGTCCGCATTTTATCCGAACGCCCCATGATCGGCGACAACCTCCTTTTCCTGCTTACCGCCTATAACGGCGGCCCGGGAAATCTGGCGCGTTGGATGGCCGGCACCGACCGTACCGATCCGCTTCTGTTCGTCGAAAGCCTGCCGGCCCGCGAAACCCGCGCCTACGTTCAACAGGTCTTGCTGCACTATTGGATGTATCGTTCGCGCCTGTCGCAGCCCGACACCGCCATCGCGCAATTGTCCCAAGGCCAATGGCCTCGCTACACGCTAAGCAACAGCTCGTCCACGCGCGCCGACGCCGGGCAACCGCTGGAAGTCTTGGCGAGCATCGACCCCGTCGGCATGATCAAAACGCGGTAATTACCTGATATCATCGTCATTCCGGAATATTTTCTCTTCGGCTGCGTAAGCAGACGAAAGAAAATATATCCGGAATCCGATGTGGTTTTTTTTGTTGAAAGAAAAACAAATCGGATTCCGCATAAACTTTCTTTCGCTTCGCGAAAAGAAAGTTTTGCGGAATGACGATAAATATAGCCGTTTAAGTATTTATTGAGTCGTCATCCCCGCGAAGGCGGGGATCCCATTTTCTTTTATTTTATTGAAAAAATTAGAGAAGTTTGCTGTCTGTTTCTGCGTCACCAGATCAAATAAGAGCAGATAAAAACGTAATCAGCTATATTTGGGCGCAACCTTATCTCTTCCCCAAAATCACATCCGCAAGCGCCTTCTTAGTTATTTTATCGTCTATACCCAACTAAACACCGTCATTCCGCAAATTTTTCTCTTCGCGCAGCGAAAGAAAAATTATGCGGAATCCGATTTAGTTCTCTTGTCTAGAGCGCCTTCCGATTAGGTTGGCCCGCGCAACGGGAGCAATGGGATTCCCCTCCCCTTGAGGGAGGGGTTAGGGGCGGGGTCATAAAGTTGCGGATTGTCCTTCATTTGCAAGGTCTTTTCTGAAATCTGCCATCAACCCCTCCCCTCGCCCCTCCCTCAGGGGGAGGGGAACTTGTTCAGTCGTACTGCAAATTTGATTCTACCTAATCGGGAAATGCTCTAAAGAAAAACAAATCGGATTCCGCATAAACTTTCTTTCGCTTCGCGAAAAGAAAGTTTTGCGGAATGACGATAAATATAGCCGTTTAAGTATTTATTGAGTCGTCATCCCCGCGAAGGCGGGGATCCCATTTTCTTTTATTTTATTGAAAAAATTAGAGAAGTTTGCTGTCTGTTTCTGCGTCACCAGATCAAATAAGAGCAGATAAAAACGTAATCAGCTATATTTGGGCACAACTTTATCTCTTCCTCAAAATCATATCCGCAAGCGCCTTTTCGGCGCCCGGTTCATTGAAGACAAGGCGAACGGGTAAAATCACCACTTCGGCGCGGAAAATAAGCGGCAGGCGCATGGCGTCTTTTTCCGTCGTCAGAAGGCGCGCGCCCCGCTCTTCCGCCTCAAGGCGCAGCGCATCGATATCCGCCGCCGTATAAAGATAGTGGTCGGGATACTCGCGCGCGCTGACGATGTTCAGCCCCAAAGACTGCGCCGTGGCAAAAAACTTCTCGGGTCGCGCCAGACCCGCAAAAGCGACAAATTCCCCGAACCTCGGAAATCCCAGCGGCAGATTGGGCTCAATCCGCGCGCGGAAAACGGGAATGCGAACGCGCGCCGCCAGATTTTGCCTGTCGCTCTCGCCGATCAGAACCATCGCATGGGCGCGGCTCACCGCCTCTTCAAAGGTTTCGCGCAAAGGCCCTGCGGGAATGATGCGCCCGTTGCCGAGGCCGGAATCGCCGTCGACGACGAGGATCGCCGTTTTCGGCGCCAGATTGGGGTTTTGAAATCCGTCGTCCACGATGACGACCGAGCCGTTCACTTCGGCGTCGCGCACCGCGCGGACGCGGTCTCTGCCGGCCCATGTCGGCGCGACGGAAGACAAAAGCAGCGCCTCATCGCCGACATCTCCCGCCTTATGGCGCGAGGGATCGACGCAGGTCAAAAAACCTTTGCCGCCATACCCGCGCGTTACGAACACGGGCTTCTGCCCGCGGCTTTTCAGGATTCTGGCGAGCGCCAGCGCAGTTGGCGTTTTTCCCGCCCCGCCCGCCACGACGTTGCCGACGCAAACGAGGGGTACGCGCGAGTGATAGGCGCTGGCAAATAACCGGCGAAACCGCGTTCCTGCTTTAAACACAGACGACAAAGGCGCAAGCAACGATGCTAAAAGCATCGGCAGACGGTCGCCTGAATCTGGATACCAAAAACGCGGAGTTTTCATTTAAACAGGTATTACTTAAGCAGGGGGGAAATCTCGATCATGATGCGGCTCAGGATAGAGCGTTTTTGGTCGGCGAGCAACTGCGCTGCGCGCGCCATGCGCTCGCGTTCCACCTCGTCCTGCCACAGGCGGCCGACGGTAACCGCGATTTCCTGCGCGCTTTGAACCTGCACTGCCGCGGCGTCGGAAATGAATTCCCGCGCGACTTCGGAAAAATTAGTCATTGAGGGCCCAAAAACGATGGCCGACTTCAATTGCGCAGGCTCAATCGGATTATGCCCGCCCGTTCCCCCAAAAGAGCCTCCCAAAACGGTGACGGGGCATAAGGTGTAAAACAGCCCCATTTCGCCCATCGTATCGGCAAGATACACTTGCGTGTTTTCCATTATTCTTTCGCCCTTTGAGCGGCGCGCAGAGGCCAATCCGGACGATTTGATGAGCCGCTCAATCTCGTCGCCCCTGTCGGGATGGCGCGGCGCGATGACGGTCAGAAGGCGCGGAAACTTCGTCGCCAAAGCGCGGTCTGCTTCAAGCGCCACCTGCTCTTCGCCCGGGTGCGTCGAGGCCATCAGCCAAAGGGAACGACCTTGCGTTTCCGCGCGCAGGCGTTCCAGTTCTTCCGCGTCGAACGGCGGCGGCATCGAAACATATTTGAGGTTCCCGACGCATTTGACGGGTCTTGCGCCAAGCGCGATGAAGCGGCTTTTGTCGGCCTCGGTTTGAGCGAGGCAAAGGCGGAAAGTCGACAACAATTCCTGCGCAAAACCTTTGAACCGATACCAGTTGCGGAACGACTTGTCCGACATGCGCGCGTTGAGCAAAATTGCCGTGATCGAACGCATCCGCAAAGCCGAAAGCATATTGGGCCACAACTCGGATTCAATCCATATCGCAAGCGTCGGCTGCCACGTATCGAGAAACCTTTTGACGGAAGACACGAGATCGACGGGCGCATATTGATGCAGGGCATACTCGGGCAACCGTTTTTCGACCATGCGCGCGGCGGTCACCGTTCCCGTCGTCAACACGATGGACATGTTAGGATATTGCCCATGAATTTTTTCGATGAGCAGAAGCAAGGATGACGCTTCGCCGACGCTGGCCGCATGGCACCAGATGACGCGCCCGCGCGGGCGGGGTTTTGAAGCATACCCGAAGCGCTCGGCGAAACGCTCTTTATCCTCGCGCCCGCGGCTCATGCGCACGCGCAGATACGCGCGAACAAGCGGTTCGCAAAGGATCGTCAAAAAACGGTAGAGCTTAAGGAGCATAAAAGGTTTCTCAATCCTCGTCATGCCCGCGAAGGCGGGCATCCCATTTTCTTCTTTTCCTAATCATCCCCGCGACCTGTCCGGCGCAGCTTTAGCAAAGCCGGAAGGCGGGGATCCCATTAGTTTCTCTTCTTCGTCATTCCGCAAAATTTTCTCTTCGCTTAGAAAGAAAATTTATGCGGAATCCGATGTGCTTTCTTCATTATTAGAAACCAAATCAGATTCCGTATAAATTCGCATTTTTGCGATGAGCAAAAAAGCGAATTTTCCGGAATGACTCTCTTTTTATACACGCGCATGGTTTTGGCGCAAAGGGTTATGATAAAAGGGCGAATCCTGATATGGTTACAGGTCATTTCACTCTTTTGGTTCGCCTTTCATGACTTGCTGCACCCTCCATCCCACCGAAAAACATTGCGTCGGCCGCAGCAATTGGATCCGCGCCGCCGTCCTAGGCGCGAATGACGGAATCATCTCGACGGCAAGCCTCATCGTCGGCGTTGCCTCCGCGCCCAGCACTGTCGCCGAAATTATCACGGCAGGCGTTGCGGGCTTAATGGCGGGAGCCCTCTCGATGGCGGCGGGCGAGTACGTTTCCGTCAGCTCGCAATCCGACATCGAAAACGCCGACCTTGCGCGCGAAAAGCAGGAGCTCATCGACGATCCGGATTTTGAAACCGAAGAGTTGGCTCAGATTTATGTAGGTCGCGGGCTCGACTATTCCACGGCGAGAACCGTCGCCATCCAGCTCATGAAAAAAGACGCCCTTGGCGCCCATGCCCGCGACGAACTCGGCATCAACGAAATCACGACCCCAAGACCCGTGCAGGCAGCCCTTTCCTCGGCAGCAGCCTTTACTTTGGGAGCCGCCCTTCCCTTGCTGGCCCTGCTTCTCTCGCCGGAAAAGAATATCGTACCGGTTGTTTTCGCCTCCTCATTGGTCTTCCTGGCGCTTCTCGGCACCTTCAGCGCAGGAGTCGGCGCTGCCAAGCCCCTCAAGCCGACGTTGCGCATCGCCTTCTGGGGAGCATTGGCCATGGCCGTCACGGCAGGTGTCGGCGTTCTGGTTGGAAAAGTCCTCTAGCCACCTCTCATTTCCTCCTTTTCCCGCGCATCTGCTTTTGGTAGCCTGCCTTTATGGTCAATGAAGCCCCCCTGACGTTGCTTGAGAATTTTCTGCTTTTGGCTCTTAACGAAGAGACCGGACAGCTGCATTCAGTGGGTAGCGACGCTTTGGACTACGCCACGGCGGGCGCCATTCTTATGGATTTGACCCTGCGGAACCGCATCGATAACGACATGCGCGACCTGTTCCCCATCGACCCTACCCCGACAGGCGACGACATCCTCGATCCTGTTATGCAAATGATATCTCTCGCCCCCGTCCTGATGCCCCATCCCATCGTCTACTGGCTGAAACAAATCGCCGAAGAAGGCGCTTCCCTTCGGAAAAAAGCTCTGCGCCGTCTCGAAAAGAGGGGCATTATTCGCAATAAAAGCATGAACTCTTTCTGGATGCTAGGGTTCCGGGGAGGCTCTACAGTCAACGAGCAGGAACAAAACGCCGTCAAAGCGCGGCTTATGGGTACGCTTCATGGCGGAGACGTTCCGACGGCGCAAGGCATCATGCTGACAGGATTAGTATATGCCTGCGGCCTTTTCCCTTTCATTATGAACGAAACGGAATATAAAGACGCCTCCGCGCGCATTGAAAAGATTTCGCATATGGATCTTATCTGCCAGGCTGTTGCCAAAAGCATCGCCGAGGCGCATCCAACTCTCTCCGTCGTATCGGGAAATTAAGGTATGGGTAGAAGCTTTTTCCTATTTCTCCTCGTGTCGCTGATGGCGACAACGGCTCTGGCGCAGGAGGCTCCTCCTCCGCGCAAGATGCCCCGCACACCCGTCGCCCGCGAAACAATCGCGGAATCCCACGACACCATTCCGGCGTCGAAGGAGCTTCAGGGGTCTGCGATCATTCTCGACGGAGAAAAACTGCGTATCGGAAAAACGGACGTGCGCCTTTTCGGCGTCGTGCCGCCGCAACTGACCGCCAGCTTCGGTCCTCAAGCGCGCACCGCGTTGGAAGGCATCATCGGGGGACAAAATATATACTGTAAAATCCGCGACAGGGATCGGGACGGACGCTTGCTCGCAACCTGCACGAACGTCAGCGGCAGCGATGTCGCGCTCGATCTTCTCAAGCGCGGCCTTGCCGTGACCTCGCGCGGATCGCTGACCAATACCGAATTGGCGGCGCCCTATCTCGCGGCCGAACAAGCCGCTCAAAGCCACAAAATCGGCCTGTGGTCGATTGCCGTCAACGCGCCTGTTTCAGTGCCTTTAGCGGCGCCCGGTGCGCCGCCTAAACAGGAATCCCCGCCCGAAGCCGAAAGCAAGAAAGAGGAAAAGGCGCGCGCCGAACAGGCCGCGCAAGCCAAAGCCGCCGCCGAGGCTCAGGCGAAAGCCGCCGCCCTTGCGCAAACTCAAGCCCAAGCAAAAATCGCCGCAACCATTATTTCAGAAGCGGCAGAAGCCCAAAAGGCCGATCTGGCATGGGTGCCCCCTGAGCTTGGTTTTCTTGAACGCTACCAAATTCTTATTTCCGGCCTTCTGATGCTGGCGACGGCGCTCAGCATTGCGGGTTCCATAGAACGGCAAAGGATGAACGACCGGCGCGATGAGACAAAGGCTCTGGCGGCGGCCTTGCGCGGCGAGCTTATGGCGGCGCGCGGCGTTTGCTTCGGACGCGCCAAAAGCATCACCTGCGAAGCCGAAGAGCGCACTGCCGCATGGCCGCGCATCCGCACGACCCTGTATCAAGCCTATGTCGGACGTTTGGGGTTTTTGGGCGCCGATTTGGCGCGTCAAATCGCCGCCGTTTACGGGCAATCGAGTGATTATGCGTCCATCTACAATCCGACGACAGGCGGAGCCCTGGTCGAAGTCAGCAAAAAGCACGCCTTGGAAATGCTGATCAAGCGCATCGACGAAGTTCTGCCGAAACTGGGCGAAGTCGAAAGAACGGGCAAGCTGTCTTCTTCGCGCATCTATACGTCGTCGGGCGCGGAAGCCCCCTCCTCCGCATCGCAAAGCATCTCTGCGGGCTTTAATGTTCTTTCGGGCTCGGCCGTCAAGCTGTTCTCTTTTTTCCGCACGATTCATGAAGTCTGGGGAAACGCGCGCGCGGCTGTTCTGAATTCAAGAAGCGTTCTGGAGCCGCCGCCGCCCCTGCCGCCGGAACCGCCGATTGTGTCGGAGTACACGGCCGTCATCGAAGCCGATATGGAGCGCTATCAATACGCGGAAAACGTCGAGGCGCTCGTCACGCCCACGCACCGGAAAAGGCACAAAGAAAAAGGCGCGGCGTGAGTTAACGACGCTTCTTTTTTCGAGAAGCAAATCATCAATAAATCCTCGCCAATAGTTGATTACCCTGTGACACCTATTGCCACGGTTATATAGCATGAGATAATACTTAATAGATGCTTCTTATATGAGTCGAACCCCGCGAGGCTGTCGATGACGAAAAAATACAATCTAGGATTCATTTCTGATGAAGCCATTTTTACCCATGTAAAAAAGACTGTCCTCGAATATCGGTTCGATGTTGATTTGGCAAAATTCAATAATAACTTAGTCGACCCGATTAAACTTACTTTCGATTCAAAAATTTATAAGAAAAGCATTGAAGCCGTAATTGAAGATGAGATATTACGACAAATTGATAAATCAAATAATAACTCCATCGGTTATTTTCACCAGAATATCTTCACCCACATTGGAAGAGGCTGGACTGTTCCCGCTGCAGGATATGACATAATTAATAAGGACAGCCACATTTATGTAGAGATGAAGAATAAGCACAACACGATGAACTCTTCGTCTTCACAAAAAACCTATATGCGCATGCAACATACGTTGCTTAAAGATAAGAAGGCAACATGCCTTCTTGTTGAAGTGATAGCCACCAACAGCCAAGATATTGTTTGGAAAACAACTTTAGACGGACGACGTATGTCTAATGCAAAAATTCGCCGCGTCTCAATCGATAAGTTTTACAAAATAGCTACTGGTGACTCTATTGCGTTTAAAAAGTTATGCGAAAAGCTTCCCCAGATTATCGAGGACGTCGTGGATGATACAGATTTCAGTATTGGTACGAATACGGTTGTTAAAGAACTAAAAAAAATCGACCGAAATCTTATGAAAAGCATCTACCTTTTGTCTTTCGAAAAGTACGAAGGGTTTGATTCTTTCTCTCTATAAATCTTGACGTAATAATAACCACGCGTGAGTCAAAAAATTTAAAGGGAACGCAACCCAATAAAATGCTTTGTGGAAAAAAATTTCATTGCCTCCATACAAAAAATATGTTTACTGTTTGTTCTGGTAGCCATGAACAAGGTTGACTAACCCATGAAAAACAATCTTCTTTCCCTTGCGGAAGTTGCCGACATGCTTTCGGTTTCGAAAGAAACCCTAAGAAGGTGGGATAAGTCTGGAAAATTAGCTTCAATGAGACACCCCATAAACAACTACAGGGTTTACAAGAAGGAGCAACTCAAGATGTTTGACCAACTTGGGTTTATGTTTGACGAAAAGCCGCGCCGAAAATCATCCCGCCCCCTTCGCAAATACAAAGCCATCGAGCTTTTTGCAGGTGCCGGTGGCTTGGCTTTAGGATTAGAGAACGCCGGATTTGATACCCTTCTTCACAACGACTTTGATAAGTGGGCTTGCGAGACACTGAAAATTAACAGACCAAATTGGAATGTAATTCACGATGATGTACGCAATCTTGATTTTAAAAAATACCACAACAGAATTGATCTACTTACTGGGGGATTCCCGTGCCAAGCTTTCAGCTATGCAGGAAACCAGATGGGATTTGCCGATGCACGCGGCACACTTTTTTACGAGTATGCACGAGCCGTAAAGGAGATAAGACCCCCAATTTTTCTCGCTGAAAATGTTCGCGGCTTGCTTACTCACGATAATGGTCGAACATTATCTTCAATGCTTTCGGTTATGAATGAGCTTGGATACCACGTTATACAACCCAAGCTTATAAAAGCGATTTTTTATCGTGTTCCTCAAAAACGAGAACGATTAATAATTATAGGAATCAGGAAAGATTTGCCACACGATTTTTTCCATTTTCCCGAACCTCACAGTAAAATATATACGGTTAAGGATGCTCTCAAAAAGGGTTCTTTATTTGATTGCGATGTTCCAAAATCCTTCGGGCAAAAATATCCGGCAAAAAAAGCTTCGATTCTTGCACAGGTTCCTCCAGGAGGTTATTGGCGTGATTTGCCTGTAAAACTTCAAAAAGAATATATGAAGGGAAGTTTCTATCTTGGCGGAGGAAAAACCGGGATGGCAAGACGCATGAGCTGGGATGAACCGAGCCTTACCCTGACTTGCGCCCCCGCTCAAACACAAACAGAGCGTTGTCACCCATCAGAAACTCGCCCCTTTACAGTGCGCGAATACGCACGCATCCAAACATTTCCGGATGATTGGCAGTTTGCCGGAGCTATGGGACAACAATACAAGCAAATCGGAAATGCCGTTCCAGTGAACTTGGCAACTGAAATTGCACAATCTATTGTGAATTATCTGAATACTCTCGAAGAAATCGAAGAACACAGAAAAATATCTGCATAGCTCATCAACAAATAGCTCTGGCACAGAAAAAGAAAGCAGGAAAAAGGCGCGGCGTGAGGGGCAGCCGTCGTCATTCCGCAAAATTTTCTCTTCGCATAGCGAAAGAAAATTTATGCGGAATCCGATTTATTTTTATTGCCAAAAGAAACCAAATCAGATTCCGCATAAACGCGCATTTGCATAAAGCAAAAGCGCGTTTTGCGGACTGACAAAAAGCTGAAGATTGATCTTACTTCACGAACATCTTGGCGTACGTGCCCAGCAACGTCTTCAGCTTCTCATCCGTTTCCGGCTTGATCTGCTTGTCCGTGCGGATGGCCGTCAGAATGGCGGCGCCTGAAGAGCCGCGCAGTTCCTGCAACAGCCCTTGCTCGAAGCGCGTGACGTCTTCGACCTTCACGTTGTCGAGGAAGCCCCTAACGCCCGCATAAATCACGCAGACCTGCTCTTCGACCGCGAGAGGCGAATATTGCGCTTGCTTCAGCAATTCCGTCAGACGACGGCCGCGATCCAACAGCTTTCTCGTCGTCGCGTCGAGGTCGGAGGCGAATTGCGAGAACGCTTCCATTTCGCGGAATTGCGCGAGTTCGAGCTTGATCGAGCCTGCGACCTGCTTCATGGCCTTGATCTGCGCCGACGAGCCGACGCGGCTGACCGACAGGCCGACGTTAATGGCGGGGCGGACGCCCTTATAGAACAGACCCGTTTCAAGGAAGATCTGCCCGTCCGTAATCGAAATCACGTTTGTCGGAATGTAGGCCGAAACGTCGCCGGCCTGCGTTTCGATGATCGGCAACGCCGTCAGCGACCCGCCGCCGTTCTTGTCGTTCAATTTGGCCGCGCGTTCCAAAAGACGCGAATGCAGGTAAAACACGTCGCCCGGATACGCTTCGCGGCCCGGCGGGCGGCGCAACAAGAGCGACATCTGGCGATACGCCACGGCTTGCTTCGACAGATCGTCATAAACGATGAGCGCGTGCATGCCGTTGTCGCGGAAATATTCGCCCATCGCGCAGCCCGTATAGGGAGCGATGAACTGCAACGGTGCGGGTTCGGAAGCGGTCGCAGCGACGACGATGGAATACTTCATCGCGCCGGATTCTTCCAAAGCCTTGACGATCTGCGCCACGGTCGAGCGCTTCTGCCCGATGGCGACATAGATGCAATACAGCTTCTTCGACTCGTCGCCGGACTGATTGATCTGCTTCTGGTTCATGAACGTGTCGATGACGATTGCCGTCTTGCCCGTCTGGCGGTCACCGATGATAAGCTCGCGTTGGCCGCGACCGACCGGAACCAGCGCATCGAGCGCTTTCAGCCCCGTCTGCATCGGCTCGTTCACCGAATGGCGCGGAATAATGCCGGGAGCCTTGACTTCGACGCGGGACATCTTGACGTTCTGAAGGGGTCCCTTGCCGTCGATGGGATTTCCGAGGCCGTCGACGACGCGCCCCAGAAGTCCTTTGCCGACGGGGCATTCGACGATGGCGCCCGTGCGCTTGACCATATCGCCTTCGCGAATTCCCGTGTCGTTACCGAAAACGACGACGCCGACGTTGTCGGCTTCGAGGTTAAGAGCCATTCCTTTGGTACCGTCGGAAAACTCGACCATTTCGCCGGCACGGACGTTGGTGAGGCCGTAGACTCGAGCGACGCCGTCGCCGATCGAGAGAACCTGCCCGACTTCGGCAATTTCGGTCGTAGCGCCAAATCCGGCGATTTGCTGCTTAAGAACCGACGAAATTTCAGAAACCCGAATATCCATTGAGACCGCTCCTTGCTTAAAGTTTTATCGCGACGGCTTTATGTCGCCGCGTTCGTTCTCCTTAATGCGCGTTCCATACGATCAAGCTTCGTCTTGATCGAAGAATCGAGGTATTGAGACCTTATCTTAACCGTAAGCCCGCCGAGTATCGAGGGATCCTCGACCATAGCCAGACGGACTTTTCCGCCGGTTGCCGCCGACAGGATGGCCGTCAGTTTTTCTTTTTGATCCGCCGTCAAAGGATGCGCGACGCGCACGTCGGCGCGGAATTCGCCGCGGCGCGTGCCGACTTCTTCCATATAGCCGTTGATTAAAAGGGGAAGCAGGCTGAGGCGGCGGTTTTGCGCGACGATGGAAAGAAAATTGGCCGTGACCTTGCTGACTCCGGCGGCGACGGCAACCTGATTGGCCACTTCTGTAACTTTTTCATGATTCAGGCGGGGATCGCACGCGACAAAGCGCCATTCGGGGCTTTCATTCCACAACGTGCGAAGATTAAGCATATCGGAGACAACCGCCTCGACGACACCCTCCTGCTCGGCCAAGGAAAAAAGCGCGCCGATATAACGATCGACAAGAACGGCGCTGTCGCCTGAAACGGGGGAAGAAGCGGAGGTATTTTCTGACACGGAACCTGACCTGGATATTATTGAATCTTAAGTGCCGCGCATCAGATAGCAAAGCCGTATCCGAGATGCAACTAAAGTTGTTGGGCTTGCATTTTAGGCTGAAAAATGGTGACTAAAGCCTGTCTTTGCCATAATTAACACTTTGATAGAAAATGTCGATTATCTTGATTTTTTCGGTTAGGCTCGACTCACATAGATTTGTACCCTTACGTCCATGAAGCGATACATGAAGCGAGAAAGATATTCCCTCCCCCTCGCGGGGAGGGTTAGGGAGGGGGGAGTTCGGCAGGAAAGGCGTTTCTCGATTCTGAACCGCGCAGCCAGCATCTCTCCCCCTCCCCTGACCCCTCCCGCGAGGGGAGGGGAAATTCTCTCTCATTTTTTTGTATGTAGGTAAATGCGCTGATTGGTATAAGGGGATATAGTCAACAACACGAAGGTTTTTAAGATGTTTGATATCCCTTTCCAAGCTCTTGACGCCGCCGCGACGCAGAAATTCATTGCCAGCGCCAAAGCCGACATCGCGCCGGTCGTCCTTCCGGAAGGAAAGACGTCCATTCAGTGCGCTGTCTTGCCCTTTTATGACGAATTCAAGCTTTATGCCGTTTCCGACACTTCTTTGCCGCCGCCCAACACGCGCTACATGCTTTACAAGCAGGGGGACGTCGGGTTGATGAATTGGACGAACGAGCCGATCTACGCCATCAACGAACGCGCGCCCATTAAAATCGACCGCAAGACGTGCATTCCCTACGCCCGCTTCTTCTTCCATTTTGTGCGCGGGCAGTTGGGGCGCTTCATCATCGTCGAGAAGCCTGAGGAAGTTGTTTGGCTTGCAAACGCCAACGACGAGGAAAAGGCCGAGGTCAACAAGAACCTTATCCCCATCACCTACAAGGGTATCGGGCGCGATAACCTGATCACTTTGACGGCGACCGTTGTTTTCAAAAACGCCCTGTTCAAGACCGACATCAAGATTGCGCCGCTTGAAATGGACGTTTTCGACGCCGAGATCAACGCGCCGGAACATTTCTCCATCGGCCAGATGAAGCTCGTCAACGAGGACTTGCTGATTGAAGACCTGAACGTGCCAGTCGACCCCCCGCCCGGAGAATTCGGCTAATCGTTGCCTTGTTTTTTCTCTTCTCCGTCATTCCGCAAAGTTTTCTCTTCGCGCTATCGCGCGAAAGAAAACTTATGCGGAATCCGATTTGGTTCCTTTTCGTTACGCCCATCGCATTCCACTAACTTTTTTGTTGATTAGGTAAAAATCTTACATGACCCCCGCCGCCCGCATCCAAGCAACGCTTGAGCTATTAGAAGAAATCGCCGATACGCCGCGTCCCGCCGACGCGCTGGTCAGCGCCTATTTCCGCGCGCGGCGGTATATCGGAAGCCACGATCGCGGCGACATCTCGACGCGGCTCTATACCGTGCTCAGGCATCAGGCGCGGCTTGACTGGTGGATTAATAATTCTCGTCATTCCCGCGAAAGCGGGAATCCAGCTGCGAGCGATAGCGAGCCTATGAGTCAACAATCGGAGAACAAGTCCGATAGTGCGTTTTTAGAGACTCACATGCCGCGTGGACACGCGGCGCTGGATTCCCGCTTTCGCGGGAATGACGGGGGTAGAGTGCGCCTGCGCCTTCTCGCATGGCTGGCGCTTGGCGAAAAAATGATATTGAAAGACATCGGCGAGCTTTGCAGCGGCGGGAAATTTGCGCCGGAAGAACTGGACGACGGAGAACGCGCTTTCTTGCGAAAACTGATCGGACACACCATCGAACATCCCGACATGCCCGAAGAAGTCGTTGCCGAATGCCCTTTGGGGCTCGCTCCCGTCTTAAAAGAAAAATTCGGAAAGAATTTTTTGAAAGAAATGCGCGCGATGTTGAAACCCGCAACGCTGGACCTGCGCATCAATCCGCTCAAGACGACGCGCGAAGAAATCCTGAAAGCGCTGAAGGAAATGAACTTTAAGGCGGAGATGTGCGCCCTGTCGCCGTGGGGCGTGCGCGTTTTCGAGCGCCCGAATTTAAGCGCCCTGCCGATGCTGAAAAACGGAATGGTCGAAATTCAGGACGAAGGCTCGCAAATGGTGGCGCTGGCCGTGGACGCCAAGCCGGGCGAGCGCGTCGTCGATTTTTGCGCGGGCGCGGGCGGCAAGACGTTGGCGATTGCCGCCATGATGCAAAACAAAGGCAAGATTATCGCCTGCGACGTTTTGGCCAAGCGTTTGGAACGCAGCACCGAACGCTTCCGGCGCGCGGGGCTGCACAACATCGAAACCCGCGCCCTGTCCAGCGAGCGCGATCCGTGGGTCAAAAAACACAAAGGCAGCTTCGACCGCGTTCTGTGTGACGCGCCATGCAGCGGCACCGGAACGTGGCGGCGCAATCCCGATGCGCGATGGCGCGAACTGGAGCCCGGGCTCGAAGCGCTTTTGAAAACGCAGGCGGAAATTCTGGACAGCGCCGCGCGGCTCGTCAAAGCGGGCGGGCGGTTGATTTACGCCACGTGTTCTCTCTTGCCGGACGAGAACGAAAGGCAAATTGAAAAATTTTTAGCGGCGCATGCGGATTTTTCGCTGCTGCCATGCGGATTGCAGGGCGCGGATTTTCTTTCCCTCTCTCCCGCGCAGCATGGAACGGATGGTTTTTTTGCGGCCACGATGGTAAAAGCCAAAAAAATCGAAAAAGCGGAAACTAAAACAAGCGAAGCAAACTAGAGCCTTTCTCGCTCAGATAGAACCACCGTCATGCCCGCGAAGGCGGGCATCCCATTTGTTTTCTTGTTTATTTCCATTTTCAGTAGTCAGAGACCGATTCCAACTGAACGGAAAACGCTCTAATCCGTCCTCCCTCCTCTCTTATTCCCGTCCTCCCCGAAGCCGCGAAGCGGCTGTCGGAAATCCATCTTTCTTGCCTTTCTTTGTCATTCCTAAAACAGCACCTCTTCTTTTTCGTCATTCCGCAAAATTTTCTTTTCGCAAAGCGAAAGAAAATTTATGCGGAATCCGATTTGGTTCCTTTTGATTTTCGCCTCAAGCCTGCCAACCGACGCGTATCCAAAAAACTAAAAAAGAATCGTCACACCGGCGAAAGCCGGCATCCGGACAGAAATCTTTTTATCTCCCCCTTCCGCGATTACGGTTATAACCCACAACACAAAAGGAAATATCCCGCCATCTCAACGACATCGTTGGTTAACGGAGAAATCCTAATTATTTTGCACCACAGGTGATCTTTCCCTTGACATCCTCCCACACAGGGTATATGACATATCCCGCTATCCTCCGTTACGCGAATAGGCGGAAGGTAGCCCGCCAAGGAAGCGGTGTTAGCCGGAGCGTACGATCCGGACCACGGTGCCGATTGGTGAGGTATGTGAGTACAGCTCTGCGGTCGCACGCAGGGCGCCCGGGCCACGTTCATTTTTGAACGGGCATGCGAAGGTTATTGAGAGCGCGGATTTTTGAGAAACGATTTTTGAAAGAAAGGATTTTTTGATGCGATAGAGACAAAGATTTTAAAGAATTGGATATTTAAACAAAAACGCCAAAAAGCGCTTCGCTGGAGCTTTATCCTTTCCCCTGCCCAGCTTCCGCCCTCGCCAAGAGAAGCGGAGCCCGCCCCTGCGAAAGCAGGGAGCGCGACAGATCACGCGAGAGATTGCGCAATGCTGTCGAACAGAATTTTTCCGTCCGTGCATCCATGAAGCTCTTCAAACGCGTCTTCGGGGTGCGGCATCATGCCCAGCACGTTGCCTTTTTTGTTAAAAACGCCCGCGATATCGTTGACCGAGCCGTTCGGATTTTCGCAATAACGGAAAGCGACTTGCCCGTTGCCCTCGATCGCCTTCAGCGTTTCCTTGTCCGCGAAATAATTGCCCTCGCCGTGCGCGATGATCATCCGCAGCTCCTGCCCTGTTTTGCACAGGTGCGTGAATTCGCTTTTCGCGTTTTCGACTTTCAGCGTGACGGACTTGCAGATGAATTTCAGTTTTTTGTTCCGCATGAGAACGCCGGGCAGCAATCCGGATTCGCATAAGATTTGGAAGCCGTTGCAAATGCCCCACACGCGCACGCCCGCTTCCGCGCGCGCCTTCACTTCCTGCATGATCGGCGAGTGCGCCGCCATGGCGCCGGTGCGGAGATAATCGCCGTGCGAAAAACCGCCGGGCAACAGGATCAAATCGACTTTCGGCAACGTCTTGTCCGCATGCCAGACCATGTGGGGCTTGTGCCCTGTTGCTTGCGTCAGCGCCAAAACGGCGTCACGTTCGCGATTTGTGCCCGGAAATACGACAACGGCTGATTTCATAAAACGAATCTCGAATTCTGTGGAAAGCGGCTTCAACTTAGGGCATTTTGTGCCCGAATAAAAGCCCTGAGTCGCCCATCTTATATATAGCCAAAATAACGGCTTTATAGATGTAAGGCCTTTTGCAGAACCCGCTCGGACGAGGGGAATGCAAGGAGCAAGGAGCGCAGGACCGCAAGCGTACTCTAAGGTACGTGCGGATCCGAGCACCGCAGCGACGAAGCAGTCCCCCGTCCGAGTTAGGGTTGTGCAAAAAGCCCCATGTCTCTTCTCACGCCATCAGATAATTTGAGTTTCTCCGACAAACTCCGGCTTCTGAACTGGGGCATGATCGCCCTTATCATCGTTATCGGCCTGATCGGCGTCGGCCTTTTGTATTCCGCGGGCGGCAAAAGTTGGACGCCTTGGGCCGGACAGCAATTGGGACGCTTTGCCGTCGGACTTGCTTTAATGATGGTCATCGCCCTGACCGACGTTCGTTTCTGGCTTCAGTACGCCTATGTGATGTACGGGGTCATGCTGCTTCTGCTGATCATCGTCGAAATCGTCGGCGAAACCGGCATGGGCGCGCAACGCTGGATCAATCTCGGATTTATCGTCATCCAGCCCTCGGAGCTCATGAAAATCACGCTTGTGCTTGCGCTGGCCAAATATTTCCACGGACTGACGTTCGAAGATATCGGACAACCGATCAAGCTCGTGGCGCCCCTCCTTATGGTCGTTGTTCCCGTCATCTTCGTTCTGATGCAGCCGAATTTGGGAACGGCTTTGCTTCTGACGTTAGGGAGCGCGGCGGTTTTCTTCGTGGGCGGCGTCCGTTGGTGGAAATTCGTTGTTATGATTATTCTGGCCGCCGCCATCGTGCCGATCGCGTGGGATCATTTGCACGATTACCAAAAGGCGCGCCTGACGACTTTCTTGAATCCGGGCGCAGACCCCTTGGGCGCCGGGTACAACATCATGCAATCTAAAATCGCTATGGGATCGGGAGGATTGTTCGGGCGCGGTTTTGGCCAAGGCACGCAAAGCCAATTGCAGTTTCTTCCCGAAAAACACACCGATTTTATTTTTGTCGTTCTGGCCGAAGAGTTCGGCATGTTCGGCGCTTTGTTCTTGCTTGGGCTTTATTTCCTGCTCATCGCCTATGGCTTTATCATCGCGCTGACGTGCCGGAACCAATTCGGTCGTTTGAGCGCCTTCGGGTTGACGTTCACCCTTTTCCTTTACGTCTTCGTCAATGTCGCCATGGTCACTGGCACGATCCCCGTCGTGGGCATCCCCCTGCCCCTTGTTTCTTACGGCGGAACCGCCATGCTGACGCTTCTGATCGGATGCGGCATTCTTCTGTCCATATCCCTGCATCGGGATTTGCGGATTTCCCGCACGGGTTTGAACGAGTAAGAACAGAACACAGGGCTAAGTCGGCCAAAACATCCAACAATCAAAGCACTTGCGGCGATACCTTAGAATATTGCAATAGCCTGTTGAAGTTATTGCTTTTCTGGAAAAAATTTACCATAATCGCCCGCCCATTCTTATATCCAGTCCCCTTGTCTTCATGTCCGGTTCCCCTTCTTTTGGTATAGGCCGTTTTACGGCGCTTGTTCTTGGTCTTGTGGTTTTTGTCTGCATGACCATGATCGGCGGCGCCAGTTACGTGAAGTATCAGCTCGACCGCGCCGAAACCACGCTTGCGGCTCCCGATAGCGCGCTGGGCAGCGAGCAGGACTTGTTCAGCCAACTGCGCCGCGTGTGGGGATTTAGCGGGTTCCTCGGTTTTGCGCAAAAATACGTCTTTACCCATGACTCTTCCGGCCTTCCCGAACTGAAAGAACGCCTTAAGGCCACCGATGATATCATTGCCCATTTGCCGGAAAGCATTCCCGCGCAGACAAAGCGCGAACTGACCTCTATGGCCGCCCTGTTCGACGACGCTTTGCGAAAAGTGGATATGCCTGCCGGCGGGGAGCTCGCCAACGAATTTACCGCGATCGACCTTGCGCCTCTTTACGCCGCCATGTCCGTACTGGATTCGCGCATGACGTCGGACAGCGCTCAGGCGCGTCTTGCGGCGCAAAGCCAGGCGCAATTCTGGGCGACGATTTTGACGCTTGTGAGCTGGTTCAGCCTGATTATCGCCGCGGCGTGCGTCGCCGGAATTTATATGGTTCTGCGCGACAAGCAGTCCGCCCCCATGCGCGCGCTGGCTCAAAGCATTCAGAATATGTCGCGCGGCGATATGCGCACTGCCATTTGGGGAATAGAACGGCAGGACATGATCGGCGATTTGGCGCGCGCCGTCGATCTGGCGCGCTATCATTTCAGCCACCTGCCCGACGTCTCGCTCTTAAGCGAGGAAGGCCCTGTGCGCCTGCGTTTTGAGGGCGGGACGCGGTCCTTGTTCGAAGCGATGATGAAGTCCATTTCGGGAGACTCGGAGAATATCCGCGAGCAGTCGGCGAATTTGACGACTTCCGTCAAGCAGCACAAGGAATCCATCGCCTCGCTGTCGGAGAAAGTCGAGGCCATTCTGCAGAACATCGCCCAGCGCGGCCAGAACGGCGACAGGCAGGTTATGCAGGCCGTTCAGGATATGGTCTGCTCGACGGAAAATCTGAAAAACGCCCATGCCCATGCCGCCGATCAACTGGCGCGCCTGCTCCCCATCATTCAGGATCGCGCGCAGGGGCTTTCCGACATCACGCAGATTACGGGCAAGCAGCTGACCCACACGCTGCAATCCCTCGCCTCCAGCGAGATAAGCCTGAAGGCGAACGCCGAAACGTCCAAGGAGACCCTTGCCAAGCTTTCTTCCACGGCGGGCGATTTGGGCGAGCGCCTGTTCGGCGCCATCAATCTGCTTCAGGCGAGCGGCAAGGTCTTGGGCGAAACGACGGAAGGCATCAAGAGCCAATGGAACAATATGGCGCCCGCGCAGAATTGGGGCGAGCGTTTGGACGAAATCGCGAAGCAGATGGCCAAAATTTCTGAGAATCTTGGGGCGCAGACTGACGCCCAGTCGGGCGTCGTCAAAGCCATGCAGGACAGTCAGACGGCTTCGGCTGCCTCGAATGCCTCGGCTCTGGCTCCTCTGGCGGGCCAGCTTGAAGCGATGATGGGGCAGTTGACTGCCATGCAAATCAAACTCGACACGCCAGCGCCTGTTGCCGAAGCCGTAACGCCCGGCGATCTTGCGGCGGTTTGCGGCAAAGTATCCGAACTCGCCGAAATGCAGGGACGCGTTGCCGTATTCGTTTCGGCTCTGCCCGGCGATATGCGGCAGGCGTTGCGGGAGGAAATTCAGAGCGCCGCAGAGCAAAACGATGCCGTCAAAGTCGAGCAACAGGTCATTTCAACGAGACTGGCGGAAATCGGAACCGCCCTTGCCGCCACGCAACGCGCGGCGGAAGCCGCCCAGGCGGAAGCGGCAAAGCCTATTATGCCTCCCACGTGCACTTTGCCTCCCGATACGCAGAAGCAGTTCCTCGACCAGTGGTTCCAGATGTCGGCGCAGATCGAGGCCTCGCGCGCCAGCATGATCGAGGCCCTGACCGAGCAAATCCGCGAAATGGAAATACGCATCGCTGCCGCCGAACCCGCAAAGCCTGCGGCAAAAACGACGGCCGATTACGCATTGCAGGTTCAGATCGAAAAACAGACGGAAATTTTAGCCGAGCTTATCAATTCGCTGGGCCTTCTCGACGCGCACATGCAGCAGATTAAAGCTGCAATCCACGCCGCGTAAAGAACAAGAAAAAATTTGTGAGGAAAAAAGTCGCCGGATTTTTAGAGGCGCGCTGAAGAAGATTTTTATCATCAGCAACAAGCTCATATCTTACCAAAAACATCCCCGAAACCCTAAACATTTATTTGCAAAAACAGGCCATTAACTACAAATAATTCCCTTTGCTTTCAAGCTTCCGCCCCTATAGTGCGCGCAGAAATTGATCTTCATTTTTTGATTTTCTTTTTCGTGAAGGAGATAAAGCCATGGCCGATGCCGCTGCCGTTGATCCTCCTGTTGATCCCAGTGCCGACCTCATCACCATACAAAGAATTACAGGCGTCGAGGGCAGCCTCGCGCATCTTGGAAATGTAAATCCCCTGCACTTCAGCGCCTTTAAAAGCGTATGCCGCAAAAGCCAGCCACGGCTGGAGCCGGAATCGGTCCACGCAAAAGACATACAGGTCATCGGGCCCGACACTTTCGTCAGCGCCTCCGAACTTTATGCGGCCTACATCACGACCAAAAGACCGGACGGCTCTCTCAGGGAAATAAGAGGCGTTACCCGCTATGATGACAAATCGAATACATACAATCTCCGAGAAATTTCAAAAAAAGCCAACGATAAGTTAGTTATACTCGAATCTTCTGAAGGAATAATTTCTATTAATTCCGTCGGAGCAAAAGTTTCCCCTGTCGGATTTTTCCTTACGAGAGTGCTTCTCGAATATTTTCGCAGCCTCCTTTGTCTTGAAGAGCAGTCCTCTCTTAAAAAGAAAGTACGCGAAAATAAATCGCAAATCACTCTCCCTATAGGAAAAAAATATAAATCCCCCCTGACTGTGGGGACGGTTTTATCGTTGTTTCCGTCAGAAGACCCGAAGCCTGCGTAAGCTCCCGGAATGGGGGGATGACGGCTTGAATTAAAGCGTGTATCCTTACGCCTTCTGTCATTTTTAAAAACGGGCGAGATGGTCGAAGAGACGAGGAATAAAACAAAGACTTTTTGCGGAATGAATCCCCTGTGGCTTGTGCCCCCGCACGTTGCGATTGCCGTTCTTATTATCAGCCTTGGGCTGGACACCCTGTTGCCGACGCCGCCGGACTGGAATTTCAGGAGTCCCCTTCTCGGCTTTACCCTCCTCGGTCTTGGTTCTGTCGTTATTGTTTGGACATTGGGGTTGTTTTGCAAATGGGCGACATCCCCCTCGCCTGCGAAAAAAGCCTCGACGCTTGTCACGGAAGGGCCGTTCCGCATATCGCGAAATCCGATTTATCTCGGCGGCATTTCTATGCTTTCCGGTTGTGCCTTGGTTTGGGGATCAATCGCGGCGCTTGTCATGCCTCTGATTTTCTTTCTTGCGATGAACTTCGTTTATATCCCCTTTGAGGAGCAGCGCCTTCTGGATGCCTTTGGGAACGCCTATGTCGCGTACAAAAGCCGCGTAAGACGTTGGTTGTAGCGTTTTCATAGGAACGCCGATAATCGCATTGAAAATATTTTAACCAACATTTTCCCTTTCGCATCGGCTCACCGAAGTTTATTCTTCTTGGCAAGCATTTAAGGTTAATCAATATTTTCTCGGAACAGTTTTTATGGTTGAGGATATCATAGATACACGCATCGACCTTTGGCGTCCCGTGAACGGAATCGATTACGAATATCCTCAGGACGCGGCCAATATCCGGACGATCAGCCGGGAGTATCAATCCCCGACGGGAGAGTATACTCTCGTCAACATCGACTTTAACGATTCTCCGTTCACGGTGGCCGTCGTGGCGCATGGACAACGAAGCGGAGTCAACATATGGGATACGCTAAAAGAAAAAACGTCCCTTCTTTCCCTTCATACGCTTAAGGGAATGAAACATTTCAATCCCGCTTTCATAGATGCATCGTCAATCTGTTCTCGCCCCCATTATATGAAGGGCAAAAGCAGAACCGTAACGGAATTCAAATTATTGCCCAAAAAAATTTCCGGAGAAATACAGGACGCCTCCGCCATCGCCGTTTATGAACGAAAGGGACTTGTTCTCGAAGCCATTAAAAACCCGTCCATAACAAGAATGCCGAAAATTAATTTGGTCGTTCCCTATCACGACGGCACCTATTGGACTCACAACGTTCTCGTCGATATCGGTTCTATCTTAAGCATCGGCCCGGAAACGACGCATCGCGACGAAATACATAAGGTTACGTGGCGCACGGCTCCCGTTGAAATCGGTTGGGAAGACAAGCCGCTGACAATTTTGACATACCGAGACAAGCCCCCGCATCCTCTTTCGACAAGACCAGAACCCTGCATCTACACTCTTCCGCCTGAACTTGCGAAACTCATGCTGCCGAACCGGCCTTTCAATTTTTCGTCGATACCCACGCGCCAATCGGCGCTCGCATAGCACGCCCGCGCTTGCAAAAACTTCAGGACAGCCGCTCATGAAGTTCCATTTTGGGAAACAGCAATAAATGACGAAGTTAGACCGAACCGAGGACGTTCCTGATTCCGCGCAATGACGACAGGGCTTTGTTCGTTCCGTGCATGACCTTGAAAAGGTCTTCGGTCTGGAAGGGATGCATCGCAAGATGCCCCAGAGCCTGAAAGACGCTGACGCTTCCGTCCGCCTTGATGGACGCCATGACGAACGGCGGCACGTTCATGACGGAATCGTCGCAGACCGCGCGCACGACCATAAGCGGTATCTTCGCTTCGGCCGCGACTTCGGCCGCGCATTGGCTTTCCATATCGACAACCGCGCAGCCCGTATTTTGGTAAAGCTGTTCTTTTTCTTTAACGGTCGGAACAAGGATATCGGAACCGTAAACGCTGCCGCGCTTGGCATGAGGTATTTTGTTTGCCAACTCACGCCCCCAGACTTCATCGCACGGCCATTGCCCCGTTGCCGACACGACGCGCGTGCCGATAAAAATATCGCCCAGATTGACCGTCGAATCCAAAGACCCCGCAATGCCGAAGCTCATGAGCCGCGTGGCTCCCATGGCGACAAGCTCTTGCGCCATTTCTCGCGCTTTATTCGGCTGTGCCGCCGAGCAGGCAACGATCGCGCCGCGAATTTTACTGGCTATCTTTTTTTCCGATTTAAGGCCGCAGAGAATTCCGAGCATATTTCACATCCCATAAAGAGCCGGAGCCGCGTTGCCCGACTGTAGATTGCGGTAGCGCGTCAAAGCCCATTCAGGGAAAAAGGCTCTGTACCCGTGATAACGCAGGTAAAAAACGCGGGGGAACCCGACGGCCGTATAAGTATCTTCGTCCCATGTTCCGTCGGATTTTTGTGTCCTCATAAGCCATTCTACGCCGCGCGTGACCGCGTCGCTATCGGTTTCTCCCGCCGCCATAAGAGCTATCAATGCCCACGACGTTTGCGCGGGCGTAGCAACGGCTCCCTCGCCCTTCGGCTGGCCTTTCCAATAGCTGGCGCCGTCTTCTCCCCAACCGCCGTCCGGACGCTGCTTCGATTTCAGCCATTGAGCGGCGCGGCGAACCATGGGGTCTTTGGAATCGATGCCGACGGCGTTAAGCGCGCAAAGAACGGACCACGTTCCGTAAATGTAATTCGTTCCCCAGCGCCCGAACCAGCAACCTTCGGATTCCTGTTCGCGGCGAAGATATTTTATCGCGGCTGCAACTTGCGGATGGTCTTGCCTGTATCCCAATTGCGCCAGCATGCAAAGGCAACGCGCGGTGACGTCGGCGCTGGGCGGGTCAAGAAGCGCGCCATGGTCGGCAAACGGAATATGGTTCAGATAATAATAGCTGTTGTCCGCGTCAAACGCCCCCCAGCCTCCGTTTTTCGATTGCAGGCCGAGCACCCATTCGACGCCGCGTTCGATGGCCTCGCGGTATTTGACCCGATCGAAACGGTCGAGCGCCATGACGACGACGGCCGTGTCGTCGAGATCGGGATAGTGCGCGTTGGCGTATTGGAACGCCCATCCTCCCGGTCTTACGTTCGGACGCCAAGCCGCCCAGTCGCCGACGACGTCGAGAATCTGACGATCCTTCAGCCAGTCGCAGGCTTTTTCTATTTTGTCGCGCGGCGCACCGCCTTCCATAAGAGCATGCGCTGACAACGCCGTATCCCATACCGGCGACAGGCAAGGCTGACAGTAGGCTTTCTCGGGCGTGTCGACGACGAGCTTATCGACCGATTTTCGCGCTATCGCAAAATCAGGGTGATTTTTGGCATAGCCAAGACAGTCGAACACCATGACCGTGTTCGCCATAGCCGGATAAATCGCGCCGAGACCGTCTTCGCCGTTGAGGCGCTCTGTAATCCAGGCAATTGCTTTCTCTATCGCTTTTCGGCGCGGGGCTCGCGGCATATGGGGTTCGAAAAAGCGCAGGATATGATCAAGCACCCCAAAGGCAGGAGCCAAAGGCGAATGCGAGCCGCTACCCGCCCATTTTTTTACTTTATCGGGCGGCGTAATAAAAAGCTCGTCGACCCGAATGTTTCTTGGGTTTTTAGCCTTGGGCTTTTTGGCCATCAACACCAACAAAGGCACGATGACCGTGCGCGACCAATAGGAGACCTTGCTGAGGTGGAAAGGAAACCATTGGGGCAGAAGCACGATCTCGACCGGCATGACGGGAACGCCGCGCCACGGAATAGCCCCGAAAAGCGCGAGCTGAATGCGCGTGAAGACGTTGCTTTTCTCCGCGCCGCCGTTTTTTATTATCGCGTCGCGCGCCCGAACCATATGCGGCGCATTCATGTCGTCGCCAACGCATTTCAACGCGAAATAGGCCTTAACGCTCGCGCTGATGTTGATCTTGCCCCGAGGGAAGAGCGGCCAACCGCCGTGGTCTTCCTGAATTTTGCGTAAGTAAACCGCCATACGCTCGTGTAAAGGTTGGTTGATCGTTCCCAAAAAATGATCCAAAAGAATATATTCGGACGGAATGGTTGCATCCGCTTCAAGTTCAAAAACCAAATGTCCGTCCGCATGCTGGGCGCGCAAGAGCGCCTCGACGCTGCGATCCGCCGCGGAGCCTATATCGCTTTCAGAAAAAGGGCGCCTCGCTGCGCCGCAACAACTCTTCTGCATTTTAACCCTGTTTAATCCTTGGACATCTCACAACACTAAGTATTTAAACAATATTCCAAAGAGGTTGTCTAGGTGAGGCCACACGCCCGAAAGCATGGGAAGATAAGCAAAATCCTCCCCTTAGCGCAAAATAGTGTGTATAATGACGCCATGATAGACGAACAAAAAGAAAAACAAGAGCGTGACAGAGTCAAAGCAGCCCTGGTGACCGCGCAAGAGGAATATGGTCCTTTGTACGCCCGCCACGACGATCATCCGCGCGACCTCACTCATGATTCTGCCCTTCCTTCTTCAAATCCGAGGGTTGAAGAAGATCGGGTCATAGCCAATTTTGACGCCGCCTGTGTGCGCATGCGAATCCCTACGCAACTAAGAACGCTTCTCATACAAAGATATGATTTGGATATAAGTGAGCTAAATTTTTTGGCGTATCTTTTTTACTCCGGAAAAGCGGCGGATCGCGTTAGGGGCATGAAGCTTCTTAACTTGAAACCGCTTCCCGAAGACGAAGAACTGGCCAGGCAGGAAAACCTTTCCGAAGAAGCGCTGCTTGCGAGCGCCACCTTAACGGTCGCAGGATTTAGGTCTTCTCCTTCCGCAGATTTTACCCATAGACAGCCGGGTGATAATCTCAACTCGTTGACGGTGAAAAATGCCGACGATACCCCACCGCCTCCAAAAGGCGATACGCCTGAAGAAGAGGAAGAAAATGATGACATTCTCTCCAAGGCTCTAATCTCGACCCTAATCAAATAATATGAAAAAACGTTCGTTTCAGAAAAAGCTAAAAGCCTTTTTTTGGCTTTTTTTCTTGTCTGGCTGTTTTTGGGTGGCTTTCGCGCCGCATACGAACGTTATTTCCCCTTCCATTACCGTCAAAGTTCAACAGCCTCCCCTCTATATCGAGCCTCCGCAGGAAACCGTTGCGCTCCCTGCCCCGACGCCTGCGCCTGCGCCGGAGCCTGCGCCTTTGCTTCCTTCCGGCGGCGAAGAACCTTTGTCAAAATCGCCGCCGCCTCAAAACGGAAGCATCATGATTCCCGTGGCGCCGGAGGTGCCCGCGCCGTTGCCTTCCGGCCGTCCGGTGAAAATCGCCATCGTCATCGACGACATGGGGCCGGATATGAAGAGCGGCGAAAAAGCCATTCTTCTCCCCGCGTCTGTCACGCTTTCCTTCCTGCCCTATGCCGTGCGCGCCCGCGAACAAGCCAAAGAAGCGCGCGCCAGAGGCCACGAAATTTTACTCCACCTGCCTATGGAACCTATGGGAAGCGAGGATCCGGGCCGCGGAGCCTTGTTGGTCGATTTGCCTCAATCTGAAATGAGTGAACGCATCAATACCTCTTTGTCTGCGCTGACAGGCTATGACGGCGTGAACAACCACATGGGCAGCAAATTTACGACCTATACCGAGGGGATGGAGCTTGTCGTCGAGGCTCTCATGGAAAGGCAACTGTTCTTTCTCGACTCGCGCACAAGCATACAGTCGGTCGCCATTAAAATAGCCAAGCAAAAGGGTCTTCCTTCTATTAGCCGCGATGTCTTTCTCGATGATAATCCCGCGCCCGAAGCCATCCGCAAGCAACTGGAATTGACGGAACATATTGCACGGCGCAAGGGCCATGCCGTGGCGATTGGCCATCCTCACGCAACGACGGTTTCTGTCATTGGAGACTGGGTTGCCGATGCGAAAGCGCGCGGGATTGAGGTTGTGCCCGTCAGCGCTTTGGTGAACGGGAAGTGATCAATTTTCTCTCTGGCGCAATTGATCCAACAACGCAGCGTTTGTCTTTACCGGAAAGACGTCGCGTAAATGCAGGACGTATTGTTCGAGAAGCTCGTTGGCTTCCGCTTTTTTAAGTTCCGCGGCTATGATGGTTTTGCGCGGATCCGGCCTCAAAGCATCGACATCAACAATGCCGGAAAGTCTCACGACGACCTGCTTGCCTTCGGCCTCTCCGGTTGCCGTCTCGCCCTTCTTGAGTCTGAAGGCCTGAACGATAAGGGCCGGAGGCAACTGCCTGTCCGTATCGCCGAGCATCGACAAAGGCTGAGAAGCGCGCGAGCTTATCCCGCCCGCGGGGTCGTCGAAGGCGGACAGGCGGCTTCCTGCATTGAGCGCCTTGGCGATTTTTTCAGCCAACCCTTGCGCTTTCATTTTTTGTTCATGAACTTTCCATGCCAGAGCGACGCTGCTTTTGACTTCCCCAAAGGGACGAACGCCGGACGGCACAATTTGGTCGGTGCGAACGACAAAATAGACTCCCGCTTTATTGTCTTCGACGGGGCTCGTCTCTCCGGCGTTTTGCGCAAAGGCATATTCAAGCGTCTTTTCCTTGTTCGGCAATTCTGCCGGCGCTTTGCCGTTAGGCAGAAGGCCTTTGGAATCGACGGCCGGGATTTTGATAAGGCGCAGTTTCAGATCGTCCGCGATATCGTCGAGCGAATGGCCTGCCGCCAATTGATCGTCCAACGAATTAACGACGCGCGTCGCGGTTTCGATGGCCTGATCATGACGCATGTCATCGCGCAATTTATCTTTCACCCTGTCGAAGCTTTGATCTCCGGCAGGGATTGTTTTTTTCAGCATAACGACGTGCCAGCCAAGCTGCGATTTGACCGGGTCTGAAATGCCCCCTTCGCTCAGGGCAAAAACGGCTTTTGACAATTCGGGCGTAAGGCTCTTTTTTTCGATCTGATTGATCGGAACGGCCGTTTCCTTCAATTCTTTAGCGGCTGCCGGCAAATTGCCCGTCTTGCGCGCCGCTGCCGCTACTTGCTTGGCTTTTTCTTCATTCTGCAGAACGACTTGAACGATGTCGCGGCGTTCGGGGCTGAAGAATTGGCCGCGCTTGGCGTCATATTCCTTTTTTACCTGATCGTCGGTTATCGAGAGTCCCTTGGTCAAAGAGTCCGTCGAAAGGGTCGCGACGGTAAGGCTGCGGTATTCCGGCGCCGTGAACATTTCCTGTTTGTTGTCGTAAAAATCCTGCAAAGCCTTTCCGCTCGGCGCCGGAATGCCGCCGAGTTTAGTCTCATCAATTGTCACAACATCAAGGATGCGTTTTTGCGCGCGCGCCTTATAAAGCGCATCGACCTGAACCTGCGGCGCAAGCACGCTTCCGCTCAACGCATCGACCAGAAGCTGACGCGACAGATCCTGCTGCCCTTGGGCGATGAAGACGCCCTCGCTCATTCTTTGCTGTTCCAGAAGCTGGCGGAAGAGCTGCTTATTGAAGCTTCCGTCCTTGTTCCTGAACTGCGGCTCGCTGGCGAGCAAATTCAAGACGACTTCGGCGCTGACATTGATGCCCTGACGCCCGATGTCTCTATCGATCAGCTGGCGCGTTATTTCCCTGTCCAGAGCCTGATCCAGAAGACCGAGTTGGCGCGCGCGCTCCGCCGTCAGATTGGGATCGTATTTCTGTCTGGCTTCGACCAGCGCTTTTTCGAACAATATGTTAAGCTGCTGGACGGTAATAGCGTTGCCGCTCACGGAGGCTACGGTCTTTTGCAACGAATTGCCCCGGAACATATCGCCGATGCCCCAGATGCTGAAACTAACAATCAAAAACAACATAAGGGCTTTAACGACCCACGAGTGGGACAATTCGCGAATGGATTGGAGCATTGTTTACCTTCCAAACAAAAAAATCGTTTCTTTATAGCTGTCATTCCGCAAAACTTTCTTTTCGCGCAGCGAAAGAAAGTTTATGCGGAATCCGATTTGGTTTCTAGCGTCAAGAAAACAAATCGGATTCCGGATAAATTCGCATTTTTGCGAAACGCAAAAAAGCGAATTTTCCGGAATGACGATGCCCTTAGGTTACAAGAAAATTACCCTTTCATGAACCGCAGGATATGATAAAGGTAGGGTTCTTCCTTAGCAACTAGTTCGAGGTCAAAATGTCAAAAAGACGTCGTTTAATAGTCGCAAATTGGAAAATGTACGGGCGTTTGACGTCGGGGCTTGTTTTGGCCCGCGATATTGCTGCCTTGGCGGACGCTGCGAAGCCCTTGAACTTCGATCTTGTTTTGTGCCCCCCCGCCACTCTGACGTGGTCCGTTTGCGAAGCCTTGCAGGGAATGCCCGTCTCGCTCGGCGGACAGGATTGCCATACTGCCACGCATGGGGCCTACACGGGCGACCTGAGCGCCGCGATGTTCGTCGATTTAGGCTGCCGCTATATCATTCTTGGACACTCGGAACGCCGCCACGGACACGGCGAAAGCAGCGACTTGGTCGCCAAAAAAGTCGAAGCCGCCCAAGTCGCGGGACTGACGACCATCGTCTGCATCGGCGAGACGGCCGAAGAATTTAAGGCGGGCTCTACAGCCGATATTATCGAAAAGCAATTGCGCGAGTCTTTGCCGAAAAACGTTAAAACATCCAATCTTGTCATCGCCTACGAGCCCGTCTGGGCCATCGGAACGGGTCAACCGCCTGCGGCTAGAGACGTCGTTGTCGTTCATAAGATGATACGCAAGGTCTTGGGAGAAATCGGCGAAACCGTTCGCGTGCTTTACGGCGGCTCGGTGACGCCCGCGAACGCCGCAAGTTATTTATGCGAAGACGAGGTCGACGGCGTTCTGGTCGGAAGCGCCAGCCTGAATGCCGAGGGGTTCTGGGCCATCGCCGAGAAGTGCTTATAAGAAGCTTAGGCCTTCTTTGCCGGGCGCTGCTTAATTTCTTCTTCCATCGCGGCGAAGAAGTCTTTGTGCGTCGGGCGCATTTTCCACGGATCGTGTTCGATAAAATGCTTCAAGCGTTCGAAGGATTTCGCGTCGCTGCCCTTCACATTGAACACCGCGGGCTTATCGATCAGGTATTTTGCCGCCCAATCCTGTGAAGACGAGAAAAACACGGCGATTTCCTCGAACGTTTCGCGCGAAATGAGGTCGGCCGCATGCAGGCGGCGGAAAAACTCGACATCGATGGTCATGAGCGACACGACCTTTTGTCCCGCCTCATGCAAACGCTTCAGGCCGTTATCGCCGCGCACATTGACGCACAGATTGCCGCAGCAATGAAGTTTCTCCTTTTGCAAGGCGGGCTCCCACAACTCGAAGAAACTCGCGGCGTTGTTGATGAGGTCCGAGACATGCAAGACGCTCTGCCCCGCTTTCAAAGGCTGCTTGCAATACAGCGTTTCATTCTTGAACAAAAAGAGATGCGGCAATTCGCTCATATGGGCGAACGGAATGGAAAATAGCCAGTCGCGGCGTTCGCCGCCCGACACATAGGCATAAGCGTGTCCCGGAAATTCCTTTTGCGCGCGGTCGACCATCGTCGCAATCAGCTTCTGCCAGGCGGGATTCTTTTTAAAGGCTTCCAGAATCAGGCGATCGAGTTGCTCGGCGGCTCCTTGCTTATCGATGGTTCCGGCGACAATCGCCGTAATTTCGCGCAACAGATGTTCGGACAGATCCTTCCCGATCACCATTTCCGTATTGACGTAAAAAGGCCCCGGTATATTCGCGGCATACCAGAAAACGGGGCCTTTGGTGCAGTCCCAGATGTGAACGGCATGCGTGTCGAGAATGAGCTTGAGGAGGTCGTTTTGATTATAAATCATGATTGCTTTATGATACCTTTTTATAGACGTGCCTTCATCGGGGATACTAATGGATTTAATCGTAAAAAGTAAACACTTAGCTGTATGGAACGGGCACGAATTTCGCTGCGCCGTCGGACGCAACGGTTTTGCCACAGCTCAAGATAAAAAGGAAGGCGATGGCGCGACGCCTATTGGCCGCTGGATCGTGCGCGACGTTTTCTATCGCCCCGACAGGGAAAAGCCCCCCGCAACCGTTCTTCCCGTGCGGAGACTACAACCAAACGACGGCTGGTGCGATAGTCCCCGGCATCCCGAGTATAACCGGCACATTGTTATTCCATTTAAAGAAAGCGCAGAATGTTTGTGGCGCGAAGACCCTCTTTACGACATCATCGCGGTGTTGGGTTACAATGACGACCCTGTGGTTCCCGGCAAGGGAAGCGCGATATTCCTGCATATAGCAAAGCCCGATTTTAGCCCGTCTGCAGGATGCATCCATTTATCGCGGGAAGACCTTCTGACTGTTCTGCGCGAAGCTGATAGGGGCTCAGCAGTACTTGTTTCTCCGTCGACATAACAAGCTTGATAAAATCATCGATGTGCCGCCAGGCGGCCGCCTGCGCAATGTCGGTTTCGTTCAAGAGATCGTGCCGAGCGCCTGAGATGATGTGCGTTTGCATTTTCGGAATCATATGTAAAAACGGCGCAATTTCAGCGAGCGGCGTGATGGGATCCTGATCTCCCGTCAGAGCCAGAACCGGAACGTTGATATTCGACAGATAAGGCCACGCATGGGTCATGTTCATCGAGCGCAATGCCGCCAGCATCCATCCCCACGTCACGCCCCCTGTCGTCAGTTCCGGATACGCTTTGAAATAATCCTCGAGAATTTTAAATCGCCTCTCGTCGCTCGTCAGGGGATTGTTGGCAAAAACGAGATCGTCGCCGCCGAAATCATGCTGCATCGGCGCATAACCTGTTTCGTGGCCGAACAAGTGCATGCTCATCCAACTAAGGCCGTATCCCGCCATATGAGCCGCCATCCCCGACACGGCGATCATCGGCGACGTCACAAAAGCCCCTGCGACTTTGACCGGACGGTCTTCGGCAAGCCAGCGCAGCAGTATATGAGCCCCAAGCGAATGGCCATGGACGATCAAAGGTTTCGCCAGACCCGGAAGAACGATGGAGTCGTAAAAGGCGCGCAAATCGTCAATGTGAGCCGAGAAATCGTGGATATGCCCTCTTTGACGGAAGTCGCCATCGAGAAAGCGGGAGGAAAGCCCCTGCCCCCGAGGTTCGTAAAAAATAGTGCAAAAGCCTCTTTCCATAAGACGCTTGCCGCACTCGATGTATTTTTTCTCGATGAACTCGCGCGCGCCGGGAACAATGAGAACCGTTCCGCGCGGCGCAGGCGAAGGGGAAAACTGCGCGTACCTGAGACGCGCACCGTCTTTAAGCGTAAAAAAGGAATGGGGCAAAAGATCGAAGGCAACCAATGAACTGGACATGACCACTGACAAACTGGAGAATTTTCCACCCCTTGTGCAACAGGCTGGTAAGGGGGTATATCGAAGCCGTTAATCTCTTGCAGAAAAGTCTTACAAACCCGTAAAGAAAGTCAAAATGATGAAAGGCGGCGTCTTCGCGCTCGGTAATTTCGACGGCGTCCATCGCGGACACCGCGCCGTCATCGAAGCGGCGATTGAAAAGGCTCGCCAATTACGTGTACCCGCGCGTGTTTTGACTTTTGAACCCCATCCGCGCGCCTTCTTTCAACCCCATCTGCCGCCGTTCCGCCTGACCCCTCAAAAGGTCAAGGAACGTTTGCTGTTATCCCTCGGCGTTGACGACGTCGAGACTCTTCCCTTTACGTCCGAGATTGCTCAAATGTCGGCGCAGGATTTCATCGAGAGAATCGTCTTGGAAAAGTATGGCACACAACATCTGGTTGCCGGGCATGATTTCATTTTTGGTCACAATCGTAGTGGCGACATGAAAAAGCTGGTTTCATGGCTCGCGCCGCACAACATCGGCGTGACCGAGATCGAGGAGCTTGGCGACGACGGCGAAGTTTTTTCTTCGACACGCGTCCGTGAATTGCTTCTTGAGGGTGAAGTCGGCGCGGCGGCGAAGATTTTAGGGCGCGATTTTTCGATCACCGGAACCATCGTCAAAGGCTTTGGCGTCGGGGCGAAAACGATTGGTTTCCCGACGGCTAATATCCTGCTCGACGGATATATTCGCCCCAAATATGGCGTTTACGCCGTCCGCGCCGGAAAGGCCGGAAAGGCGCTTACGCATGAAGGGGTCGCCAACATCGGGCAGCGTCCTACCGTCAATGGCGAAGGCGAAAACCTCGAAGCCCATCTGTTTATGTTCAACAAGGACATTCACGGCGAGGAATGGGAGTTCGCGCTGACCCGCTTCATCCGTCCCGAACGCAAGTTCGACACGCTGGAGGCTCTGACGGCGCAGATTAAAAAGGATATTCAGGCGGCAAAACAGGGTTAAACCGCTTCATTTTCCGGCTTTCGCGGCGACGGCGGCGATGTTATACCAACCAGCAAATGCCGCTTGGCGAGGAAATTCAGAATGAATATGCGCCTTTCTTGCTGAACTCCCCCCTCCCTAACCCTCCCCGCGAGGGGGAGGGAAAATCTTTTTCGTTTCATGAGTTGTTAAAAATACCCAAGATTGGAACAATACTTCGATGACTGACTCTAATAAAAAGACCGACTACCGCGATACCGTATTCCTGCCGCAGACAGATTTTCCCATGCAGGGCGGATTGCCTAAAAAAGAACCCGAATTGCTGGATCGTTGGAAAAAGACCGATCTGCACGGCAAAATGCGCGCGCAAAGCAAGGGTCGTAAACAGTTTATTTTGCATGATGGCCCGCCTTACGCCAACGGCAACATTCATATTGGCCATGCGCTGAATAAGATTTTAAAAGACGTCGTCGTGCGCAGCCAGCAGATGCTCGGCTTTGACAGCCCTTACGTTCCCGGCTGGGATTGCCACGGTTTGCCTATCGAATGGAAAATCGAAGAGCAATACCGCGCCAAGGGTTTGGACAAGGATGACGTGCCCGTTTTGCAATTCCGCGCGGAATGCCGTTCCTTCGCCGCGCATTGGACGGAGGTGCAGTCTGCCGAGTTCCAACGCCTCGGCGTTATCGGCAATTGGGCGCATCCCTACATGACGATGACGAAAAAGGCCGAAGCGCAGATTTTGCGCGAGATGTACAAGTTTGTGCTGAACGGCCTGCTTTATAAGGGCGTGAAGCCCGTCATGTGGTCGGTTGTCGAAAAGACCGCGCTGGCCGAAGCCGAAATCGAATATCAGGAACATACGTCGACGACGTTGTGGATTAAGTTTCCAATCATCGAGACAAAAAATAAGGATTTAGAAGGAGCGAGCATCGTCATTTGGACGACAACGCCTTGGACAATTCCCGCCAATCGCGCCATTGCGCACGGAAAGTTCGGATACACGCTTTTCCGCGTTGAAGAAAACGCCGAAGGCGGTTTGGCAAAAGTCGGAGAAACGCTTGTGGTTGCCGACAGTTTGTATGACACCTTTCTGCAAGACGCTAAAATCGCACGTACGACAAAAATCGCGGCCATTGCGGAAAATGATTTTGCCGGAACCGTTTGCGCCCATCCTTTCCGAGGCCGCGCGGGATGCGACGGGTATTTCGATTACGATGTGCCGCTGTATCACGGCGATTTTGTGACGACGGAAGCCGGTACGGGCTTTGTGCATATTGCCCCCGGACACGGCGAGGATGACTTTAATCTCGGTAAAAAATACAACGTCAAATTCGATGAGACCGTCGGCGACGACGGAACCTATTTGCCGAACGTCAAGGGATTTGCGGGACTTTCCGTCTACAAACAGGACGGCAAGACAGGCGAGGCGAACGGCGCCGTTATCAGGGCGTTGCTTGAAGCGAATGCCCTTTTGGCGAAGAAGAACATCAAGCATCCCTACCCGCATTCGTGGCGGTCGAAGGCGCCTCTGATTTTCCGCACGACGCCGCAATGGTTCATTGCGATGGATAAGAAAATCGAAAAGTTCGGCAAGACGCTACGTGAATTGGCGCTAGAGGCCATCGAGAAAACCGAGTGGTATCCCGCCATCGGCGAAAACCGCATTCGCGGCATGATCGAAAGCCGCCCCGATTGGTGCATCAGCCGCCAGCGCAAGTGGGGCGTGCCGATTGCCTTGTTCCTCAATAAGAAGACGAATGAAGTAATACGCGACAAAGACGTTCTTGACCGCGTCGTCGCCGCTTTCGATAAAGACGGCGCGGACGCGTGGTATGCCCGTCCGGCGAAGGAATTTTTGGGCAGCAAATACAAGCCCGAAGATTACATTCAAGTGTCCGACATCGTCGATGTGTGGTTCGAGTCGGGCGCAACGCATGCGTTCTGCCTCAATCAATCCCTCGGCAGCAGCGAATGGTCGAATTTGCATTGGCCTGCGACGCTTTATCTGGAAGGCTCGGATCAACACCGCGGATGGTTCCAGTCCTCGCTTCTGGAATCCTGCGGCACGACGGGGCGCGCGCCGTTTGAAAAGGTTTTGACCCACGGCTTCACGCTCGACGAGCAAGGCCGCAAGATGTCGAAGTCTTTGGGCAATACCACTGCCCCGCAGGACGTGTACCAGAAAATGGGCGCGGATATTTTGCGCTTGTGGACGGTGTCCAGCAATTTTGTCGAAGACCAACGCATCGGGCCGGATATTCTGAAACAGACCGGCGACGTGTATCGCCGTTTCCGCAATACGTTCCGCTATCTGCTCGGCGCTTTGAAGGGCATGGACAAAACCGAACGTGTGAAGCCTGCGGAGATGCCGGAGCTTGAACGCTGGGTTTTGCATCGCCTGTTTGAGATCGACGGCATGGTGCGCACAAACTACAATAATTTTGATCTTGGGCCTTTGCTGACGACATTGCACAATTTCTGCAATACCGATCTTTCGGCTTTCTATTTCGACATCCGCAAGGACACCCTGTATTGCGATTTGCCCGACTCCGCACGCCGGCGCGCGGCGCGAACGGTCATGGAACTGGTGTTCAATCATCTCGTCGTATGGCTGGCGCCTATTCTTTCCTTCACGACGGAAGAAGCATGGCTCTCACGTTTCGGAGAGGCTATCGAGAGCGTTCATTTGAAAACATTCCCTGTCGTTCCGGTTGAATGGAAAGACGACGCGTTAGCCAAGAAGTGGGCGGATATTCGTTCAATCCGCCGCGTCGTGACGGGAGCTATGGAATTGGCCAGAAATGAAAAGAAAATCGGCGCGCCGCTTCAGGCTCATCCGCATGTGTACCTAAAGAAAGAGCATAAGAAGCTTCTTGAGGGTATTGATTTGGCTGAAATTTCCATAAGCTCTTCATTGACGCTTATTGAAAAAACGCCGCCTGAAAACGCGTTTGTTTTGCCGGACGTCGACGGCGTCGGCGTGGTCATCAACCTTGCCGAAGGCAAGAAATGCGAGCGCTGCTGGCAGGTTTTAACCGAGGTTGGAACGCACAAGGATCATCCCGATTTATGCGCACGCTGCCACGATGCCGTGACGAAGGTAAACAAATAAGATGGATCCCCGCCTTCGCGGGGATGACGCCAAGGGAAAGAGCTGAAATAACGATGACCGCGTTGCATCAACCCGTTACTTCCGATTATGCGATAGCGCGGCGCAATATGGTCGATCATCAGTTGCGTCCCAATATGGTCACGGATTCCCGCATTCTTGAGGCTATGGGGCGCATTCCCCGCGAGCTGTTTGTTCCCTCCACGCACGTAGGCGTCGCCTACATGGACGAAAACATCCAACTCATTTCAGGAAGAGCGTTGATGCAACCCTTGGTTCTTGCGCGGCTGTTGCAGGCTGCGGAAATCAAGGCGGACGATCGCGTCCTTGAACTCGCTCCGGCAACGGGTTATTCAACCTTGGTTCTGGCCTCGCTGACGTCGCCCATTTTCTGCGTCGAACCGGACGCCCTTTTACATGAAGAAGCCGAGAAAAATATTGCCGCCTTTGTCCCCGGAAAAGCGACCGTTCTCGCCGGCGCGCCTGTCGAAGGATGTATTGTAGAGGCTCCTTTTGACGTCATCTTTATCAATGGTTCCGTCGAATTTCTGCCGGATTTTCTGTTTGCCCAATTGAACGAAGGCGGTCGCCTCGTCGCCATCGTGCGCGACCACGACCCTGCCGGGCTGATGTACAGCGGACAGGCGCGCGTCTACCGCAAAAAGGGCGGTGAAATATCTTTCGTTTCTTTGTTTGAAGCCAACGCGCCTCTTGTGCCTGGATTCACCGCCCCGCATGGATTTAAATTTTAAGCCCCTTCCAAAGCCGAAATCAGGTGTTCTTGAATTTAGCAACCATCTCTTCCAATTCGCCGATCAGCTCTTTCGCAAGCTCGTCCTTTTCGTCGTGCATGTTGGAATCGACGATCATCTTCATAATAATGGCGTGCGTCTCGACGACCTGAAGCTTCGCAAGAACCTTGAAGCTATCGGGATTTGGCCCGCGAACGAAACCGCAGAGAAGATCCCCGACTTTCGTCAGCAACGGGAATCCAAATGTGTTTCCCATGCCTTTAACATCGAGCGACTTTCTGTATATTCCCTCGAGAATGTCCTTAACCGGCGCGTCGGGCTGTTTGATCGCCCGAACCAGATTAAATATTTCCGCAATGTCGTCGAGCCGAACTTTGCTGTAATTGTCCGATTCCGAAGCAATGGCGGCCTCTCCCGCCTTTTCCATCTCGTCAATCGAAGCATCACTGAGATCTGCCTCTTTCTCCTCGGGAACCGCGACGCTTGGCGCCGCCGCTTTTTCATCAATGGGCGCAGGCGTTGCAACCGCAATCTTCTCGTCGGGCTTGCAAGAAACCGACGCAACTCCGGCAACGTTGCGGTTAGCCGCCGACGAAGTAACTCTGCGTTCCGTCCCGTTGAAAGGCATTTTCTTGCGGCGACGGCATGGCCCTATATAGGTTTTGGATTTTACGTAAATCCTCGGCATGCAAAGAACGGAAACAAATGAATCCAAGAGCCTTCGCATCACGATGGGGCGCGTCAGATAGTCGTCGACGCCGGCGTCGCGCGCGGCGACAATCGCTTCGGGGCTACCTGTAGACGTCAAGATAATGACCGGAACGTCGCTGTTCGGCAGTTGATCGCACAAACGAATTTTTTTCACGAAATCGATCGATGTTTGAGGCTGAAGCTCCCAATCGCAAACGATAAGTTGAACTTTATTGGCGCGCAATAGATCGAAAGCTTCTGTCGTGTTGCCTGTCGTCAAAATGTTGCCGAAATGAAGATTGCGGCAAATCGAACGAATAAAAGTGCGCGCAAATTCGTTCGGATCGACGATAAGAATCGTAATTTTCCGCAAATTTATTTTTTTAGGAAGCGCGGGCTGAGGCGCAACCTCACTTTGGGCTAGACTCTCATTCATAAATCACCGTCGCGATACTCAAGCGTGAAAGCTTGTTAAAAAGGTGAGTACAACCTTACCGCGATAATTTGGTGTGCATTTCCCTTAAAAAGGGTTAAGGGCGCATGCACGGGTTTTCAGGCTTTAACAATTTTAGGTCTATGGCTCACAACATAAATGTTATGATTTTTCGGGTATGTAGGGATTAAGCGACTTCGGTTTTGGCCACGCACAAAAAGAGGACGCCTTTGCTGCTTTGCAATAAGGGGAGGACGTGAAAACCCGTGTTTTCGGCATAAATACACACAAAATTAACGTCGAAGTATCATACTGTTACCATGGCGTTGCGCCTCTCTTTATTTTGCGAGTGATGTATGATGCGTTATGCAGCCCTTATCGTTTTCTGCGCGTTCGCTTTTGCGGCGCTTGCGGGACATCAGGCAAATGCAGCGAATGCGCCAGGTGAATCGTGCACGGAAATCGGCAAAACTATAATGACCGACGATCATATGAATATTCTGGCTTGCCTTTGCGAAACCACCGACAACTGTAGTGGCACGTCAGACCTTAAGTGGAAGATAATGACGGTCAACGTGTTGACAAACGGCACTTTCACCTGTCCCGACAAGCAAGCAATAGTAAAGATCACCAATGGGGTTCCGAAATGCGCGACGTATTAGGTCTTCTCTAGAAAGAGTTAAAGTGCGGAGAGTAAGGCTGGGTTGTTTTCTCTTGTCCATCGGAGGTTCGATTATGCGTATTCTTGTTCTTACTGTTTTCTGCGCGATGGCTCTTACTGCGTTTTCGATGCAGCAAGCGGAGGCTGCCCTACTTGGCACGTCATGCTCCAACGAAGTCGTTGGTAAAACCAGAATGGATACCGATAACAAGAACATTATTGCCTGTGTCTGTGCGACTACGGCTAACTGCGCTACATTAGACTTAAAATGGAAGGCTATGTCGAACAGCAGCATTATTGCTTGTGAAACAGGTAAAGTAATGACGGGTATTGATAAGGGGGTTGCCGTATGCACGACGCCGACGCCAGTAGGAACAACGACTCCGACGGGACCAGCGGACTGCAACTGGGCAAAGGTAGCTTACACGGATACGACTGCATGTACCCTGAATGGCGCACGAGGTCCTCGTGAAGTTTTAGCCGGAAACGGCCAGAGCCAACCATCCGTACCTAGCGGCACATCGGTAGGATACAATTTTTCATGTACCATTACTGATAACGCTTCGGGTAATTACCATTACGAGAATTATACAGGCGCTGCAACTTGTGTAAATGGTACGTGGCAGTGCACTCAAAATGGCAGCGTCGTTAGTTGCCCAGTCTACCATAATGCTGGAAACCCTTATTACCACTGACCGGGCTGGACACGCTGTGATGGGGACGGAATGTACTTCGGCGCTTCGCGCCTCGTGGCGTCTTCGCCATTGTTATATTTGACTGCGCGCGGCGTACACGTGCGCCGCGCGTTAAGGAATGGCTAGTCGTTTCCCGCCTCCCTCGGCGGTTCAATTCGCAGATATTATCTACAAAAAAGCACCCTATTTAGGGTGCTTTTGAAGATGGTGCCTGGGGACGGAATAAAACTCGCACCCTAGCAAACTGATTTTCAATCATAATTGCGGATCAAAAGTTGTGCATGCCCCCACCAATGCCCCCACAATCCGTTTCTGTATTTGGAGGGGCCACGCTTCTGAGTATAACTGCCGCGTCTGCGACAGGCCTTTGCGACAACGACTTTATAGATATAGACAGTTCCCACTTCGTTGTTTCATCCCCTCGCCACCAGCACCATATACGCCTCACGACAGCTAGGAGGTGCATTATTATAGAAATAACTGCGGCGCTTTTTTTTAAAATCTCGATTTCACGTCGAGAAAAGGGATTTGTTTCGTGTGTGTCAGTCATAGCCTTCTCCTTGTTGACTGACCCACTAAGAGAAACATTTATTTTTGATTCGCACCTGTCAAGTGCCCCCCTCCGCACTGGGCACTGAGTAAAGCAGCCCTTACAGAGCACAGAGATCATATAAATGTTTCAACAAAACAATATGTTGTGTGCCTGTCGTTAATGTTTTGCAAAGGACAAATATTCTTGTGGCTAACCATCTTTTCAGAAAATATGCTGTATTTTGTCCCATGATGTGGTGGATCGCCTCACTTTTAGCCAACAATGGAGGATGATTGAATAAGCCAATTCACAAATGCGCCAGAACAACAGAAAAAATGCGTCAGGAAATACAGCGTAGCCCCAAGGGTCCAAAGGCACTGGCAAAACAGTTTGGCATCAATCCAAAGACAGCTGCCAAGTGGAAGCAGCGTGAATTTACAAATGACAAGCCAATGGGACCAAAAATCAAACGATCAACAACACTATCTGCGATAGAAGAGGCGCTAATCATCACCTTCCGCAAATACACCCTAGTGCCATTAGATGATTGCCTAACTGTGTTGGAACCATTTATCCCTCGGTTGACTCGTTCGTCCCTGCATCGCTGCTTTCAGCGCAACGGTATTAGCCGGTTGCCCGAAAAAGTTAGCAACGGAACTGGCGAAACCAAGACACAAGACATTGGAAAGTTCTGCATAGACATCGAGAAAATTTCGACATGGTCGGAACCATTATATTTGCTTGTAGCCGTCGACCATGAATCGAAATTTGCTCATGCTGAAATTTATAGATATTTTCAAACCGAGGAACGTAGGGATTTCGTCAGCAACCTATCGAATTTTACTCCATACAAAATTCATACTATTCAGGTTGGAAACAGCTTTCAGGAAATTAACGGTACCGGTTCAAAAGCAATCGTTGATTCTAAATTTCAGCGAAGCTGTAATGAATACCATTACCAATGTCGTTTTGCTCCGCTTGAATATCCATGGACGACTGATCAAACGAAACAAATGCATCAGACAATTAAAGAGGCGCGTTGCGGGGATGAACAGATTGATGCTTATCTCAAATGGCATCTTTATGCATTTCTAATGTCTTATAATTATGCGAGAAAACTCTCAATTCTCAATGGGTTAACGCCATATCAGTACGCTTATCGAGCTTGGAAAGATGCCCCTGAAAATTTCGACGAATACGCAGGAATAAACCACTTCACATTGGGACTAAAAAAGTGGAAAAAATTGAGAAAATAAGCATACGGCCATGGATATGGGGCAACTCCATCATTGAGTTGTCCTGGATAAAGGCTTTTCCTGTACTGCTATTGGCCTTGATCTTTTTCTGTGCGACACGAAGAATTGAAACGTTTCCACCCTAACCAGCGAGGGGCAAAATGGCGATTTCGGCGTTAAAAGATCTAAAAAGACTTGTTCACAAACTGGAAGACGGGGGTGCTTTTCTAGATTTTTTCAAGCAGTTGAAACGAGAAAGAAGCGACCGTGCAATCATATTGATGTGCTCAAGCTTTGTTGATTGCAGCTTAAAAGCTTCCATTGCCACGAAAATTCCAAACAAAGATATGGCACTCTCGTTGTTTGAAGATGGCGGTCCACTTCAAAATCTAGCCGCAAAAATTAAGATGGCTGAAACCATGAATTTGTTTGGGCCCGCAACCAGACAAAATCTCGACATCATTCGGACCATAAGAAATGCTTTTGCTCATTCTTTGTCTGTAAAATCATTTAAAACGCCAGAGGTTGCGAAAGCATGTAAAGCCTTGATATTGCCGTTCGGAGACAAACGGCACCCATTTTTCGGAAATGGTAAAATAAAATTCAAAACTCCTCGCCAAAAGTTCGTATCAATTACAATTTTGATCTCAGGGCACGTCATGTTAGGTGGCATGGAATTTGAGGACGACGATGGTGTTAGCAAGCCAATCCCAAAGTTACCCTAATGAAGATTACACGGAAAAATCTTGTGCGGATTCAAACCCATCAGACCTAAAATGCATTCTAACTGCATCGATCAGGGAATCGCAGCACGTTTCCGCTAGCGAAGCATTATAGCTGTTCATGCCAAAAAAGTTCATTTAAACAATCTGTTCTCAACGATGCCGCTGTGCTTTCGGCTCTTTTGAATCCGTTCAGCAAGCCAAACATCAACCTCGCGTTCAATCCATCCAACGGCTCGCGGCCCCAGAGACACAGACCTCGGAAAAGCCCCTATGCTGATGTACTGATAAATCGACGCCCTCTTTAGCCCGACGCGATTGATGACCTCCGGCAAGCGCAGAATTCGCGTGGGCAAAGCTTCGGTTTTTTCTTCATTTAACATTCGTCCTCCCTGTCCCGTTTCCTTTGGAAACGGAAAAAGCATCTCATGAAGGCGCGAGATTTCTTATATGCCTTATCTACGATCTCGCCCGATTTCGCCCCCTTTTATCCCCCGTCTAAATCTCCAAGCCTCTCTGTCTGCCGATCTCCCAATCGATCCCGCTTGTGCGCATCCTGCCGAAAACTTCCCTGCCGATCTGCTTTTCGAGAATTGGACGCCACGGGACGAGCGAGAACTCGCGGCTGTTCTCGATCAGGGCAAACTTTCCGCTGGCGAGACTGAGGATTTTGGACACCGTGCCGCCAATGGAGCTGCCGAGTTCCATCGGCGTATAGCTGAGGCCGGATTTCTTGGAGATTTGCCCCGCCATTTGAGAAAGCTCGCGCTGCTCTAGCACCGAAAGCATGTTGCGTTTGTAGGAGATCATCTCGCCCTGCGGCGTTGCCAATCCTTGATCGATTAGCCATTCTTGGCGTTTCCAGAGCGCATCTCTTACGTCTTTTCCAAAGCCGTAGTGGCTTATCGGCTCCGGAGTTCCCATGATAATATCCCGATCAAGCCATGTCGCGCCGTTCGCTGAAATTTGTTGCTCAAGGCTAATATTCGACAGCTTATCCACGACCACGGGTGTGCGCCTTGCTAAAGACCGCTCGTATTCTCTGATCCGCTCAAGATGATCCGGGGGTATGATCCACGTGCCGTCAAGCTCGCGTTTGATCCCTTCCGTAGCCCTGCGTATCGCTTCCAGACGACGGACATGGGTTTCGGCAAAGTTTTTTGTGGCGCTGGAATCGTATTTTAGGTGGAGATCGACGGTATATCGTCCTCCATTCGCTGCCGCGACTTCGGCCACCGTCCGGTCAACCTGACGCGGTTCGACGCTCTTGGGCGTGATGTGGACAATACTGCCCTCCGGCATCGGGCCCGTCTTTTCGCCAAGGCCTATATCGACGTAAACAGCTTGGCCGTCCATCGTATCCACGATCAGGTAATGGCGGTCGTTATGTTCATCGGCCAGGCCCCTTGCGATAACGCGTCCCGTGATGGGCTTCGTATGCTCATAGGCTGGGTCATAAATGTTATAATCCCGCGGACTATGAACGATGTTTCTTTCAGTCATCTCCCGCTGCATGGTCTTGATAATGTCGCCCCTCTCGCCCATGCACCTTAGGGTGTCTTCGATGTCGGGTTCGAGCTTCCACTTTCCACGCTTTCCCTCTACGGCAAGTCCCATGCGTTCCAGATGCCGCAATCTTCCCATGAGCAACGTTTGTTGGGCATGGTCTTGAACGAACGGCGACAGGATTTTTTCTTCGTCTTGCATCTTCAAAAGTTGCCTGTCGAGGCTCGTTAATCTCTCCGCCGTCATCTCGGCCCGAAACTGTTCTCTAATCTCGGTATCCGAGCGAGGGCCGAGGTCGAGGCTGACCTGTTGGGCGGCTCGTTCTCTTATCCCAACGGTCATATAGTCTCTGGCAATGATGAGGTCTTTGCCTAAGACATCCTTGCCCCTGACGATGATATGAACGTGGGGGTGTCCCGTGTTGTAATGATCGGCGGCAACCCAATCGAGGGACGTGCCCAAGTCCTTTTCCATTTTGGACATGAGGTTGCGCGTAAAGGTCTTAAGATCGTCGTATTCGATGCCGTCTTCGGGCGCGACTATGAACCGGAATTGATGCCTGTCGCCTTCGGCACGGTCGAGGAATGTTTTGCTGTCCATCCGGTCTTGATCGGCGCTGTAAAGCTGGCCCCGTTCCCCGTCGCGGGTGACACCTTCCCTTTGGACATACCGAAGATGCGCTGCCGCGTTGCCCATTCCCTTTCCGGCCAGCTTCACGATGCGGCCTTTGACGATGACGCGGCGCTGGCGAAGAGCGGCGTATTGACCTCTATGAGAAAGCCATACGCCTGCCGCGCCGCCACGTCCGATCCGGCTTCCTGTAAATTTGCTTTTGGCTCCATACCGCACGCCTGCGCGGTTCATGGCGGCGAGAACCTGATGGGCAAAAGGACGGCTTAGGCCGCGATCACGCATACGCCCGATTATTGGTTGAAAATCATTGTCTTCCGTCATTTCTGTCTCCTGCGGTTAGAGAAAAATCAAGCACTTAAGGCCCCCAAGCCTCCGACAACCCCGACACCCACATGCAAAAACTCTAAAAAACGATGTGCAGACCGACTCTTAAGCGCTCCCATACGGAGCGCTTTATCTTGCCCTACGCGTTTTTTTCACCCCCGCGCCCCAAAACCCCAAAATCCAATCCCAAACAACGCGCCAAAAAATCCAACCCCACGGCGGCAAAAACACCGCGCCGCAGACAAAAAAATGAACGACGCCGGGCAAAGAAACGAAGCAAAGAAGCGCCCGCGAGCGCGCCCACCAAGTGCGCCGTAGCGAGCGGGTACGGCAGATAAAAGACTGCGTAAGGGAGGTAAAATTCCGTGCGGCGTTGGCTTTGGCGAAGAACAAAAGAACGAGACCGAAAGCCCTCCTTGGAACGTTGAGAGACATAAGCGAGGGGCAGATTCAACCCCGTCTCCGGTCATCACATTATATATATAGATGCCCTCGCGTCGGAATATTTTCCCACGTGAAAATGTCTTCGACGGTATGAGAACGAGCGCCGCTTGCATCACGGATTTCCCCGTTCAGGGGTCGAATAAATCCCTGCGCCCTTCGACCAGTTTTCAAGGTCGTCGATGTGATACCGAACGTAGCGGCCATGCTTGCGGAAGTCCGGGCCACGGTTCTCAAGGCGCATCTTTTCAAGCGTACAGGGCGCGAGCCGAAGATAATAAGCCGCCTCTTTCGTTGCGAGAAACGGGGAGCCTTTCCGCGCTCTCGAAGCTTCCAAATATTCGTTTCTGTGTTCAGAATTCATCGTTTTGTCCCCCAGTCAGCCCCCGTTGCTACAAACAAAGGATGGCATCGGCAGACGCGTCTGGGGACGCTCGAAAACAGGGGGTATCGAAAAACGAGCCCCCCCTCTCGGCATTGTTTTTCATGTGCTTTTCCCTTCTTCAGGCGGGGGGGGATGATGCCCTTAACTCATCCAAAATGCCGTTCACGTCATCGGCAAATTTATCGAAGCGCTTATTGGAAACGGCCTTTGTCTCTCCCTCCGGCATCGGGATATGGGCGCTCAAGGCAACGAAAAGACGGATAAAAGATTTGAAGATTACTTGGGTGGCAACGCCTGCGCCACGCAGTCTCTCAAGATCGTTTTGCTGTTTTTCAAGGACACGCCGGACGCTTTCAATTTCACGCGAGAGCGTATCGAAACGCTTGGCCGTAAGTTGGGTGAATTCGCTTTCGATTCCGCGCTCGGCGAATGCCTTAAGAGCCCGAACGATGATGTCGGTTTTCGTAGCCCCAGAGTCCTGAACAAGCAGATTAAGCAGCGCCGTTACATCGGCATCGGCTAAAAACTCGTGACGTATTTTTGCGCTCATGATGACCCCCGTATAGTGGCGATCATCTTCGGCTAATTTTTCCGGATGCCGTTATATCCCTCTGGACGAAAGATACAGAACCGCGCAGAAAAATTAGGAAACGTCGCAGGCCGTTATGAAGCCGTTGGCGTTCGTCGTGATCGCTCAAGAGCGATCATCCGATGAAATTCAAATTTCTCTTACAGCCTTTACGCGCGCTCTCGCCCTATCTCGCACGCGCTAGCCCCATAAAATTTGATATTTGGGATGATCGCCCAAGCGCAATCATCCCCCAAGTCCCCAAAAGCTCTTATATGCTTTATTCATGACAGGGTATGATCGATACCCTCCAGAAAACGTCTTAAAGGTTTACGCACTACCGGTTGGAAAGCGATCTGGTTATATATGGCGTTAGGCATTCCATAATATTTGGCCCATTCGCGATCACCGTACGAAAAATGCCACCACTCTCCATCATACGGAACAAAGCCCGCTGTCATCATCCATAGCCGAAGTATCTGGCGATTATGCCAAGCGTCTTTGCTGATACGCGGCCAGTACATTTACGGCCTCGAACATTTCCAACTGAATGGTTAGATGACGATGGCCATACACAACCTCAAGGGCACAGTCTTTCATCATTGAAGAAAGACTGTCTTGCGCTGTATGAAGTTTTTGGATGAGTGATTGCCGCACAAAAATATCACTTCCGGTAAACATTCTCATGCGTTCATCGATGGAACGAACGCGAACGGAGGATTCCGGACCCACTCGTACCATTGGCTCGCCATTATCGGATACCGCCACGGAAGACAATTCTTTATATGTTAAGAATTTTTCTTCCAACAATTTGAAGTAATAATCGTTATTCATTTTCGAATACACCCGTCCGTTATGCGAATTAGCTTTTGTTCTTGTGCCGCGCTTGCAGAACGCTGGAAACGTCGCCCAGCGACAGTCCGGCGTGACGCAGGGCAATCAGAAGGTGAAAAAGGAGATCAGCAGATTCCTCCAAAAGCTTCTCCTTCGATCCGCCGACAGCAGCAAGGGCGACCTCAACCCCCTCCTCGCCGACTTTTTGGGCAATCCGATCGACACCTTCTCCAAACAAGCGCGCCGTATAGCTTTGCGCAGGATCGCTTTTGGCGCGGACATCTATGATGTCCTCAAGCTGACGTAGAAAACCCAAAGATGAGCCTCCCTCGTCATCGCCAAAACACGTCGCCGTGCCTTTGTGGCAGATGGGGCCAACGGGTATTGCTCGCACAAGAAGCGTATCGGCGTCGCAATCGACTTTGATATCCTTCAGTTCCAAAAAATTGCCAGAGGTTTCGCCTTTTACCCAAAGACGTTGTTTGGAACGGCTAAAGAAAGTCACCTTGCCGGTTTCCCTTGTTTGGCGCAGCGCCTCGGCATTCATATAGCCAAGCATAAGGACACGTCCATCGATTGCATCTTGAATAATAGCGGGAACAAGCCCCTCGCCTTTAGCCCAATCAATCCGTTCAAAATTATTCATGGCCGCACCATTATCCCTTCTTTCTGCAAAATGGACTTAAGCTCCGGTATGCCCAGCACTCCCTCGTGAAAAATGCCTGCCGCTAAAGCTCCATCGACGTTTGCCTCACGAAAAACTTCAACAAAATGTTCCGGCGCTCCCGCCCCACCCGAGGCAATCAAGGGAATCTTAAGGGCGCGGCGTACTGCCAAAAGCTGTTTAATATCGTAGCCTTTGCGCACGCCGTCCTGATTCATGCAGTTGAGAACGATTTCGCCCGCACCGAGGCGTTGAGCTTCGCGCGCCCATTCAACAGTTTCGCGTTTCGATTTGATCGTTTTTGCTTCATCGCCTGTATATTGGTAAACGACATAACCATCGTTCTCGACGCAGCTATCGATGCCAACGACGACGCATTGAGCCCCAAACGCTTCGGCCAGCTCTGTAATAAAGTCGGGGCGTTCCAATGCAGGAGAATTGATAGAGATTTTGTCAGCGCCGTTGTTCAGGACCCGTCGCGCATCCTCTATGGTGCGAATGCCTCCCGCGACGCAAAAGGGAATGTTGATGAGCCGCGCCACTTTTTCAACCCAATCGCGTGAAACTATGCGCCCGTCGCTGCTGGCAGTTATGTCATAGAACACCAGTTCGTCCGCACCTTCGTCGCTATATCGTTTAGCAAGATCAAGAATATCGCCCATCACGACATGGTTGCGGAATTGCACGCCTTTAACGACGACGCCGTCCTTTACGTCAAGACAAGGAATAATGCGTTTGGCAAGCATCAGGCGACCCTCCTCAAGGCTTCGGATAGGGTGAACCTTTTCTCGAACAGCGCCTTACCGACGACAACCGTATCAGCGGCAGCGCCTTTAACGTCATCCAGGTCTTCAAGCTTGGCAACGCCGCCGGAAGCTTGAATCTTCAGTTGCGGAAAGCGCGTCACCAACGCCCTATAAAGCGCAACGTTCGGCCCCTGCAATTTGCCGTCGCACGCAATGTCCGTGCATAGAACATACTTTACAAGCCCGGCATATTGGGCAATCACATCTTCAATTTTGCAGGCCGATGTTTCTTGCCAGCCGGATGTAGCGACAAAAAAACCTTTTTCAGCATCTCCACGCACGTCGAGCGCAAGAGTAATTTGCTCTGCGCCGCATTGTTCCAAAATGTTTTTTGTTCTCGCAACGTCCTTAACGCAAAGACTACCAATAATAACGCGCGCTACGCCAATATCGAGCAACCGCCGCACATCATCGAGCGAGCGAACACCGCCCCCTACCTGAAGTTTAAGTTTAGTTTTCTTTACAATCTCGGCGATCAACGCAGTTTGCCGTTTGGCCGGATCGCGCGCGCCATCGAGATCAACAAGGTGAAGCCAAACGGCTCCTGCTGCTTCGTAAGACTCCGCAACCGCTGCTGGAGAGCCCGCATAATCGCTGCGTGCATCAAAATCGCCTTCCGTCAATCGGACGCATCCCCCTTCGATCAAATCTATGGCTGGATAGATATCCATTAGAGCCTCACAAAGTTTTGTAGTAATTGAGCCCCGGCAGCACCCGAACGCTCAGGGTGAAACTGGCAGCCAAAGAAATTGTCGGATGCGACGATACTGGAAAACCTCACGCCATATTCCGTACGCGCGGCGGTATACGCGCCTTCAGGCGCATAGAAACTATGGACAAAATAGAAATAGGCATTGTCGGCAAGGCCTTTAAACAAAGGGTTTTGGCGCACTTGCGACACGTTGTTCCAGCCAGTGTGCGGAACGGTTTGGTTTGTGTCGTCAAACTTTGTGATCGTCGCGGGCATAATCCCAAGCATGTCCGCGCCGCCTTCTTCCGAATGCGCAAACAAAAGCTGCATACCCAAACATATTCCAAGGACGGGCTGTGTCAGGTTCTGCAAACATTCTACTAAGCCCTTTTGCCGGAGCGTTCTCATGGCAGAGCCCGCCGCACCAACGCCGGGAAGAATGACGTGCGAGGCCTTGCGAATTTGACCCGCATCGCTCGTAAAAACATATGCCGCGTTCAACCGTTCGATGGCAAAGATAACCGACGCTAAATTAGCCCCGCCGCTGTCCACGATTGCGATCATAAGGCCCCCTTACTGCTGGGGAGTGTCGTCTCGCCTGTCAAACGCACCGCTTGTCTTAAAGCACGACCCAACGCCTTAAAGCACGCTTCAACCATGTGATGCGTATTTTCGCCCGAAACGCTGAGATGCACCGTCGCTTGGAGATTTTCGGCAAGCGAACGGAAGAAATGCTCGACCATATCGGTAGGCATGCTGCCGACTATGCGATCCGGAAACTTGCCCTCAAACTTGAAAAAGGCGCGCCCGCTCAAATCCAAGGTAATGCTCGCTTCCGCTTCATCCATCGGCAGAGTGAAGCCGTAACGCTCAATTCCGCGCTTGTCGCCCAAGGCTTGGCGCAAGGCTTGTCCTAGCGCGATTGCCGCGTCCTCAATGGTGTGGTGGGCATCAACCCCAAGATCGCCTGTCGCCTCCATTTTGAGGGAGAATCCGCCATGCCGCGCAATCTGCTCTACCATGTGATCGTAAAAACCGATGCCGGTGCGAATTTGGATGGGTTCCGCTTCGTCAAGATTGACTATCACGTCGATGGCCGTTTCTTTGGTCGTACGCACAACGCGAGCGGAACGTGCCATCTTTCTGAACATCCGCTCCCCCGTTTTAAGGAGCTGAACCAAATCTTCCGTTTGCTCTTGCGTGCCTATGGAAATACGCACGCAATTAGCAAGGCCGGGTTGGTGTGATTGATTGCGCACAATGATGCCGCGTTCACGACAGCGCTCGTAAAGACCGGCAGCGTCCTTCACGCGTACAAGGACAAAGTTGGCGTCGGAAGAAAATACTTTTTCAACATCCGGCACGGAGGCTAACTGCGCCGTAAACCAATCTTTGGCGGCAAGAATCTCCTCGCGGCACGCCTTTAAACGTATCCGGTTTTCCGGCGCAAGGGTTTTAAGCACAACTTCCACGGCGGGAACAGGCAAAGGATATGGCGCAAGGATTTTCTTGCCTTCCTCGATTATCTCCGGGCTTGCAAGCAGCGCACCGCAGCGAACGCCTGCCAGCGCCATAGATTTTGAAAGTGTGCGCAAAACAGCCAAATTATCGTATTGTGCAAGAAGCAAAAGGGCAGAAGGCTGCGTCGAAAATTCAACATAAGCTTCGTCGATCACTACGAGAGCCTTGTCCGTTAGCGCAGCACATAACGATGCAATGGTTTTCTGATCAACGCTGCCACCCGTGGGGTTATTTGGCGAACAAAGAAAAACAAGTTTGGTATCTTCGCGCACGGTTGCGAGGATTTTTTTTACGTCAACATTGAAGCATTCATCCAACGGTGCGGCCAGAACATCTGTGCCATTGAGTCGCGCCGCGCGTTCATACATCGGGAAAGTCGGCGGACAATAGACGATGCTTTCACCGCCGGGGCGGCAAAAAAGACGGGTTAGAACCTCTATCGCCTCGTCCGCACCACGCGTAGCGAGAAGCTGTGAGGACGTTACGTCATAAAAGGCCGCCAGTGCTGCAAGCAACTCCGGGGGCTGCTGTGGTACATAGCGATTGTAGCCTTCCGTGCCCACAAGCGGTGCAAAAGGCATCTCATTGGCATCGAGAAGAATCTGATCTTCTGTAGCCAAACTCATTGAACGCGCAGAAGCATAAGGCTTCATGGCTCTTATATCGGCGCGAATGAGGGAGAGGATGCCTTGCGTTGTCATGCACCCCTGCCCTTCATCACCGCCAATACATCCTCGACAAGTTTGGGCTGGAGGCTAGTCACGAAGCTGTAACGTGCTGTTGCGGCTTCTGAGAGATCAAAAACAACGCGCCTATAGTCGTTGCCATCCAAATCCCGGCACACGGCACCCCTTGCCCACAGGGCAGGCAAAAGCGCAGCTATGTCATGAAGTTTCAGATTATTTTCTACGGCAACATCGACAATACCGGATGCGGCATAGGCAAAGCCCAGACCATTCAATCTTTCTCGAACCTCTGCGCAACGGCTAAACAGCAGCCGCGCGCCCTGTTCGTAAACCGTGCCTTCAAACATGCCCCTTGGGGCTGTTGTCGCGATGATCGCTTGTTCAAGAGGCACATCTCTACCAGTCGCAACCGGTGCATCATTTTGATCCCATATCTTGTCTTGTAACGGATCAATGATCGAGCCCAATACCGGCTTGCCATTTTTCAGCAGTGCGATAAGGCTGCACCAGCCGTTTTCTTTAGCCAGAAATTCTTTCGTGCCGTCAAGAGGATCGAGAACCCAGACAAACTCTGCCGTTGTATTGGAAACACCCAATTCCTCCCCAACGATGCCGTGCGAGGGATAGTTCGCCGCGATTATCTCACGTAAAATTCTTTCCGTCTCCCTGTCGGCAATTCCGGCAGGCGTCCCATCTGTTTTTATCTGCGTCTTGGGATCGCTTCCTTGCTGGTAAAATGCAAAAGCGGCGCGCAAACTATTGGCAGCGGCAGGAACAAGCCTCATACGGGCAAAAGCAGCATAATCCTGTCTGTTTGCGCTCATTATCTTTCCTTTCGAATCTTCACAGCGCGCGCGTGACCGTCCAATCCTTCGGCCTCGGCCATTGTCACAACTGTTTTGGTAAGAGCATCAAACCCGGGTTTGCTGGCTTGTTGCACCGTGATCGTTTTCTGAAAGGCCTCGACCGTAAGACCCGCATAAGCGCGTGCATAACCTTCCGTCGGCAAAACGTGGTTGGTGCCGCTCGCGTAATCGCCGAAGCTTTCGGGCGTATACAGTCCGCAAAAAACAGAACCGGCGTTTTGTACGAGGTTGAGATAGGCCTCTGCCCCTTCAAAACAAAGGATGAGATGCTCCGGCGCATAGGCATTGGAAATCTCAATCGCTTGCTCTTTGGATGCTGCGACGATAGCGAGGCTGTTCTTGATAGCTTCCTGCGCAATCGCTTTACGCGGCAACAATTCAAGCTGGCGTGAAACTTCGTCTCGTATGGCGTCGATCTGCGTCTCGCTTTCGGCGATGAGAACGACTTGCGACCGAGTATCGTGCTCAGCTTGGGCCAGAAGATCGGCGGCGGCAAAACAAGCAGGCGTCGATGCATCGACGATGACCAAAACCTCGGATGGCCCCGCAGGCATATCCATGGCCGGACCGTTTGGCTCTTTGGCAGCAAGAATTTTCGCTTGCGTCACATAAACGTTCCCAGGCCCAAAGATTTTGTCCACTGCGGGCACGCTTTCCGTCCCAAAAGCCATGGCTGCAATCGCTTGAGCGCCCCCTACGCGCGCAATAAGCCGAATACCGCAGATTTTCGCGGCAAAAAGAATGGCGGGATTGATTTCCCCTTGCGCGTTACAGGGAGTGCACAGAACGCATAGGCCGTTTCCCGCCAATTGTGACGGTACGCCAAGCATAAGGGTCGTGGACAACAACGGCGCAGTGCCGCCGGGGATATAAAGGCCAACCTTTGGAATGCTCCGCACAATCCGTTCACACTTCAGTCCGGGAAGGGTCTCCACGGCAAAGGGCTGATAGCCTTGCCGTTTGTGGAATATCATGAGATTTGCATAGGCGGACTTTATAGCCTGACGCAAAGAAGGATCAATTTTCTGTTCCGCTTCATCTATTTGCTTTTCAGCAATCAAAATCGGCGTTGGATCGTATTTATCGAACTTTTGCGTATACCGGCGAAGCGCGACATCCCCCTCTCGGCGCACATCGTCCAAAATGGCCTTAACGATGCCTTCCGTGTCCCTGTTCGTTTGCGCCGTTGGACGCTGCAATAGGCGTTGTCGTTCTTCCTTCGACTGCTTTTCCCAAATAATTTTCCGCATGATTCATTCCATCATCTTCTCTATGGGCATAACCAATATGGCGCTTGCCCCAATGGCCTTAAGTTGTTCAATCGTTTCCCAGAAAACGTTTTCGTTGCAAACGGCATGCATGGCTACCTTGTCCTTGGTACCCTGCAACGGGAGAATGGTTGGCGATTCAGCGCCCGGAATGGCCTTCTTCACGCGCTCGACCGCTTCGATCGGACAATGCAACATGATGTATTTACTCTCATCGGCGCGTTGAACGCCTTTGATGCGGCTAATAAGGCGGCGGATTAGTTCTTCTTTAGCTTTGCCAAGGTTTGCGGCGCTGCGGATCAGAATCGCCTGAGATTGCGCGATTATTTCGGTCTCCAGCAAACCGTTGGCGGCAAGCGTATCGCCGGTCGCCACAAGATCGAAAATCGCATCGGCAATTTTTAAACGCGGCGCGACTTCCAAAGCGCCGCTCATCGTGACGATTGTGCTTTTGATTCCGCTCTTTTTCAAAAAGGCAGCCAACGTGCGCGGATAAGAGGTCGCGATCCTTTTATTTTTTAAATCCGCAGGGGATTTAATGGACGACTCTTTCGGAGCGGCCAACGACAACCGACACGGCCCGAAGCCAAGATCGAGAAGCTTTTCGCAACAGATCGTGTGTTTGCGCGCCTTCAAATCATAGATGTGTTCTGTATAGACGTTTGTTCCGACAATCCCTAAATCGCAAGCGCCCTCGTTGACAATTTCAGGGATATCGTCGTCGCGCAAAAGCAATAAATCCAAAGGATAGTTTTCCGCGTGACAAAACAGGCGATCCCTGCTTTTTGCAAATCTAAGCCCGCAATTTTTCAGAAGATCAATCGAAGGGTCTGCAAGTCTCCCTGATTTTTGTACTGCAACACGCAGCCTGTTTTCATCACTTATCATTCTTCCAAACCCCTAAACGCTTTAATACGAGCTCGTAGCCCTTGTTCTCGCCGTTAAGAAAACGTGCGACCCTGACGATCGTCGCAAGGCTGACGCGGGATTTGGCGTGAATGTCGCGATAAGACGCTTTCTTGTTGACGAGCATTCTGGCAACCGCCCAACGGTCGCGAAATGCTTCGATCTCTACCGGTGTGCATAAATCGGCAAAAAAGGCGGAGCATTCTCCAGCTGTTTTTAATTGAAGAATGGCGTGGAAAAGATCGTTTTCGCGATTTTTGGCTTCGCTTGCGCTCGCTTTTTCCAGTTTCATAAGCCCCTCCCGTTTCATATTCAGGTGTTCTGTTGTACTATTAGGATAGTACAGTAACACATAAGACGCGAAAGTAAAACTGTATTTTCACGAGTGCTTTTTTGTGTGCTTATGAAGAGAAATAGACAAAATTATTAAGCACATTGCCCCGAATTCAAACAGTCACGGAGCGTTTAAATGAGTAAATTCAATCATTAAAAACATGTAATACTTTTTCATATAGGAACGAGCCGATGGCATCATCATCGCAATGTCCTATAATGTGATGAGCGGCTCTTTTAACCTGCTCTTTTCCGTTTTGCATAGCGACTGAAGTACCAACGACTCTAAACATTCCCAAATCAGGCAAATCGTCACCAAAAGCAAAAGACCCGGAAAGATCAATTCCCTTCTCTTTCGCGATTATTTTTAACGCTGTGGCCTTGTCAACTCCAGCAGGAACAATATTCACAAAAGTGTGATTTACGGCAGGAATAAAACTGAGATCGGGATAATAACGGCACAAAGCAAGACAATCATCTAAAACAACACCGAGGCCATCAACTGCAACTTTTGAAATCTTTTCAGCATCAAGCTGATTTAATGAAATAACCATATCTCGTGTCGCCGAATGATATTCTTCTAATTCTCTATCGCTTAAAATTTGATTGGTTGCAAACTGTGTGCCATCAAACTCAATAGATATATGCAGTTTTTTATCAAGAGCGTTTATACTTTTTAATAAAGCAGCTGCCCCAGAGCCCAATCGGCCAATGATTTGTGCGGTACTCTTTTTTTTCGCTTTATATACAACGCACCCATTAAGAGTTACGGAGATACATAAATCTAAAATCTCTTTTTCAACAAAATGACGAACGGCGCGGATAGGTCTTGATGTCGCGATAATCAACTGAAAACCTGCATTGTGACAATCAAACAACGCACGTTTTGTTTTCTCTCCTATCCTTTTCTTGGAATTTAAGAGCGTATCGTCCAAATCAAATATGAGTGCCTGCATGAAACGCTCCTGTCTTCCAACCCTAAATTATCAGTTGCGATGAAACAAGGGGTAGCTTTGCCTCAGCCGGACGCATCACGGGGTTAGGTTCTTTATGAGTCGAGAATGAAAAATCGCTCCATTCTTTCATGCGATCTGGCGATTTTCTGATTCGCGTGTGATATGTGCCTTGATCATTTTTTAACAACTGATATGTTTGTTCTTGCGTCGGAATTTCAAGAACATTTTGCATATCAATACCGGCAACGCACACATCGTTTACCGTCAAAATTTCCAGATATTTTTTCATGAGCTTGGGGCTTACATCATCGGCTAAAATAACAGGAACTTCGTTTCCCGCCATCGACAAAGCAGCACGCCTGAGAATCGCAATTTTATTCATATCATGTGCATCCCTATCAATGCCGGAAATGAGGTCCGGTTGATGTTTGGACATGTCTAAAAGCACATAGTCGCGCACAGGATTAAGCGCTTTTTGTACATCCCAGAAATATTTTTCCAGATCAGACTGAAACAACCCAAAGACGATGATCGTGTTGGGGGATACAGTTCTTTTTACTTCTTCAATGTGTGCAGGCGTTGTTCTGTATTGAAGCTGCATATAAACATTTTTTGAATTCATGCCATATAAATCACAGCATTTTTTCATTAAAGAAGGTTCTATCTGCTCTTCAAATAATATTGCTTGGCGCATATTCTTCGGGATAACCTGTTGCATTGCGCGAATGCTTTCAATTTCCATGGTTGCAACAGGTAAGTCCTCATCCACCCGCTCTCCTCCATATAAGGGACGGTATTTGCGTTGCTGTTCAAGATATTTGTAACGGTCTGGAAAAACGGCATGAACCCCAATCATATTGACACCACACCCAGCAACAACGGCTAAGTCATAAGGATTGTGTACGCGACATGCTTTAAAAACAAAGTCTCGATGCAGGTCGGTCGAAACAACGGGGGCCTTCTGCGCAAGATCTCTGTTATAAAAGAGTTGCTCAAGATGCTTTGATTTATCACTCGTCCGCCATGTGTTGAATGCGGTTACATATTCTTGCGTTGGACGATAATCTAGAAGATTTCTCCACCCCAGACAGAGCGGTTCTGACTTTTCCCCGACAAGATATTGACTTACATTGTCATAGTTGATGGATATTGCAGCAACATCGACGGCATTACCGAACTGGCGGCAAAACGCCTTACTTTTGTTTAAAGTCGTAAACGCCGTTACGTTATGATCGAAAAGAAGAATCTGCTTATTTCCTTCGCATAATTTTTTAAGCAACGCATGATGCTTCGGTGGAACAAATTGATACATCCAACTTTCATCAGTGTAGTCGATTTTGGCGCATTCGCCGCGCATTTCTTTTTTTGAACTGTAATGACAATGAATAATATCAATGGGCGTCAACGTGCTTCCGCTTGCCTTAATGTATGCATTCAAGGCAAAACCAAGTTCTATCCCTCCATATGGAAAGGATAATATTAGGTCATAATTCTTTTTTATCTGCTCCCTCTTTGCCACGATAGATGCAACAGAACCAAAAATTGCAGCAGCATCATCAAGTTCACGCATTCCCCGATGGAATTTGATGTTCTGTGCAAAACATTTTTTCATTTCCTGAATGGGAGCAAGAGCCAACGCATGTCGAGCCTCCGCCTGAACATCCTTACCCAGCAAAAAGCCGTAAAGCACATCAAATACTTTTTGCGTAACTTCTTCCAACCCCTTTCCGCCACCATCAAATAAGTTTAGCTTTCCCTTAATTTCTCCGCACTCAACGACATGAAGACAGGACACAAACGCATTAACCATGTGATCTAAAACGGAATTAATAAGAAGTTTTTCACTGTTGTTCATAAATTGGGATTTCGAAAACAGATTTTCTTTCGCAAGAACCTCAAAACTACGAATAGAGGCGTCAAGTAATCTGCCCCAACGCTCTGACCTTCCCCCCGCCAGATAGACCAAAATGATGTAGAGTCCTCAACCCAAGGAAGGGAGAGGACGATGAAGAAGCGGTTTAGTGAAGAGCAGATAATCGGGATACTAAGGGAACAAGAGGCCGGA
>Ga0265297_10001190_pt1 | contig 63335 bp, 92 predicted proteins | sample Munlanlwell13791_FD_192502 | JGI IMG/M metagenome (GOLD analysis project Ga0265297, IMG submission 192502) | Leachate microbial communities from a municipal landfill in Southern Ontario, Canada - Leachate well 137-91 | ecosystem: Engineered > Solid waste > Landfill > Unclassified | place... | reverse complement strand
CAACAACCTGAGTTTTCGCAAAAATCGAAGGGGAGGTCAAAATCTAAATTCAAAAATCATAGGAGGTAATCATGGAAATTCAAAAAATCAGCATCGACAAGCTCAAACCGGCAAAATATAACCCGCGTAAGAATCTTAAGCCCGGCGACCCTGAATACGAGAAAATCAAGCGCAGTATCCAGCAGTTCGGCTATGTAGAGCCCATTATCTGGAACAAACGTACCGGCAATGTCGTCGGCGGGCATCAGCGCCTTAAGATACTAAAAGAACTTGGCGAAACTGAAATCGACTGTGTCATTGTGGACATGGATGAAGCTCACGAGAAAGCTCTTAACATCGCCCTCAATAAAATCTCAGGCCAGTGGGATATGCCCATGCTTAAAGATTTGCTGCAGGAACTGGATACCGGCGCTATTGACATGGCACTAACTGGCTTCGACGTGCAGGAACTTGAGGAGATGATGAATCAGGTGCATATTGAAAAGCCGGAAAAGAAAAAGAAAGAACCACAAGCAGTAATTTGCCCGCAGTGTGGATATGCTTTTGAAGTATTCACTCTCAAAGAAAAAAGTAAATGAATTGGAGACTTTATATGAAACTTAAAGCAATCTACAAACCCTCAGGTCGGGCATACGAATATTCAAAATTGGCAGTCAACCTATATTCCGGCTGCAACCACGGCTGCCAATACTGCTACAGTCCCAACTGCCTGCAGGTAGACAGGCAAAACTTTTATGACAACCCAAAGGCCCGGATGGACATACTAAATAAAATCGAATCCGACCGCAAGCAGTTGCAGGGAAGTAATACCCCGGTATTGCTCTGCTTCACTTGTGACGCTTATCAAAAGCTTGACGATGATCTGCAGCTCACCCGTAAAACCCTTGAACTGTTCAAAAAGTACAACATCACATTTCAGATCCTGACCAAAGCCGGGCATCGATCAATAAGAGACTTCGACTTATACAAACCCGGCGATGCCTTTGCCACAACGCTGACTTTTTTGGATCCGGAAAAAAGCTTATACTACGAACCGCAGGCAGCTCTTCCCGTTGATAGGATAGCAACCATAAAAGCAGCCAAAGCAGCCGGCATTGAAACCTGGGTATCCTTCGAGCCGGTCCTAAACGACGAGGAAGTATACAAGCTACTGGATGCCACGCATGAGTATGTGGATTTGTACAAGGTTGGAAAGATCAGTCGCTTCAAACCGGACAAGGAAATCGACTGGAATAGATTTGCACATGAGATTGTGAATCGCCTTGAGAAATATGGCAAAAAATATTATATCAAAGACGACCTTAAAAAGCACTTGATATAAAAATAGGTCTATAGACCTATGTACTACCACTTAAAAACGTGATATACTAATATTGTGGTCGGAACGGAAAAGCGTTCGCATATTAGGAGGATGTTATGAAAGAATATAGGCACGGGAAAGTCAACGATGCACACATGTATGCAGTGGAAGATACTTATGGTTTAGAGCCAATAAAAGCACGTTTTATCAATGAATATCCTGAAGATAAGGTCTGGAAAATTTACTTTGATGCTGGCGTATATCCCGGAATAGTAAACGTAGAGGAACATATCGTACACGAAGCCTCTAAAGAACTTGGATTGGAATTTATGGGGTGATAGCAATGTTTACTCCTATGGAAACAAAAGTATACAATTTAATGATTGAAGGAAAGACAAATAAAGAAATAGGGCAGGAATTGAACGTAAGCGAACGCACAATTGAAACACACATGAGATCAATACTTATAAAGACGAAGTGCAAGAACCGCATAGAGCTACTGGCTAACCAAATCAGCGAATTTCACAGAAAGTTAGGAGGATATGGCAAATGACTAAATCAGAAATGGAATTAAATATTAAGGCAACCTTTGGCAATATCGCACAAAAGATACTTCTTGCACAGCTTGACTATATAAAAAGTGGCAAGTTCTACGGCTTTCAACGTGACGGAGTAAAATGGAATCTTACAAACAATAAGGGTAATTATACACTGGAGGTAGTTTAAAATGAAACTAGCAATAACAGGCTACGATTGGATTATAGTTGACGGATACCTTAATGAAGCGTTTTGGAAGGGATACATTGAATTGAGAGACAGGACATTATATGGGAAGCTGAGAAGGAAGGCAATAGAGGCTAGGAGGTAAAGGGAAATGAAACCTAAAACTATTCTGAAACGAATACAAAAACTACAAGCTGAAATGGATAAAGAGATAAAATTGCTTACTAAGGACGGAATGAAGGTTGAAGTAATGCATGGTATCGGTGATGATAAACTTAAAATAGTAAAGATTTTAGAAGCCTAATAAAGGCTTCTTTTTTATACCCTTCAAAACCGCACAGATTCCACATCGCGGAACAATCGACACTCGTAATTTACGCTGTCATAATTATGTCATATGCATGTCCGTTTAAACGTGCTATACTGTAAACAATTAAAAGTGCGACCACAGGAAAGGGGATTTGTCCCTTTCCTTTTTTTATGCAATTTTTGAGCCGAAAAGCTCTTTTTTTATGGGGTTATTTAGTGACCGGAAGAATGACTTACTAAACGGAGGATGATTTTATGACCGGAAACAAGCTCGGCAGACCTGCGACACCAACATCATTAAAAGTGCTTATGGGTAATCCGGGCAATCGGCCGCTCAATCAGGATGAGCCGAAGCCGAAGCCGCTGCTGCCGTATAAACCAAAGATGCTGAAAGGCGAAGCGCTGAAGGAATGGAAGCGAATATCAACAAAGCTTTATGACCTCGGACTTCTAACCGAAGTCGACGGCGCTGCACTTGCTGCATATTGCCAATGTTATAAGCGCTGGCTTGAAGCTGAAGAGTTTCTGGAAAAGTATGGCCACGACAAGGACGGCAATTTTAACGGCTTGATGTTTAAGACACCATCCGGTTATATGCAGCAGCTTCCACAGGTGTCGATAGCCCAGACCTATGCCAAACTGATGTCCGTCTATCTCGGCAAATTCGGACTATCTCCTGCAGATCGTGTGGGTATGATAGCTCCCAAGTCACCTGAAAAAGCTGGCAAGTTCAGCAGAACATTAAGCGGGTGATGAGCTATGAGCGGAGAACAGCAGGCACTTGAAAGACAGCAAGCCGCAAAAGCTATTGATTTTATAACCGGACTGAAGCATGTAAAAGACCCCTGGCACGGTTGCCAATTTGAACTGCTCCCATGGGAAGAGCAAATTGTAACTGACATCTACGGCACATTGAAAAAAGACGGAACGCGCCAATACCGCACCGCTTATATAGAGGTCCCAAAGAAAAACGGTAAAACTGAACTGATGGCAGCGCTGGGACTTAAACAGCTCTGCGCGGATGATGAGTTTGCAGCTGAAGTATACGGATGTGCATCCGACAGAGGACAGGCCAGCCTAGCATTCGACGTCGCTGTGGAAATGGTCGAGCAGGAGCCCGAACTTAGAAAACGCATGCGGCCGGTATTGTCGAAACATCGGCTCATATACCTGCCGACAAAGTCCTTTTATCAGGTCTGTAGCTCCGAAGCATTCACGAAACACGGCTTAAATGTATCGGCCTGCCTGTTTGATGAATTGCATGCCCAGCCGAACCGCGATTTATACGATGTAATGACTTTCGGATCCGGTGACGCTCGCCGGCAGCCTTTATACTTTTTCATAACCACTGGCGGTAAGGACCCGGAAAGAACATCAATAGGCTGGGAAGTTCATAAAAAAGCAGAGGACATCTTGCTTAAAAAGCGCAATGACCCAACGTTTTACCCTGTAATATATGGCTTCGACCCCGACAACAAGCGCATATGGACTGGCCGCGAAAGCGAGAAATACAAAGGCAAGGAGAAAGAAGCCTGGCGCGACAAGAAAATATGGAGTTTGGTCAATCCTTCAGACGGAATAGCGCTCAGAGAGGGAGCAATACAGGAATCCTACGACAGCGCCAAAGGTAATGAAGCCGATGAGCTTAACTTCCAGCAACTCAGATTGAACATCTGGATAAAGGTTAAAACCTCGAAGTGGCTACCGCTGGAAATCTGGAATAAAAATGCCGGTATCATTGTTCCAGAGAGATTGAAAGACAGAAAGTGTTACGGCGGACTTGACTTATCAGGGAAATTGGACTTGACAGCATTTGTGCTTCTGTTTCCTCCGGACGACGAGAATCCCAAATGGGACATACTCCCGAGATTCTGGATTCCGGAAGACAACATGTGGGAACGCGTAAAAAAAGACCATATGAAATATGACCAGTGGGCGAAGGCTGGATTTATGAAAACAACGCCAGGCAACGTAATAGATTACAAGTTTATACGGAAAGAAATTAACTTGCTGCACGACAGCTTTGACATACAGGAAATTGGATACGACCCTTGGAACGCGATGCAGACGGCAATCGAACTGGAAGACGACGGATTTGAAATGATTGAAGTCAGGCAGGGATATAAAAGTATGTCTCCACCAATGAAAGAAATAGAAGCATTGCTTACCGGCGGCAAAATGAATCACGGAAACCATCCGGTACTTAACTGGAATTTCGACAATTTGGATGTCAAGCAGGATGAAAACGACAATATAAGGCCGGTAAAAGGCCGAGATAGAACCAAAAGAATAGACGGTATAGTGGCATTGATAAACGCCATGAACAGAGCAATAGAAAGTGAAGACAACAGAAGCGCTTACGATACGACAGGCTCAATACTTTTGTAAAGGGGGTGAAGGATTGAATTTCATAGGAAAAGCAAGATTACTTTTTTCAGCAAGCTTTGGCGAATGGTATAAAGCATTTATAAATGGCGATGATCTCGGCCAGAATACGCCTTTTATGATCGACCGCGAAATCGCTTTAAAATATTCCGCTATATGGGCCTGCACGCGCGTGTTGGGTGAAACACTTGCCAGCATGCCGCTTTTTACATACCGGAAACAGCTGGACAAAAACAAAGAAGAGGCCAACGATATCGGCCTTTACGACATTTTACATTACGAGCCCAATTATGAAATGACACCTTTTAATTTCAAGGAAGCCCTTATGATGAATCTATGTCTTGGTGGCAATGGATATGCCCAGAAAGTTTTCAGCAGCAGCAAAATACCGGAACTTTTGGCGCTATACCCGCTTGACTATGAAAACATAACGCCTGAACGCGATAAAAGCACCAAACGCATGATTTATAAAGTCAAATATGACGACGGCGGCATTTCCAAAGAAAAAGATATGACCCGAGAATACATATTCCACATTCCGGGTGTCAGCATGAACGGCATTACCGGTATCATCCCGATAAATTACGCTTCGAAAGCAATTGAGCTGGGCTTGACATACGAGACTTTCGGCATCAATTTTTATAAAAACGGCGCTAATACCAACATGGCATTGACACATCCAAAAACTCTTAAAGATGATGCCAGGATAAGGCTTAAAGAGCAGGTCAATGAAAAAGTCACCGGATTGAGAAATGTAAATAAACCCTGGCTTCTCGAAGACGGCATGACGATCAAAGAGCTGACCATAAAACCTGTGGATTCCCAGTTGCTTGAGTCAAAATATTTTTCCATCGAAGAGATATGCCGTTTTTATAGGGTTCCGCTCCACCTTGTCCAGCATCTACTCCGTGCCACCAACAACAACATCGAGCATCAATCCCTTGAATTTATCATTTACACGATGCTCCCCTGGGCCAAGCGCATAGAGGAAAACATTAACCTGCAGCTTTTGAACCGCGAACAGCGCAAAGCCGGATATTTCGCAGAGTTCAAGATGGATGTTTTTCTACGTGGCGATATGGCGGCCAGAGCTACGGCATATGCGCAAGGCCGTCAATGGGGATGGCTGTCTGTTAACGATATTAGGCGCCTTGAAAATATGAATCCGATACCTAACGGCGATATCTATTTAACTCCTGCCAATATGTACGAAGCAGGAAAAGAGCCTACTCAACAGCAGCAACAAGACAAGAACAAGGCCTTGGCGGAAGAAATTTTTAAATTGATTGAAAAAGGAGTTTAGTTTAGTGGAGAAAATTGTAGGAATTTATAAAATCACAAATAAAGAAAACGGAAACTTTTACATAGGTAGTAGCGTAGATATAAGTCGCCGATGGAAAAAGCATATAACGCTATTGCATTCAAACAATCATTTCAATTGTCATTTCCAGAATGCTTGGAATTTGTACGGAGAAGAAAACTTCATTTTTGAAATTCTGGAAACATGTTTGAAAGAAAATATGGTTGAAAAAGAACAATCTTATATAGATAAATTAAACCCTTCCTATAATGTTTCCAAAAATGCAGCAGCTTTTATGTTGGGAGTAAAGCGCCCTGAGAGTTTTAAGGAAAATCTTAGCATTTTGAAAAAAGGCAATAAATACTTTTTAGGCAAAACTCATTCCGAAAAAACAAAAGCAAAACTATCTGTACAAAAATTAGGCAATGACTGGAATAAAGGAAAACCTTGCAAAGAGGAAACAAAAATCAAAATAGGTATTGCAAATAAAGGTCATAAAGTCACTCAAGAAACAAGAGATAAAATAGGAAAACCGGTTGCTCAATTTACAAAATGCGGGATTTTTATGGCTATTTACAATTCTGCTATGGAAGCTGAAATTAAAACCAATACAAGTCGCAAACATATTTGTTCTTGCTGTAAAGGTAAAAGAAAAACAACTGGGGGCTATAAATGGGTGTATTTAAAAGATTATACGCAGCAAAAAGCCATGACGGAAGCCATATATAAAATGCTTGAAAAAGGAGATGAACAAAATGCCGAAAGCAAAAAAGTTCTGGAAGTTTCAGGCCAAATCAGATAAATCAGGCGAGCTCCTGCTTTACGGAGAAATATCAAGTGTCAGTTGGTATGGTGATGAAATTACTCCGAAAGAATTCAAGAAAGACCTTGATGCGCTTGGCGATATAGACATTCTAAACATCTATGTCAACAGCCCAGGTGGTGATGTATTCGCAGCTCAAGGCATGGTGAACATACTCGAAAGACATAAGTCCGAAAAAAACATCCACGTTGATGGCCTTATGGCAAGTGCGTCTACATTTTTTATCAAGGTCGGAAAAGTATTCATGCCTTCCAATGCAATGATGATGTATCACAATCCTTCATCCATTGTCTGGGGAAATGCCACTCAAATGCGTAAAATGGCTGACGACCTCGACAAGGTCCGGGAATCCATGCTTGCCATATACCGCGACAAGACCGGCATGACTGATGAGGAGATAATCCCAATACTTGACGCTGAAACTTGGATGACCGCCGAAGAAGCTGTGGAGTATGGATTTGCCGACGAGCTCGAAGAGGAAAAAAAGGTTGCTGCATCTATCAGTAATACGATTCTGATATTCAACGGCATAGAAACCGACATGTCAAAATTTATTCATCCCGAATCGATCATCAAAAAGTTTATCGCCTTTTCTGAACCTCCAAAACCGGAAGCAGATCCCGAACCGATTAAAGACTCTGATCCGGTACCCGACCCAGAACCACCTAAAAACCCCGAGAAACCCCGGCCCGCGCCGGTTGATTTCTATAAATTCCAAATAACAAGAAATGAAAGGAGACTGAAGAGCCATGGATTATAAGAAATTGCTTAAAGCAAAATCAGATGCACAATCCGAGCTGTTCAAGAAGGCGCTGGCTGAAAACAGGGCGCTTACACCCGAAGAGCAGACACAATTTGACGCTCTGGAAACAGAGATAAAAAACCTTGAGGCGACAATCGAGGCGCAGAAAAAGATTGAAGATAGGGAACTTGCAGCAGCAACTCCGTCAAGCGAGCCTTTATACGCCGAGCCCAATGCCCACAATCCGATGTGGAGTCATTTCGGTGAGTTTTTGTTTGCAGTAAGAAGGGCAGCAGTCCCCGACGGGCCCGTTGTAGACAAAAGGCTTCTGATTTCAAATGCAGCAAGCGGAGCAAGTGAAGGCGTCTTAAGTGACGGCGGTTTCCTGGTAGAAAAAGAAACCACAAACGAATTGCTGAAAGACACTTACGAAACCTCAGTCCTCGCGCCGATGTGCAAAAAGTATCCCATTTCCGCAAACAAAAACGGACTTAAGATCAACATGATCGACGAATCCAGCAGGGCTGACGGCTCCAGGCAGGGCGGAGTGCTTGCATACTGGGAAGGCGAAGCGGATTTGCTTAAAGAATCCAAACCCAAATACGGCCAGCTTGAACTCAACCTGAAAAAGTTGACCGGCCTTTACTATGCAACCGACGAACTGCTTGACGACACAGTTGCATTGCAGGCTGCAGTAACGGACTTTTTCTCCGAAGAGTTCTCTTTTAAGCTTGACGATGCGATTCTGAGAGGTACCGGAGCCGGTATGCCGCTCGGCATATTCAACAGCCCGGCATTAATTACCGTATCAAAGACAGCCAGCCAAACCGCCGACACAATCAGCTTTAACAATGTCAACGATATGTGGGCAAGGTGTCGCGCCCGTAACAGGATCCGCGCCGCATGGTTTATCAATCAGGAGATCGAGCCCCAGATGCCCAAAATGACAATCGCTACTGGCACCTACTCCGGCGTAACTGTCTACATGCCTCCCACGGGTATAGCAGGCCAGATGTACGGTACACTTTTTGGCAGACCGGTAATCCCGATAGAACAGGCATCCGCAATAGGTGACGTCGGCGATATCATGCTGGCAGACATGAGCGAATATCTGCTTATCGACAAAGGCGGCATCCAAGGAGCTTCCTCAATTCACGTCCGTTTCCTCTACGATGAGTCTGTTTTCAGATTCATCTACCGTGTGGATGGCAAGCCAAAGAGAAAAATTCCTCTGACGCCTTACAAGGGCGCGAACACTCTTTCCCCGTTTATAGTACTTGAAGCCAGGTAATAAAAAATAAAACGAAAGGAGATATAAAACAATGTTAAGTGAAGAATTAAAACTTAATACAGCTATATACCCTCGGTCAGTATCCTCATCCGGCACAACCAGCATATATTTTGACCTGTCCCAGTGTGAAAGCGCTACTTTTATTTGGGATGTAGTCCAGACTGGACTTACTGCAACATCCACCGGCCTTGTTTACCAGGCAACTGATGAAGACGGTACGAGCGCGGCAGCTATTACTGCTACATCCACAGTGCTTTCAATGACCAGCAATATTACCGAAGCCACGGTTACTCCATCCATATCTGCAGGCGAAACAAACGCAACCGTGACAATAAACGGCTTAATATTTACCGTTTTGTCAGCCGGATCAACAGCTGTAGCGGCAAGCAGATATGTTGTTGGAAGTACGTCAAATGCATCAACCACAATTACCAATCTTGCGGCAGGAATTAATGACGTTGGTTATGGTGTCCCCGGTGTAAGAGCATATGCCGGTTCAGCAGCGTTAACGTTAAAGAGAGACGAAGGATCAAACGCTAACACGCCAATAGATTATTCCGGCATAGTGCTTACTTCCAGCAATACTACCGACATGACTCTGGCAGGCGTTTACATGCAGGGGGTAATCGAGATTCAGGCAAACAAGCTGACTCTGAGCTCCAACTTTACCCATGTTGCCCTGAACGTCATCAATGTGTCGGCAAACTACACATCGGCGGTAATAATCAGAAAAGCGGCATACAAAAAGCCTGCTCCGCCATGTCCCATAACACAGGTATAAAAAATAGACGGGAAGGGGCTCTGACCCCTTCCCAATTTGGAGGATGTATATGGAACAATTTGCAATAATTATAACCGCAGAAGGCAGCAATGCAAAGGTTGACTTCGCTCTTAACGGCAAGCCGATAAAAGGGCTTTTTGCAGTACATTTTCTAGCGGACACCAGAACCGGTGAATTTCATTTAACAGGAAGACGCTTTAAACTGAACGATACCGGAAATTTTTATGTAGATCCTGTTACAAATGATACTGCAATGGAAGGTTTTGATTTGTTAACTCTCTTGGAAGCAGGAGCTCCGGCAGAAGAACAGATCAAGCAGATCAGCAAAGAAATGGACTATGCAATGCAAAATATTAAAGACACATCCACCTTGAGGGCAAGAAATCTGATAGCAGAAAGGTTGAATTGATATGGCGCTAAAGCTTGTAACCGGCGTCATAACCGAGCCGGTAAGTTTACTGGAAGCAAAAGAGCATATGCATCTCGATGCAACTTCCTTTGCTGATAATGTAACAGTTGTCCAGAGCATCCAAGGCGGCTATCATGCGACTGCTGTTTACACAGGAGCAAGCACAGACATAAGTAATTATAACGCTGTTGTATTATTGGAATCTTTTTCAAATTCTGCCGGTGGTACCGTTGACCTCGACATATATGAGTCAGATGATAATACTACTTTTACAGAGTGGACTGCCGGCAGCACTTTTGCACAGGTCACCACCGCGAATGACACCGCAAATTATGAGGTAGCTTATACTGGCGGCAAGCAATACATACGCGCATATGCGACAGTTACAGGAGCACAATGCAATTTTGCAGCAAGCATTGTATTGGGAGCACCTACCAGTATAGAGGATACATACATTGCCGGTTTAATCCTCACTGCCCGCGAATACTGCGAAGACTACCAGCACCGCGCACTGGCTACCCAGACATGGGATCTGGTGCTTGACAAATTTCCGACAGGCAGCGACTTTATTGAAATCCCCATTCCGCCATTGCAGTCAGTCACCAGCGTTACCTACATAGATTATGCCGGTACATCGGCTACAATGACGGCCAGTCTATCCGGATACTATGTGGATATAGACAGTGAGCCCGGGCGCGTATGCCTTAGTTACTGCATTAACTGGCCGGTTTTTACCGAGTACCCATATGGAGCTATTCGCATTCGCTTTGTTGCAGGCTATACCGGCGTTGCCCCTGATGTTATCCCATATAAAACAAAGCAGGCCATGCTTATGTTGATCGCTCACATGTACGAGAACAGAACGCCAGTAATAATAGGCAGTATAAGCAAGGAATTGGAATTTACAGTTAATGCGCTACTTGAAGGTAATAAAATTTATACCCTGTAGGAGGATGCTATGAACCCCGGAATACTGAGAAGCCGGATAATAATCGAAGAAAAAGCAATTGCAGACAATGGTTTCGGCGGGCATTCGGAAACCTGGTCAACTCTCGCCACTGTGTGGGCTAAGGTAGAGCATCTTTCAGGACGTGAATTGCAAATGGCTCAGCAGATTAGTCCGAATATATTGTATGAAATCACCATCCGCTACCGTTCGGACGTGAATACCAACTACAGGATAAATTACAACGGCCAGTACTTCAACATCCGAGACGTCAAGGATTTGGACAATATGCATCGATGGCTCTTTCTGAAATGCGAGGTGCGGGAAAGTGAGCAATGACAATGCAAATTATAAGAGCAATGTAAAAAATGTCAAAAATGCACTTACTGCATGTGAAATGGCAGCCTTTAAGGAAATTGGAAAATATCTGAGGACGGAAGTAAGAAAAAATGTACATAAAAGTCTGGAGACAAGGACTTACAAAAAAAAGGATGGCACGCTGGTAAAAGTAAGACCAGGACGATTAAGACGCAGCATAGGTTTTGGCATAATGAAAAAGTTTAAATACCTGCAAATTGGAAGTAAAGCATTTTATGCTTCAATGATCGAGTTAGGAACACAGAATATTTCACCCGACAGTTTTCTCGAAAAAACTGTAAAGGAAAACATAGACCGCATCAGGCTGATTGCGGGAAAACACATTAAGGAAATCGAGCAGGAGAATATCGACATAGGACTTTTGGGCGGCGGGTTGATAGATAGCGACACTATACAGGAGATAACGGAATGAATACGATCGAGCTGAAAAAAATGATAACTGTTTTCCTGAAAACAAAGACTTCCAGGGCTTATGACTTTGATGCAGTACCAAGCCCGGTAAAGTTGCCCTATACAACATACCACCTGACAAGCAGCTTTACCGACGAGAACCAGAAGCTCGAAGTATTCACACTTCTTGTGGACAACTGGGATAACAATTCTGATACTACCGCACTTGAAACAGTAACCGGCAGCATTGACGGCAACGGCGATAAAGTATCGGCAACCGGTCTGCATAATAAAAAGTATTTTGTAAGCGGTACATTGCAGGCATGTTTTTACAGAGAATACCGGCTCGAAATAGAAGATGATGATCCAAATATCAGACGCCGGCAGCTAAAGTATACGGTACAGGCTTATTTAAGCTAGGGAGGATGAAAGGTATGGATTATATTGAATTAACAAATTTAGGTACGACAAAAGGAATACTAATAACTACTTTTAAAGATTATTTAGAGACAGACAAGCAAGTCATAGAGGTACCAGCCGGAGAGGTATTAGATCTTGCTAAAGTCATTAATGGAGTAAAAGGGACAAGTCTGCATTACAGCATAAACACTGTTGTATATGACCCTTGGAATACTCAAATAATTGCCGATGAACTTAAGGGTTTGGGATTTGAAATTGTTCAAAAAAGAAACGTAAAAGGTAAACCCGTTATTGATTTTAAGACAACAGCAAAAAAACTTAAAAAAGTAGCACTTGTCGGATATGCCCCGAGTTGGAAGGATGCTCCGTTTAATGATCCTGACATCGAGATCTGGATAATGAACGACATGTATGATTTTGCTCCACGGTGGGACCGGCTTTTTGACATCCACATGATTGACGAGATTAAGACCCGCAAAAGCAGAGGGGAAGGAAACAAACTGCATTATGAAATGCTAAAAATCATGGATAAGCCAGTTTATATGCAGCAGCATTTTGACGAGATTCCGGCCAGCGTCAAGTTTCCGCTTGACTCCATTGTGGGAAAGTACTGGATTCCTGCCATGGGCGACAAGATTTTTCTGACCTGCAGCGTTTCCCACATGCTGGCACTGGCAATACTAGAAGGCTATGAGGAAATCCAAATGTACGGAATCCATGAAGCCGTTGACGATGAGTACTCTTGCGAAATGCCCTCCGTTCTTTATTGGTTGGGCGTGGCCTATGGTAAAGGCATAACAGTAAAAGTATCACCGGAAAGCCCGCTTATGAAGGGATATTTTATTTACGGCTATGAGGATCCTAAGGATGCATTATTCCACAAGCAGCTGCAGTATGACATAGACCGGATGGCAAAAATCAAGGAAGAAGCGCAGAAAAAACAGCAGTTTTACCACGATGAGGAATGTAAATGTATCGGCGCACAGGCGATACTTGAGCATATAAAAAAAATTACATCAGAAATATGAAAGGAGTTGATTTAAGTGTCAGTACCTAACGATATCATCCTGGGTGATGGCGTATTTTCGATAGGGCAGACAACGTCTGCAATGGTTGACGTAGCTTTGACAAGAGGCGGCGGTGTATTCAACATAGAGCGCGAATACCGGAAAATTGAAGCCGATGGTGACTATGGCACAGTTAAAGGCAGGGTAAGAGTCATAAAGGAAGTTGCAAAACTGAGCATGAAAAACCTTGAAATTGTGCCTTACAGAATGGATGAGTATTATCCATCTATGTCTGCCAGCGCTACTACCGATATAACCGCCGGAGTAACATGCACAGTGACAGGTAATCCGTTGTCTAGCAATATTACATCGGCCGATTACTCATTTGTAAGCTGGACTGGCTACACAAAAGGCGGGACCAGAACATACATTGAGCTGCAGAATGCAATCAACCTTGAAAACGTAAACTGGCCGCTTGTGGATAAAGATGAAGTTATCGCAGAATTGAATTTTGAAGCTGCATATGGTTCCACACAGCGGACAACGCCGCCATGGAAAATAGTGTTTACATCGACATCCTCTTAATACCTTTTGGGGAGGGTCATTCCCTCCTACTTTTTTTTAATTTAGTGAGGATAATTTAAAGGAGGATATTTATGGATATAAATATTAGACCGTTTGAACTTGGAGATGTTCCGAAGCTCTCTAAAATACTTAAAAAAATGGAAATCAAGGATGAGCTTAAAAAGCTGTTTTCCATGCCCGGAGTTGGCTCAAAAGATACGGATAAGGAAAAGAAAGAAAAGGAAAAAATTGCAGAGGAAATGGGTGCCGATTTTGGGGCTACAGTCATTGTGAACCTATATATGGCAGAGACTGAAATATTTGAATTGCTGGCAGGTTTGACCGGATTGTTTGTTAATGAAGTAAAAAAAATGCAGCTGGATGACATGGTAAATTTGTTTAAGGAATTCGGGAAGAGCGCGGGTAGCTTGGTAAGTTTTTTCAAATCAGCGGTGAAATAGACGAAATCGAAATGTACGATTTGCTATTGAGCCGGTACCACAATATTGACTTTGTATTGCATATGGATTTGATTGACGGGTTGGAGCTGTATGCGAAAGCCCGGGAAAAAAAACGGGATGACAGGCTGTATCAAGCCTGGGTTTCGCTTTATCCGGAATTCCATTTAAAAAAATTGGAATTTATATCATGGGAAGATTACAGAAACAAGCACAACACAGTGCAATTACCCGTAATCAAAAAGTCAGCCGAGGAACTGATTGCGGAAGCAGCTGACATAAAGAGGCAGATAGAGGGGAGGTAGTTCAAATCGAAATTTTTAAGCTGTTCGGGTCCATCTTTTTAAAAGATGAGGATGCCAATAAAAAATTAGATGATGTTGATAAGAAAGCAGGAGGCGTAGGAAAAACACTTGGCAATATGCAGAAGGGCTTTTCGACTCTTGGCAAAAATCTCGGTGAAATGGGGAGAAATCTTTCCACAGGAATTACTGCCCCTTTGATTGCTGTCGGTGCAGGCATTATGAAGCTTACGACGGACACAGCAAAGTATGCCGATGAAATTGGTCTTGCATCTGAAAAGACAGGACTGTCGATAAAAACCATCCAGGAATTAAGATATGTCACAAACCAGCTCGACATAGATTTTAACACAATCCAAAACAGCGTCACGATGTTCACAAACAAACTTAAGACTGCAACTAAAGACAGCAGTGAAGTCTCTATATCATTGCAGCAGCTTGGCCTGTCAACGGAAGGGCTTAAAAATGGTACACAGTCCATATCCGAATTGTATACTGAGGTAATCAAAAAGCTTTCCGGAATGAAAAATGAATCAGATAGAAACATTATGGCGTCCAAGCTTTTCGGCAGGTCATTCAGCGAGCTCTTACCCATATTGAATGCCGGAAGCGGAGAAATAGAAAGGCTGATGCAGGAGGCTAATGATCTGGGACTTATTATGTCTGATGAAGATGTTGAGGCTGCGAGGGAATTCGGAGATGCAGTTGATTCTTTAAAGGCTCAGTTTGGAGCAGCCTTCCGCGAAATAGCAAGTCAATTTATTCCGATCATAAAGGATGATCTGATACCATTTGTAAAAGACAACGTTGTCCCTGTATTCAAAGGCTTTGCCAATGGGGTGAAAAACGTCATGGACTGGTTTAAGAGCTTAAGTCCTGAGACACAGAAAATGATAGGAATAATAATTTTACTGGTTGCCTCCATAGGTCCATTACTGATGATATTTAGTAAAGTGGCAAGTACTATAAGCGGTGTAATGGGAGTGATGAAGTTGCTTATTTCTCCTGTAGGTCTTGTAATAGTAGGAGTAGCTGCTCTTGCTGCAATCGCGTATGTTCTTATCAAAAACTGGGACAAGGTTGGTCCATTCTTCACAAGTTTATGGACTGTTTTAAAAACCGCTTTTGTCACAGGCGGAGCATCTCTCATGGTTTCAGTCCGGCTGATTCAATTGGGGCTTGCAAAATTCCTTGATTTTACAGCGGGAAATTTGCTTGCTTTATACAGCGGCTTATTTGGTTTTATGGCTAAAATTCCCGGTATCGGTGATATTTTTAAAGGTGTACAGAGCGGCATCGATTCGTTACGCGGTAGTTTAAAAGGTTTTGTAAAATCATCAGAAGAGGACTTGGACACCGCAAAATCTAACGCCAAAGCTTCATCCGATGAAACTTCTAAAGCATGGGGAACTATGACAAAAGCTGCCTCTGAACTTGGTAAGGGAATCGGCAGTACAGTCATGGATACTGTCAATAGTGTTAAAAATATATTCAAAATCGGATCTGAAGATATTAGTAAAACTACTAAAAAAACGGGCGATGATGTTGCATCTACTGTGGAAGAAGATTCTAATGCCGCCGCTGAAGCTGCAAAGGAAGCTCTCGACAAGCAAATAAAAGACCTGGATTCTTTCGGCTCCACCATATTAAAGGCCCTCCGCAAACGTTACGATGCCCAGGAAAAAATTGAGACAACTGCCATAGATGACAGTCTTGACAGCGAAAAAGCGGCGCATGATGAAAAACTTAAGCTTTACGATGAAGAATATAAGGCAAAGTTAAAAGCTTTGAATGCTGGTGAGGAATCTGCTGTAGCTAAACTTCAAACTGAGATTGACGCCATAAACAATATGACCAACGCTGAAGATAAAGCTTTGGCAGAGCAGGAATATCAACAAAAAATAGCTGACCTTAGGGAAAATATTCAGCAGGCCGAAACCAACGAGGATAAAATAAGCCTCCAGGAGGAACTTGACCAGGCAATTGCAGAACATAAACGGGATGCTTTACTGGAAGACAGACAACTCCAAATTGAACAGCTTGAACAACAGATGGAAGGCATACGCGAGCAGGCAGCAAACGATGAAGAAGCTCTTCAGGAAGAATATGATCTTAAAAAAGAAGCCGCCGATGATGAATATGATTTGCTGGTTGAAGGCTTGAACAATGAAAAGGATGCATTAAAAGAGCATTATCAGGAGTTGACCGATGAGGAAGCCTTGCAGGCTGAAGCACGGAAGCTCGCAGTAGAAAGAAATCAAGACGAAATAATTGAGCTTCTGAATACCTATAATCCTGGCTGGCAGGACGCCGGGCAGAGTTTCGGGGAAAGCTTGATAAACGGCCTTAACAGCATGAAGCAAAGCGTCTCTGATGCAGTAGCATCAATCATGAAGAGTATGCCTTTAAATAAAAACGAAATAATAGCGCAAATGCAAGCAAATAGTGAGGCATATGAAAAAGCATCAGCAGAAGAAAAAATCAGATTGTCAAATGAAAACTTGAATCTTGGAAAATCACTGGGATGGACCAGAGGCTCAAATGGAGTTTGGTACACCGAGGCTGGAGTAAGGGCATATGCCGAAGGTACCGATTCTGCTGCTAAAGGCCCTGCATGGGTAGGCGAAAAAGAGCCCGAGCTTATTGATTTTAATGGCGGCGAAAGAGTTACTCCACTTAGTAAGCTTGGAGGTATAACCGTTCATATCCACAATCCTGTCATAACCGACAGAAGGATGATAAGAAAAATAGCAAGCAGCATGGTTGATGATCTCCGTGAATTGGCGGTGAATCCATCATGAGGACATTTTCCATTTCCGGAATTACAGTTTTAGTTTCACCTGATTGGAACATATCAGACCAGATAAATGCCCGGTCAATCGCCGACATCACCATTGTGGATATGCTGACTCTTACTGCCATAGAAACAGGGAATGTTGTACTGATTACGGATGACGCTATTACTTTGTTTGCCGGCACCATAGATACTCTTGAATCAGATGAGGCTGATCCGGGGTATTTGTATTATTATATTTCCGGCGTCGATTACAACCAGCTTGCAGACAAGCGGCTTTATGCCGCGTCCCATGTATCCGAGCTGGCAGGCAATATCGTATCGGCCATCATATCAGCGAAGCTTTCAGAGGAAGGCATAACGGCCGGAACCATAGAAGACGGGCCAACGATTTCAAAAGCAAATTTCAACTACATCAAATGCTCTGACTCTTTGGATTATATAAAGGATACAACAGGCTACAATTGGAATATAAATTTCAGCAAGCAGCTTAATTTTTTCAGCAACGCTTCCAATTTATCACCTTGGACTTTGACCGATAATGTCCAGCATGAGAATTTTAGGGTAAAAAGGACACGTGACCAGTACCGGAATAAGCAATACGTAAGGGCGGGCACCGGCAAGACCTCCGTACAGGCATTAGAAAAGCCCGCGCCCGCGCCCGATGGTTCAAGCAGGAACTTTACCCTGCGTTTCCCAGTGGCCGAAAGACCGGTAGTGTATGTCAACTCCACAGCTGTTTTATCGGCAAATGTTGGCGTAAATGGTCTTGACTCTGGCAAGCACTGGTATTTTACATACGAAAGCAATGTTGTATCACAGGACAGCAGCCAGGCAGTGCTTACGGCAGGCTCCACAATAGAGATCACATATACCGGACTGTATCCAATAATTACTGTCGCCGAAGATCCCGCCCAGATCGCGTCAAGGGCATTGGTTGAAACCGGCACATCCGGAATTTATGAAAGCCTAGTGAACGAAAAATCAATCAATGAAAAAACTCAATCGCAGGAATACGGGGAAGGGCTGATTCTGAAATATGGCATCATTCCTTCCATAATCACATTTGACACCGAGGTTTCCGGGCTTTCAGCAGGGCAGCTTCTTCCGATACAAAAAAGCCTGTTTGGTATAAATGCAAGCTACCTGATTGAATCGATCAACATATCAAGTCCGGACGGAAAGGCAACTAATTATTCGGTAAAATGCCTTGACGGTTCGTCTCTTGGAGGCTGGGAACAATTTTTCAAGGATCTCTTGAAAGGTAACCGGCAATATATTATCAATGAAAGTGAAGTTGTCGCATTTCTTAATGTTCAGACAGAAAGCCAGAACTGGGCCGGAGAAATGACGGTCAGCACGTTTACTCCATTGTATCCCGCAGATGTTTTAGATCCTGCTGATGTTTTATATCCCGGAACGCTTACCGGGACGGAGGTATTAAATGATTAAACTTGATATGTCAAATGAAGTGTTTGGATGGTCGGGCAAATATGAGATTAAAATCAAAAATATACATACCGGCAAGGTCAGAACTAAAAAATTCCATAACCGGTTGATGAATGCTGCATTTCAGGAGATAGTAAAGCCGCTGACCGGAACTGCTGCAAACATCGAGATAAAGTATCTGGCTTTGGGCACCGGCACAACTGCCGTAACGGATAATGACGCGGCGCTTGACACCGAAGTATTCAGGGTGGCTGATAGTTCGCTTTCGGCCACTGCCACCGGGCAGGTGACCAGTGAATTTGTCGTGCTTGCCCCTGAAGCAGTGGCAACCATAGAGGAAATCGGTATATTCTGCGGTACCTCAGCAACGCTCACAGCTAATGTGGGTATAATGATGAGCCGCATACTCTGGCATCACGTGAAAACAAGCAGTGAAGAGATTACATTCAGGAGAATTGATACAGTAACGAGAGGATAAGGAGGATTATTATGAGTTTAGGAGATTATTCAAAAACCGCATATGTAAACGGAACGAATCCGGCACTTAATGCCACAAATTTGAACAACAACGAGAATAAAACCGCAGAGCTTGACACAGCAGCATTGCAGGCTTCCGGCTTCCACTCCGACCTCGCCGCATGGTACGGCAATACAAAGCTTGGGGCAATGTTTCAGACTGATGAAACTTGGACATCCGGGGCGGGCACGCAGTCAGCAGATGTGACAAATTATAAATTGGGTAGCCAGTCATTAAAGATACTGGAGAATGATAATACAGCAAGTATTTTATATTCCGACAGGCAAAGTATTTCGTTGGATTTTACCATAAGAAATGATGGTTCTGCAAGCGATGATACTGATTATATTTATTTTGTGTTTTATATTTCAGATGTAACAAAAGTTGACACTGGTGCAAGCAAGGGAATAAGAGTTATGTTTTCTCAAGCGGCTATTCCAGATGCAAATAATAAGATATATTCTGTAGTTTCAGGTATCGCTACGGGGTGGAATTATATTAAAATTTTAAAATCTGCCTTTTCAACGGGTGGTTCAGGAGCATGGAGCGGAATTCAATCTTTGCGCATATACTGGTATTCTCTTGTCAACTCTATAAACGCCTACGTATCATTCCAGCTTGTACAGCTTGTCAAAAAAGACCCGTCCAGCGCGGTACCTAATCCATTTCAATACTTATCAAGCGGTACGGCTACAAGACGCGCTCAGATAACCGCCGGTGAATGGTTCGCCGGGCTGGAAAACAGCAACTTGATATGCAGAAATCTTTTAGCTGCAAACGACGATGACATGCTGATATTTACAAAAAGCTTCAACGCAGACTTTACAATTCATGCGGTAATGCAGATTAAAAATGCATCCGACAGCAACAACATAGGCTTCAGGATAGATGCCAGCAACCGGATAAATGCCTATATATCATCAGATGTGCTTTATCTCGGAAGCACCATTGCCGGTGCGACAACTGCAAACTCGACAGCAATGGCTATTTCAAGCGGTGATGTTGTGGAGTTTGAGATAATCAAAGTTGGAACGTCGGTGACACTTAAGGCATTTTTGAATTACAACAGAAATACGGTTTATACTCCGGCACCGGCTTCATTCACTCCGACCGGTACGGGATACTTGACGGTGGGCTATGTTTCCACAACGGAGGCGACGAGTAATATTCAATCTCTATCAATTGGCAGCGTTAATCATGCTCGTACTGCAGATTATGCTGAATCTTTCAAAAAAGCTACATCAACAGCGCCCGGCATTGTCGAGCTTGCCACAGATGCAGAGGCGCTGACCGGCACGGATACGGAGCGGGCGGTGACACCGGCGGGGGTTAGGGCGCTGGCAGACGGGGTGAGCGCCAACGATAATCCAGGCGATACAATAACTGCCAGTGGCACATTAACACTTAATTATGATCTTGGCTCTTCATCATACAAAAACGGAGTATGTGTTTTAAACGCTTCAGGATATGGTATTATGGTGTATTTTAGCAAGACCAATACGGAGTCTCTTGTATCCGGAACCATAAACAAAGTAGGGGATTTGATGGGTGGCGCATGGAGCAGAAGAGATAAAGGGTTTATAACCAGTATATATGCTTCTGCGAGCAATACATTTGGATATCTTGCTACAGGTGATTACGCCATCAGCATAGATGAATGCTATATTGATGGTTCAAACCTAAGAATCGATCTTAAAAACAACACAACCTCAAACGCCACTCTTGCATGTGATATTGATTGGAAAGTATGGTAACGAGAAGGGGCCCTTAGAGGCCCCTTATTTTAATGCCAGATTTTTATAATGTTACCATCTTCATTGACTTCAAAATAAACCGGACTTCTTCCAAGCTTGCTTTTAACTTCCGCACTTATTGGATGCTCCCATGAACCAAAATGATTAAATGATTTCGACCCAATGCCAGCTATTTTTCCAGTTGATATATCGTTATTCTGGAACCGGATATAATAATAAGGCGGACCAGGATATTCACTACAGCTTAAGTCAATAAATAAATCCATAACAACAGGTTCAGGTGTGGGTGTTATATCAGGCGTAGGTTGCGGTGTTATCTCCGGCGTAGGTTCCGGCGTGACTTCCGGCGTTGGTGTCGGTTCCTCTTCCAGAAGCCCATTAATTATTGGTTCTATTGTTGGCGTTGGTGTGGGAACGACCACAGTCACACCGGTCGGTACTACACCGGCAACACTGATATTGCCGTCAAGCTTGCTGTAGTTAAGTCCTAATGCCGTAGCCACATCCTCAATGGCGACATAGGTTTTTTCATTCCACAGGAAGTTGGTACCTTCAACCCTTACATTATTTATGAATACAGCGGATGCATCCTTGAAAACTCCAAGATACGACATTCCGTCAGAAGCGAATACACTGACTGACATGAGCAGCACGCAGGCTATTACAAAGCCCACAATGATTGATTTTAGATTAAATTTCATAAATTCACCCCATTTTTATTCTTTTATTACATCATATACCCATTATTTATTATTGTCAAACATTGAGTAAACATGTAAGAAATGGAATAGAAAAGCTATACCTAAATAGCAAATTATTTAGTTTGTATTACGGAAGTTTCTTTTCGATTTTATCCAGCTTTTCATTTATTTCTTTAAATGGATTTTCTGTGGGTGCTATATAACCCGATGATATAGATGGCTTATTTTTAGGCACTGGTTTCATGTAAAAAGCAGTATACCCCATAATAGAAATGATTGACGCGCACAGAACTATCATAATTATGTTGGTAATTTTGTTTTGTTTAAAGTCAGTTGTAATGATAAAGAACCCAAAAACAACAAAACAGAGTATAAAAGCCAAAATTTCCATAAGCACCTCCAAAGATTGTACATATTTCAACGACAATTTGTACACGATATGTAGCATATTAATGATAGCAGATAGGATATAAAATGTAAACATGGATAAATTCATTGTGAAACCTAACAAAAATGAATCTGTAGTATTCGCAATCCGCATTGACAAAGATATACAGGAGCGCTACGACAAAATTGCACAAAAAACAAACCGTTCCCGCAATCAATTAATCAACATGGCTTTAAAATATGCGCTGGATAATTTGAAGTTGGAAGAATAAAAAAATATTTATTTTGTCATAATGCCGTGTCTTTATTATGTCCTTTTGTTGTCAATTTAGATATGATACACTTAAAACAGTTAAATTTATAGCTAAAAGCGCGGAAGGCCGAAGGTGCTTGAACACCAACGGCCTTTATTTATGCCTTCCTCTTACCTACGCTGGTAAATAAGGGAAGGTTTTTCCATTATAACAAAAATACGCTGGAGGTGCAACATGGATGAAAAACTGCAAGAGGTTTTAAACGACATAAGAGAAAGACTAGTCCGGGTAGAAACAAAAATTGATGATAACCTGAAAGGCAGACTGGAAAAAATTGAAGATAATCAGATATGGTTATGGCGCACGGTTATAGGCGGGTTTATAGGTGCTGTAGTAGCATTTATATTCAAGTGGGGAGGGAAATCATGATGTATACAACACAGGAATCAAAAAAGATTAAAGATATTTTGGGCATAACCAAATTTATTGAAGCAGGCTATACAGGTAGAGGCATTACTTTTGTCGAGCTTGAAAACGATACAACTCATGCCGCCAATGTTTTAGCAGAATTCAGAAATGTAGCTCCCGACGCAAGAGCGGAGCTTCAATCAAGTTCGTGCAATACAGCAGGCGATAAAGCTTCTGGAAAACTTGTAGATATCTCTCTTCCATACATTCTGCGAAACAGAATAGATATATTCGGCAGCTCTACAGGCGGAAGCACCAATAAGATGATAAATGATATATTCCAGGAATGCATTGATAACGGCAGTATTGGCGGTACAAGTGCAGGCAACGATGGTGACACACTACATCCAGAGCTTAAAGGTTTTGCCAAAGCAGATGTACTTCTTGCCATTGGAATTGTCGAGTGCAATTTTGACAAAGGGACTGCTTATCAGGCCAAATACTCAAGCCGGGGTAAGGAGTTGGATTTGGTGGTATTCAGCGTTTTGGGCAGGATTGGCACCAGTTTTGCATGGCCTGTATTCGCTGGAATGGTAGCTTTATTGCAGCAATTCTTTATGGAGAAGGCTGGCCGGAAACTGAATCAATCACAGCTTATGGAGTTTGTTGTTAACCATGTTGTTGACCTGGGGAAAATAGGCTTCGATGAAAAATACGGATATGGCTTGTTTGTCCTGCCGGAGCCTCAAATGATTGATATTAAAAAGTATATAGAAGAGGTGAGCATATTGAAACTTGATATAACAAAATACCCAACCGCCGCCCCTGTGGAATGGTTGGTGTTTTCCCATCCTTGGCAGGATCGTATCAGTAAAATATTCGCCGGAAGAATGGCTTATTTTGCAAAGGTCAAAAATAAAAAACTGCCAATCACTTCTGGATTCAGATCAACAGAAGAGCAGATCAACGCTGCTAATGATGCACTGGCCGAACATTCGGATTATTATCAAGGATCCGATGGTGCAGTTTATAATTCAAATGGTCAGCGCATGGTTTCCGCTCCCGGCAATTCATCGCATAACTGGGGAATTGCAGCAGATAGCTGGAATACCTGGATGGAAGATGTGACCAACGCAGAACTTGAAAAGTACGGCTTGAGAAAACCGATGGATTATGAGCCTTGGCATGTGGAACCAATTGAAACTAAAGGCGCTACGATTGAAGCTAAAAGGAATTATTTTTATCAATATATGAAGGAGGAATATCCTATGGATTTGAAAACATTTCAGATGGTCACCGGTCTGCTCCCTGACGGAATTTCAGGGACAAATACAGTGAAAAAAGCGCAGGAAGTGCTTGAATGTGTGGGTGAAATCATGGAGAAATCAAACGCATACAAAGCGCCGGGAATCAGTGTAAACGGTGTAAGGCTTAATGAAAAGATGGATGTCGTGCCGGTAGCGTTTGGTGGCAGAATCTTTGCTCCGGTCAGGTTTATCGCTGAAGCTCTTGGTAAAACAGTAGGGTATGACAGCGCTACAAATACGGCGCTGATCAAATAATGAAAGGGTGATATTATGAATAACATTTTAATGCTTGTAGTAGCTGCCATGATAGGAGAATCCGTATGGGAAACCTTAAAAATGATATGGCAGGAAGGAAAACTTAGTATTGACAGAATAGGTGCTTTGGTAATAGGCTTACTTATTGCGCTGTCTGGAAATCTGGATTTGCCTGCACTGGTAGGAATACCGTTTATTGTGCCTTATCTTGGCATGATATTGACAGGTATATTAATCAGCCGTGGCGCTAATTTTGTACATGATTTGCTTGTAAAAATCCAGAAAAAGCCCGAATAACTCTTTTCTATTCCCGGATAACATAAAAGCCCTCTGATAATAGGGGGCTTTTTAATTTACTGGGCTTTTTAATTTACCATCCATTAATATCCTTAACTGAAAATTTAGTTGCTTCATCTTCGAGAATTATTGCTTTGAATGACCAGGTTTCACCAGGAGCCAGGTTATTAATATTGGAAAGCGTGCTTCCTATAAGTTCTCCTGATTTGTTGTATAGATTTATTTCAACCTGAACATAGCTATATTCTTTTTTTGAATTATTTTTTATCTTTCCAACTGCATACTTTGAATATTCATCGCTCTTTGAATTAATCTCCAACAGTTCTAGTTCTGGTTTGGCAGGTTCTGTTGCAGCTGTTTCCAATGCCTGTGTTGTATTTGTCGTCTGTGTTGTTTTCACTGTCTGTGTGGCATCTGTTGAAGTTGTGTTTGAAGAATTGACTGCAATTATCATAAGAATTATAAACAGGAGCATGAATGAGCCAAATGTAATTCCTAAGACCTTTAAACATCCGCCTTTTTTATTCAAAACCATCCCCTCCAATCCATTACATAATATAACATTATTTAACATAATGCAATACGTACTTTGTCTCAATTAATTGTGAGCATATGCCTGTTAAATTTATGTTACATTTACATAATTCGACAATCCTTATAGATAATCAGTACGTAAATAAGCCTCATTTCGCGTATTAGAAATAATTAGAATTGTGTCGAAATGTTCCCGTAGTCCCAAGGGCTTCAGGGACTCCAGACTCTTGAAATAGGACTGGGACAAGGTATATAATGGAAGGACAATCTAGTGATTGACAATGAAAAGGGAGATGTTTGTATGAGTTTTACTATATGCTTTAATGAACTCATAGAAAAAAGAATCGAATTTACGAATGATGATATTGCAAAAACTGAATGGTACAATGATCTTCAGGATAAGTTGATAGAAATTCAAAACAGATCTCCAGAAAACAAAAAGGTTTTATCTGAGTACAATCCAATAAGCGAAGAAATTTTCAGAGAGACAGTTACGACAATTTACCGACAAGCTTTCCTTGATGGCATGGAAGCTGTTACAATCATGGCACCTATTTTGGCACCTAAATGATAATTTATATTTAAAAGTTATCCTGTTTGGGATGAAACAAAATAATGCTAAAATATTATAATACTTAAAAAGCACTAATGGCAATAATCCTGCAAATGCAGTAAAACAGCGCTTTCCCGAATAGGATAAAAAAATCATGGCACAGGACTTAAAATCCTGCGGTAGCAATATCATACGGGTCCGATTCCCGTCTTCGGCACCAACGGTTTCATGGATTTCCTTGAAACCTATTTTTATGCTTTGGCACCTATTTTGGCACCTAACTTTTTATTTTTCTTTATCATAACTTTATTGAGTTTATTGGCAGACTTTTTGTCCATTTCTTCCAGAACGTGTTGATATTTCTTAACCATAGATGCGGTTGTCCATCCTCCGCGCTTCATAATTTCTTTTTCAGATACTCCATGTTTTAACATCATGGTACCATTAAAATGCCTCATATCGTGCAATCGGATATGTGGAAGTTCATTCTTTTTCAGAAACTCACTAAATGCGCTGCTAACGCTTCCTGGGTGGTATTGTTCTCCGTCAATCCTGACATAAAGCTTTCCGATGCCGCGGCATCTTCTAAGAACTGGCATAATAGCACTGGGAATGGAAAATGATCGCTTACTCTTTTTGGTTTTAGGTTCTTTTTCGATTACTCCATCAGAATGAGTAGGAACACGATTCCTCTGTACATTGATTATCTCGTTTTCAAAGTCAATATCTTCCCAGCATAAGCCCAATAATTCACCCCGGCGCAATCCGCACATACCGGCAATTAAAATAAGAGATTCCAGTTTATGTCCTTCCAGTTTTTCCAGCAATAAGGCAAATTGTTCCTCTGTATAAACGGTTGGTTCATATTCCTCAGGACTGGGAGCATCCACACCATCACAGGGATTCTTTGAAAGTTTGCTATCACCTACTGCTTTTTTAAATGCTCTGTGAAGTATTCTGTGAATCTGAAGAAGAGTTTTTTCAGAATATCCTATTTTGTCTTTACCTCTTTTGTTTTCGCTTCCATCCGCATTAATTCCCCTGTCTTCCTTACGCAATATATTGTAGAGGTTTTCAATGTGCATTGGTTTCAGGTCACATAGTTTTACTTTCCCGATATGCGAGTTTATATGCTTGTCCACATATCTATTATATCCCTCCATTGTGGTTGTTGCCCGCTTTGTGCAGTATATTTCAAAATATCTTTCCAGCCAGCCACTGACAGTCATAGTATCAATACTGGATAGATCGCCTTCTCTTAATCGTTTCAAAAGCACATCCAGTTTTCTTTTTACTTCCTGCTTTCCTTTGTTTCCTTTTATAGTGCTTGTCAGAAATTTGGGTTTTCTTTGTTCGCCAGTAAGAAGATCAGGATGAAAATCAATCCTTGCTACCCATTGACCGTCCTCTTTGCTGAGCAGAGCACCCCTTTTCTTTTTGCCATCGCCACGCTGATACATCGTATATCGAAAGTTATCCATTATCTTTTTCCTTCCCTCTAATATACATTGCAAAACTGAATAATTCCTTTTTACCTTCTTCTGACAAGCTATCATATATTTCTGCAAGTGCATTCGTTGTGTTATCCCGGTATTTGCTTGCTCCTTCATTTCCGGCTAGCCATCCAAGACTGAGATTATATTTTTCACATATTTTGATTGCTAATGGCATACGTATTTCTCTTGTCTCTTTTTTGTTTGCTCCTGTATAACGATATACTGAAGTTTTATTTATACCGAACACCTTTGCAAATTCTTCTGCTGACATGTCAAGAGAATCTATTAATTCCTTTAGTCTGTTCACTTTCATATTCCTCCATAAATGTTTTATTTTTTATTACTTGCAATTATAAACTATTTGCTTTCAATAGTAAACAAAAATATTCCCAAACAGGAATAAAAACTATTGACAATTATAAAGCAATGGTTTACACTTGAATTGTTCCCAAATAGGATAAAATATATACACAATGAAGGGAGGACTATTATGAGTAAACTAAAAACTAAACCGCATGAACGAGTAAGAGCGGCTATGGAATTAGTAGGTTACAACAATTATGAAAGTCTTGCAAATGCTATAGGTATGTCAATTTCAGCATTTACGGCTAAAATAAACGGGAAGAGATCATTTACTTTGCCCGAATGTAATCTTATAGCAAATGTACTAGAAACGACACTGGACAATATTTTTTTTACCCCTGTTTCTCCCAAACGGGATAAAAAATCCAAACCAGCCTAATAAGAGAGGAGGAAATGCGATATGGAAGACAAGTCTTGGGAAGAATTTTTTAATAAACTGAATGGCCTCGAAAAAAGAGTGACCGTCCTGGAAGAAGCAGGACAGTCAAAAGAATCATAAAAAACATTGTGGAAAGGCTTAAATTATCCGGTGTTTCTGTTTAGAAATTTTCCTAGTTCTTCATGATATTTTTGTATGGATTCGTAGATCGATTCTTTAAAGACTTTAATCAGTTGTTCTTGAGACAATTGATTATTGCCCAACCCAGCAATATTTATGATATTTCTATCTACGATTCGTCCAATATCACTTTTGCTAAAAGATATGTTAACCAATACATTCACCTCCCTTCACTGGGATTTTATCACAAGCAGGAAAAGAAAGGAAGTGAGGCTCATGTTTTACAAATGCTGGCCCAAACGTCCTCTTTTCACAGCAGATAAAATTGCAATCGTATTAATAATTGCAGCAATATCTTACTTAGCAACAAACCGTATATTTTAGAAAGAAGGTAATTCAATGAAAACCAAATTTGACGAAATCGTATCACGGGAAAACCTCGATCTTATCATAGCTACAATCGGACAGGTAGAGGGGACTGAAACACAGAAGACAAATTTGGTCGAGACAATTATAAACATTCTGGGACCACATCAAGGCTATTTTAACACACTAAGCGAAACTTCAAAATCATATGCGCTTTTCGTAGTAGCCATCATATTCGATACACTTCTGGATAAAGAGATAAATCCACATGCTGCTAATCTGTTTCGGAAAGCAATTGCTGCCTTCAACAACAACATTTTCGGGAGGTGCAAATAATGTGCTGCGAAAACTGGGATTTTTACAATAGCAGCTGCATGTGGGAGCGCATGGAGCGGATTTTTAGCTACGAGGGAGAAAAGGAAGTATCAAAAATAAGCTGGGAGCAGGAAGGTTGCTTTGAGGAAAAGGGATAAAGATAGAGCAGGGAACACGGCTAGGCCTGGCAAGGCGCGGCATGGCTTGGCGGGTCAAGGCTAGGCAAGGTTCACGGCGAGGCATGGCACTGCTAGGCCGGGCACGGTCTGGCTTGGCTCGGTATGGCGAGGCTCATGGAGTGGCTTTGCGCGGCAAGGCGTGACATGGCGTGATGCGGCGCGGCGTGGCTCATGGGCGGTATAACCGCAAATAAAATTTAGGAGGGTTTTAAATGGGAAAGACAGGGGGTAGTGTGTATTTTGGAGGAATACCAACGGGCCCGGATGTAAAAAAATTAATTGATGCTTTTGAATTATCCAAAATGGTGCCAGGTTACACAATACCATATTCAGAGGTTGAAAAGATTATCGAACAGCAATCCGATTCAAACAGATGGCGCTCTGTTACAGACGCATGGAGAAAAAAAGTTGAAAGGGACTACGGTATTTTTATTGGATGTGATTCTGTAAAATCAAACGACGACAGCGAGGAATACGAAAAAGTATTCTGCATATTGACTGAAGGCGGCAAAGTTGAATTGACAGGGAAAAAGCTTCGTACGGCAGTTAGAAGCGCTAAACGGTCTTATGTTATAGCTGGCAGTATTGATGTTAAAAAATTGAGCGATGACCAGAAAAAGACTTACGATTTTAATAGGCTCACATCTGCAAACATCATGGCAACGGCACAACTTAGAAGCGGCAAAAACTTATTGCCTGAAATGACTGAAAAATAATCAGGGAACGTGGCAGGGCAGGGCGTGGCAGGGCAAGGCGTGGCGGGGCATGGCTAGGCAGGACCGGGCTGGGCTTGGCAGGGAACGTGGTATGGCGGGGCTAGGCGAGGCTAGGCGTGGCCCGGCGAGGCGAGGAACAAGGATAAACAATAAAATCGAAAGGGGAAAAGCAAAATGGAACAATACTCAATTACTCTGGAGGGGTTAACTCCATTACTTATGCACAACGACAACCTGGCATTTAACGAGAAGGTAAAGGCCTGGCAGAAAGAACCCGAAAACAAAGCAAGCAGTGTGCCGGGTGACGATAGAAGCCCTACATGGACATGGATTGGTTATCTTTATCATGATGGAAAAAAGCTTGGTGTTTCATCGGACAATATTATGACTATGCTTAGAGAAGGTGGGGCAAAAGTTCCTACTGGCAAAAAAGGAGAGACTTATAAAAAACAGACACAATCCGGGCTTATGCTTGACCAACAGCAATTTGACCTTTCTGTCAATGGTAATTTAATCCAAGTCAGCGATATAAACCCACTAATAAAAGAGAATGATTTCAGCAAGCATATTGAAATGGCTGAACTTCTTGACTTTGAGTTGCTTGTTAAACGTGCAAAAATAGGAAATTCAAAGCATGTTCGAGTTAGGCCCATGTTCAGGACGTGGACATTATCAGGTTCGCTTACTGTGCTTGATTCTGTTTTGACAGGTTTAACGGAGGAAGTTTTAAGAACAGTCTTGAATCAAGCTGGCGCATTATGTGGACTATGCGATTGGAGGCCATCAAGCCCTAAAGCATCAGGGACATTCGGTAAATTTACTCCAACAGTTAAAAGAATAGGCTAGGAACATGGCAGGGCAGGGCGGGGCAGAGCTTGGCTCGGCACGGCAGGGAACAAGGATGAGTTTTCCGGGTTCTCCTAAAAATCCGGAATGGAGGTATCTTATGATCAATATCCGCTTATTAGTATACAGCATTTACCCCGGTCAGGCTTGGAAGAAAAAAATAGACGTCATGTCAGACAGTCAGGTTCAGGCTATATATCTGAACTTTAAAAGGAAGGGAGTCCTTAAGTAAATGAAAACAGATAACGTCTTTACGGCCATAATCATCCTCTGTGGATTCGTCATATTCGGCCTTGCCTGCTGGGCAATCGACGAAATAAAGAAAAGTAAAGAGCCTGAGACTGAAGAGCCTGAACCGGCTGACAGTCTGGATTTTACCACATACGACGATAAGGGCAGCACAGACAGCACGGACAGTATGAAGGAACAATGGCGTAAGCTCAGGCGGATAACGTATAGGAGGAAGGAGGAAAATTAACCATGAAGTACAAAGAAATACTGGAAAAACAGATAGCAATACTTGAAAATCTTCAAGATGTAAACATTGCTGCAAACAATTCAAGTATTGCAAAGTCACAAGCTGCGGTAAATATTGCAGAAGAAATCAATCGTCTTGTAGCATCTGCAAAGGAAATCGTAGAGGCAGAGTAGTGAGAGGAGCAACTATATGGATGGAATATTCGGGTGCCGGTGGTTTGACGTACTAATCAAAATACTCACATTCTGCATTGTGGTTTTGCCAAATCGTGTCAAGCCGGTCAGGCATTCTGAGGTTCTGGGATATCCGACGGGGGAGGTTTAGCGGCAGCCGTCCCCAACAACATATTAATATTTGTAAAATATCAATAAAGGACTAAAAATTTTAATCGACAATCTTTAGGCGGAGGCAGTCGAACCTCCGCCGATTATGGGGAAGTAGCTCAGAGGCAGAGCTTAATAATGGGAATGAACTGCAGGAAACTGCATCTGTAAAAGTCAGCCCGTAGTATGCCGGTTCGATTCCGGACTTCTCCACCAGCCGAAAAGGCAAATAAATAAATTTAGGAGGTCATTACAGATGCATAGAACTTATACAAAAACTGGCAGGTTGATTAAATTAGGTTGGCATGACAGAAGAAAGAAGATTAACAAGGTGGCGTGCTTAAGTCGCAGAAGAAATAGGTCATAGCCGGAGCGATATCCGGCAGCTTTTCTGAGCAGAAGGGGTGATGTAGTTTTGAAGGAAATTATTTTAATAGCTGTCGTGCTTCTAATGATTGCTCTTATCTTCTATTGTGGCAGAAATTATGAAAGAACTTATCAGCGGCAGCAAAAAGCACAGACTACTATTAGGGAGAATAGGAAGGGAAGTGAGAAGTAGATGAAAGCAACGGGAGTAACAAGACCAATTGATAATCTGGGACGCGTAGTAATACCAAGGGAAATCCTGAAAGCTAACAAGTGGATCATGAGCGAAGACAGGGTTGAATTTTTCACAGACGCAGACACAATTATTATACGGAAATACAATCCGGGGTGCGAGTTCTGTGGTGGTATGCACGAGATGACTCTGTTTAACGGCAAGCAAGTATGTGGACATTGCCGGGAGGATATCAGGAAGCTTTATGGGGAAGGGAAGTGTTGAGTAATTGGAAATACTTATCGGTTATCTCCGTAATGTGGAGGTCGAGAAATCCAGGGATGAAGAGAACATCACAATAAAGTTGAATGAGATAGACGGAAATGTCTACGGCAGCTGGGCGAACATAAAAATACCAGCCAAGTCTTACGAAATGCTTGAAGAAGCAATCGTTGAAAAATGGCTGGAAAAGAAAAAAAATCAAGTTTAAATTCTTAATTCAACTATAACATGAAAGGGGTTAAAAGTAAATGAATGAGCAGAGTTATCATATTTATAACGATTATCCACCGGATGAATTCAATCTATTGGTGCCGGTACAGTCAATTCAGGAAATTAGTTCAATATACAGGTTGGTTGTAAATCAGGTCAAGGTTTCCACGGAATTACCGGACAAAGATATATATCAAGAAAAGAGTGCCGGCCCTAATATGTATGCACTTACCCACAAGGCACTAATGAAGCTTTTTACAGCGGCGAACGGCCAGATTGTGGCATCAGAGAGGGTGCGCTCCAAGATTTGCGACAAGTGCATTGAAATCGTCAAGGCTACAAAAACAGCGCCCCAGTGTGGAAGTTGCCCAGCAAATGCAAATGTTTGCTGCAAGATTACAGTTAAGTTCCCAGAACTTTCAGGAGGTTGGAGGTTGGTTCAGGCCACCAGGGAGCTGGACTTCTCCAATATGGGCAATGCGACAGACAATCAGATCAAGCAGACTAAAGCTTTTGCTTATGAACATGCGGAGAGCAAGGCTTTGAGTCGTTGTATCAGGAAGGGTCTGAGCATTAAGAGCGCTTATACAATGGCAGAACTTGAAAAGCCTTTTATCGTAATTTATCCGGTACTGGATGCCAAGGATGCTGATGTTAAAAAAGCACTTATTGCAGGGGCAATAGCTAGCAGTAATCTATTATATGGCAGTGGGTTGATGCTTAATCAGGGACATCAGCAGGCCCTCCCGGAAGGGCATCCTGATGTGGATATGTCCACAGGTGAGATTATTGACAATGATTATGAAGCAGGTCCTCCCGATGTAGGTAACGGAGAATCACCGAAACCATGGGAGCAACCACCGGAGCCTGAGAAGTACTACTGCAGCAATCCCAACTGTAAGGTAGAGATTGCAAAGAGCATATATGATGCCAGTTTTGCCAAGTTTGGCGCTGGGGCTTGTATCAAGTGTCAGTCGGCAGCAAAGAAACAGGGAGGGAAGTAGGGGATGATGATTAAATTACCACAGGTTTTTATTTTGGCGCTATACCTTATTTCTTTGGGCATTTCAATTGAGAGACACGGCAAGCCCAAAAAGGGAAACGAAAGCGCTTGGACATCGTTAATTGCCACAATTATTATGCTTGCACTGTTGTACTGGGGCGGATTCTTTACGGGAGGTGGCAATTAGATGACACCTGAACAAATTCAAGACCAAAAGGCTCAGATAATCAGCATACTAAAAAATACCAATAGGGCTGAAATTGAAAGCCTGATAGCCTTTTTAACTGATTCCGATTACTTCGCAGCTCCTGCATCCACAAAGTTCCACGGAGCATATGAGGGTGGACTGGCAGAACATTCGCTGCATGTGTGGTATGTGCTGACAGAAAAGAATCGGTATTATCAACTGGGACTGCCGGAGGACACTATTGCCATTACGGCTTTTGGACATGATGTTTGCAAGATTGACTTCTATGCTAAAGAAATGAAGTCAATTCTTAAAGGAAAAATCAAGGTTAAGAAAAATAAGAAGGTGGACGGACAGTGGCAGGAGGTTGAGGAAGAGGTTAAAGATTGGCAGGAGGAAGAGGTATTTGTTGTCAAAGATTCGTTTCCTGTCGGCCATGGCGAAAAGTCGGTTATTACTCTTCTTAGGCACATTCAACTTGGAGATCGGGAAATAGCAATGATACGCTGGCATATGGGCGGGTATGTGCCAAAGGATGAATACCGGGAGTTGACTAATGCAGTGGAGTTGTACCCGGCAATAATAGCACTGCATGCGGCGGATCTGGAAGTGAGCCATTTAATAAATAAGGAGGATAAGGAGCAATGAAGATTTTACATACAGCTGATTTCCATCTTGGTGCTTATGTCGGCCCCCAATGCGACGATCCTATGAAGAGGATGGAGAATACTATCGAGTGTCTGATCACACTTGTTGAGACAGCAACGCGGGAAAAGCCTGATATTATATTAGTGGCCGGGGATATATTCCACAGCGCGCGAGTATGGGATGAACGTCGCCTTGTGGAAGTAAGGACGGCAGCAAACTACTTGAATGCATTGGGAACTATAGCGCCAGTTGTAGTGCTTTATGGTACGCCATCGCATGAAAACCTTGAAACTTTTTACACATTGCAGGAATTGGTTGACGATTTTCAAGTAACACTATATACAGAACCATTCATAAGAAAAATTAGCACCAAATCCGGCCCCATCCAAATAGCAGGCCTCCCCGGTTTCGACAAAGGCCACTTCCGGGCGCAATTTCCGGGATTGTCGGCAGAGGAGGAAAATCAGATATTTACTGAGCAGCTGTCGGGCATAGTTGCCGGGTTGTCGGCTCAGATAGATTCCACAATACCGTCGGTCCTTATGGCACATCATACGGTTGTGGGCTGCGAGCTTGATAATGGTACCCACATCTTTCAGGCAAACGAAGTTGTCCTGGATGCGGCTACGCTGGATAATTCAGCTTTTGATTTGGTTTGTTTGGGGCATATACATAAAGCACAAAAAGTAGAGGTCTGCAGCAAGCCTGTGTATTATGCGGGGAGTATTGATGCTGATCGTTTCAATGATGAAGGACATCAGAAGGGATTTTTTATTCATGACATGAATGTGAACCATCAATACATTGATGGAGGGTATGCGGTATACCCAACATTTATAAAGACACCTGCCAGAGAGTTTTTTACACTGAATTGGGAGAAGCCTGAAATTGAATTGTATAATTCTTCGAGTTTTATTAATCAGGCCTTTAAGGTTACAAATGCCTTAAAAGACAAAGTCGTCCGTGTCCTCTACACCTGCGATTCAGAGACTGAGAAAGCTTTGGACAAAAAGAAGCTGGAACGTGATCTATATGCCACTGGGGCTTATTATGTGTCGGAGATACGGCCGGAATCAATTACGGCAGCGGTGAACCGGGACAGGATGCATGAGAAGCTGACGGTTGAGGATTGTCTGACAAGGTACCTGATGGAAAAAGGCTACAACATGGGGCAAATTGCAGAATTCTTAATTGATGCAATGACTATTATTGCACAGGCACAAGCCAGTTCTCCAATAGGTACCACATCCGGGTTATTTCTGCCTGTAGAAATAGAGGTGAGGAATTACCGCTCATATGCAGAAGAGAAGCTTTCTTTTGAAGATATATTCTTTGCCATGGTCAACGGCAAAAACGGCAGCGGAAAGTCGTCACTATTTATGGATGCTATTGGTGACTGCTTGTATGAAGAGACTAGGGAAAAAGAGCTGACCGGCTGGATCCGGAACGGGGAAAAGTCCGGGAGTATCAGTTTTACTTTCAGGCTGGGTGATGATGCTTGGAGAGTGACGAGGACTAGGCAGAGAAGCGGAAATGGTACATTGGCATTGTCAAAGTTCTTAGAGGAAAACAATATAAATCCAGCACAATGGATAGACCATGCAAAAGGACTGAAAATGCCCGATATACAAAAGAAAATAGTTGACCTTCTCGGCATGGACTGCGATACCTTCCAGAGCTGCGTACTTATTATGCAGGACAGATATGGAAAATTCATGGAAGCCAGCAAGGAAGACAGGATGAACGTATTGGCAAGCCTGCTGGGACTTGGCATTTATGATGAACTGGAAAAGCTGGCAAAGGACAAGCTGACAGAAGTTAACCGGAGCATTAAGGCTTTAAAACTTGACATTGAAGAACTGGAATATCAGGTTTCCACAGAGGGTGATCTTCGGACGGAAGCAGGACAGGTTGAAGTGCAGCTTTCCTGTGCAAATGATGACTTAAAAGCTGCCCGGGAAGAACTGGCAGGATATCAGGCTCAACTGACGGCTATTGAGGGATATGTCCGAGAGATTGAGACACTGAGCAAAGAGGTTGACAGCAAGCTTTATACATACAACCAGAAGAAGGGCAAAAAAACAGATTTAGAAAACAGGGTTTCAGAGACTGAGAGCTTTCTGTTGAATGAGCAGAATATTCTTGCTCAGTGCGCGGAACTTGATTCCACACGGTTGGAGATTGCAGGGATGGACGGCAAACTTAAAATGTTGGAAGATAAGCGGCTGCAATACGGGAAGGCGAATCGGGAGCTGGCTTCGGCAAATATGCAGAGGAAAAGTATTACAGACAGACTAGTAATTATTAATAGTGCTTTGCGGGATAGAGAGAGGCTTGAGGCTATTGTCAACGGAAATACGGTTGAGGTTCATCTGGAAGAGTGCGAAAAGAAGGCAAAGGAGTATCTTGAGCTTGACAATGTGCTTGATAGGATGGAGCAACAAGGCAAATTATTTCATAAAGAGACACAGGCTACATGTGATATAAAAAACGCAAAGCTTGCTGGACTAAAAAATCAGGTTGAAATGCTGGATAGCTCAAACTGTATCGATGTGGAGAAGGCTCAATGTAAATTCCTGCAATCGGCAAAATTGGCAGCTATGGAAGCAAATAAACTGGAGTTGGAAATTGAAACATATATCGCGGAAAGGACAAAAATTGCTGAAGCCACGGGCGAGGAATTTGCAGGACTTGAAGAAAAAATAAGGGCAGTTGGATATGATTCCGAGCTTTATGCCAAGTTACAGCAACAAGTCAAAACCTACCGCGATGCAAAAGACAAGCTTGCAAAAATGGCGGCTGACAGCGCGACGGCGGATGCACTTACAGAGCAGGATGCAGAGTTGAATTTGAAAATCACTTACACTACGGTTGACCTGAAGGTATTGACGGGAGAAATAGAGGCACTCGAACAGGAAACCAGCAAGTATAACGAGTTGGCGGCAAAGGTCAATTCTCTCTTAAAATATGAAAACCTTAAAATGCAACTACCAAAAGCAAAGCAGTTTGTGGAGTCGGCAAATGAGCAGATTGTACAGCTGGTAGGGGATTTAGCGGGATTGACAACGGAGATTGAGAAGGGCAACGAGAGGCTAACTATATTACAAAATCGTACACTTGGCAAGGACGAAACCCTTCATGATGTTCGTTTTACAGAAGCTTCGATAGGGCTAATGGAAACTGATATCTCCACACTCAATCAATCTATCGGTACCATCAAAGCAAAGCTTGAAGTTATTGTCGGACAAAAAGTGCAATTGACGTCTAAGCAGTCAGAATTATCCATATCAGCAAAACAGGCAGCACAGCTTCAGCTCCTTGTGGAGGCTTTTTCTCAGGACGGTATACCTTATCAGATTATTCGGGATATTGTACCGGAGTTGGAGGCAGCGGCTAATGAGATACTGGGGCAGATGACCGGGGGACGGATGAGGCTGGAGTTTGTGACAGAGAAAGTCTTGAAGAGCAATAAGGCAAAAGAAATTTCCACGCTCGAGATAATCATCATTGATGTGGATAACGGTATACTGCCGTATTTGAGCAGATCAGGTGGGCAGAAGGTTCGGGCGGCGCTGGCTAATAGTTTCGCATTAGCAATGATAAAGGCTTCCCGGGTAGGTTTGCAACTTGGCATGCTCTTCATTGACGAACCAAGTTTTCTTGATGCAGACGGAATTGAGGGATATTGTGCGGCGCTTGAGACAATACATAACCGTTATCCTGAAATGCGGATTCTGGCTATCTCGCATGATGAGAACATGAAGAGCAGGTTCCCACAGCAGCTTTATGTGGATATTACAGAGAATGGGAGCAGGGTGAGGAGGCTGTGAAGTCAATTCTGAAATACCCAGGTAGTAAATGGCGCATAGCTCCATGGATTATAAGTAAGTTTCCGAAGCATCACAGTTATTTGGAACCATTTGCAGGATCTCTGGCAGTGCTGTTTAACAAGCCTTTAAGTAATATCGAAACTGTCAACGATTTAGACTGCAATGTTGTAAACTTTTTTCAGTGCATCCGTGAAGATCCCGGAAGGCTTGCAAAGATTGTTGATGCTACTCCATACAGCAGGCATGAATATGATAGTATGTACAACCCCAAGGCACTAGATTGTAGATATGAAAAAGCAAGACAATTTCTTGTAAAATGCTGGCAAGGGCACGGATACCGGGTGAATCAATATAAAATCGGATGGAAAAATGATGTACAAGGCAGGGAACGGGCTTATGCTATGCGACACTGGAATGATCTTCCTGAAAGAATTCTTCTGGCCGCCGAAAGATTGAAACAGGTTCAGGTTGAATGTATGCCAGGCGTTGAATTGATAAAAAGGTTTAAGTTTCCAGAAGTGTTGATTTATGCAGACCCGCCGTATCTGATGAAAACCCGCACGGCGAATGTAAAAAAGCAGTATTCCAATGAAATGCTGACAGAGCAAGAACATATTGAGCTCCTGGAAGTATTGCTGCAGCATCCTGGATATGTGGTTATATCAGGTTATAGCTCTGATTTGTACAATGACATGCTGAAGGGTTGGAGTAAAGCAAGTATACAGAGTAATGACCAGAGTAACAAGCCAAGAACGGAAGTAATCTGGATGAACTACGAACCTAATACACAAATAAGTTTATTTTGAAAGGGTGAGGTTGAAATGGCAAGACAAAGAAGAATTGGCGTTAAACCGCCAAAGGAAAAACCGGAATACAAAGATGCACCGGAGGTTCTGGAAATGGCTGCAAGGATGATCGATGATGTTCACAGTCATCTTGCAGAGGCCCGGATAAAGTATATGTTCCGGACGGGAAAATGGGAGCTGAAAGGAAGAACTATTTACGGCAGGGCGGAGAAGGTATCGGCAAAATGGAAATACCTTACCGAGTTTGATTTTGTAGTCACATTAAACCGCGACGTTTGGTTTGCAAACAAACCCGAAATAAGACAGGCAATCCTGGACCATGAGCTGACTCATTGTTCCAGGGGAGAAGATGATAAGCAGGGTAATCCCAAATGGTACATTATGCCGCATTCAGTCGAGGATTTTGTATCCATCATAAAAAGGCACGGACTCTGGACGGTAGACCTGCAGCATATCGTCAAGGCAAAAGAGGAGTATGAACAAATATCGATGCTGCCTAATACAGGGACTGAAGGATGATGCAGAAACCACCTTGGACAATGACAGCGGAAGAGATGGAGAGCCAGAGGTTGAACAGTTTGATGACGCTGAAGAATCCGCAGACACAGAGGGAACGGAATAACCATAACCGGGAGTTAGGTAAGAAGGGGGAGAGCCTGATAAGCTCTTCCCTGAAACGAAACGGATTCTGGAGGCTAAAACAAATCAACCTGGGCGATGGCACGAAGTGCGATTTTATTGCAGCACATCGGGATTATGGGGCGTTCATGCTTGAGGTTAAGACTACAGATTCAGATGTTCCCACAATAGCGTATAGCTGGATTACTGAGAATGAAAGGAAAGCATTGACGGAGTTTGAGGGTTTGATTGGGCGGGGGCATGCTTTTGTAGTGGGATTGTGGCTGCGGAGCGAAGCGAAGCGGGCGTTTTTGATTCCGTGGTATACGGTAAGCGAGGCTATTTGCAGTGGGTGCAGGGGAAGCATAGCGATGATGGACTTTCCGGAGCTGCCGAGGGTGAGCGGTGGTTGGGATATGAGTTGTTTTGGGAGGAAGGAATGAAATATATGGACAGATTAACAGGTTGGGACAATGAAAATGCTTATTATTTGAAATGCTTCGAGGGTGATAAAGGTGGCTGCATAAGCATGTGCTCTGATGAATGCTTCAAATGTCATGACAGTAATGAGGCTTGCAAGCGCCTTGCACAATATGAGGATACTGGGTTATTGCCTGAGGAAGTCGTCAAGTTAAAGAACAGTAAACTCATGGAAGTGGTTTCGCTTAATGATTTACTGCATCAGGAAAATGAAAAGTACAAAAAGCGATTGCAGATATCTCCCTTTGGCGATGACAAAATTGACGAGTTGGAGCAAGCATTGGAATTTATTAGGTTTGAGAATGAGAATTTGAAAGCCAAATATGACAAGCTGAATGATTTTGAGCAAACGCAATGTGCTAAGCTGCTTGCTAATCTAAATATACTGGTAACTCAAAATAAGTTGATGCTCGATGCTTTAATTTGCCTGCCGGGAGCGATTAGTGGGGATGTTACTACTGATGTTTGCGACATTTGCTCAAGGAAAGAGAAATGCAGTGAATGTATTATTGACAATGCGATACGGGAGGGAATGGGATGATGAGGTTTTTGCTTGACAATGCAATGAAAGATGAAAAGGATATTGTCATTGATTTGGGTTATGCCAAAGATGCAGAAGAAAGATTTAACAAGCTTCGCGCTTTCGGAATAGGCAAGAAAAATTTTCGGATTGAACTCAATGACCGCTTAGTTTTGAAATGCCCAAAAGGCAAGTTTGAAAGTTTGATGAAATCCTTACCTATTGTCGCGGGTGGAAGTTATTGGCAGACGACTCATAGATGGGAGGGCGTGGCTTGAGTGGATTATTGAACTACACTACAACCATTGGAGTACATAAAACACTTGGCGAGATTCATGAAACATTGGCCACACATGGAGCTAAAAAGGTCATGTATGACTATGATGATAATGGTCATATTGTAAGTCTCAGCTTTTCTGTATCCACACCTGATGGTGATCGAGGGGTAAAGCTTCCGGCAAATGTTACTGCAATATATGAAGTTTTAAAACAGCAAAAGAAAACAGGAAAAATAAAAACTAATCCGGATTATGCACAAGCTGAAAGGGTAGCCTGGAGAATTATAAAAAATTGGGTTGATGCACAAATGGCGATTCTGGAAAGCGAAATGGTTACTTTTGAGGAAATATTCTTTCAATATCAACTCAACGGCAAAGGTCAGACACTTTTTCAGGCTTGGCAGCATAAACAATTGGGCAGTGGGGAGGAATCATCTTGAAAATTATAATAAACAGCGTTCTCCGCCTGCAGGAGGTACCAGAGGAGGTGCTGAAACAGATTAAGGCGGAGTTGACCATAAAGAATCCCAATTATGCGCTGATGAAGCGTATTAAGCCAAGGCAGCACTGGATGTGGGGGCAGGAATATATAAAGTTATTTATGTACGAAGTTCCAGGAGAATTGATTCTTCCAAGAGGATATTTTGCAAGGCTGTGGAATTTGGCTGGATTGAATTGGGATATGATCGACGACCAGAGGGTGAGGCTGCCGTTCATTGAATTTCCGAAAGAACCTAGTTTGAGAGACTATCAGGAGCCGATACCGGATTTGGCTGAGCAATGGCAGCAGGGAGTGTTTATTGCTCCATGTGGATCTGGAAAGACCATCACCGGCATGGGTATAATCGCAAAAGTTATGCAGCCTACTCTTTGGATAACCCATACGATGGATTTACTTAAACAGAGTATGGATAGCGCTATTAAATTTTTGGGGCTTAGCGGCAGTCAGATCGGTATAATCCAAGGTGAAAATATGAGCATTGGTACCCACATTACTTTTGCTACGGTGCAGACGTTGAGCAAGAGAGATTTGACGGGACTAAAAAATAAGTTTGGCTGTGTTGTCATTGATGAAGCTCACCTTGTTTTTAAGGATGCTGCAAAAGCCCGGATGTTTGAGTCTGTTATATCTCAGTTTCCTGCTTATTACCGCTTTGGCTTGACAGCCAGTGAGCACAGGAGTGACGGGCTTATCGATACAATGTTTCATGTGATCGGGCCGAAGTTTTACGAGGTCGCACAGGGTGACCCGAGGCTGTCGGTCATGACGCCCAGGGTGGAGTTTATTGAGACGGATTTTGAATTTGGTATGCCGACACACTTGGAAAAGGACGAGGAGACCGGAGAAGAGGAAGAGAAGGAAGATATGCTGTCAGTGCAGCAGATGTATGTGGCTATGCGGTGCTGTGAGAAGCGAAACGACCTTATTAAAGAAATATTGGGTGATATGACTGCCGGCGTCGATTACTGCCTTTGTTTGGGCGATAGCTTGGCTCACCTGAATGAATTATGTGATTATGTCAAGGATTTTTACGGAGCAAAGACGGCTTTTATCTGCGGTGAGACTCCGAAAAACGAGCGGGAAAAGATAATGTCAGGTATGAGGGAGGGCAAGTATGATTTTCTTTTTGCTACCTACTCTCTGGCTAAATTGGGCCTTGACATTCCGCGCCTTAATAAGCTGGTAGAAGCTACTCCGCATAAGGACAGAACGGCAGTACAGCAGGCAGTGGGACGCATTATGAGGCCATCTGAAGGCAAGCTGCAGCCGGTTGTATATGATTTATGGGACAACAAGGTATCGGCATGTAAGAAGTGGGCGCGGGAGCGGGCTAAGGTGTATAGAGGGTTGGGATGTGAGGTAATTTCAGGGCCTAAAATCCGCAATAGGTAATGCGTAATAAAAAAAGTAATTGAAGGAGTGAATTGCAAAATGACACTAACAGAGAAGATAGAAAAAGCAGGAACATGTCAATATTGCAACTGGGAAAGAAGCCATAATGGTAACTGCAACAAGGATGGATATGCACCTTATGACTGCGAAAAATGCAGCAGCTATAAGAAAAAGTCAGATTCAGATTATCAGAATAAAGTGCAATAGAAGAGGGTTATGCAAGAAACGAATAATTATACAGGAGGTTATGGTATGAATAATGTTACATTGATGGGAAGGCTGACAAAGGATCCGGAGTTAAGGTATACAACAAATAATACACCGGTGGCAGGTTTTAATCTGGCAGTAGACAGAGATTATGCTCCACAAGGGAAGGAAAAAGAAACAGACTTTTTCCCCTGCGTAGTTTGGCAGAAAAAAGGGGAAGCGGCTTCAAAATATCTTTCGAAGGGCCGCAGGATAGGAGTTGTTGGCAGGCTTCAAAACAGAAGTTGGGACGATACCGAGGGCAAGAAACACAATATTACTGAGATTATCGTTGAAAACTGGTATTTTGCGGATGACAAGAAGAAAGAGGGCGATCAAGCATCTTCCACACAGCAGCAGCAGAATGGTCAAGGCAATCCACCTCCACAGAATCAGAATCCACCGGCAGCACAACAGCAGAGCAATGGAAGTCCGGCATGGGAGCAAGGGCAGCCGGCATGGGCACAGCAAGGACAGCAGCAGGAAAATGATTTGCCGGCATGGATGCAGGGTGCGGGAGGAAAGTAATATGGCTGTAAGTACACATAATAAAAATAATGCGAAGGAATAGGAGGATGTTTAAAGTGGGCATATTGTACAGAAAAAACAGCAATGGACAAATAATGCTTAGTAAACGGAGAGATGGAATTGACAAAATTAAGACTCGTAAAGAATGGACTTGTGAATGCTGTGGAACTTACATAGCAAAAGGTGAGGCGTTTGCAGCTTGGGCATGTCCTCCATTTCCTGGCAGTGGTAATGGGCATCCATACAGGGTTTATTTCCATATTTCCTGCGTGGATTTGCGAGAGTAAAGTATTTCGCATAATCAGGATAAAGTGAAGGAAAGGAAAGTAATATGGCGGAGCATGCTTTTGATATTCAAATCCAAAAAAACTATCAGCTTAAGATAGAACTTGGCGGCTACGAAAAGCTGCACCTGATGCAAAAGTATAAGGAGTGCAGATTATTGCAGGGGAAAATGAATATATGGAGAGAGCGTGAGGACGTGCCCGAAGCTGATAAAAAAGCCGCAAGCCATATATATTTAAATTTATTGGTATCAGTAAGCCTCTTGCGTGACATTATTGGGCAGGTTGGAATTACACAGGAAGAAATAGATGCGTATATGAAAATACCATTTTAGGCAGATGGGGGCAAAATGAGAATGGTTACAGGATGTTCCGGCATAGAGGGCATTGGAATAGCAGCACAATGGGCTGGTATGGAAATAGTAGGACAGATTGAGATAGATGAATTCTGCAATAAAATTCTTGAAAAATACTGGCCACACGTTACGCGAATGAAAAATATGTTTGATGTAAAGGGTGATGAATTTGGAGCAGTTGACATTTTTGCAGCCGGTTTCCCCTGTCAGCCCTTCTCTTGCGCAGGAAAGAGAAAAGGCAATGCGGATGACCGCTATCTCTGGCCGGAAACTCTCCGCATTATACGAACAATGCAGCCCACTTGGGTTATTGTTGAAAACGTTGATGGAATCGGAACTATGGAGCAATCCGATTATGAAATTGACCTGGCGGGCGAAACAACTATATGCACGGAAGCAGACATGGTACTTGAGACAATCAGGCGAGATTTTGAAGACGCGGGGTATCAGACCCTCATGCTTGAAATTCCAGCTTGTGCCGTCAATGCGAGACACAGGAGAGATAGATATTTCATTGTGGGCTACTCCGAGAGGGCACGAAGTAGGAGGTTATCAATACAGTCAGGGGAATCACGACAGGCCGACATTGACACTGACAGGGCAAGTGAAATTATGGGCAACACCGAATGCAGCGGATGCAATCGGTACAACAGGCGGAGGACAGAGCAGAAGTTTGCGGACGGATGTATCAGAATCGAAGCTATGGCCGACACCGAAAGCGCAAAACCACAAGGCACCGGCAATACATGGGGAAGGTTCGGAGGATTTGCAAACAGCAGTCAAAATGTGGCCGACACCGACAACTCCGAGACCGCACGACAGCGAGAACACGGTGGGGAAATACATGCCAAGTCAGAATCAAAAGGATTTAACATGGGCGGTTCACATGCGGCCGACGCCTGCGGCACAAGATGCGAAGAATGCAACTCTTCCTGCCAGCCAGATAGACAGGGACACAATACCGGGCGCGGTGATGCGGGAGGGGGGGCATGGGCAACTCAATCCGGAATTTGTCGAGGCATTGATGAACTTGCCAATAGGATACACAGATTTAGACAGCCCGCTTTCATGGGACAGCCTCAGTATGATTGGGAACCTCCAAGAACCGCTACAGGAGTAAAGAACAGGACAAACAGACTTAAGGCTTTAGGAAATATGGTTGACCCATTGCAGATATACCCGATATTACAAGTTATTTACTGGATTGAAACAGGACAGATAGAGGCGGTGCGGCATGGGCTTTGACAATATACCACATGAACTAAGATTGCTTGATAGATGGGTTTGCTGGAGGCTTGAAGAGAGAAAAGGGAAGCTGACAAAGGTGCCGGTTAACGCTAAACAAAAACGGGACGGAACCTATGGCATGGCTATGTCGAATAATCTTGATACATGGAGCAGTTATGTTTCCGCCATAGAATGTCTTACAAAAGATACGACTTTGTCCGGCATTGGCTTCATGCTGGGTGATGGCTTTGTTGGCGTTGACATTGATGAGTGTCAGGAGGACGGCGTAATTGCTGAGCATGCCCGGGATATTATCTCCATACTGTACAGCTTCACGGAGTACAGTCCGAGCGGGCAGGGAATGCATGTGATCTGCAAAGGGAAACTACCTGAAGGGCGCCGTCAGATATTTATTGAGCGCGAAGGAAAGCCGAATGCTCATCTGGGTATGTATGATGAGCGGAGATTTTTCTGTATGACGGGTAACGTCCTGGATGATGCCCACATGGATGTGGAGGAGCGGACTGCTGAACTGGCTGTCGTGCACGATAAATACATAAATGTTAAAAAACAGGGCAAAAACGCTGCAAAAATAGATAAAAACGTGAACGATGGGCCTGTTTTTGCGAACAATAGTGTTTTTTTATCTGATGATGAAATTATTGAGATTGCCTTAAATGCGAAAAACGGAGGATTATTCGGCGACCTGATGAACGGCACCTGGCAGGGACGCTATACGAGCCAGAGTGAAGCAGACCTTGGGCTTTGCAACCTGCTTGCTTTTTATACCGGCAAGGATTCCGGGATGATGGATCGGCTTTTCAAGCGGTCGGGGTTGATGCGTCCAAAGTGGGACGAAAAGCATGGCGAAGGTGGTACATATGGGCAGATAACTATTTCAAAAGCTATTGTGGATTGTGGGGAGGTCTATGAGCAAAAGAAAAAAAGAGAAAAAAAGCCGCTTCAAGAGCCACCCGAAATAGATACTGGTTTTGATGAATTAATAAAGAATAGTGAAAACGAAGATGATAATAAACTAATTCATATACCTGGCGGGGTTTTTATTAATGATGGTGTTTATAAAAAAATCAGGTATACAAAAGAAACCAAGGAAACAATAATACTTTCGAACTTCATATTACATCCTCTGAAATTAATCCGCTTCGAACATAACAGCATTTTGACCGTTGAGATCATAAGCACTACGGGTAAGACTTATATCCGGGACATTGACATTAAGCATTTTACTTCATTGATTCCTTTTAAAAAAGCTTTGGGAGAGCTTCTTGTTTTTGATGGCAAAGAAACAGAACTTGAAGGTATAAAAGCTTTAATACTAAAGGAAAAATATCCCGAAATCGAGGGCATTATACATACCGGCTTTTTTAAGAAGAACAGCAAGTGGTTTTTTGCTTCATCAGATCGAGTTGTTGATGAGCATATGGACAATGTTGAAAACATGACTGTTCTAGTGACGGAAGGGAAAAGCAACATCTTGGAATCTGAGAGTACTAAAAATAATGATTTCACAGAACTGGCTGACACTTTATTCAAATTTAACAAGCTGGGCATTGCAGGGGTGATCATTGGTTGGACCGCCAGTTTATTTATAAGGGAAAAGCTTTGGAATGCAGACAAAACAAAACATCCGCATCTTTTTGTAATAGGTGAGGCAGGCAGCGGCAAATCCGAGACGATTGAAAATATCACAATGCCTATTTTAAGTATGGAAAAACAACCTTTGGCAGCTGGACAGATAACAAGATTTTCGGCCATGAAGAATGCGGCATCCAGTAATTTTGTGCCGTTTATCATAGGTGAATATAAGCCTTCAAAACTTGCAGACTGGATACTCAAGGAAATATCCGAGGTGTTAAGAAATTCATATGACAGGCAAGAAGGACAAAGGGGAACCACTGACCAAGTACTGATTAATTATCCATATCGAGCCCCAGTGCTTCTAATAGGTGAAGGAAGCCCAAATCATGAAACGGCGATAAAAGAAAGGGCCATGCAGTTGTTTTTATCCAAGCGTGACTCAAATCCATATAAAGAAGGATTTTATGAGCTTAAACGTAACAAGGCATTACTTGAAAGATTCGGGCATTCACTGCTCGAAACTTCTCTTAAAATTGACGATCAAAAGCTGGTTAAATGGTGCAAGGGATATTATGAAGGACTTACAAACATATACGACGAGAGGATAAGAAATGGAATTGCTGTCGTATGCACAGGATTGAGCCTTATACAAAAAACTTTTAAAGATGCCGGTATTTCGATTAATTTGAATGATGTTTTGAAGGCAACGACAGAACAATTAGCGCTTGACATTTACGATGGACAGGAACCGAAGTCTGACATAATTCACACACTGGAGTTTTTTGACCAGTTGGCTGACATGGATATGCTGACAGAGGGAGTGCATTATAAAAAAATCCAAGGTACCGATGAAATTGCTTTGTGTGTTCCCAGGATTTTTTCAAAGGCGAAAGAGTATTGTGCAAAAACAAGGAGTGATCTTCAGCAACAAAGAGATTTTATGTCTCAAATAAAACGGCATGATTGTTATGTGACAGACAGAAGGACGGTGAGACTTTATGATTTAGGTATGAAATTTGACAAGCCAGTGTCTTGTCTGGTGATTAATATTAAAAATCTGAAAGCAGACATTTCCACATTGAATTCTATCAGCCAAAAAGAAGAAAAGTCTGCAATACCGCACGAAAAGGACGATTACAATCCTTTTACTGATTATAAACAATAAAAATTTTGTAATCAATGTAATCAGTATGTAATACAAAATGTAATCAAAAAAAATGTAGTAATACCAAGGGTTTGATGCCAATGTAATCAATGTAATACAAATCCCTATATAGCACCCTCTACGAGAGAAAATAAAGCACATATATACATGTATAAATACGCGCGTACGCGTACGTGTATAAAGGGGGGTACACAGGAAATTGTATTACATTGATTACAAAACCTTGAAAGCTTACAGTCAAGCAGGTTTGAGACATAAAAAAAGTGATTACAAAGTGATTACATTTGTATTACATTGATTACAAGAAAAAAATGGAAGTAAAGTGAGGTGTAACCCATTGAAAAAATTTAATTCTATAACAGCCATAATCATAATTTTAGTATTCGTTCTTGTAAGTATCTACTTTCGTTCTATAGACGTAGAACTCAAGAAACAAATAGACAGCCTCAGTCAGCAGCAGACAATAATAAAGGTTGAGCCGATACCGTTAGACACAGCGCTTGTGGAAAAATACGAAGAAGTTGTGAGACTTAACGAACGGCTGGAAATGGAAAATACCGGAATGCACGATTACATTGTGGGAATGGGTAAGACGTGGGACAGGTGGGCAAATGAAAATAGTTTTCCGAAAGAGAGTGAAAAAGAATGAGCCTTGACAATCCATACGGCATTAATCCGGGATGGAAGGTTGACCCTGACGGACGGTATGACAGAAGTCCGGGCCCAGTTACAACAAGGCAGATGACGGAGGAAGAAAGGGAGAAATACAATCAGGTCAAAGGACAATATGTCGGAGCTGTAATATCGGGCCCGACTAGCGAGAAAGTTAAACAAATAAGAGATAGGGAAATGGAGGAAAAGTTTATGGCAACAATGACTAAGGAAATTGTAAAGAAAATGGCATTAGAGGGTATGGACATAAACCAGATAGCAGAGCAATTTGAAAAATCATATCCAAGGATGAAATTAGGTATGATAAAGGCTAAGATTACAATGTTATTGTCAGACAAAAAGTCGGGTTTAGGAGCTAAGAAGGATAAGGAAGAAAAGAGGTTAATTGAGGAAAGTAGGCAAGCAGCCTCAACTGTAAAAGAATCAGCCGAGAATGCAAAACAGTTTTTAGAAAACAGAGGGATTGACATTGAAGCAGTAAAAAAATCACTTGACATGCTTACTAGCGATATAACAACACATGTAGAAACTTCTGACAATATCAATCAACCCCCACATTATCTAACTGGCGGCATCGAGGTCACAGACTATATACAGGCAAAGTTGATGCCAGAAGGATTCGAAGGCTTCTGCATCGGTACAGCGCTTCGATATATTTCGAGGTATAGATTAAAGGGCGGATTGAGTGATTTGAAGAAAGCCCAATGGTACTTAAATAGGATTATCAGAGTCAAGGAGGAAATCGGACAATGAAACAACAATTCCAAGGACATAACAGAATACAAGCAAAATTCATAAGCCCATTTTATCATGCCAACATGGAAGCTCTGCACATGCATTATCCCGACATCGCAAGGCTTGTTTCAAAGACGCCTGCAAATATCGACTATGAAACGATGTCTACAAAATCCGGAATAGCCACTTTGCGGATAAAATCCAAAGATATGTATTATTACGATAAGGAGGATCCTGTTAAAGAAATTGATGAAAGATATAGCCAATATAGCCCGATGAGCATTCCTCTTGCGGTTTTCCTCGGTTTCGGCATTGGCAATGAAGTGGTTCATTACATGATGAAATACTCAAAAAGCTTGGACACAAAGCAAATTCTTATCATCGAAAAAGACCCGGCTATGTTCCAGCTTGCACTGAAAACCATGGACCTGACCGAAATCATAAAACACAAACGGGTAAAATTCATTGTGGGTTTACCGCCCGAAGATATGTTTCCAGTATTTGAGAAATATTTTTTTGAAAATAACAAGTATCTTTTTCTTAAAAATACTAAACCCATATACAACAAATCGGCGCTGCTCATGGAAGAGGAGTATTACATATCAGCCTGGAGGACTTTTAGTCAAGCTGCACAGTATGCTGTTATGAACTATGGTAATGACCCAAAGGATAGCATCATCGGTATAGAAAACATGTTCGAAAACCTGAATATCATAATAGAAAATCCGGGTATAAACCTGCTTAAAAACAAATTTAGCAATAACCCCGGCATTGTGGTTTCTTGCGGTCCCAGCCTTGACAAGAATAAACACCTGCTTGCCGGCCTGGGAAACAAGGCCGTCATAATAGCAGCGGACTCAGCGCTGAAGCCACTGCTAAAAATAGGGATTAAGCCCCACCTTGTGGCAGTACTGGAACGCGAAATTGAAGTTGTGCAACTAGTAGAAGGCATATCCCCCCATGATGTGGAAAATGTATACCTTGCCGCCTGCCCTGTGGTTTACAATAAAGTCTATAAAACTTATCCCGGCCCAAACATCATAGTCTACAGGAATTTTGATCATTTCAAATGGTTACAAATCGATCGCGGCATTTTGACCATCAAGTCATCTGCCGGCAACATGGCTTTCAAAATTGCCGAATACCTTGGTTGCAATCCCATTATATTAATCGGCCAGGATTTGGCAATATCTTCAGATGGCAAAACCAACGCCGACAATGCCTCTCTGGGCACAGAGCAGGTAAGTTACCTGAAGGAAAAAAGATACAAGGTTAAAGGCAACATTGAGGCTGAGGTTGAAACGACCGCTTCATTGAAACTCTTTCTTGATTCATATAATATCGATGTTGCCAGATACAGCGGCAAATGCATCAACGCGACTGAAGGCGGAGCGTATATAAACAAGACGACGATAATGACATTCCGGGAGGTGATAGATAAATATATCCAGAAGCCGTTTAACCCGCTGGAGAAAATCAGAGAGACAATCGACAAATTTATTCCTTCTCCGGATGACTACAAAAAAGTTGAAGCCTTGATTAAAAAAACACTGGCGTCATTCAAAAGTATATCAGAACTTTGCGAAGAAGGACTGAAACTATTCGATGAAAAAGCAGACGAGTTGCAGGCCATGAAAGACGCTCCTGACACTGAGAAACTGGACGGCATAATTAAACAGCTGTTTGACATCAAAAAGCAATGTATGTCCTGCGACCCGTTGTCATGGCAGCTTTTCTTCGCACACGTCGGTCAAAGTTTCTATCTTGCGCACGAAATGGAAATGTTCAAGTATTACGACCGGTGCGACAGCCCGGACAAAGCGCGGGTGGAAATAGCGCTGCGGCAGCGGGAATGGTTTGAGGTGGTTTTGGGGCTGATTAAGGTATGTATCCAGGTATTAAATAAAACATGGGAGGATTCAAAATGAAAACAATAGCACTTACAGGAGCTAACGGCTTCATAGGAAAAATCCTGACAAAAGAATTGGAAAACATCGGATACTTGGTTATACCGGTACGCACCGACAGAGACTATTTTCCCGTAAACATCGACTTCCTCATCCACTGTGCAAGAGCTCACAAAAACCTGGTAGAACCGATAACGCAGGATAAATGGATAGGTGAGTTTTCCACCGACGTAATGCTGCCATATTTTTATACCATGAGGATGATTGAGGCAAACCCGGGGCTGAATAACATCATATTTATTTCCAGCATTTACGGCACAAAGGTGCCGACAGTCAGACCTATTCCGATAAACTATCTGGTTTCAAAGGCAGCGGAAATTTATCTCTCAAAAGTGCTGGCTGTAAATTTGGCTCCCCGGATTAGAACCAACTGTGTTATTCTCGGCGGTGTTCATTCCGACAGAGAAGTTGCAGACCAGCATCTGGAATTTAGGCAGGCATACCATGCAAAAACACTGCTGGGGCATATGGTACTTCCCGATGAAGTCGCCGGGGCAGTCAAATTCTTAGTATCGGATGAAAGCAAAGGCGTTACGGGTCAGAATATTATTGTTGATGGGGGGTATACGGTATGAGTTACAAGGCAGTAATTATCGGAGCAGGCAACAAAGGAGCGCTGTCAGATATGCCCGGCAGCGGGAATGAGCATAAATATCTTTCCTATGCCCACGCGGTGGACGACCATCCGGGATTTGAGTTGTCTTGTATTGTAGACAGAGAGCCTGGAAAGGAAAGATTAGCTGATAATATATGGAAACCGAAACACATGTCCCGTTCATCGGTAGAGCTTAAAGGATTAAGATTTGACGTTGCAATTATAACGACACCGGATGAAACACATTACGATGTTTTGAAACAACTTGCAGATTATCCGCTAAAACTTGTTATCTGCGAAAAGCCCATTTGTACCAACCTGCAGCAGGCCCGTGAGATCGTAGAGCTATATCGGAAAAAAAACATACCTATACTTGTAGATTATACCCGCCGCTTCATTCCGGATTATCGGATGAGAAAGGCTGAAATTGATGCTGGAAATCTTGGCAAATTCATTGAAGGCTATTGCTACTTCAATCGTGGCTGGCTGCATACTGCCTCACACTTCATCGACATGGCGCTCTGGTATAACGGCAGTCTTGACAGAATCACAATTCACGAAATACCTACAGACTACCGCTGGGTTTACCAATGGGGCATGTTCTACGAAAAGGATTTTGCCTCCGAGAATGCGGTCAATTTCGTAAAAAATCCACATGTGGACACCATGTATGACAAGCACTTATATTATGTTATGGACAATGCTTATAACTTTTTGGAAGGCAAGGAGCCGCTTTTTTGCACCGGGGAAGATGCGCTGAGAACACTGGAAGAATGTTATAAAAGAATGGAGAGAGCGAAATGAAAAAATTTTTAATGAGCATTATCGTAGAAGGAATAATTATTGTTGTTGTATTACTGCTTGCTTGCTTTGTTATTATGCCAGCAATAACGGATAGTAAAGTAATATTAGGCATAGTTGGTCTTGTAATTTCAATCTTTTTCCTATTAAGAGCAATGTTTGTGGAGGGATTTTAAGTGATAGAACTTTGGTGGTTTTTAGAAAAGCTTTCAGGAAAGATTTGGGATGTATTTTGTCCAAAAACAAAGGTATCGTATTTTTTAGATTTTTTACCGGCTTATTTTTACAAAAAAAGAAAACAGAGCGAAAGGAGAAGAAAATAATGATAGGTAAAGAAGAACTTCAAGCAGTACAAAGGGTAATGGAAAGAGGTATATTAAGCGGCTACAGAGGTTCATTCGGCGATTGGTTCTATGGCGGTGAGGAAATTAAAGCCCTGGAAAAGGAATGGGCGAAATATTTCGGCGTGAAACATGCCGTCTGCTGCAATTCGGCGACATCAGGTTTATGGCTTGCCTGCGCGGCTATCGGACTTAAGCCCTGGGTATGGAATAGCAAAATCCGGAATTATCAGCCGGAGATCCAAGAGATTATTGTAAGTCCATACTCCATGACCTGCAGTGCATCCATGCCGCTGCATTTCGGAGCAAATCCAGTATTCGCCGATATCGAGGAAGATTATTTCTGCCTTGACCCCGCATCAGTGGAGAGTAAAATTACACCCTACACAAAAGCTATCTTGGTTGTGGACCTGTTCGGTCAGCCTTACGATGCCGATGCTATTAATGCAATCGGTAAAAAACACAACATCCCCGTTATAGAGGATGCTGCTCAAGCAGTAGGAGCTAAGTACAAAGGCAAATACGCCGGAACGTTGGGAGATATCGGAGTATTTTCATTAAACGTGCATAAGCACATCCAATGCGGAGAAGGCGGTATTGTGGTTACCGATGACGATGAGTTGGCAATGAAAATACGTCTTTGTATGAATCATTCGGAAGCTGTGATTAATGACATGGAAAGGCAAGTTTTTATAGGAGCAGACCGAAACTTTTTTTCACTTGTCGGCCTCAACCTCCGCATGACCGAACTCTCCGCCGCCATAGCCCGGGAGCAGCTCAAAAAGCTTGACAGCATTCTTGCAGTCTATCAGGAGAATGCCAAATACTTCCCAGTCAAAGTCCGGCCGGAATGCACCAGCGCGTTTTACAAGTACGCTTGGGTACGTAGCAAAAAAAATCCCGATTTAGCTTTTATAGATACCGCTAATGATAAATTCAACACTAAGCAGCACTACATTGACCCTATTTATACCATGCCCCTATTTAAGACGATGGGCTATGAGCTGGGGCTTTGTCCGGTATGCGAAAAGGTCGAGGAAAAGATAGCTTTATCTTGGTTCAAGGAGGTGGTCTAATGGAACCCGAAAGCCTTACTGATTTTCTTAAAAGAATTAAAGAGGAAAAAAGAAAAGGAACAAAAACAGGATACGCAGAATTTGAAGGTCCTGTCTTTGCATCTACAAGGGCAGAGACAGCAACCAGAACGGCACAATTTAGATCATTTGAAGAATTTTTAAAAGCAACCGCCGCCGAAGCTTTCGCAAATGCAGCAGAGTTTGCATATTGGACGGGTATAGATTTAGGCTCAAACAAGCCCGACATTTCTGCCAAAAAACGAGAAAAAATTAAAAAGCTTGAGGCATTTATGAACGACTCAGCTGCTACATCGGGAGAAAAAGAAAACGCAAAGAGACTTATTGAAAAAATAAAGGCAGGTGCTTAATATGCAAAATTCATTTCTCATCGGCGACCGCATTTACCTCCGGCAGGTAGTTCGTGAAGATGCCGAAAATTACTACCACTGGCTAAACGATCAGGATACCACCAAATATATGCAGCGAGGCATTTACCCAACAAGCATTGAGGATTGCAGAGATTACATTGAATTGATGCAGGACAATGGCAGCATGCATCTTGCGATTATCAGAAAGGATAAAGAGATTAAAACGAATTTACCCGCTGAATTTGCTTGCTACATCGGCAACATAACCCTGCTGAACATTCACCCTACATTCCGCTCTGCCGAAATCAGTATAATCATTGGGGATAAACAATGTCGAGGCAATGGCTACGGTACAGAGGCGATAAAGCTTCTCGTAGACCATGCCTTCACTCGGATGAACCTGAACCGCCTGCAGGCCGGAATGGTTACTAAAAATGTCAGCAGTCAGGGAGCTTTTATGAATGCCGGTTTTCAGCAGGAAGGCATATTGAGGCAGGCTTACTACTGCGAAGGTGAATATCAGGACGTACAGATTATGTCAATTTTAAAAAGTGATTGGAGGCGGTCAAAGTGAACTGCACATACATAACCATAATAGAGCAGGAGCATGGCGAGAAACTTAAAGATGTTATAAAAGTATCTCAGGATTTCAAGGCTCAAGGTCTTTCCGGAGAAACTATTATTGAACTTGCCGATGGAAGAAAAAAGATAATTTTGACAGGCTCTCAATGTATTTTATTAAAAAGCAACATAGTAATCGATGCAATAAAAATCATCGAAAAAGCACAAAGGGAGGACGGTTGACTTGAAAAGCTTTTTAAATTATTCAATAAAAGATATGCAAAACGATATAAACAATGAAGACTTAAGTCGTTGGGAAATAGCCTATATGTGTATTTATAGTATAAAAGAAATAGAATCATGTTATATGGCATGGGAAATGTTTGACGAAAAAACTTTATTTGAACAATTGAAAACATGTAAGTCAGGCCCACTTTACGGCATCCCCATCGGCGTAAAGGATATTTTTAACACCGCCGATTTTCCCACACAAATGGGATCTCCTCTGTGGAAAAATTTCACTCCTGGTAATGATGCCCGTGCAGTCTACAATCTAAAAAATGCCGGAGCAGTCATTCCTGGCAAAACAGTCACTGCCGAGTTCGCTGTACATACCTTAGGCAAAACACTTAATCCACATGATGCTGCTAGAAATCCCGGTACAAGCTCCAGCGGATCAGCGGTCGCGGTTGCCACCGGTATGGTACCTGCTGCAATCGGCACCCAGACAGCCGGCAGCATAGTTCGGCCTGCCAGCTACTGCGGCATTTATGGATGTAAACCGTCTTTCGGCCTTATTCCCCGAACCGGCATGCTAAAGACCTGCGACACCCTTGACACTGTGGGATTCTTCGTAAGCCACGCCTGTGACCTGCGGATTATGTTTGACGCGCTGCGGGTACACGGCAGGAATTATCCGGTGAGTCATGAGGCTTTCAGTTCAAGGCCGGCAAAACTTGAATCAAGGCCATGGAAAATTGCATTTGTCCGCACTCATAAATGGGAATATGCTAAAATATATGCAAAAAATGCATTGCTTGGTTTTTCTCAATTGCTCTACGATCATACGGTTCGATTGCCCGAAATTATGTCAATCGCTCATGAAGTCCATGCTACCATCTACAATAAAAGCCTGTCTCATTACTTCCGGGAGGAATATAAGAACTCTCAGCTGGTATCTCCCATAATGAACGATATTATCGAGCAGGGTCAAAGGATAAGCTTTGAGCAATACAGGCAGGCATTGATTCTCCAGAACGACATCATCCAGTCCATGGATGAATTCATGCAGCAGTACGATATTCTGATTTCCCTCAGCACTGCCGGTGAAGCTCCGCTGCGTGACGAGTTCGAGAAACCTGATCCCGCCCTTATGTGGACATTAGCCCATTTACCTGTTGTGAGCGTCCCAGCATTCACCGGCCCGAATGGTCTGCCTTTTGGAATGCAAATTGTAGCACGAAAGTACAATGACTATCTGCTGTTTGATTTTATCGACTATCTGAGGAAAATGGAACTGATACCGGAAGGAGTAAAGCCAAAAATAAAAGGAGCTGATTGTTTGTGAGAGAATATGATCCACCACTTGACAAAGGTATTGAAAAAGAAGTGATGATCTTAAATGATAATGGCATAGAAACTTATGAGTCTTGCGAAAGCGGTCCGGGGCATTGTTACCTGGAACCAACTGTAAGATTTTATGGGGACAAAAGCGAGGGTTTCAAGGCACTTGCAATAGCGTTGCAAAATGATTTAAAGCCCTCGGACCTCAGGCGCATATGGACCATCATCGATGGTGAACCAGTTGGCCCTAATTGGGAAATGACCTTTATAAAAAAGGAGATAGCAAATGTTTAATAATTTACGCTACTGTACCCGCTGTCTTATGCCCGAGACGCGTGAAGACATTCAATTCGACGAAATGGGACAATGCCAGGCCTGCGTCTCTTCAGAGCAGAAAATACACATAGATTGGACGGTCCGAAGAAAAGCCCTTGATATGATAGTTCAGCAAGCCAAAACAAAAGCCGGCAACAATTACGACTGCATTCTGCCTATCAGCGGCGGAAAGGACTCCACTTGGCAGATGCATGTTGTAGTAAAAGAACTGGGTATGAAGCCACTTTGCGTAACTCATAACCACAACTGGTACAGCAAAACAGGCTGGCACAATCTACAGAACAGCCTTGAAAAACTTAACATCGATCACATCATGTTTACCCCGAACCGTAGCCTCGTCAACCGCTGCGCCCGTCACTCTGTGGAGACAATTGGTGACGCCTGCTGGCATTGTCATATGGGGGTATCAGCATTTACCCTCAAAATGGCGGTTGCTTATAAAATCCCGCTGATAATCTGGGGAGAATCGACCGCCGAGCATGGCCGCGCTACATACGATCAACCCGACAAATTCGACCGCGATTATTTCCTCCGTGTTTCCGCCAAACTCACACCCGAGCAATTTGCCTGCGATTACATTACTCTCCGTGACCTATTTCCATACCAGACACCCAGTATAGAGGAGTGCGAAGCAATCGGCCTTCAGGGAATACATCTTGGAAATTACATCTACTGGGACGCCGAACGCCAGACGGAATTTATCAAGCAGGAATATGGCTGGAAAGGGCTTGAAATTGAGGGAGCATATAAGGATTATAAAAGCGCTGAGTGCAGTATGGCTGGGATCCATGATTTTCTCTGCTATCTCAAGAGGGGATATGGACGTGCAACAATTCAGGCTTCAGATGATATACGGGCGGGGCTCATGACAAGGGAGGAAGGGTTCGAGATTGCTAAGAAGTATGAGCAGATACTACCAAAATCAATTCATTACTTTTTGGGAATAACCGAAATGACTTTTGGAGAGATGGTAACAAAACTTGCACTTTTGGTACATGAAAAGTGTTATGAGAATACCAATCTTTTCACAAAAGAATGGCGCGGTATCACGGAAGCAGGCAAACCTTTTGTACAGAGATTAATTGACGGGGAGGAATGAGGATGAAGGAAATAAGAAAAATCTGTAAAACATGTGGATGGGCAAGACAGATTCCAAACATAAAAACAATATGGAAATGCGGATGTCCAATAAGTGGAGCCTATCAGACAGACGTTGTCGATTACGAAAGCTGCGATAGATGGAAAAAGGCAACTGATGGGTATTTAAGGCTTATTGGCGAGATTAATTGACGGGGAGGAATGAAGTATGGGTTATATCATTATTGCCGGTACACTTTTTGTTGGTGGCATAATAGCTTTTATCGCAGGTGCAGAATTAGCATGGATATGTTTTCCTGCCGGCTTAATTGTGTTAACAGGCGCTATTTTTGAAAAACATTAAAAAGGAGGGGCAAAGTCCCTTCTCTGGGAAGGAGTAGTTGTCATTGAAAATAACCAATGAAACTATTTGCATAATTGAAAAGGCATTAGATATAAAACTTTACGATGATCAAAAACAGCATATCTTAAACAATGGCCCATATTGGTATGGTGGCAGAAGAGCAGGAAAAACACTGGCTTATTGTATAAAGCTTTCACTATCTGATGGTGAACCCTTGGATATGAGAAAACCATGGGATTTCTGTGATTCAGATTGTGGAGGCGAAAATAATAAGGTTTGGTATTCAAGGTGGTTCAGGCGGTTTTTTCTTGACATATGGCATTCATTGAAAGATGTCGGATTGCCAGTAAGAGAAATTAAACTTTAAATTAAAAGGAGGTCAAATCACAAATGAGAACAGTAGCAATTATCCCAGCCCGAGGCGGCAGTAAGAGAATTCCCAAAAAGAATATAATTGATTTCTGCGGCCATCCAATGATAAGTTGGACAATCGCAGCAGCTTTGGATGCTTTGAATGCCGATGTCTATGTCAGTACCGACGATGACGCTATTATTGAAGTATCTGAAAACTACGGAGCCCATACAATCCGGCGTCTCTCCTGCAATGACGATCATTCCACAGTCAGTCAAGCAACCATAGCAACACTTCAGCAGCTCCGAGGCCAGGGCCGCGAATATGATTATGTCCTGCAGCTTATGGCAAACTGCCCGCTGAGAGACAGCAAAGATATTAAGCTTTCCTTCCAGAACTTTGTCTCCGGCGGCTATGATTTCCAGCTCTCCTGTTTTAAATACGGCTGGATGAATCCCTGGTGGGCCGTCAAGCTGAAAGACCGGTACAAACCCGAGGCAGTTTCCCCTGAAGCGCTAAAAACCAGAAGCCAGGACTTGCCCGATTTATTCTGCCCAACCGGAGCAATATGGATTGCCAGAGTAAGCGAGCTCCTGAAAACAGACACATTTTATGGTTCAGATTATACAATGTTTCCAATCTCTTGGCAGCACGCTGTAGACATTGATGATATTAACGATTTGAAAATGGCAAAAGCATTAAAAGCAATGGAGGAATGACGATGGACGATGCATTGATCAGAAAAATAGCAAAGGAAACAGCAAAAGAGACGATCAGGGAAATGGGCTTGTTAAAAAAGCAGAATAAGAGCAAAAAAGCATTCAGAGATGTTATTGAATTGCTGGAATCCATCGATGACCTGCGGGATAAAATTAACCAGGATGAACTCGATATTGCCGATATGAAAGAGGAGAAATTCGATACCTCCACATGGCATAATGTGAAAAAGACAGAAGGCCCCCAGCTTGACGATAACATCAGGCATCTTCAAAAAATCAGCAATCGCGAGCGTGCTCAAAAACGGACAAAAAACCTGCTGAAACGTATTGAAAATACCCTCGAAAAAGTAAAAGACGAGGACGGATACAAAATATTGGAAATGCATTATTTGCAGAAAATGACCATAGAGCAGATAGCGGAAGAGTTGCATTACAGTACACGGACTATCTGGCGAAAGCATAATAAGATAGTCACAAAGCTGAAAAGAAAGCTATTCGGCGCTGATGCGCTGGATATATGAGGGAGGATGTATGGAAACTTTAAAATTTGATGAATTTATGACATTGTTAAATATAAGAGCTGCAGGCAGAAAATATAAAGAAAAGAGTTGGTCAAATTATCCTACATCAATTTTTTATTACTGGGATGACGATGAACAAATGCAGAATGAAATAGCTGCCTTTACCAGCAATACCACATACGGAATTTATATTTAGAGGAGGTCAATATGAAACTAAAAGAATTAACCCTTGAAAACTGTGAGCGAGTGAGACAATGGCGGAATGAATGTTTAGAGTCATTAAGGACGCCCTTCCCGCTTACAAAAGAAATGCAGGAGAAGTTTTATCACGATGTTATCTGCGACAAGAATGCCAAAGCAAGATACTGGGGAGTGTGGATTGAATCAAACAAAGAAATTATAATTCCTGAAACATATGATACTTATACGATCAAAGGAAGCCCTGAATATAAGTTTACAGACAAAACTCCTATTTTTATCGGTATGGTTGGCCTTGAAAACATAGAATGGGAAAACCGCCGAGCTGAAATAAGTATCATCCTGAATCCTGAATATCGCGTCAAGGGTTATGGTGAGCAGGCTGTTGATTTGCTGCTTGAGCAGGGATTTTTTTACATGAATTTTGAAATGATATGGGGCGAGTGCTACACCTGCAATCCAGCATTACAATTCTGGAAAAAGCTTACCAAAAAGTACTTAGCACGATGTACTGACATCCCGTTTACAAAGTTCTGGAAATATCAATATTACGACAGCTTTTATTTTGCATTTTTGAAGGAGGATTACAACTATGTCAAAAATAATACTTGATTTTGGATCCGGCAATACTCATAAAAATAATTGGGAATATTTGAAAAGAATGCTTGATGAATTAAGAAAAGCCGAAATATCGAAAGGGACATCAGAAAAACATGAGATTATCATCAAACATCAGCTTTTTAAAAAGGCAGGAGACAATATATCTCTTGATTACGAGATATTCAAAGAAGCATATCATTATGCCTATTTATTGGGTTATAAAACTACCGCTTCAGTATTTGACAAGGAATCTTTAAATTTTCTCCTGCAATTCGATGTACCTTTCATCAAAATCGCCAACCGCCGCGCGCTCGACTGGCTCATCGGTGAAGTTCCGAGGAAGATACCGGTGTATGTAAGCGTCGGCAGTATGCCCGAAGGCGAAACATTGCTATACGGCTATCCAAACTACATAAATCAAAACAGAGATATAGCATTATTTTGTGTTTCGCAATATCCGGCCAGCACAGAAGAATACGAAAGAAGATATTCAAAAGGCAGCCTGAAACATGGTATATCCGATCATACTATTGGCCTCGATCTTTATAAAAAGTATCAGCCTCGAATCTGGGAAAAGCACTACAAATTACCCGACAGCACCGGCCTTGATGCCGGACCGTTTGCCATTAGTCCGGAAGAACTTAAAGAGATATTATAAAAAAATATAATAAAACATTATAAAAAAATATAACAAATATCAGGAGGTCAACATCATGTTTAACGACAAATCAATCCTTATCACCGGCGGTACAGGTTCACTCGGTACCGCACTATGCAAGCACTTTCAGACCGACCCGCCGAAAAGGCTGATAATCTTCAGCACAGATTGGAAGAAGCAGGAGGATTTAAGAGACAGCCTCGGCAATCCTCCCTTCATGCGCTGGTTTATCGGCAATATTAGGGATTCGGAGCGTTTGGACATGGCCCTAGAAGATGTGGATTATGTAATTCATGCAGCTGCCATAAAATCACTGGACGCCTGCGAGAAAGAGCCCGAGGAAGCACTGAAAACTAATGTTATCGGAACACAGAACGTCATTTCGGCGGCTCTTAACCAGGGAGTAAAGAAAATACTTTTTATCTCCACCGATAAGGCGGTTAATCCCATCAACACATACGGCACCTGCAAAGCAATGGCGGAGAAGCTCATAATAAACGCCAATAATTACATCGGCTGGAAGAATATAAAATTCAGCGTTGTCAGATATGGCAATGTTGTCGGAAGTAGTAATTCGGTTGTTCCTATCTGGAAAAAGCTGATAGAACATGGAGCGACAGAGCTGCCTATAACCGATGAAAATATGACCCGCTTCTGGTATCCGATGGCTGAAGCTTGTAAATTTGTTATTGACAGCTTGAATAAGATGCAGGGCGGCGAAACATTTATTCCCAAAATCAAGAGTGTCAGGATAACCGATCTGGCTGCAGCATTTGGGATGCCATACAAGGTGATCGGAATAAGGAAAGGTGAGAAGCTACATGAAGAGCTTGATCAGGGCTACAATAGCAGGGACAATGAGTATTTGACGGTGGATGAGATAAAGGAAACAATAGGGATGTAAAATAATAAAATAAAGGAGAAAATAGTATGACCAGAATGTCACCTAAAGAAGCATTTGAGTTGATTGGGATTCGGTATGACTGCGGAATGCGTAAAGTGAGAGATGGAGAATTATCTGGAACATTTTACCGTATAGGGAATCGAGTTTTCTTTGTACGCGAAAAGCTGGAATTGTGGATAGAAAAAGAGATTCAAAAAGCAGCGATTAAGCAGGTGCTATAATGCCGATGCGACCGAAGCACCATTGCAATTACCCACGCTGCAATAACCTTACATATGAGCGATATTGTGAGGAGCATAAGGATGTGGATAAGAAGCTATATGACAAGCACAGGCCTGAGCATCATGGAATGTACAGCTCTGCCAGATACAAGCGCGAGCGTATACTCTTTTTGAGTGAGCATCCTCTTTGTGAATGTGAGGAATGCGTCAGGCTTGGCAGGCTATGGCCTGCTACCATAGTTGATCATAAGATCGCACATAAGGGTGACTATGATCTATTCTATAATTGGGACAACTGGCAAGCGATGGCAAAGAAATGTCATGATAAGAAGACAGGCAGAGAAGAAGCTTGGGGGAAGGCAGGAAAGAAAGGAGGTGGATGAAGATGGAAGAATTAAAGGATATGTCTATACTGAACTTAAAGAAGGGCGACATTGTTATATTCAGATACAAAGGCAGGCTTAAAGATTGTGAATACGAAATGGCAACAAAGCAAATTAAGGATAAGTTTGAACCATTTGGTATTAAGGCAATGATTGTTGATGAAAGCATGGATGTTTCAGTATTGAGATAAGAAGGCAGGAAAGAACAAATAAGCTCATAATAGTAAATAAATGTAAGACCACAAAGCCTTACAGTTCTAGGGGTAGGGGGTAGTAAAATCCTTCCAACCTCAAAGCCCTACGAC